>Ga0208195_1000214_pt1 | contig 81245 bp, 83 predicted proteins | sample AD_UKC077_MetaG_FD_184441 | JGI IMG/M metagenome (GOLD analysis project Ga0208195, IMG submission 184441) | Active sludge microbial communities of municipal wastewater-treating anaerobic digesters from USA - AD_UKC077_MetaG (SPAdes) (version 2) | ecosystem: Engineered > Bioreactor > Anaerobic >... | reverse complement strand
TGTCCTTTCAATTACGGGGTGGAATGGAAAGAAGTATTTAAGGGAACCATCTTGATTATTGATAAAAACAAAAGGGAGAAAATATGAATACTGAAAAAAGGGTTCCCCTGACCAGGGCAGAGAAGTTCTGGGACATTTTCGGGCTGGTTGTGATCCTTGTGGTTCTTGCCTTGCTTGTGAGTGGGATTGAGAGCAGGGCCGGTGATGTGATGTGCTATATCGGTGGTGCAATCGCATTTGCCCTGACCGTACACGATTTCAAGCATGGACGGATTCCTGACAAGAATGGTGAGAAAAGCCGTTCAGTTTTTGATGACTCGTTTGATATCAATAGGAATCCTGGATGTTCTCTTATTCCTGGCAATGATTATTATTGGAAAAGCGCCTTTGATGATTGATTACTCTGGAAGTAAGGAAATGAATACTGAAAAGAGAGTTGCATTGACCATGGGAGAAAAGTTTTGGGTTATCGAAAATGTGAGGTAAGTTGCAAAGGGCGGGAATATTCCGTTACACTTCACGAAGATACCGAGAATGGCGGCTATTGGGCAGAATGCCCTGAAATACCGGGATGTGTGTCTCAGGGCGATACTATCAGAGAAACCCTTGAGATGATCAAGGACGCTATCGATGTATGCCTTGATGTGATCAGCCAGAATGAGAACATCTCCAAGTCTTTATGAAGAGACTAAGGTTTTCGAAAAAAACATTGAACAACGAAAAAAAGCCCGAACACGGCTATAAAGCTGTGTCCGGGCTTTCTCTATAATTCGTTAGAGCCTATGCGAATCCCCAGGCGTTTTTATTGATTTCCCGAAGTTCGCTTCCCTCTGGAGCAATCCTGTTCATGAAATCAAAGATTCTCTCCGCTGTTTTCTTGTCCCAAAAGGGTTGTTTTCACCTTATCATTTTTAAATAATGAAACGTCGCCTTCTACTATAGTATTTCTGTAAAACTTAAATCCGATAACGCCTTTTCTTTTTCACCCTCCCTGTATTGCCCTGTATTAACTATGGTTTTACTACGTCAAAAGACGACCAGCAGGCCCCCCTTCGGGGGGATTGAATTGCTTGATTTGCTCTGAATCAGCCATTCCTGATCCACTTGTTTACCAGGAGTAATATTATTTTTATTTTTTATTTTCCTCCGAACTATCGATTTTTGCTAACTCACTGAATTTATTGATTGGTGGTTTTTTCGAAAAATCAAAAATTTTTCACTGCGGTAGAATATACTAAGTATGAAGGAGTTGAAGCCATCGTCATGCGGGTATAAAATGCCCTCAAAAAGAACAAAGGAGGGCAGATGTATGAAGGGGGGTATATACACACGGCAGAAGTGCGTCCATTGCGAGAAGAATCTTTTGCATGATCCAAGACGTGGAGGATGCTTCTGTCCTGACCATCCTGATCAGCGGGCAACAAGATTCATCGTCAAGTTCCCTGGTGGAATATATAAACGATTCAAAGACTATGAAGACGCTGTTCAGGAACTAAATTATCTTAGACACGAAAAAACTTCTCGCAAAAAAAAGTTTAATCCTAACGATTACCGATCAAGTAAGCCTAATTCCTTCGTGTCGCTCAAGGACAAATACTTTTCAAAGAAAAAGAAAAGAATATCCTTCAACAAAATTAAGTATTACATGGATATGGCCGCTGATCATTTCGGTATGACGAATATCAGGGATATCTCGGGTGCCGATATTAGCGAATATTTGGAATCCATACCGAACATATCTGAAAAGACAAGATATAATCACAAGACACAGTTAATAAACTTTTGGAATTGGTGCCTGGGTTGTGGGAATATTATTACATTGGCTGAAATGCCTACATTCCCCGACATCGATTATGATCTTGGATTACGAAAGATCACTGATTGGGATACCCAAGAAAAGATGATCAAGAAAATAAAAGAGATGTCCTACGATATTAATCCAAAGATATGGTTCGGCATAGACATGCTTGCGACCTACACCGCACTGAGACCGGACGATCTGCGTAGGGTTACGGAGAGCAGTCTTGATTCAAATGGCATTCTTGTCATCTACAATCCAACCAAGCGCAAAAATAAGTTCAAGAAAGTTCGGTTGGTAGAAGACCATGTGGAAGAATGGAGATCCTTGCAGCAGAAGTACCCTGGACTACCCGATAAGCCATTTTTTCGGCACACCAAAACAAACGGCAGAGCCAAGGCGGATGTAGTATTTGGAATCAACTATCTCTATAAGTGGTGGGAAAAGGCCGCCAAGGAAATCGGTCTTGAGGGAGTATCTCTTTATCCAGGAACAAAGCATACCACTGCTACGGAAACAGCTGCGTGCTTGGGCACAGAGAAAGCACGTGCTGCGTCGGGTTTGACGAATAAGGCTTTCGACAGATACTGCCAAATTGAAAATATTGATGCGTTAGAGGTAGCAACAGCAATCCGGGCGAAAAAGAAGGCCAGTATTATACCAATAAACAGGTCGAGAACGTCAAAATAAACCCAATGAATAACCAATGTTACCCGCCACCAAAGTGCTACCAGTTTCAATGCACAAAAAAGTCTTCAACTTATTGATTATACAGGAAATGAATGGTGGAGATGGGGGGATTCGAACCCCCGACCTTCGCATTGCGAACGCGACGCTCTCCCATCTGAGCTACACCCCCCCGTGCCTGTTCAGGATCCTGTCTACATGATGAATGGGATTTCGTCAACTGTTTGATTGGCCGGTGTTTCTCTCTTTTAGCCTTTCTGCTGCAAAGGCCGCGGCCTCGGAAAAATCCCTGATCTCTCCGTTGAGGCCCTTGTCGCGGATGAGCCTCAGCGTGTCGCCGAGGAACTTGCCCTTTTCGAAGCCCAGGGCGAGCAAGTCCCTGCCGCTGACCAGGGGCTTGTAGGAGCGCCAGGTGGTGATATAGGCGGAGATCAGCTCTCTGATCTCGGGGCTCCTGGTCTTTGACATGGCGAAGAAGACCTCCTCGAGCCGTACGCCGTCGAGGATCCTGACCCCGTCGGACGGCCTGATGGAACGGCCGGACGCCAGGTCCTTCAGAATGACATGCGCCTTTGCCTGGGAAGAGAGGATGCCCCTCACCTCTTCGTCTGTGAGCCCCAGGCGCTGGCAGATCTCGATGATCTTGCGAGGCTTCATCTGATCTACCAGGGCGAGCAGATAGACGAACCACGACCGGTAGGCCTCGCGGGTGAAAAGCATGGCGAACCACAGAAGCGTTTCCTCGACCCGCACGAAGCATTCCCTGACCGGAGGGGTGAAGGTCAGCCCGGGATGAATGGCCGTGAGCACTCCCAGTTCCCTGAGCCGCTCCATTCCCCTGATAGGATGGTCCTCGGAGAGCATCTGGCGGATTTCGTGGGAGATGCGCCTGCCAGGCACGCTGCGCAGCAGTCCCGACTTGACTGCCGCGTGCACCAGTGCGCTCGTCTGCTTGCCCAGGACAAAGCCGTAACGCTGCTCGAACCGTACCGCGCGCAGGATCCGTGAGGGGTCCTCCACAAAGCTCATGGCGTGCAGCACACGGATACGCTTTTCCTTTATGTCTCTCTGGGCTCCGAAGAAGTCGATGAGCTCGCCGAAACGCTGCGGGTTCAGGCTCACCGCCATGGTATTGATGGTGAAATCCCTTCGGTAGAGATCGAGCTTCAAGGTCGACTGCTCAACGATGGGAAGCGAGCCCGGGGTCTTGTAGTACTCGAGCCGCGCCGTGGCCACATCGATATGGTTGCCGCCGGGCAGGGTGATGACAGCAGTCTTGTACTTGTCGTGAGCCGCATACCGGGCCCCGATCGACCGGGAGAAGGCCCGCGCGAAGGCGATGCCGTCGCCTTCGACCACGAGGTCGATATCCAGATTGCTGATTCTCAGGATCATGTCGCGCACGATCCCGCCCACCAGGTAGATGTGGTACCCCATCGAGGATGCGAGCTCGCCCGCCTGCCTGAGCAGCTCAAAGAGCTCCCGGGGAAGCCTTTCGTCCAGAAGGTTTTTCAGGTTCTTGGTCTGCGGGGCCCTGGGCTCCAGACCTTCGACCCGGGCCATCTTCTCGTGCAGGACCATCATAAGGTCGGTCCTCGTAATCACGCCCGCGATTCGTATGTCGTCCACCACGGGCAGGAGCCGCTGGTTGCCGTCGATGATCAGGGTCCTGATCTCCCAGATCGGCGCGCCCGGGCTCACCTGCCTGATGTCGCGAATCATATAGTCCTTGACCTTGGCGCCTCCAAGACCGTGCCCCTGTGCCCTGGTCACCACCTGGCGGGTGATGATCCCAACCGGCCTGCCGTCCCGGGCCTGCACCACCACGGCATTGATGTTGTAGCGGTTGAGGACCGAACTCGCCTCATCGATGGTAGAGCCCAAGCCCAGGGCGATGACCGGGAAGGTCATGATATCCCGGGCCGTGATTCTGGGCTTTGCCTCCTTTTTTACTAAATTGACGAGCCTGTTTTCCACCAGATCGAGAGAGGTCTCCCGGATGGAGGCCGCGGCTGCCGTGGGATGCCCCCCTCCCCCGAAGTGGGCCGCGACATCGGCTGCATTGATCTGGGGCAGGGTGCTGCGTGCCACCAGGTAGATGCGCTCGCCCATCAGTCCCAGGGCGAACATGGCGTCCGCGTCGAACATCCCCCTCAACTTATGGACGAGCATGGCAAAGTCCTCGATATAGCTGGCTGATTCCGACCGGGTGAACAGCACGTCGATCCCGGAAATGTGCAGGATAGAGACATTCTTGATGAGCTGGTCGAGCACGTCTACCTGCTCGGCTTCGAGCTCCCGGAGAATCGCGCCGGATACCTCTTTGAGATCCACCCCCCATTCGAGCAGGTCCGCCAGGGCCCGGCAGTCTTCGGGCTTGGTGGAGGGAAAAAGCAGGGAGCCGGTGTCCTCATAGATGCCCATGGCGATCATGGTGGCCTGCGCGGGGCTCGGAACGATTCCCTTCTCTTTCAGGATGCCTGTCATTACCGCGGCATTGGAGCCAAGCTCGATACATACCTCGGTATGGGCACTGATGTCTTCCACGGAGCAGGGGTGGTGATCATAGACGATCACCTCGACTCCCTGCTTGCCAACGATCCGCGCAAACTCTCCGATCCGTGAAAGCTGCCGGTTATCGACGATGATGAGCCGCGTGACTGCATCCAGGTCGATATCCTTCATCCTGGCGATGGGCCCGGTGCTCTCGGCAGGGATCTCGGCGAGGTAATCGCGCAGGTTCTTTTCCTGGGCCCCGGGGAAGACGAGCACGGCATCGGGATAGAGCAGCCTGGCCGCGACCATAGAGGCGAACGCGTCGAAATCCGCCTGGATGTGGGAGGTGATTACGTCCACTCCCTACCCCCTGGGATGATACCGGTCATGAATCTCCTTGAGCCGGGATGCGTTGATATGGGTATAGATCTGGGTGGTGGAGATGTCGGCATGGCCGAGCATCATCTGGACCGAGCGCAGGTCTGCCCCGCCGGCCAGCAGGTGGGTGGCGAAGGAGTGCCTGAGCACGTGGGGCGAGATGCTCTTGAGGATGCCTGCTGCGGCTGCATAGCGCCTGATCATATACCAGAAGTTCTGCCTGGTCATGGCCGCGCCCCGGTTGGAGAGAAAGAGGCTCTCGGTCGCAGCCCCTGCCAAGCCGGGCCTGACGACAGTGAGGTAGTCGCCCACCCATCTGATCGCAGACTCCCCGATGGGCACCAGGCGCTCCTTGTCCCCCTTGCCCCGGCAGATGAGATAGCCTACGGAAAGATTGACCATGTGCACCCTGATCCCCACGAGTTCGCTTACCCTCAGGCCCGTGGCATAGAGCAGCTCGATCATGGCCTTGTCCCGCACGCCCAAGGGTGTGGCAATGTCCGGTGCGGCCAGGAGCCGGTCAACCTCGCCGGTGCTCAATACCGCAGGCAGATATCTGCCCTGCTTGGGCCGCGCCATATCCCGGGTGGGATCTCTCTGAATGCAGCCCTCTTCCAGGAGAAACCGGTAGAACTGCCGGACGGTCGACAACCTCCGATTGATGCTCGTTGGCTTCATGGATCGCTTCCTGCAGGCAGCGGAGAAAAGGGCCAGGTCGCCCGCATCGAGTGCATCGGGGCCCTTGCCCTGCTGCTCAAGCCAGGTGAAAAAATGCTTCAGATCGGTTTCGTACGCAGTGATGGTGTTCTCGGATGCGGACCGCTCCACAACGAGGTATTCGATGAAGGAATCGAGGTATGCATGGTTCATCTCTTCTTGAGAGTAGGATCGAAGCCCAGGGCCTTCAAGTCTTCCATGGCCGGAGCTGCACTCTTTTCGTCGGGGTAGGAGCCCAGGAGCAGGCGGAAAACCGTATCCTGCTCCCTGATCACATAAGGAACCATGTCTTGGTCCTTCAGCTCTCGGGCGTCGTCGTTTGCCTCCTGCACGCTCTCATAGGTCCCCAGCTCGATTGCGTAGGGCACCTGGCCGCCCACAAATGCGCCTTTGTCGATGACATCCCTGGCCTTGAGCTCCCTGAGCCTTGCCACAGCGTCTTTTATGGTGGGAAAGATCCCGTGATCGACGCGGTGCCAGACCCCTGATGCCCCAAGATCGATCTTGGTGATGAAGAGCATGTCCAGCTTGGACTGCATCTTCTCGATCTGGCGGCATGCCTCTTTCGGGTCCTGCCAGGAGGAGAGGTGGATGGTGTACGGATAATACACGGTCTTGGCAGGAGAGACCGGGGCCATTGCTTTCTCCGAAGTCTGCTGCTTCAGGGGCTCGTCCTGCACCTCTTCGATGACCGGGCCCCGGTGAATCTCTCTGGTCACCGTGTTGCTCAGGTCATAACCCGCCCAGAGGGGCGGTGCCATCAGAAACAGGGCACATATCAGAACACAACGTTTCATCTGCTCCTCCCGCCATATGCATAGGTTGTGTTCATTATATAGTTATTTATCCCCTTTGCAATACCGTCTACCAGCGCATCCTGGTACGAGCGCCGCTTCAGCAGGCCCATATCCTTGGAATTGGTGATGAAACCGAGCTCCAAAAGAATCGAGGGCATCTGGGCGCCTAAGAGCACATAGAACGGCGCCTGGCGGACGCCCAGGTTTCTGCCCGCATAGCCCACATTCACGGCAGACGAGATGATGTCGGTGTGCACGCAGTTGGCGAACTTGGACGATTCGTTGATCTTCGAGTTGAGCATGAGGTCGTTGATGATGAGCTGCAGATCGCTCAACGACTTCTGGGTGGTGGCGTTTTCCCGGGCCGCGACCTCGATGGCCGCAGCATCCGTGGTGAGATTGAGGAAGTAGGTTTCGATCCCCCGGATCGACCGGTCACGGTGAGAGTTGATGTGGAGGGAGACGAACAGGTCGGCCCGCTTCTCGTTGGCGAAGTTGGTCCTCTCTTCCAGGGTCAGGAACTTGTCGGTGCTGCGGGTGAGGAAGACCTCGAACCCTTCCATTTCGAGCCTTCTGGCAAGCCGCTTCCCGATCTGCAGGACCAGGTCCTTTTCCATGACGCCCTCCGGACTGATGGCTCCAGGGTCTTTGCCGCCGTGCCCGGGGTCGATGACGATCCGGGACACCTTGAGGCAGAGCTGCGAAGCAATGGAGGGTATATCCTCCTTCATCTGCGAGGGGGCATGCGCACGCACCTTCTTGACCTTGCTCTGATAAGACGCCACTTCTTTCATGGCCGAGCTGTCTGCGCTCACGTCAACCACAACGCGGGAGGGATCATCCAGGTGGAAGGTGTTGTACTGGAGCTTGTTGTTGAGGTCCAGGACCACCCTGACCGTCCGGTTATCATACTGTGAAACGCGGATACCCGTGACGAACCGGTCGTCCACCTGGTGCTTGTAGGGGAACCCGGGCAGGGTCGCGGTGTTCTTGAGATCGATGACCAGCCGCTCGGGTTTGTTGTGCTTCGGGTCTTTCGGAAGCGTGAAGGCCTTGTACGCTGCATTCTTGTCAAGGTCGATCACAACCCGGGTGGAATCCTTGTTTGTCCACTGCCGGATCTTCCTGAGGTGCGAGAGGGAGGCTTGCTCTCCTTTCGCGGCTACCGTGCCCGTATCCCTGGCCGCGGCCTTCTTCGATGCCGAAGACTTGCCGGTTATCCGGGCCCGGGCCGCCTCGGCCATGTCTCCCTGCGGGAACTCCCGGTCGATGCGCCGGTAGAGCGCCTGGGCCTGGGCCTTGTCGCCGAGCGACTCCGCAATCTTGCCTGCGTTGAGCAGGGCGTCGTCGGCCAGGCTGCTCTGGGGATAGTCCCTGGCTATGGACTGGTAGATCTCCGAGGCCTTCCCAAGATCGCTCTTTCTGCCTGCATAGTTATAGAGCTGTACGTAGAGCTTTGCGCTCTTGAACCGCGCATTGGGAGCAAAGGCGGAATCCGGATATTTCTCCGCAATGGTCGAATACTCGTTGATGACCTCCAGCCAGTATTGCCGGTATTTTTTCCGGGAGGGGTCTCTGAAGAGCTCCACATAGGATTTATTGGCGCTCTGATACGACAGTGCAGCAGTAGCGGCGGCATCCGCCGTAGCGTCGAACCCCAGAAAAAGTACGCAGCACAGGAGGGTACACGCGACAAGTTTCAGCTTCTCATCGATGTAGTCCATTACGTTATTCTTTTCGTAATCCCTTACTTCGCTGTCTCGGGCAATGACAAGCTCCCCCGTAAGCAGCCTATCGGCAGACCGTGCGCGAAATCTTTAAGAATATTTGGCATGAAACCGGTAAATCACCGACAACCCTTTCAGCAGAAGATGCTCGTCCCGGATATATTCCCGTGGCAGCCGGTTCTCGACCACGGGAAGCAGGCCGCCTGTAACCACAACCAGAGGTCTCGGCTTGCGGCCATGCGCCATGGAGGACACCATGGATTCAACCATGGCCGCGTGGCCGGCGATCACGCCGGAACGCAAGCTGTCGTGCGTGGTGGCGCCGATGAGGTGCTCGACCGGTGAGATATCGATCTCGGGCAGCTCCGGTGCAGCCGAGAGCAGGCCCCTGCATGCGCTCATGAGGCCCGGGGCGATGGCCCCGCCCAGAAAGTCCCCTTTCCGGGAGAGATAATCGATTGTGGTGGCGGTGCCCAAATCCACGATGATCCCGGGCCTGGCTCCCCTGGTGTAGAGACCGTGGCACGCAGCGGCATTCACCAGCCTGTCCGTCCCCAGGGTATCTTTTGTCCGGTAGCGGTTCACGATGCCCATGGGGGTCTCGTTGGCGACCATAAAGGTCCTCCTTCCGAATCTCTCCAGGCACTCGCGGGCGATGATGGCGGAAACCTTTTTCCGCACGCTGGAGAGCACGCACTCTCCGGCGAGCCGGGCGCTTTGGGGGTCCAGGTGTTCGAAAAAACTGCCGGTCTTCAGGCATGTCTCCGTGGAAAGCCTCCGGACATGCCTGATTTCCACCCCCTCCATGAGCGCGCTGGTTATATGGGTGTTGCCCACGTCAATGGCGAGCATACCCTATTCCTAGCCTATAACGCTTCCCCTCTTCAAGGCTTTTTCCCTGATCGAGGAATTTTAGGGGATAATCTTTTTGCCCCTGTTTCTCTCGGGGCAGAAACCGGTTACCATCTGCCTTGAAAATCAATGCTGCAAACCTTTCCTCTGGTGCCGAATCTTCCATTGAGTTCTGTGAGCGGACCGCCGCAGCGCCGGATCATCCTTAAGGAAAGTAAGGGCAGATCCGCTGAGCCGGGTAATGGCTTTCCTGCACCGCGCTCAGCCGGGAATCTCCGCCACCGCCCTGATCCACCCTGCGCTCGCGCCCTTGATCTTGATGGGGAAACAGTAGAAGGTGAACCCGGTGGGCGGGAGCTTGTCCAGGTTGGTGAGCTTCTCGATCTGGAAATAGCCTTTTTCGATCCCGGCGAAATGCCCCTCCCAGATCAGGGAAGCGTCGCGGGTGCGCTCGAAATCCCGGGCCTGAAACGGCAGCGGTCTGTCCCAGCTCCATGCATCGGTTCCCACCACGTGGATTCCCTGCTCGATGAGCCACAGGGTGGCCTGCCTGCTGAAGCCCGACCCCTTCACCAGGTATTCGGGCGTGCCCCAGAAGGCATCGGCGCCTGTGCGCGCCAGGAAAATATCCCCCTCCTGCAGGCGGTATTCCATGGCGTCGAGCTTTGCCCTGATATCGTCCGGGGTGATGTTGTAGCCGTCCGGCTTGTCGGTGAAGTCGACCCGCACCCCGTTGCCCACAGACCACTGAAGAGGGAACCGATCAATGGTCATCGCGGGCCTTCCCCCGTCCTGGCTCGGGTGATAGTGCCAAGGCGCATCCATATGAGTGCCTGCATGGGTGGAGACCTCGAGGATCTCCAGCGCCCATCCAAGCCCTCCGGGCAGGTCTTTTTCCGTGATGCCGGGATAGAACAGCTTCATGGTCTCCGCGCCCATCGCATGGTCCAGATAGGTGATCTTGGGAATCATGAGCGGCGGGTCGCTGGGCAGACCGTTTTCAATTGCTATGGAAAGGTCGATGAACTTTCTGGGCATGATGGTGTATCCCCCTTTTTCCCACGGACTCAGCCGTGGCCGGATGACCCGGGGCACGTGCCCTGAGCCCCGCGGGATGACCCCGACCGGTCTTTCGTGAAGACCCGGGTTGCCCAGAGGTCTTACCCTCCCGGGAAAAAGTATTTGATTCCATGGTAATAGGAGTATGTATTCTTGTCAATAAAGATCATCTCCTGATTGACACCCCCTGCTTTTTCCGTATTATGGGAGGGTATGGAATTCAATTTTCAAGAACTCATGAAGAATGTGCAGAAGATGCAGGAACAGGCGAAGAGGATACAGGAAGAACTCGCCCACAAGACCGTGACCGCTTCGTCCGGAGGCGGCATGGTCGACGTGACCGTGAACGGCAGGCAGGAGGTCGTTGAGATCAAGATCGACCCTGTCTGCGTGGACAGCAGGGATATACCCATGCTCGAAGACCTTGTCCTGGCTGCGGTGAATCAGGGAATGCGCAAGTCCCGGGAGCTCATGGCAGAGGAAATGAAACAGCTCACCGGCGGGTTGCCGCTGCCCTTTGATATCACCTGATGGATCCCTATCCCAAACCGCTCAAAGATCTCATCGCCCAGCTCAAGCGGCTTCCGGGCGTAGGAGAGAAGACCGCGACCAGGCTTGCGCTGTTCATCCTGGCCGACCGGGAGAGCTTCGCCGTCGACCTCGCCGGGGCCCTCACCTCGGTCAAAGACACGATTCGTCTGTGCTCGGTGTGCTACAACCTTGCCGACATGCCCACGTGCTCCATCTGCCAGGACCTCAACCGCGACCGTTCCGTCATCTGTGTGGTGGAGGAGCCCAGCGACGTGCTCGCCCTGGAGTCGACGCATGCATACAAGGGGCTTTACCACGTGCTCCACGGCCTCATCTCTCCCATGAACGGGATCGGACCGCAGGATATCCGGCTGCCCGAGCTCATGGAGCGCCTCTCCGGGCTCCAGTCAGGCGAAGTGATCGTGGCGACCAACCCCTCGGTTGAGGGAGAGGGCACCTTCCACCTCATCGCCAGGCTCATTGAGGAAAAGCGCTATCCGGTGCGGGTGAGCCGGATCGCCTCCGGCATACCCATGGGCGGAGAGGTGAAGTATATGGACCAGGTGACCCTTGCCAGCGCGCTGCGCTACAGGAGAAACGTCAAAGACAGGTAGAGTCGGAAGGAGCTGCGGATATGAAATCGTTTGCCCTTCAGGGCGGGTTTGTGGTCAAGGGGCCCCGGGACGTGGTGCGCGATCACTATGTGGTAGTCGAGGGGAACACCATCCGAGAGATCGTCCCCAAGCTCCCCGAGGGGGTCACCGAGGTGCTCGGCGGCCCGGCCGACATCGTCATGCCGGGGCTCGTCAACACCCATACCCACGCCGCCATGACGCTCTTCCGCGGCTATGCCGATGACCTCCCGCTGATGACCTGGCTTCAGGACTATATCTTTCCCGCCGAGGCCAGGTTCGTGGACCGGGAATTCGTGTATCTCGGGACCCTGCTCGCTGCCTGGGAGATGACCAGGTCGGGAACCACGGCGTTTTGCGACGGCTACTTTTTCGAAGACCAGGTGGGCAGGGCGGCCCGCGAGGTGGGCATCAGGGCATGGCTCGGCGAGGGCATCCTCCAGTTCCCATCGCCCTCGCTCCAGGACCCGGCCCGCACCATCGACCATTCCCGGAGGTTCATACGCCGCTGGCTGGACGATTCCCTAGTGAGGCCAACCGTGTTTCCCCACGCTGTGTACACCTGTACGCCCGAGCTCCTGGAGCAGGCGTATGCCCTGGCAGAGGAATTCGACCTGGTGTTTCAGATCCACCTGAGCGAGACGGCCTCCGAGGTGCAGCAGGCCCGCGAGCGGCTCGGTACGACCCCAATCCGGTTCCTGAACTCGCTCGGGTGCCTCTCGCAGAGGACCCTGGCGGCCCACTGCGTCCATCTGGACGACGAAGAGATCGCCCTGCTGGCTGAAAAGGACGTGTCCGTAGCCCACAACGCGGAGAGCAACATGAAGCTCGCCTCGGGCATCGCACCCGTCCCCTCCATGCTCGCCGCCGGAGTCAACGTCACCATCGGCACGGACGGGTGCGCGAGCAACAACAACCTGGACATGATCGGTGAGCTGTCGACCGTGGCCAAACTCCACAAGGTCAGTTCCATGGACCCTACGGTCCTCGACGACTGCACAGCCCTGGCCCTGGCGACCGAGAACGCGGCAAAGGCCTTAGGGTTCAACGGAGGAAGGATCGAGCCGGGCAGGCCCGCAGACCTCATCACTCTCGACGGACGTGCCCCGAACCTCGTACCCATGTTCAACCCGGTCTCGCACATTGTCTATGCGGCCACCGGCTCTAATGTCAAGGACGTGGTGATCGACGGAAAGATCGTGGTAAAAAACTACGCATCGCTCACCGTGGACGAGGAAGCGCTCATCAGGGAGTGCCGCGCGATCTGCAAAAAGATCAGCAGGGGCTGATAAAAATCGACAGAGGCTCCGGGCTTGGAGGAAAAGTATGCCCGGCTTGGAGGGAATCTTTTTCCCCCGGCGCTGCTGAAGACTTCTCGATTTATCCGGTTTTCCCAACCTGGCAGCATGATTGCAAAAAGTATAAAGCACAAAACGGCGTGTGCCGATAGGAACGAAATATGAGAGTAAGCAATCGATTTCTCTATTATCAGCTCGTCAAAGACATCGGGAAGAGCACCGAGAACCTCTTTAACCTCAACGGCCAGATCTCCTCGGGCAAGCGGGTGACCAAACCCTCCGACGATCCCATCGGTCTTTCCCGGGTGCTGATCTACCGCACCGAGCTCAACTCCTTCGACCAGTTCAAGAAGACCATCAGCTTTGCAAACGGCTGGCTTACGCGGATAGACTCCATCTGCATGGACATTGACGATCTGCTGGGGCGGGCAAGCGAGCTCGCCGTGCAGCAGGCCTCCGCCACGGCGAGCCAGGATACCCGGGCCGGCGCTGCGCAGGAGATCAGGGGAATCAGGGGCATGCTGCTGGGGCACGCCAATTCCAAGTATGCCGACAAGTATCTCTTCGGCGGGACCATGACGCAGACCAAGCCCTTTCTGGATGCCGACGTGGAGCTCTGGCAGGACGACGTGAATACCATGGCTGCGGATCATGGGGGCGCGGTGACGAATCTCGGGGGAGCGGCCTCCGCCGGCGACCGGTATATCAACACCGCTGACGGAAACATCTATGAGTATGACGGTGCTGCCTGGCAGGTGAGCACGGCCGCGAGCGAGGGCGTCTGTGCTGTCGTCTCGGGCGAAGGCGAGCTCTATATCTATTCGGGCGGACAGTGGCTCTCGCAGTATCAGGGTAACGACGAGACCTTTTCGGTGAAGATCGGCAAAAATGACGTCGTGGAGACCACTATCCCGGGCAACGAGCTGTTCAAGCATCCAGCCGGCAATATCTTCATGTCGCTCATGAAGCTCGAAAAGGCCCTGCTCGACAATGACCAGAATGCGATACAAGGGCAGCTCTCAGAGCTGGAAAATTCCGGCAAGGTCCTCTCGAACAAACTGGCGAAGGTGGGCGCAGTGGTCAACCGGTTGGATCATACGAAATCGGTGATCCAGCGCTCCGAAGTGGACACCATGGAAAGCGCGTCCGACATCGAGGATCTCGACTATGCATACGCCCTCACCCAGCTCAAAAACCAGCAGACCATCTATGAGGCGGCGCTCAAAAGCGCGTCGCTGATCACGAGCATGAGCCTTGTGGATTTCGTATAGGAGGAGAATCTTGGAGATTACCACCGTGAGGTTCGGGACCATCCCTGTACAGGAAGATAAGGTGATCGTGTTTCCCAAAGGAATTCTCGGGTTTCCGCACGATACCAGATACATCCTTTTCCCGCATGGCGAGGGTTCTCCCTTCTACTGGCTGCAGAGCGTAGATGACGGGGCCGTAGCCTTTGTGGTCATGAATCCCCAGCTGGTTCAGGATGATTATACAGTCGCCGCCGGAGAGGGCGTCCTCAAGGAGCTTCAGGCCGACGGCATCTCCGATCTCGAGGTGATGTGCATTGTCACCATCCCGCCTGCCAGTCCCGAAAAGATGACCATCAACCTGCTGGGGCCCATTGTCATCAACGTATCCCGGTGCCTCGCGGTCCAGATCGTATCCGCCGACGAGAAGTACTCGCACCGGCATCCCATCCTCGCCGGATCCTCCTGATGTTTTCCCCTTGACCTGCATCCGCGAGGCTTAAGCAACCCGGATGTTGTCTGTTCGCGCTTTGCACGGGCCCTTACGGCCGGGCGGCGTCAGCGTCGCAATGATTTGCAGCCCCATGTTCGGGCTTTGACTCCGGGTGGTGATGTGTCTCCCTGATGCAGAGATGTTTACAAAAGAGCAGATGTCTGTCATAGGATATCCCGATCCGATACCTGCATGCGCATGCAGAACTTCATTTCAAAGAAGCAGGAGACCACACCATGTACGGAAACATTGTTTCCTTTGTGGCCAAAGGCACCGACAGCGGCAAGACCTTCCTCATTGAGCGGCTCATCGAGGAGTACAAGAAGAGAGGCCTGAAGGTGGCTGCAGTCAAGCACGCCAACCATCTCGACCAGGTCGACAGGGAGGGGAAGGATACCCACAGGTTCGCCCGCAAGGGCGCTGACCGGATCGTCCTGTTTTCGGATCACGCGCTCATGCTCTACGAGTTCTCCCGCCCGGGTACGGACTATCTTGTCGAGCTTGCAGGAAAGAGCATGGACATTGTTTTCGTGGAGGGATTCAAGAAAGGCCCGTTCCCCAAGATCGAGGTCTTCAACCCCTCCCTGTATGATGCCCCGTTGTGCCTGGAGAACCCGGACGAGAAAGAAGCCTACATCGCCCTGGTGAGCAAAGAGCCGTTCGACGCAGGCTTGCCGTGGTTCTCGTTCGGTGACATCAAAGGACTCTGCACGTTTATCGACGGCCGCATCCGGCAGAAGTGAGCTCGTCCCTTTCGCTTCCCTTAAACGGGCGTCAACCCGTCCTGATCGCGCGTCCCCTTTCCGCCGGTGTATCTTGCAGGCGGCACGCCCTGGCGCCGGGAAACCGGGAATCAGATGCTCGTATACCTGCCGATAGGCTTGAGCATGAGGTTTTGCTCTCTTATCATGATTAACTGGTAGCGCCTGAAAAGAAACTGTGGTAAAGGCACAACGCTATGCTGATTGTCCAGTTGAAACCCAAGAAGGATGTGCCGGTCATCAAGGGACATCCCTGGGTCTTTTCAGGCGCCGTGGACAAGGTGCAGGGCTCGCCGGAAGAGACGAGCCTGTGCAGGGTTCTGGACGCAAGGGGCCGGTTCATCTGCCAGGGGTTTTACAATCCTTTCTCGCAGATCGCCATCCGCGTGCTCACCCGGGGCAGGGAGCCGGTCGACCGGTCGTTCTTCCTGAGGCGGATCGAGGATGCGATCCGCATGAGAAAGACCCTCATCCCGGCAGACACCACCTGTTACCGTGTCATACACGGAGAAGGCGACGGAATCCCGGGATTGACAGTCGATCTGTACGATACGGTCCTGGTGATGCAGTTCATCAGCACGGGTGTCGAGCAGTTCAAGAACGATCTCGTTTCCATATTCCACGATCTCTATCCTGAGCATGCCATCCACGAGCGCTCGGACACCAAATCACGTTCGGCCGAAGGGCTGCGCCCCCTGACCGGGCCGCTCTCCGGCAGTATGGACAAGACAGGCGTGCAGGTGCGGGAATACGGTATCCCCTTTGTGGTGGATGTCCTCACCGGGGACCGCACCGGGTTTTATCTCGACCATCGCGACAACCGCGCAGCGCTTCAAGAATTGGCGTCCGGAAAAAGCGTTCTGGACCTTTTTTCCTACACCGGCGCGTACGCCGTTCATGCGCTCAAGGGCGGCGCCTCGTCCGTGGTGTCGGTTGATTCTTCCTCCACGGCCCAGGCCCTCATGAAGAGAAACATGGAGGTCAACAAGATCAGTCCCTTTGTGTGGAAACACGTGCGCGATGACGCGATCAGGTTCCTCCAGGACGACCGCTCCAGATACGATATAGTGGTATGCGACTCCCCGCCCTTCATGAAAGAGGGCGACTTCGAAAAGGCGCTGGCCATGGCCATGGAAAAGCTCAATCCCTCGGGCCTGCTCTTCGCCGTATCGTACCTGGGCTCGCAGTTCACCTCCCTGGACCATTACCGGACCATTCACGCCTCTTCGGAAAAGGCATGCCGGAACGTCCGCCTCGTCAAGCCCCTGCACGAAGGCCCTGATTTTCCCGTACTCCCCACACATCCCCAGGGTATCCATCTCTTCGGCCATATCGTGTACGTCGAGTAATATCCGGGACAGGCTCACCTTTCCTTTCCCGCCGGCTTTCACAGGGATGTGGTATGGTTTCCCGAAATGGTCTTGCCGGAAACGCCTCGAAGAAAACAGGCCCCACTGCTCGGGGATCGTCAGGCCCCTGCATGTTCGGGCAGCGATATCCGAAGCCGCAGGATTATCCCAGACCGCTTTCGAGCTGCCTGCCGCCCAGGACGTGGAGATGCAGGTGCCTGACGATCTGGGTTCCGTGTTCGCCGCTGTTGATGACGAGGCGGTAGCCGGACTTCTCAACGCCCTTGCGCTTTGCCACTTCCTGGGCCGCCCTGAGCATGGCGAACCAGATTTCCTTGTCGTCGAGATCGTTGATGCCCTGATAGTGCTTCTTGGGGATCACGATCGCGTGCACGGGCGCCAGCGGCTGGACGTCGTCGAAGGCCAGCACCAGATCGTCTTCGTATACCTTGTTCGAAGGAACCTCATTGCCTGCGATCTTGCAGAAAATACATCCCATCTCATACCTCCGGATATGCTATCGGATACCCTGTGTTCCGCTCTGTGCGATCGCTGCTCTCAGGTCGATCTTCCCCTCGTACACGGCCTTGCCGGTGATCACGCCCATGAGCCCAGGGACGGCCTTGAGCGCGATGATATCGTCCATGCACGACACCCCGCCCGATGCCACTACCGGGATAGCGACCTGCTCCGCCATCTCCCGGGTGGCCTTGATGTTCGGTCCGGTGAGCATGCCGTCGCGGTCGATGTCCGTGTACACCACAAAGGCGGGGCTGCTCGGTTCGTACTCCCTTGCCAGCGCGACCGCGGTCTTGTCCGTGATCTCCTTCCAGCCTCGGGTGGCAACCCTGCCTTTGAGCGCATCGATGCCGATGCCCACACGGCCCGGAAAGGCGGCCAGGATCTCGCGGGCCGCTTCGGAGGCTTCCGCCGTGATCGTACCGAGGATGACGTAGCGCACGCCGAGTTCAAAGGCACGCCGTGCGCCCCTGACAGTTCTGATACCTCCGCCCAGCTCGACCTCAACCCCTACTGCGGCACAAATGGATTCAATGGCCGCTACGTTGACGCCTTCACCCTTGACCGAGCCATCGAGGTCCACCACATGGATCCTCTCGGCCCCGGCGTCCTCAAAGGCCTTCGCCACATCCGCCGGTACGCTGCTGTAGCAGGTGACATCGTCGAACGCGCCTTTTTTCAGGCGAACCACCTTGCCTTCGTGCAGATCGATGGCAGGAATGACGATCACGACACCCTCCAATGCTCTTTCACCCACCAGCTGTTGAAAAGGATGCAATAGCGCAGGATGTAGACCTTCTTGTCCGAGGCCTGCACCTCGTAGAACTCCTCGGGATAAAAACCGGGATCTTCGTAGGCCTCGCGCCAGTGGCTTAAGACCTGCTCGATCTCCATGCTCTGTCCATCGATCTCCATCCGGTAGGGCTTGCCCGGATAGATGTAGCTGTCTGCAGTCCTGACCTTGGTGTGACGGTATTTCATAAGCTTTCTTTGGTGGAGGGCACCTCGACCCCGGTTACTGCTGCGGCCTCCTTCAGGGCACGGGCCAGTGCCTTGAAGCATGCCTCGGCAAGATGGTGCCCGTTGCCCGCAGCAAGCACGCTCAGGTGCAGGGTGATGCCTGCATTGAATGCAAGGGCCCGGAAAAACTCCGGGACGAGCTCCAGGTCCAGATCGCCTGCCTGCCCGTGAAACACGCCGCCTCCATGAACCTGAAAGAAGGGTCTGCCCGAGATGTCCAGACAGGCCTCCACGAGCGACTCGTCCATGGGCACCTTTGCCAGCCCGTAACGGGTGATCCCCTTCTTCTCGCCCAACGCCTTCTTGAGCGCGCGCCCCAGCACAATGCCGATGTCCTCCACGGTGTGGTGCAGGTCCACGTGGACATCGCCCCTGGCTTCCACCTTCAGCCCCAGCCCCCCGTGCCTTGCAAAGGCATCGAGCATGTGAGTCAGAAACCCTGAGGGGATGTCCGGGCTGAACTCCCCGCCGTCAAGGCAGAGCGTGACCGTGATATCGGTCTCCTTGGTTTTCCGTGTGACGGTTGCCTTCCTCATGTCCCAACCCCCGTGGCCTCTTCGAAGATCCTGATGACCTCCTCCAGAGACCCTGCATCGGCTCCGCCCTGGGCAAAGGCCGGCTTGCCGCCGCCCCGGCCGCCAACGGCCTGCATGGCCCTCTTCATGATCTTCCCCGCGTCGAAGGTATCAACTGCATCGGGGGTAGTCATGACCATGAAGGTGGCCTTGTCGTTGTCGGCTCCGGGCGCATAGAGAACGGCCGCGCCCGACTTGATGCGCTCCTTTATCCGATCGCCTACCTCGCGCATCTGGGCGATGTCTCCGGTATCGACCTTCTTGAAGAATACCTTATGGCCACCCACCTGGTATTCTTTCTCGTCTTCTCCCGTACCAGCGCCGGTGGCGATGCGAACGTTGAGGTCCCTGATGGCGCTTTCCTGCTCACGGATCCTGCCCTTAAGGCCTGCGATGCGCTCGTTGATCTCAAGGGGTGAGCACTTGAGCTGATCGGACGCTGCGGACAGGATAGCGGCAAGGCTCCTGAGGTGCTCCAGGGATCGGGTGCCGGCGATGGCCTCGATCCGCCGCAAGCCCGCGGATACGCTGGATTCGGACGTAATCCTGACCAGGCCGATCTGGCCTGTGGCGTGGCAGTGCGTGCCCCCGCAGAGCTCGACCGATACGCCGTCTCCCACGATGACCATGCGCACCTCATCGCCGTACTTTTCGTCGAACAGGGCCATTGCGCCTTTCGCCATTGCCTGCTCCTTGGAGGTGATCTCGGTGCGGACGGGCAGGTCTTCCAGGACATACTGGTTCACGATGGCCTCCACCTTCTCGAGCTCTTCCCGGCTCATGGCCGCGAAGTGGGTGAAGTCGAACCTGAGCCGGTTTTCGTCCACAAAAGACCCGGACTGGTGCACGTGCTCGCCCAGCACGTCGCGCAGGGCCCGCTGGAGGAGATGTGTGGCGCTGTGGTGGCGCATGATGCTCTTGCGCCTGTTCTGATCCACGGCAAGCGTCACCTCCTGTCCCTTGGCCAAAACCCCGCTGGTGACCTCCACCTCGTGGATAATGATCCCGGACTCGGTCTTGGAGGTGCCCACGACCCGGGCACTTACACCGCCTGAGCGGATCGTGCCCGTATCGCCCACCTGGCCTCCGGACTCGCCGTAGAACGGCGTGACATCGGTGATGATCCGGCCCCTTTTCCCCTCCCGGAGCTCGGGACAGGGGGCATATCCTCCGGCGGTCTCCTCTTGGAGTTCCAGGACCTCGCCCCGGGCCTCGAACACGTCGTAGCCCACAAAACGAATCCTTGCATCCCCAAGCGAGGCCTCCAAGTCGGCCTTCTCCCCCGCGGCCTCGATAAAGGTCGAGGCAGTGCGCGCCTTTTCCCGCTGGATATCCATCTGCTCTTCGAAACCGGCGCTGTCCACGGTGAGCCCTTGCCTGCGGGCGATGTCCTCGGTGAGGTCCATGGGGAACCCGAAGGTGTCGTAGAGCGTGAAGGCCGCATCTCCGGGAATGACCGTCTTTCCCTGCACCTTTATCTCGGCCATGATCTCGTCGAGCAGGGCGAGCCCGCGGTCGAGGGTCTTCAGGAAACGCTCTTCTTCGTTGGCGATCACCTTGTCGATGAAACCCTTGCGGGTCTTCAGATCAGGATAGGCATCCGCCATCCGGGCAATGACCTCCATGGCCACCTTGTGGAGGAAGGGCTTGTCCATGCCCAGCAGCTTGCCGTGCCGGGCCGCCCTGCGGAGAATCCTCCTGAGCACGTAGCCCCTGCCCTCGTTCGACGGAAGCACTCCGTCTCCCACGAGAAAGGCGCCCGCCCGGGCATGGTCGGCCACCACGCGCAGCGAGACATCGGTTTCCGCGTCCGCGCCGTAGCGCAGCCCGGCCAACTCCGCAATGAAAGAGATGAGCGGGGAGAACAGGTCGGTGTCATAGTTGCTCTTTACGTCCTGCATCACCGCGGTGACGCGCTCCAGCCCCATGCCGGTGTCGATGCTCGGGTTGGGAAGCGGGGTCATGGTCCCGGAGGAGTCGCGGTCGTACTGCATGAACACGAGGTTCCATATCTCCAGATACCGGTCGCACTCGCACTCGCCGATCCTGCATTCGGGCCTTGCGCAGCCCACTGACGGACCCTGGTCGAAGATGATCTCGGAGCAGGGGCCGCACGGTCCGGTGTCGCCCATGGACCAGAAATTGTCCTTGTCGCCCAGCCGGATGATGCGATCGTCAGCGAGCCCGATCACGTCCCGCCAGATGGCGAAAGCCTCGTCGTCGCTGGTGTGCACGGTGGCCCAGAGCTTGTCCGAGTCGATTCCCATCTTGCCCACGAGGAACTCCCACGCGAACTCGATTGCGCCCTGCTTGAAATAGTCCCCGAACGAGAAGTTCCCCAGCATCTCGAAAAAAGTGTGATGCCTGGCCGTCCGGCCCACGTTCTCCAGATCGTTGTGCTTGCCGCCGGCGCGCACGCACTTCTGTGAGGTGACGGCCCGGGAATAGGGCCGCTTATCCGTGCCCAGAAACACGGACTTGAACTGCACCATGCCTGCGTTGGTGAAGAGCAGGGAAGGATCGTCCGCGGGCACCAGCGGGGAGCTGGGCACGACGGTGTGGCCCTTTTCCTGGAAATACTGAAGAAACATGCTGCGAATTTCGGAACCTTTCATGCATCGACCTCATCCAGTATGTTCAGAATCTTGTCAAACGCAAAACCCCTGCCCGCAAGGAAGCGGACCATCTTTTCTCTTTTCAGGCCCTTTCTCTTCTCGATGAGCATGGCTATTCTCTCTTCCTCGCTGAATTCCTTCAAGACCCTGCTCAGGGCTTCATCGGCCATGGCCTCGGGAATTCCCAGCTCCTCAAGCGAGAGCCGGATGGGGAAATCCCCCCACCCCTTCTCGGCCATGAGCCTGGCCCTGCGCACTGCATACTCCCGGTCGTCGAGATAACCGAGATCGAGAACCCTGTCGAGGACTCTCTGAGTACTCTCTTCGCTCAACCCCTTGCGCTCGAGTTTTTTTTTAGCTCAAAGATCGAGACAGCCCTTCGGGCAATCACCCGAAAGGCATAGGCGAGGCCCTGTTCATATGTCTCGATATTTCCCGTCCTGGAAGATCGCCGGTTTTTCCTGTTCATCAGAACCTTCTCCCCGCTCCCCGGGTGTTTCGCCTTCGAACTGGTCCCACTTGGAATCGCTGGTGCCGCGAATGCCCTTCATGCGCAGCGCGAAGTCGTTGGGATTCGTTGCCTGCCGCATGGCCTCGTGGTAGCTCACCTTATTATCCTTCACCAGGGCCATGAGCGACTGGTCGAAGGTCTGCATGCCATAGGTGACCATGCCCTCGGCAATGGCGTCAGGGATCTCCTCGGTACGGGTCTCGTCCGTGATGCACTCGCGGATCCTCGCTGTGGAGACCATCACCTCGGCAGCAGGGACAACACCCTGCCCATCCGCCTTGGGCAGGAGCCGCTGGGAAATGACGGACTTGAGAACACCGGCCAGCTGCAGCCGCACCTGCAGGTGCTGGTGCGGCGGATACTGCGAAACCACGCGCATGACGGTTTCCACCGCATCCAGGGTGTGCAGGGTGGAGAGCACGAGGTGGCCGGTTTCCGCTGCGGTCAGCGCGATATCAATGGTCTCCTTGTCGCGCATCTCTCCCACCAGGATCACGTCCGGGTCCTGCCGCAAAGCGGCTCGCAGCGCCATGGCAAACGAGTTTGTGTCCGCCCCCACCTCGCGCTGGTTGATGATGGACTTGCGGTCCCGATGCAGGAACTCGATCGGATCTTCGATGGTGATCACGTGGCAGTTGCGGTAGGTATTGATGTGATTCACCATGCCCGCCATGGTGGTGGACTTGCCCGAACCCGTGGTCCCGGTCACCAGGATCAGGCCCTTGCGCTCCAGCGCGATCTTCTTGAGCACCTCGGGCATCGCGAGATCGTCGAGGCCCGGGGGATCGGTGGGGACCACCCGGAACACCATCCCGAAGCTCCCCCGCTGCCGGAAGCAGTTCACCCTGAAGCGGGCCACACCCGAGAGACCGTGGGCCAGGTCGATCTCGTTGGTGGTCTCGAACTTGGCCTGCTGATACTGGTTCATGATGCTGTAGGCCATGGACGAGATGTCGTCGTTGGTGAGCTTCTCGCGGTCCCTCAGCGGGATCAGCGCACCGAACCGCCGGATCACCGGCGGCAGTCCGACCTTGATATGGACGTCCGAAGCAGACATCTGAACCGCCTGTTTCAAGACATCGTTGATATCCATCTCTGCTCTCCTGCGGTCTTTATCGCGGCCCCTAAGCCTCTGCAAGCTCGGGCGTCCCTGCCTCGGCCGGAGAAACGCCGCCCTTCTTCGCCGGGGCATCTGCCATCCGGAATGTCTTCCTCAAGTCCTCGTAGATCTCGGCATAGACCTCGGGATGCTCTTTGAGGAAGGTCTTTGACGCCTCTCTTCCCTGGCCCAGCCGCTGCTTTTTGTAGCTGTACCACGAGCCCGACTTCTCGATGATGGCCCGGTTCGGCAGCGAACCAACGTCGAGGATCTCGCCGTGCCGGGAGATGCCCTCGCCGAACATGATGTCGAACTCGACCTCCTTGAAGGGGGGGGCCATCTTGTTCTTGACCACCTTGACCTTGGTCCGGTTGCCGATCACGTCGGTGCCCTCCTTGATGGGCCCTGCGTTCTTGATCTGCAGGCGCACGCTCGCGTAGAACTTCAAGGCATTGCCGCCCGTGGTGGTCTCCGGGTTGCCGTAGAGCACGCCGATCTTCTGCCTGGTCTGGTTGATGAATATCGCCGTGGTGTTGGTCTTGGAGATCGCGCCCGAGAGCTTTCTGAGCGCCTGGGACATGAGCCTGGCCTGGAGGCCCATGTGTGCGTCGCCCATGTCGCCTTCTATCTCGGCCCGGGGGACGAGTGCCGCCACCGAGTCGATGACCACGATGTCCACGGCATTGGAGCGCACCAGGGTCTCGGCGATCTCCAGGGCCTGCTCGCCCGAATCGGGCTGGGAGACCAGGAGGTCCTCGATGTTCACGCCGAGTTTTTTCGCATAGTTGATGTCAAGGGCATGCTCGGCGTCGATGAACGCGGCCATCCCGCCCTGTTCCTGGGCCGAGGAGATGCAGTGCAGCGCGAGCGTGGTCTTGCCCGAGGACTCGGCGCCGTAGATCTCGGTCACCCTTCCTCGGGGAATCCCGCCGATGCTCAACGCCTCGTAGTCCAGCAGCAGCGACCCGGTCGAGATGACCGGCACGTCCTTGCCGACGCTGTCGGCCCCCATGCGCATGATGGACCCCTTGCCGTAGGTCCGCTCGATCTTTGTGATGGCATCCTGCAATGCCCGCTTTCTTCCTTCTTCCATTGGTTCATTCTCCTTTGTGCCCAAGAATGCTCCTATTCAAAACAGTGTAGCGCGCCCCGGTCGGCAGCAGTTCGCTCTGATATAAAACGATCTCGGTTGCTGAAAAACCCTTTTTCCTCAATTCCTTGTTCAGGTCTACCACAGTCGGAATCTTTAGTCTACCTATGGTTATATGGGCCTGGAACGGGCGTTTCTCAGGCTTGATGCCGAATGATGCGCAGGCCTTATCCACCCGAGAGGCAAGCTTACGAAGGGGCTCCAGGTCTCCGCTCAGCCCTGCCCAGACGACCCGGGGCCGCCTGGGATTCGGGAACGCGCCCAGGCCTTCCACAGCCAAACTCAAAGGGGCAAAATCCCGTGCCACGGCGCCCAGCTCCGCTGACAGGGGCACGACAACCTGTTCGGGGATGTCGCCCAGGAATTTCAACGTGAGATGCATCCCTGCGGGCTTCACCCACCGCACCCGGTCGTTTTTTCGGCTGAGATCGGCGATCACAAAGGCGAGATCGGCCTTGATCTCTTCGGGAAGGTCAATGGCTGCGAACGTCCGTATCATGCAGATAGGTCCTCAAGATAAAGAGCCCGGTCTTTGCAAAGGCCATCTTGTTGCCCTGCCGGTCGAATCCGAACCGGAAATCCCTGACCACATGATCTTCCTTTCCCCCTGCTGCGATCCAAACCATGCCTGCCGGCTTTTCGTCCGACCCGCCCGTGGGGCCTGCAATGCCCGTGGTAGCGATCCCGACATCGGCGCCCGTGAGATCCAAGACCCCTTTGAGCATCGCTAAAGCGGTCTGAGAGCTCACCGCGCCGTGGCGGAAAAGAACCTCCTGGGGAACCTTTAAGACCCGGGTCTTGACCTCGTTGCTGTAGGACACCACCGAGCCCGCGAAATATTCCGAACTCCCGGGGAGCTGGGTGACGATGTGGGCGATGAGCCCGCCGGTGCACGATTCCGCGGTGGCCAGAGTGAGGCCCCTGTTCCTGAGCAGGGCGGCCATGCCGGCGCTCAAGCTCTCCTGCTCCAGGGCATGAGGGCTCAGTATCCGGCGGACATTCTGCTCAAGGGCCTTGGGCACGACCACGGCCACCTCCATGTCCCTCGGCAGATAGCCGCATGCCGCAGCCAGGTCTCCCAGACGCCGGACGATCTCCACCTCTCTGAGGCCGAACACCGTGATTTCCACGGCTTCCGGCGCACTCTCGTTGAGCCCCAGGGCCAGAATTCTGAACATGGCATGCGCCTCCCGGGGGACACCGGGGAGAAAGACGACCCGGGTGCCGTGATCAAAGCAAAGGTCGATCCCCCGGGCGGAACCCACGGGATTTTCAATCTCGGGATAGAGCCGGACATCGCCGGAGGCGGCAAGTGCTTCGACCGCCCTGTGCGTGGTGTCGTCCGGGGTCAACCCCAGCCCTCCGGTGACAATGATCAGGTCGTTTGCCAAGGCGAGATCGCGCACGGCCTTTACGAGCCTTTCCGGACTGTCTCCGATAACGCGGACCTCGTCCATGGAGACACCCCGGGAGGTCAACCATGACGCCATGAACTGGATGAGCGCATCCTGGCGCATTCCCGTAAGGATTTCCGAACCGGTTATGATGATCGAGGCCTTCACCGGGGCCTCCCGAGCACCTTGAGGACGCCTGCCAGCACGCCTGCACTGATCGCGCCCGCCGCCACGTCGTCCATCATGACCCCGAAGCCTGCGGGCAGCCTCTCCAGCTGCCTCACCGGGGGCGGCTTGGTGATGTCGAAGAAGCGGAAGATCATCGCGCCGAGCAAGATCTCGCGGAAACCCCGGGGCCTGGCGAGCATAGTGATCAGAAAGCCGGATACCTCGTCGATCACCACCTGCTGGGGATCTTTTCCCCAGCAGCTTTCCATCCGCGAGGACGATGCAATCCCGACTATGGTTATCAGCGCGGTAGCGAGGAGATAGCGCGACAGGGAGAGCTTGCGGAGTACCAGATACAGCGGCAGTGCGGCAAAGGTCCCCACTGTTCCCGGGGCCCTGGGCGCGCACCCTGCTCCGAAAAACGTGGAGACGACCCGGCAGAGAGCATCGAGGAAAGGCATGGATTATTCTTGCGCCGGTCCGATATCTTCAATCTTGTCAATGATCCGCGAAAGGGGTCCGGTAGAAACGAGCCTGTCCATCTCTTTGAGGATTTCCTGAAAGTGTTTCAAGATCAATTCTCCCTCACGGGTCAGGCTTGCGCCGGTTCGCCCGTGTCTCCCTTTTTCCAGCAGACCGATCCCCAGCCTGTCTTCGTATTCTCTGACCTTCCCCCAGGCCGCCCGGTATGACATGCCGAGTTCCTGGGCCGCCTTGTGGAGGGATCCGGTTTCGGCCACGAGATCGAGGAGCTTGTAGATACCCATGCCGAACACCGTGTTCCCGTCCTTTTCAATCCAGATCTTGTATGCGAATTCCATAGGACACGGATACCATTATGCGCGCAAAGAATCAATGGTGTGAAAACGTTTGGAAAATACGGGGGATTCGCCGGGTTCGCCACACGGTTTCCAGTTGATCGCACAGGCGTTTATGCGCTATGTAAATCCATCAGAAAAAGAAACGGTGAGAAGAGGAGCATATGACAGAGTGCTACATCAAGGATTTCCCCCGGCACGTGGGGAAAGAGGTCGTTATCAGGGGATGGGTCTCCAACAGGAGATCGAGCGGCAAGGTTTCGTTCCTTCTCATCCGGGACGGAAGCGGTCTGTGCCAGGCCATAGCCGAGCGGGAAGTGCTCGGAGACGCCTACCAGGAGGTGAAGAAGCTTCCCCTGGAGTCGTCCCTTGAGGTGCAGGGAAAGGTGGTGGAGGAGAGCAGGTCTCCGGGCGGGTACGAGCTGCATGTCTCGCGGGTGGAGATCATCCACAAGCCCCAGAAGGAATTCCCTATCGGCAAGAAGGAGCACGGACCCGATTTTCTGCTGAACAACCGCCATCTCTGGCTCCGATCGAGCCGGCAGATCACCATCATGCGGGTGCGGGACACCCTGGTGAGGCATATCCGGGAATACTTTTACAAAAACGACTTCACCCTGATCGATTCGCCCATCTTCACCACCACCTGCGGAGAGGACACCTCGAGTCTCTTTTCCGTGGACTATTTCGATCTGGGCAAGGCCTTTCTCTCGCAGACCGGCCAGCTCTATCTGGAAGCGGCCATCTTCGGACTGGGCAAGGTCTACTGCTTCGGCCCCACCTTCCGGGCCGAGCGCTCCAAGACCAGGCGCCATCTGATCGAGTTCTGGATGGTCGAGGCCGAGGCCGCGTTCTTTGACCAGGACCGCAATCTCGCCCTGCAGGAGGACTTCGTCTCATACATCGTGCAGAACACCATTGCAGAGCGGGCCGAGGAGCTTGCCTCCCTGGAGCGGGACATCGAGCCGTTGAGGAAGGTCGTGCCACCCTTCTACCGCATCAGCTACGACGATGCCCTGGCCATCCTCCGGGACAAGGGCTCGGACATCGAATGGGGCATGGACCTGGGTGCAGACGACGAAACCCTGATCACGAGCCTTTACGACAGGCCGGTGTTCATCGAAAACTACCCCCGGAAGGTCAAGGCCTTCTATATGAAACAGCACCCTGATAAGCCCGAGTATGTCAAGTGCGCCGACCTCCTGGCGCCCGAGGGCTATGGCGAGATCATCGGGGGCTCGGAGCGCGAGAACGACCATGACAAGCTCATGCAGGCCATCCGGGAAAACAACCTGGATCCCGAGCGGTACGGCTGGTACCTCGATCTGAGAAAGTACGGCAGCGTCCCCCATTCAGGGTTCGGCCTGGGAGTCGAGCGCACCCTGTCCTGGATCTGCGGCCTCAAGCACGTCCGGGAGACCATACCCTTCCCCAGGATGATCTACCGGGCATATCCCTGACGCAAAAAACTGCGCGCTAGGCACGGCTGCCTGCGCGCAGCTCATGTTCCCCATGAGCTATATCGGCGCCATTCACGTGCCGGGACATATCGACAACAGACAATTTGCCCCTGTGGATCCATATTCTTGGGGGTTGCAGGTAAAAGATCATGGAAGACCGGTTTTAAGAAGAAGGGAAACCTGAACCACGAAAGGAAAAAGATTGGAGCGGGAAACGGGATTCGAACCCGCGACTTTAACCTTGGCAAGGTTACACTCTACCACTGAGTTATTCCCGCCCAAAAACAAGCCACTTTATATGCAACTCCTTTTTCATTGTCAAGGTGCTTTTCCCCATGAGAGGACCGGGCCTGAAGCTCGTATCTTTTCAATCCGCCCTATCCCCTTCCCGGACAGATTCCGGCCTGCGTGCATTCGTTTCCCTCCACCTGGATCCATTGACAATTTTGACCGCCCTCTTACTTTCACTCTTATGGTTTTCTCTTAGGAGGCTTGCGCTTTATCCCTGCAAGAGAGAGCTGCCCGCCCATTCAAATGACAAAGGAAAGAGGTGGTTCATGAGCGAGAACGAACACGCCGGGCCTGATCTGCAGACCATGGTCATGGAGTGGTTCAAGACTGTCGGCAGGTTCTGGGGCGAAACAGGGCAGGAAGATGGCTCTCCGACTGATGAGGACGGACAGCCAAAGGAGGCCGAACGTCTCTCCATAGAAGCATACGCTGCTCTGATGAAAACCTATCATGCCTTTTCATCCGCCATGAGCGAGCCATCGGCAATGGATTCACTTTTGCGCACCACAACGATTCTCCCCGGCATCACAACAACCCTCCTTGCCACGGGAATGAAGGGATATTTCGCTCTCCAGCAGCAAATCATCGATAAGATCGGCAAAATAGGAACCCGCACGGATTCTTACCGTTTCGACGCTATCGATGAGGAAACCCTTCGGACCTGGTCCGAGATTTACCAGAAGGAGATCAGACAGTTTTTCAATATACCGCAGTTCGGGTTGAGCAGGTTCTACCAGGAGAGGGTCAACCAGGCCCTGGACAAGCTCAATATTTTCAGCACGTCCCTGGCCGTGTTTCTCCATCTTCTCAGGCAGCCGTTTGAAAAGTCCTATCGCATGATGCATGAGAAGATCGAGGAGCTTACCCGCTCGGGCAACCTGCCCGAAGACTCCCGGGCCTATTATCAGATGTGGATCAAGATTCTCGAAGGGCATTTCATGACGCTCTTTCAGTCGCCTGAATATAACAAAACACTCAGGGAGACATTGGATGCCCTGGAGGATTATCTTGCAGCGCGCGGCAGAATTCTCCAGGACATGCTTCAGTCCCTGCCTGTTCCCTCGAGAAAGGAAATGGAAGACCTCTGTAAGGAAGTCTATCTGCTGAAAAAGAAAATCCGCTCTCTCGAAAAGGCGAACAGCAAGGAATAGCAGGAAAGGAGACACAATGGAAAAACCGAAAATCCCGGTCGACATGATCCTGAAACACCTTGCCGAGCAGGCGGAAGTGCACCAGATACGGGTGCAGAAGGCAACGGATGTCCTGTTGAGCGATCTCGAAACTGAGATCGCTGCGACTCCCTATGAGGTGGTGTATGAAGAAGACCGCGTAAAGCTCAAACACTATCGCGCCGTCCACGGGGCAGAGCAGACCATGAAAACACCCTTGCTGGTCGTCTACGCCCTCATCAACCGGGAGACCATGCTCGACCTGCAGCCGCAGCGAAGTGTGGTGAAAAACTTTCTGGCCAACGGGATCAACCTGTACATGGTGGACTGGGGATACCCCACCTATAAAGACAAGTTTCTCACCATCGACGACCACGTGAACGGCTATATGGACGATATGGTCAATTTCGTGATGGAGCGGGAAAAGGTAGAGCAGATCAATCTCATGGGCATCTGCATGGGAGGTACGTTCTGCGTGATCTACTCAGCGCTGCATCCTCACAAGATCAAAAACCTGGTGACCACGGTCTGTCCGACAAACTTCGATACCCGCCAGGGGCTGCTGCATATCTGGATGAAATGGCTGGATGTGGACAAGATGATCGATACCTTCGGCAACATGCCCGGAGACCTCATGAACTTCGGCTTTCTCCTGCTCAATCCGGCACGCCTGATGATAGACAAGTATATCGGGTTTCTGGAGAACATGGACAACAAGCCTTTTGTCGAGAATTTCGTGAGGATGGAGAAGTGGATTTTCGACAGTCCGGACGTTCCGGGTGAAACGTTCAGGCAGTTCATCAAGGACCTGTACCAGAAAAACCTCCTGATCGAGAACAGGCTGGTGATCGGGGGGAGGCATGTCGACCTGGGCAAGGTCACCATGCCCATGCTCAACATATATGCCCAGTATGACCATCTGGTGCCTCCCGAAGCAGCCGCGAAGATCACCGACGTGGTGGGCAGCAGGGACACCGAAAACGTGTGTCTCGATACCGGCCATATCGGCATCTATGTCAGCTCCAAGACACAGAAGGAGTTCGCTCCCAAGATCATCAACTGGCTTAAAGAGCACGAAGGCCGTTATGAGCAGGCCGGCCAGGATCATACGGAGAACGCCCCCGACAGGGTGCACCCTCCTGCTAAGAATATTTCTCCTGGTGTCAAAAGAAGCGAGGAGCCGAATCATGCCGGAAAAAAGGGACTTTTTTTCAACGATTTGCAGGGTAAGCAGGGCATTCGGAAGCACACTTGAGAAGGATGACCTGCTGGACCTGATCGTCCGGAGCGCCATCGAAACCATGAACGGTAAGGCCGCGAGCCTGTTCATGCAGGATGAAACCCGGAAGGACTCGCTGTACTTCCCCATCGCGCAAAGAGGCCTGTCCAAAGACTATCTCCACATGGAACCCGGCGAGGCAAAGCGAGCCGCCGAGGAAATCCTCACCAAAGGCTACATCGCCATATACGATGCCGCGAAGGACCCCCGCGTCCATCACCACGAGCTGAAAAAGGCCGAGGGGATCGCCTCCATTCTGGTGGTGCCGGTCATGGCCAGAGACCTGGTGATCGGCGTTCTCGGCCTGTACACCGCCTGGCACCGAAGGTTTTCAAGCGACGAGGTCGAATTCCTCACCGCTCTGGCCGAACAGGGGGGGATGGCCATCGAACGCGCCCGGCTGGTGGAACAGATCCGCAAGAATACCGAGCTCTTCCTCAATCTCTCGGCGAGCATCAATTCCAGCCTGGATATCAAGAACATCATGGAGATCCTGACCGCGGACGTGGCGCGGACGTTCGGGGTCAAGGCGGTATCGGTCAGGCTTCTGAACAGGGAAAAAAAGATCCTGCAGCTGGTCACCAGCTATGGGCTGAGCGAGACCTACCTCAACAAGGGTCCGGTCTATGCGGAAGAGAGTATTTTTGAAGCGCTTCAGGGCAAGGCCGTCGTGATCTGTGATGCAGCCCTGGCAGAGGGTGTGCAGTACAAGGACGAGAAGAAGGGGGAGGGCATCGTATCCATCCTCTGTGTTCCCATAAAGGCCATGGATGAGGTGATCGGCGTGCTCCGCCTTTACAGCGGCATACCCAGGGAGTTTACCGAAGACGAGATCATGCTCGCCACGGCCATAGCCCATCAGGGAGGACTCGCCATCCGCAATGCCTCACTGTATCTTGCACTCAAGGAAGACATGCAGGACCTCAAACAGGACATCTGGAGTCACCGGATGTGGTTTTAGCCCCGCAGGCTACCTGTCCCGAGCACATCATCCCTTCGCCTTCTTGCCCAGTGGCGAGTCTCAGGGGTATAATAGACTTCGTTTTTCAAGACAGCCCTGTACGGGTGAATGGCTCAGGAGGGCGTCAGGCGCTTGGACCCAAGGCAAAGGGACCATGATAACAGGGACGGCATGAACACACTGAAAAAGGAGGATATTACCAGATGACCTAGAAAGCACCCGTTGTTTCGCAGAGACATCAACTGTCATCGGACCGAATTTTTTGTCTGGACTATTGAGGTCCACCTCTGAAGGATCAATCGACAAAAAAAAGAGAAAAGGAGGGCGAAAATGCCCGGAAAAACCATATCGGAACTGAAGGTTGGAGATTTTGCAGAATTCACGAAAACCATCTCCGAGGCTGATATCTATCTGTTTGCCGGTGTGACCGGCGATCTCAACCCGGCTCATATCAACGAGGAATATGCAAAAAACACCTTTTTCAAGACACGTATAGCCCACGGGATCCTCCAGGCCGGATTCATTTCCGCGACCATCGGTATGCAGCTTCCGGGGCCGGGCACCATCTATATCCGGCAGGAGCTCAATTTCCTTGCGCCTGTCCGGATCGGCGACACGATTACCGCCCGGGTGGAGGTGGCGGAAATGAATCCGGAGAAGAATCGCGTTGTCCTCAAGACCACCTGCAGTAATCAGAATCAGGAAACAGTACTCGACGGGCAGGCCCTGGTAAGCCCTCCCAAGGCACCCAAGCAGTAGGCATCGCACCCCGGGAGCGCAGAACCCCGCCCACAAGCATCTCAGCGGGACAGAACGCCCGATGGGGGAAGCCTGCCCGGAGAAACAGCGCAGGGGTGTACCTCATCGTGCCTTCCGCTGCGAACAGGCTTTGCCGCCAAGGACCGGCCAGGCGAACATCGCTGGGCTTCTGCGGCGGCTTTATGTCTTGCGGCTTGAAGGGGTTCTCTTTTTCGAGGCCGGCTCCCGGGCCTGCTTCTCTTGCCCGCCTGCAGCCTCCGTGCTTCCTGCCCGGCTGAAGAGTTCCGAAAAGTTGACCATCATGTTCTGAAACTGCTCAGCCTGATTCTTCATCAGGTTCTGAAATGCGGCGATCCCCTCGCCCTGAGCAGAGGTCTTCTCGTCCAGGATGGTACGGAGACGGCGGATGTCTTCTTCCTGGCGCAGGGTTTTTTCCCTGAGCTCCTCGTAATCCTTCCGCAGGGCCTGGTAACCCGCGGGCGAAGGGTAGCTCATCAGCGAGAAGATCCCTCCTGTGAACATCCTCTGAATGTCTTCCGCGGCCTTGAGGGAGGCGGTGCAGTATCCGGGTATTTCCTGGAGAAAGAAATCCAGACCCCAGCACTTGCGAAACATTCCGAATATATCCTGGAAGTTTCCGAACCCCTTGGTCATCATCTGCGAATAATCCTCCATGAGCTTCTGTCCTCGTGCGGCGTTCAGGAAGGTGTTTCCCCAGAGTTCCAGTGCCTGCGTATCCATAATTGTTCCCCTTTGTTCTTATGACTGGTCGATCTCCAACTGAAACAGGACCGGACCACGGACATTGTTCTCCCCGAAGCGCTTATCCAAGGAAAACTCCGACTTCGGATTGGACCAGGACGTGGCGATGGCAAGATGCCCCTTCGGAAATCCGGTCACCTCGACATCGATGAAATCCTGGGGTGCAAGCGCGGTTTCCTTCTCCACCAGATCGTCCCGTTCTCCATAGCAGATGAGCCAGCGGTAGCCTTTTTCCTGCATGCGGCGCAGGTTGAGCTTCCTGTCGAAGAGCCGCACCGGCAGCGTCCCGTCGCTCGTGATGGGGATGTTGTACGACCGGAAGCTCATTGTGGTGATCTCCAGGGGGAGATCGGTCCGCTCGTACGAGAGCCAGTAGTTGATTGCCAGTGCTGTCTTGTTGAACTTCTCCCTCGGCCTGCCGTTGGTCGAGAGCATCACCATATCCCGGTAGAAGCTGATGAGCGGGAATTCATCGTTGATGGCCCTGAGCTTGTAGACCCATCCCATGAGCTTGCCGTCGCCGACCTTGTTTCCGTTCGGAAGTGTTTTCGTTCCATAGGCGAGATCATTGAATCGGGGCGGGAGACTCTGCAGGAAACTGGAGAGCCCCGGGCTCCTGGTTCCATCCATGGGCGAGACGCAGGTGATGAGGGTATCCGCCAGATCGTCGAGTTCACCCGAGAGGAGCCCGCACAGGGAGGTGAAACCGCCCTGACAGTATCCGCACAGGGTTATGGGTTTGCCGTGGCTCTTCTTGACGATCTCGGCGAAGTAGCGGGTATCCCGCGCGTCATCTTCACCGGTCATGACCTGAAAGGCCGGGATTGTCCAGATATTCTTGGCGATGCGGATATAGGTCGGGATCCCCTTGTTGGCAAAGGCATGCACGAAGCTCTTGTTTTCACCGGGAAGGAAGGCCAGGATATTGGTCCCCAGCACGAAAGGCGGGATGATGATCATCGGTTTCGCGTCCTGCCTGACCGAGACGTCCCCATGAGAAGGGAGCACCTGGTAGAGCAGGAACCGATCCGTCTCACCGGCCTTGCGGTATCCCGCCTGATCGAAATGGAACCCGTACTCGCTTCGGATGTTGCGTATTGCCTCGGGATACTCATACACGACCTTTTCCATGAGCCTTTCCCGCTCTGTGAACAGCTCGGCTATGTCCCTGCCGTCTCGGGAAAAGGCGGTGTTGAGCCAGGAATCGGTGATCTCGTGGTATCGGGGGATATAATATTGCCCGACCGTGGATATGCTGGACTTCAGTGCCCTCAGGGCAAGCTGCTGGTTCAGAAGAAGCAGCTTGGTATAATCCATGATGGTCTGAGCTGGCGGATATTCCAAAATCCTCCGGCTTTCCACGTCCAGAAAATAGCTGAGCGAAATGACAAAGGCATCGATAAAGTCACGGTAATACCACAGCAGGCCGTTGGCATAGACCTGAGAATTCCTTGCCTGTGCCAGGGAGGCGCCCCATATCTTTTCCGACAACTCGCCGGCATGCTCGGGGGTATCTATGGGAAAAACCGGATCATCAAGGCTTCGAGCTTCGTTCGAAAGCATTCTCCTCTCCTGTAGAGCGACCGCATCGAGGTCACTTATTTTTTCTCTTTTCCCGATGTGCTGAAATATTCGTCTACCTTCTGAAAGTTCTCGTCCACGGACTTCTTGAACTCGGCCCTCCCCTTTTTATATGCGCTGATCCACTGATTCAGAACGCTCTTGCCGTCATCGGGAAGCCACTTTGCCTGGTCGAGAAAGGTCTCTGCCATTTTTTCCGCCTGCTCCTGGATCATCACCATTGCATTGAAGCTGTTGTCAAAAGAAGATTTTTGAAAATCGATCATCTGCCGTACCGCCTGTTTCTGGTCCATGCCCATTCCTCCCTTTTTAAGGTATTTTTCATTCCCCTTTATGGGAACGCTCCGGCTAGAGCCTTTTTTTCCTTGCAGAGATGCACGGCTCGCCGTCCTTGGGGCAGCACGCTCTTGGCCGGCGCTGACGCAATGCTTTCACGAGTTCATTATCAGAACCTTCTTGAATCCGCCCTAAATTAAGGACCTTGAAGGGAGGCACATTCCTGTTCAAGCTTTTTTTGCTTGAAGCCGGGTCAAGGGGATTGCCCTTCAAAGGCCCATATCATTGATTTAATACGACCCCGGCCGATTCTCTCAAGTTTGGCAAACTCCCAAGACAGCCGGCTAAAGCCCTGCACTGGCAGGCTTTCGATCGGATCGGCGCCTTGTTTCCCAAAGGTCGTACGATCAGGCGGAGGAGCCCTCAGGTTTCATGAACAAACAGGCGCCACTTTATTTTACAAAGATGATCTCCCGTATGAGCAAAGGAGGTCCTGCCTGGCCGATTCTTCCAATACATGTACGGTCTTTTCCGCGAGCTTCCACAGCCTGCGGCGCTTTTGGACTCTTTCACTATTTCTCCGGGCTCTTCGCAGAAGCCCTTCTCGTCTCGGCAGCGGTTCTGGGTGCCTGCCGGGAGGCGCGCCGGGTTGTCTGCCGGGCCTGCTGCGCGGGTTTCTGTCCTGTCTCCTGAGCCTGTCCCGCAACCCTCTGGGTCGCCTCGGCGGTGGACACGAGATACGATTCCATCTTGTCGTACCCGTCGTCCATCACCTTCTTGAGATCATCCCTGCTTTTTTTATACATGTTCCCCCATCGGATGATGATCTGCCTGCTTCCTTCAGGCATCCAAGGCATCCTGTCCAGGAACTGGCTGATCGACTTCTCGGTCTGATCCTGGATGGCGACCAGGTTTCTGTATACATTGTCCAAGGCGGCTTTCTGAAAGTCAAAGGCCTGCTTTACCATGGTTTTCTGATCCATTTCCAGTACCCCTTTTCTCTCTTCCCCGCATCCGGGCACCGCGCCTACTGCATAATTCCCAGTGAGGAGGAGATATGCCTTTCGAGCTGATCGAACCCATCGTCTATCGCCTTCTTGAAATCATCCCTGCCGCTCTTGTACATGGTCGTCCATTCGAGCAGAGCGCCCTTGCCCTCGGCAGGAAACCAGCCTGTCCGGTCTATGAACGCATTGAGCACCTTCTCGGCCTGATCCTGCAGAGTGACGATGGTTTCATAACCGTTGTCAAAGGCCACCTTCTGCAAATCAATCATCTGTAGGGCCATTGTCTTCATATCCATGGTTCGCTCCTCCCTTTTCTTTTTGAAAAGCATTCATCTCAAACCAATAATAGGGTCCTCCGATCATTTGTCAAGGTAATTATTGCATTGCAACATACTGGGTCGAGAGGAGGTGGATTTGTTGATAAACTCTATTATTATCTATATAATTAGCTGGTTGCTATGATCATATCAGGGATTGTTATTGAGGTTTATCGGGAATTTTGTTGCGACGTGTCATTTTTTATGGCTTTTATCTCTGCCTTGTGTTATGAAGCGGATGTATTGTGTGCGAAAGGAGGACCGCTGTGCCGGTGTCAAGGAGGCAGGATTGAAGCCCTCCTTGCATCCGGTGAAAGGCGGTCCGGGTGATCAAGATGGCTGACAGAGAAAAGCTGCTTTTAAAAAAATATGGGAACCGGCGTTTGTATGACACGAACCGGAGCACCTACATCACCCTGAGCCAAGTTGCGGACATCATCAAGCAGGGCGTGGACGTCCAGGTTGTCGATGCGAAGACTCAGGAGGATGTGACCGCGTTCATACTCACACAGATCGTTCTGGAACAGGCACGGAAAAAGAACGCGCTGCTGCCGGCGGAACTCCTCCATCTGATCATCCGCTACGGCGAGGACCTGCTCCAGGAATTTTTTCAGAAATACCTGGAGCAGACCATCCACGGATACATCCAGTTCAAGAAGGCCATGGACGAGCAGTTCGGCAAATGGGTCGACATGCAGCTCAACTACTCGGACATGGCTCATAAGACCCTCTCGGAGCTCACCCGTTTTCAGAACCTCTTCGGCCCGCCCCCGGATTCACCGGGGGCGAAAAACGGCAAGGACTAGGGACAGCACCTACACTAAGGTTTCGGTTTTCAGACGCTTCGAGCCATATCCATCAGGTCTGCAGGGGCGACCCTCGCTCCCGGCGCATAGGCGGCATCGTCGATAAAGGCCAGGGCTGCCGGCCATTCGTGCTGCAGCGCCCTTCTGCCCATGAACACGGAGATGTGCCCCGCCTGAGGGATTACGGCCTTGAAAATATGATCCCTGGGCGTGGAGGCGTAGTGCTCGAGATTGTGCACCTGGGGCACGAGGGTGATGTCGTCCCGCTCGCCTGCAAGCAGCGCCAGGGGGCACGATATGTTCTGCAGGTCGACGTATTCGCAGAGCACCTCCAGGGTGCCCCTGATCAGCCTGTTCTGTTTGAAGAGCTTTTCGACGACATCAAGATACCACCGCCCGGAGATGTCCTGGGCATACTCGTACCATCGGCTGAACTTCCGAGTCCTCTCCAGGTAGCTTTCGTCCTGTACGTTGATCCAGAGGTTCAGGTAGTCCCGGACGAACCGGTCGTAGGAGTTCATCATCTTCCATCCCATGAGCATGAGATCGCCTGACATGTTGCCCCCGCTTAATCCCACGAGATACTGATAGTACATGAGCGGCAGGGTGTTGACCATGTCCTGTATCTTGCCGCCGCCCGCAGTGAAATCAATGGGTGCGGCAGCAAGCATGAGGGCGCGCACATCATCGGGGAACAGGGCGGCATAGATCGCCGAGAGCCACCCGCCCTGGCACAGGCCCGCAAGGATGACGGGAGGGCCCGCCTTCTTCACGCACAACATGGTCTGTTTCACCAGGTCGTCGATGGTCTCCCCCCTCCTGCTCAGGGTACTCGATTTCCACTCGATGACATACACCGGATGGTTCGTCTGCCGCAGGCAGGTCTGCACCAGGCTCTGGTTCGGGGCATAGTCGGCTATGCTGGAGTGGTGACCGGCCTGGGGAGGAACGATCAGGATCGGATCGCCTGCGCGGTCCTCATCGAATCTCCTCAAGACAACCGCTTGATCTTCAAATATTTTCCTGTTCGGGCTGATGAATTCGGGTTTGCCTCGCGAGGAGGCGGTCTGAAAAAATTTCATGAGATCTGCATAGGGTGTATTCATGGTGCAACTCCTTCGTGTTTGATTTTTCCCGGTGATGGTAAAAAATATGGATGTTCCGGAAAAGGAAGGGGGCGGGAAGGAACCGATGATCCATCGAGGCGACCACGGGTACTGCCCTTGACTCCGGCACTGAAAATAGTGCAATATCAGCTCGTTGATGCCTTTTCACCCCTTCTTTATACATCTTTTCCCAGTGCGCGTCTATAGAGAAGCGATCATTGACGTTATCTTTGATTTTCTGGAGTTTCCTCGATTATCCATCGCGTCGCAATGGCTTGTCATTTCAAGAAAGTATGCGCTGCTGCTGCACCTGCCCGGCACCTGCAGGCCCCATGGTGCGGATCGCGTGGGCAGTAAGCGCTCATCCCCTCTCTTTACTTTGCCTTGATCTCCCCTGTGAGAAACCCCGGATCGGTGTACGCGGGGTTCGGATACGTATAGAAGCCCTCCCCGGTCTTGAAGCCCAGCAGGCCCTTGTCAACATAGATTTTCAGAAAATCCGCGTTTGCCTGTGCCTGCGCATCGCCCGTCTTTTTGGCCCAGTAGTCGGTGATGGTATGGACCGTGGAGAGCCCCACCTGATCCATGATGCCGAAAGGACCGACCGGGGTGTGCATGACGCCCATCCACGAGCGGTCGATGTCCTCGATCGAGGCCACCCCCTTCGACGCCAGGGTGAGTGAGGAAAAGAACAGGCTTGAGAGCATGGTGTTGAATACGTAGCCGTTGTTTTCCCGGTTGAGCATGATCACGATCTGGCCGATGCTCTTTGCAAACCCGCTGACAAGCTTGGTCACCTCAGGATCGGTGCCCGGATGGGGCATGACATCCACGACATTGGATATCCGGACGTCGTGGAAATGCAGGGCCGCAAATCTCTCCGGCCTGCCTGTTTCCTCAGCGATCATGGAGGGAACCAGCATGGAGGTGTTGGTAGTAAAGATCGCGCGCTGAGGACAGAGCTCGTTGAACCGGCTGAAGATACGGGCCTTGATCGCCGGGTCCTCGGGGACGGACTCGCTGATGAAATCCGCGTCACGGGCCGCAAGCGCCTGGTCCGTGGCGCCGGATATGCGGGCCATGATCTCGCCGAGCTGATCCGGGGTGATCCGGCCCACCGAGACAAACCACGATCCGAGCTTTTCCATGCGCCTCGTGGCCTTGTCCAGGATCTCCTCCGAGAGGTCGTGCATTACTACGGTATATCCGTGCATGGCGCAGGTAAACCCGATCTGCTGACCCATGGTCCCGGCCCCGAGGATAAGAACGCGTTTGATATCGGAGAGCTCCATATGATCCTCCTTTAATAATAACCGTCGTGCCGTTCATTGGCGTAAAGCCGTCACTCATGCCAGGGCCCCGCCGTCCACCACCAAAGACGCCCCCGTGGTAAACGGTGCGGCGTCCGACACCAGATAGAGCACCGCGCCTGCTATCTCGCTCGGCTGGGCGTGCCTTCCCAGGGGAATCATCTTGACCGCGTAGTCGTAGATCATGTCGTTTTCCATGATGGCCTTTGAGAAGCTGGTCTCCACCAGCCCGGGCAGCAGGGCATTGACCCGGATGTTCCTGCCGGCGAGTTCCTTGGCGAATGCCCGGGTCATGGAGATGAGGCCCGCCTTGGTGATGGAGTACACCCCCTGGAAGGGCGCGGGCTTGATGCCGTTGATGGAAGACACGTTCACGATGGAGCCGCCTCCGATCATGAGTTTTGCCGCGTGCTGGATCATGAAGAAGGGGCCTTTGAGGTTCACGTCGAGGGTCTTGTTCCACACCCCCTCGTCGGCATTGATCATCTCACCGAAATACGGGTTGGTGGCGGCATTGTTGATGAGAATGTTCAGCGTGCCGAACCGCTCGCGTATGTTCCCGAAGAGTGTCTCGATTTGTTTGAGGTCGCCCACGTGGCAGGCCATCACGTCTGCCTTCCCTCCCCGCGAGACGATCTTTTCGGCTACACCCTTGAGCGCATCCGCCTTCCTGCTCGCCAGGATGCAGTGTGCCCCGTAGTCTGCCAGCGTCACGGCAATGGCCTCGCCGATGCCTCTGCTCGCGCCGGTCACCAGGGCGATTTTTCCATCAAGGTGGAAATCGATCTTTTCCATATGCTTCCCTCCTTAAAAAAGCTCTCTTCCTTTTCTCTCTCGTGCACATCCGGCGGGAATCTGCACCCTCTGCTCGCAGTCTCCCTGCTCACAATCCGCTTTTTCGCATCGTCCTCACGGCGGCCTGCTCGAGGATATGCACGGCGAAGATGAGCATCTTGAACCGCTCGTCTTTTGTCTGTCCGTGATAGAAGCGGAAGTAGATCTGCTGGGCAATGACCGCCAGGCGGAAAAGCCCGAAGCACAGGTAGAAGTCGAAGTTGTCGATCCGGACACCGGTGAGCTCGGCATAGCGTTTGACCATCTCCTCGCGGGTCAAGGCGCCCGGAAGCGTGGTAGGGAGCATCCGTGCGGCCTGGAAATCCTGGGGGTCGTCCGCCTGGACCCAGTAGCCGAGCGAGCTGCCCAGATCCATGAGCGGGTCACCGATCGTGGCCATCTCCCAGTCGAGCACCCCGATGATCTCAAGCGGGTTGTCCGGGCTCAGCACTACGTTGTCGAACTTGTAGTCGTTGTGGATGATGCCCGGCTTGGGGAAGTCGGGCGGCATCGTCTCGACAAGCCACAGCATGACGTTTTCAAAGTCAGGGGCATCGGGCGTGCGTGCGGCGCGGTAGCGCTCCGACCAGCCCTGAATCTGCCTCTTCACATACCCTTTGGGCCTGCCGAAATCGGTCAGCCCGATTGCCTTGTAGTCGATCGAATGAAGCCGGTGGTGCACGTCGAGCAGGTTCTCGCACAGGACGCGCATGTCCGACGGGCTGAGCGTAAGGCCTTTGGGCAGGTTTTTCCTCAGAATAATGCCCTTGATGCGCTCCATCACATAGAACGGGCAGCCCATCACGGACTCGTCATCGCAGTAGATAAGCGGCCTGGGGCAGTAGGGATAGACGTCTTTGAGCGCGCTTAAGATCCGGTATTCCCTGCCCATGTCGTGGGCGCTCTTTGCCTTGGTGCCGAACGGCGGCCTCCTCAGGACCAGCTCGGTATCGCCCACACGGATCAGATAGGTGAGGTTGGAAAACCCGCTGGGGAACTGTTCTACCGCCATCTCGCCCGAGAGACCGGAGAGCGTTTCCCGCAGGTACTCTCCCACCTTCTGTGTATCGAGCTCTTCACCCTGTCTGATGTCCACTGCCTTGTCGGAAAGATCCATTGCCTTCCTCCTTTTTCAAAATCCACCTTTGGCCCGGGCAAGAGACGCGCGTGTCCCGGTGCGCGTCCCGAGAAACATTCCGCTCTCAGGAACAGACATTCTCTAGTCACTGACCAGAATATATGACAGAACGAGATCCATCAGGAACTCGCCGTACTCTTCCACCGTGACCTTGCGGCGCTCGTACTTCCATCTCTTGAGGTACCAGTCCTGAAGCATGGCCTTGATCAGCGCAGCGCTCAGCCGGGGATCAACCTGCCGGAACACCCCCTTGGCCATGCCTGCCTCGATGATGTCGGCGAATATCCCCTCGGTGAAAAGCTCTGACTCGATCGCCTTTCTGTGAGCCTCCCTGGGCAGGTTCTTGGTCTCCATGTAGGAAAAATAAAACCAGGGCTGCAGTACCTCGCTCAGATAGAGATGGGCCTGGATGGCTTTTTGCAGCTTTTCCGCCGGCTCGTTGATACCGGAAAGGTTCTCGCTCATGATCCTGGCGACCACCGTCCTTCCCTGCTGCTGAATCATGTCGAGGAGCTCTTCCTTGCTGGAGATGTACGAGTACAGTGCCCCCATGCTCAAGCCCGCCTCGCTGCTCAGATCGCGCAGGCTCATCGATGCGAAACCCTTGGCATTGCTGATAGCGAGCGCAGCGTCCAGGATCTTCACCAGGTTCCTCACCGCGACCTTTTCCTTCTTGATCTTGATGCGGTCCCTGTTTTCTTCCAGGAGGCTGCGGGAGATGTCCTCCTTGGAGAGCCGGATCGATTTCCTGAACGCCTCGAACTTCATGCCTGCTCCCTGTTTTTTCCCTACTCAGCGTATCTCCCGGCCCTCGTACTCCCTGAGGATCCTCCTGGCAAGCGACACCTTGTGCACCTCGTCGGCCCCGTCATAGATCCTGGCGGCCCGCTCGTGACGGTAGAAAAAGGGAATGATGATGTCGTCGGTCATGCCCAGTCCCCCATGAACCTGCAGGGCCTTGTCGATCACGTCCTGCATCACGTTCGCGGTAAAGAACTTGATCATGGACACGTCCTGCCGGGCGGCCTTGTTCCCGTATTTCTCCATCTTCCAGGCCGTGTTCAGGATCATGAGCCGTGCTGCCTGGATATTGGCAGCGCATTCGGAGATCCATGCCTGGATGATCTGCCGGGTGGCCAGGGTCTTGCCGTCAGGCGAGATGGCCCGTTTGGACGCGCGTGAGCACATGAGGTCGAAGCAGCGGTTGCAAATGCCGATCCAACGCATGCAGTGGTGGATCCTGCCCGGGCCGAGGCGCTCCTGGGCGATGACAAATCCGTGCCCCTCGCCGCCCAGAAGGTTCTTCTGCGGCACACGGCAGTTCTGGTAGAGGATCTCGCCGTGGCCCGTGTAATCCGTGCCCGCCTCCCCCATGACCGGGATATTCCTGACCTGGTTAAAGCCCGGGGTGCTGCAGGGCACGATGATCATGCTTGCCTGGAGGTAGGTGGGCGCATCCGGATTGGTGACCGCCATGACGATGGCGAATTCGGCCCCGTCCGATGACGAACTGTACCACTTCTGGCCGTTGATGACGTAGTCGGCCCCGTCCTTGATCGCAGTGGTCTCCATCATGACCGGGTTTGAGCCCGGCATCTCCACCTCGGTCATGGAGAAGCAGCTCCGGATCCTTCCCTCGACCAGGGGCCGCAGGTATTTCTCCTTCTGCTCCTGGGTCCCGTGCAGGTGAAGGATCTCGATGTTCCCGGCATCGGGCGCCTGACAGCCGAACACGTAGTGCCCGATGGGGGTCCGTCCGAGGGCCTCGGAGACAAAGGCGTGTTCCACCAGATTCAGGCCCATCCCGCCGTATTCCTTCGGGTGGTTCGGTGCCCACAGTTCCATCTTCTTGACCGTGTCGCGCTTTTCCTGAAGGGCCGGGAGCATGGCGCGGAAGTCCTTGCCCAGGAATTCCCTCTCCATGGGAATAAGCTCTTTGTCTACAAACTCGTCGATCATCTCCGTGATCGCCTTGATCTTGTCCGGGATTTCAAAATCCATATCACCCTCCTCTTTTAAGGTTTCTTCACCGGTAGCTGACGAGCCTGAGCCGGTCGGCGTGCAGATCCAGGTGGCTGGAGCAGTTGAAGCCCGCCAGGGTGATCCGCTTGTCGTTGTACATGAACTTGGTGTACGACGCATTGATCACCTGCCAGTTGAGCCGGATGGCAGCCTCGGGCGAGAGCGACAGGACGTGCTGCATGGCCGCTGCGATGGGACCGCCAGAGGTGAAGGCCAGGATGACCTTGCCCCTTCCCTGTTCCTCCATGATCCGCTTGAGCGAGCCCGCAACCCGAGCGCAGAAATCGCTCCACGTTTGAACCCTGCCGTTATCGAACCTGCCGGAGACCCACCTGAGCATGGCACCTTCAAAGACGCGCTTGAACGATTCTCTGCTCTCGTACATGCGCGGGAGATGCTCCTGGATCGAGGGATCTTCGGCCTGCATGCCGGGGAGCTGGGAGAGGATAACGGCCGAGGAATCGAACTCGTCGAGCCCGCTCAGGACTGCGGCCTCGGGAAGAACGCGTCCATGCTTCCGGTAGCACGCCCGCACTTCTTTTTCCGTATCCTTCTGGCGGACCATGCTACCCGAATAGACGGCGTCGGGCACCACCAAGGCTTCAAAGAGATGCTCTCCGAGAATGAATGCCTGCTGCCTGCCCATGGGCGAGAGCCTGTCATAGTTCTCCGAACCGAACGATGCCTGTCCGTGACGAATCAAATACAGCACACTCATAGGTTTTATTTATATCAGGGGCCGGAGGGCCCTGTCAATCATAAACGAACGGTCGTTCGGTTTTTTCCGTTGCAAAGCCTCTCTCTTTTTGGATATGGTATGCATAAAAAAGCAGGAGCATGGAGATTACAGGCCATGAAGATCCTCGTCTGCATCAAAGAGGTGTACGACAGTCCCGAGACCCTCGTGTTCGACGAGTCCGCCGGGCGGGTGACCTTCGGTCCGCACACGGTCTTCAGGATGAATCGCTACGACGAGTATGCACTCGAAGAGGCGCTGCGCATCCGGGAGCGCCTGAGTAGTGCTGTTGTCGACGCAATTTCCGTGGGGTCTCCCCGGGTGAGCAGGATCATCAGGCGCGCTCTGGAGATGGGGGCGAATCATGGGATCCATGTGCAGACCCCTGGCGAGACCTGCCTGAGCGCGTTCGAGCGAGCCCACCTCATCGCATCGGCAGCGCGCGGCCGGGGCTATGATCTCGTGCTCGCCGGAGTCATGGCCGAGGACGACATGGAGTCCCAAGTGGGTCCGCTCCTGGCTGCGGTGCTGGAATACGGATGCGCCACCGGAGTCATCTTCGAGGAAATATCCGCTGATGGGAGCCGGGTCGCTGTGGAGCGCGAAGTCGAGGGAGGCTCCCGGGAATGTCTGACACTTGCCCTGCCCTGCGTGCTCACGATCCAGTCGGGAATCAATACACCCCGGTACCCCGCTCTCTCGCACGTGCTCAGGGCGCGATCGTCCGAGCTGGAATGCATCGAGGCGTCCGGTCTTGCAGCTCCGCCTCCGACCCAGGGCCTTGTCCGCATTCTCCCGCCCGCCCAAGGGAGACAGGGGGAGGTCATCGAAGGCGCCGCCGTGGAGAAGGCCGATAAGCTCATCCGTATCCTCCGCGAGCATTCGCTGCTGCCCAGGTAAGGAGCTAAAAAATGAACGGACGGTTTTTCATCATTGCCCTTCACGAGGGCGGCAGAGTCCGGGAAGAAACCTGGCGCCTGGTCTCCTTTGCCCGCAGATGCGGCGTAGCCGATCCGGTCATGATGGTGCTCTCGGACGAGGGTGCTATCGAGCAGCTTGCCGATGAGCTTGCACATCGAACCGGACTCGATGTCGCGGGTTTGGCCGGCAGCCATCTTCGGGAGTACTCGGCCGAGGCGTATATCCGTACCCTTGTCCCGTTTTTCCGGGATGCACCCGAGGAGGCCCATATCGTCACAGCTCATACCTCCCGGGGCATCGATTTCGCCCCGCAGCTCTCCGCAGGGATCGATGCCTGCTGCATCACCGCGGTCGAAGACGTGGGCCAGGGGACCTTTATCCGCTCTGTGCACCATGGGAGGTTCCGGGCCGAGGTGCGTGCAGACCGGCCGAGAGTGGTCCTGACCGTATTGCCCGAGGCGTTCGCCCCGGATGATGTCGCGCCCGGGAATCCGGGAAAGGTCAGGATCGTACCGGCAGGCGACATCTCTCTGTCCACCTGCAGCCGCGGGGCCAGGGCTCCGGTTCATGCGAACATGGGCCTGACCAGGGCCGAGGTCATTGTTTCGGCGGGCAGGGGCCTGGGCAGCGGAGAGAACATCCGGCTCGTCACCATGCTCTCTTCGCTCTTCCCGAAGTCGGCTCTCGGAGCAACCCGAGCCGTATGCGATCAGGGATGGCTGGACTACAGCCATCAGATCGGCTCGACCGGGAATACTGTCTCGCCCCGGCTCTATCTGGCCTGCGGGATTTCCGGCGCGATCCAGCACTTAGCCGGGATGAGGGATTCCGGTATGATCGTTGCCGTCAACACCGATCCCTGCGCCGCTATCTTCCGCGTGGCCCATTACGGCATCGTGGAAGACCTCACGACCTTTATCCCACTGCTGGTGGACAGATACCTTCGGGGAGAGTAAAGAAGGACAAAAAACGCGGTCCGGTGATCACGTCAAAGGGAGGATTTATGGCAATCTACACATTCAACGGTAAAACACCGGTTATTGGCAAGGAGACATGGGTGGCCCCCAGTGCGTATATCATCGGGGACGTCAACATCGGGAGCCGGTGCTGGATAGGCCCCGGGGCGGTGATCAGGGGGGATTTCGGGCGTATCGCGATCGGGGATGAAACCGCTGTGGAGGACGGGGTGGTCATCCATACCCCGGCCACGGTGGAGATCGGCAGGGCCGTCACCATCGGACACCTGGCCCTGGTGCATGGGAGCCGGGTGGGCGATTACGCCGTGGTGGGCATGCATGCCACCCTGGGAGACAACTCCGTGGTGGGAGACTGGTGCATCGTGGCAGAGCATTCGCTGATAAAGAAAAATCAGGTGGTCCCCCCCAACAAGCTCTACGCGGGCTCGCCCGCCGTGGAGAAGGGGGATATCACGCAAGAGTACCGGGAGATCATGCTCATGGGCAAGCAGATGTACGTCGAGCTGGCCGCCCGGTATCGGTCGTCCCTCATCCCTCTGGGACAGCCGGGCGCGGGCTGATCCCGGGCTCCGGGCAGTTTAAGGGCCGCCCTGTCCGCTATCTGATCCTCTCCAGCTCCTGAATGACCTCTTCGAGAGGGGGCCTGGCATTGATGCTGTGCAGCCCGATGTAGCGCACCCTGCCCTTCTTGTCCACGATGAGGATCGTGCGGTCCGCTGTGCCGTCGGAGCGGAGCACCCCATACTTCCGTGCCACATCCCCGTGGGGCCAGAAGTCGGAGAGGACCGGAAACCACACTCCGTTCATCTGCGAGGTCCAGGCGTACAAAGAGGGGACATTGTCCGTGCTGATACCCAGAACCACGGCCTCGTTTTTCCTGAAAACGTCCTGCGCGAGAGCATACCCGGGCCACTGGTCGGAGCACACGGCCGTCCATGCAGCAGGAATGAAGGAGATGACCACATTGCTCTTTCCCTTGTATTCGGACAGGGAGACCATCTTGCCCGATACGGACTTCAGGGTGAAATCAGGGGCCTGCTCGCCGACCCGCACCTTCAGCTTGCTGTCGGTCGCCTTGAGCGGCCCGGTGTCGTAGACCATCCCCTTGAGCGCATCGGATGCGGCATGCGCAGCCGTTCCCACCAGCACAGCGAATACCAGCCCCAGAAAAGCCGCCCGGATCGTCATCTTCATGAATTTCCTCCTCGCTGGATACCCGATTCTTCCGCGATCATTTCAAGAAATGCTTCGGCATCGGGAAAAACACCGGATTCCGAATAAAAAATTTCCCGGATCGAACTGTCCTCCATCTTGAGCCCGAAGTGGTGGGGTGTGTATATTCCGCTGAGAGAGCCCGCCACCGCAGAGCTTCTGTCATCGAACAACGGGAAGGGAGGAGCGTACTTCTCTCTGAACAACCTCACCTCGTACTGGGAGTTCCCGATCCCGATTCCAATCATTTTTATCTTATTCCTGAACTCTTCCCTGCTGTCAAGTGCACGTACATGTTCTTCTCCGGTATCATGCGCCCCAAGGAGGCAGCGAGAAGAAACCACAGGGTTCCCCTCAGACCGGTTGTGGAGGTGCGGCTCATAGTGCACCTCCTTTTTGCTTCCGGTCGTAAAATTCACATCCCCTTAAGGACCTGTCATGCCCCAGGGGATGTTCCGGCTCAAAAAAGCCGGCGCTATTTATTACCAGTTTTCCCCCAGCAGCTCGAAATAATCCCTGGGGTGGGCGCACGCGGCACAGGTTGCGGGAGCTTCGTTGCCCATGTGGAGATATCCGCAGTTCCGACACCTCCACACCGTCTCGGCCTCTCTTGCAAAGACACGGCCTGCCTCGATGTTTGCAGCCAGATCACGATAGCGCTTCTCGTGCTGCTTTTCCGCCACGGACACTGCCTCCCACACCCGGGCGATGGCCTCGAAACCTTCCTCGCGCGCCACCTGTGCAAAACCCGGATACATGGTGGTGTGCTCGTGATTCTCCCCTGCAGCCGCTTCTTTCAGATTCTCCAGGGTCGTGCCGATAACCCCGGCCGGAAAGCTTGCCCGGACCTCGACCTCTCCTCCTTCGAGAAACTTGAAGAACCGTTTTGCATGCTCCTTTTCCTGGCTCGCGGTCTCCTCGAAGATGTCTGCGATCTGGACATAGCCTTCCTTGCGGGCCTGACTTGCAAAGTAGGTGTAGCGGTTACGAGCCTGAGACTCGCCCGCGAACGACGTGAGCAGGTTTTTCTCTGTCTGGGTTCCCGTCAATTTTCCCATAAAATCTCCTCTCCTTTTTCTCTTATATATTTTCGTTTCACAGCTTTCTTGAGAATTATTCTTCTTCTGCGCCCCTGGAGCCCCACCCGTGGCAGATGATGCCGAAGGGAGCCGGACAAGATTCATAGTTTCTTACCCGCTCTTCTAAGAACGGCTTCCGGGGATATGCCGGTAAGAAGGATCATTTCCTGGCAAAATCTGTGAAGCCCACGGCTCTCCTGACCATGTTCTTTGCAAAAAACTGGGCGTCATCCAGATCCGCGCTGTCCGGATGCGACTGGGCCGAGCGCGCCTCCATGGCCCAAGCCCGGTGCTCAGGCCTGTTCACCAGCCCGTCGATGATCTCCTGCTCGACCTCCCCCCTGCAGGTGAACGACCCGAGGACCTCGCCCTTGACCAGACCGATTGCGTTGTGAATAGCCTCTTTGGGCATCTGCCCTTCTCTTTGGGAACCGTGCGTGGAAAACAGGGCGACCTTTGCCGAGGGCGGGATCTTTTTCAGAAAGTTCTGCGCGGAAACAGGCACACTGTGAGCGTGAACAGGAAAACCGCAGAAGATGAGATCGTAGCCCTCTGTGTCCTCGACCTCCTTCATGGTTTTCAGCTCTTTGTCATTCTTGTCCAAGGCCTGATAAATACCCTCTGCAACCTTTTTCGTATTGCCGGTCTTCGTGTAGTAGGCAACCAGAATCTTCATAATGCTCTCCTCTTCATTTTTTTCTCTAGAACCCTGCATGAACCCAGTTTATGATGATTTCTCCCTTTTTAAAAGAACCTTCTCCCAAGATCATCCTTTTTCTCTCCGGCCTTTGCCTTAGGCTGCAGTGTCCCTCTTAAAAAACCGCATGGCAAATTGTGCCCAAATCCCTTATGATAATCAATATAGGGCTGGGGGTGGCATTTTGAAAGAGTTGAAAGAGATTGATGAAACAAATTTTGCTGAATTTTTACGGCATCAGGTGTCGGTGCTGATTTTTTCCTCCCCCTGGTGCACGTCGTGCAAAAAGATATCGACCTCCCTGGAAGGGCTCTTGCACAAGCGCGAAGACCGGTTTTGCCTGGGAGTCTGCGACATCGGCACCAGCCCCTCGATCCCTTCCCGGATGCAGGTGTTCAGCGTGCCCACCGTGATCATCTTCAGAGACGGTCGTGAGGTGGGGCGCCTTCAGGGCCCCCTCTCGGAGACGGCAGTGGCGAAGGCACTGGAAGCTCACCTATGAACGGGGATATCCTGGCGAGCTTCCAGGCATATCTTTCCGGTATGTCTCCCATGGCATATGTGGTCGCCTATGCCGCTGGCGTGCTGGTAAGCTTTACGCCCTGCATCTATCCAGTGATCCCGGTGACCGTGGCATACATCGCGTCCCAGAGCGCGGGCTCCAGGGCCAGGGGTTTCGTGCTCTCGCTGTTCTACGTACTGGGAACGTCCTTTACCTACACGATCCTGGGATATGCGGCTGCCGTGACCGGCCGGCTCTTCGGGCAGATCCAGACCAGCCCCTGGACGTATCTCGTGGTGGCGAACATCAGCATCCTGATGGGGCTTTCCATGCTCGGGGTGTTCACCCTGCCGATGCCCGGGTTTCTCACCCGGCGATCGGCACGGCCGGGGAGCGGATTTTTGGGCGCCTTTGTCCTGGGCGCGACCGTGGGCCTTGTCCTGGGCCCGTGTTCGGCCCCGGTTCTCGGGGTACTCCTGAGCTATGTGGCAACGCAGCAGAACCCGATCTTCGGCACCAGCCTGCTCTTTGTCTTCGCCTTCGGCATGGGAACGCTCCTGATCGTCCTGGGGACGTTCGCCGGGCTCCTTGCCAACCTTCCCAGGGCAGGAGGATGGATGGTGGTCATCCAGAAGGCCTTCGGCTGGGCCCTCATGGCCCTGGGTGAGTATTTCCTGATCACTGCAGGGCAGTTCATGATCTAAAACAGGGGTATATCCATGATGCGAAAAATACTGGTTTGTTCCGTGCTGCTGCTCGTCGTGTTCCTCCCCATCGCCTCCTGTGACGAGGGAACCTCCCGTGAGAAGGCCGGGGCAACCGAAGCCAACCTGGGACAGGCGCCCGGGTTCAGCCTTCGGGATCTCTCCGGGAAAACCTTTCATCTCGAAGACTACCGGGGCAAGGTGGTGCTGGTGAACTTCACCACGACCTGGTGCCCCTACTGCAAAAAAGACGTCCCTGACCTCAAGAGGATGTACGACCGCTACAAGGGCCGGAATTTCGAGATCCTGTCCGTCTACATCCAGGAGAGCCGGGACAAGGTTTCGTCCTTTGCCCAAAAATACGAGCTTCCCTTTCCCGTGCTTCTGGACACCGAGGGATTCGCCTCCTCCCGCTACGGGGTCCGGGGCGTGCCCACCAAGGTTGTCATCGCCCCGGACGGGTCCATTGTATGCTGGATGTGCGGGGATGTGGAAAAAGTCGTGGAAAAATTGCTCGGGCAGGGGTAGTCTTTTTTACGCCCCCTGTCCGGTGAGGGCCTGAACCACCCTGACCGCCTCCACGCCGTCCTTTGCATAGTGGGCTTCAATGGAATCCGCATAGGCCTTCGTCACCACGGCCCCGCCCACCAGGAAGGGGCACGAGAGCCCGGCCTCGCGGGCCTGTCTGATAATACCCTTCATGCGCACCATGGTCGTGGTCATGAGCGCCGAGAGGCCCACCACCTGGGGTTTGTGGCGGATCACGGCGTCGATGATCTCTCGGTCCGGGACGTCCTTGCCCAGGTCGATCACGTGAAACCCATGGTTCTTCAGCATGAGCGAGACAATGTTTTTGCCGATATCGTGGATGTCATCCTTGACAGTGGCCAGGATCACGGTGCCCTTTTGTTTCGGGCATGCGTCCGCAGCCTCGAGCAGCGGCGCAAGGTGCTCGAACCCTTCCTTCATGGCCTCTGCGCTCGCGATGAGCTGAGGCAGGAAGTAGATCTTCTTTTCGTAGAGCTCTCCCACCTTCTGAATGGCAGGCACCATGGTCTCATTGACGAGCTGCCGGGGAGAGACGCCTCCCGCCACGGCCTTGTCGATCAGGTCTTTGATCTCGCCCCGGGAGCCGTCGATCACGGCGTCATATACCCGCTGTGCGGGCGACCGGTTTTTTTCCTGCACCCGGACGGGGGCATCCGGGCGGGTCACTCCCCCGTCCTTTTCCTCCGGGTCGGATGCGTGCGCGATGTACTCCCTGGCCTGGGGGTCATGGTTCATGAGAACGTCGGATGCCCGCTTGATCTGCATGAACTCTTCACCCATGGGGTTGGCGATCGCAAGGCTGAGCCCGCAGGATACGGCCATGGCCAAAAAAGCCGAGTTGATCCATCTGCGCTCCGGCAGTCCGAAGGACACGTTGGACAGCCCCAGGACGGTACGCACGCCGAATTCGTCCGAGCACCATCTTAAGGTGGCCAGCGTTTCTTTCGCCGCGCCGGGATCGGCTGACACCGCCAGGGTGAGCGCATCCACCACGATGTCGTCTTTCGTGAGCCCATAGCCTTGAGCCCGTGCATGGATGTCGCGGATGATCTTCTGTCGCTCAAAAGAGCTCCGGGGGAGCTTCTTCCCGGTCAGGGGAAGGAGGATGAACATGGCGCCGTAGCGGGCCGCAGTTTCCAGGAGCTTTTCGAGCTTGTGCTCCTCGCCTGAGATGGAATTGATGAGCGCCCGGCCGGGGTAGATCCGAAGCGCCTTCTCGATGGCCTCGGGCACCGAGGAGTCGATGCAGACCGGGGCGTCGGTTGAAACCGCCAGCGTCTTGACCACCTCTCTGAGGGTCTGCGTTTCGTCGATCCCGGGCATGCCTACGTTCACGTCCAGCAGTGCAGCGCCCCTTCTGACCTGCTCCTGGGCGAATCTCTTGACCAGGGCCATCCGGCCCGAGAGCAGCTCTTCCTGGAGGTCTTTCTTGCCGGTCGGGTTGATGCGCTCCCCGATGATAAGAAGCGGGTCTTGACTCGCCAGGCACACGGATCTGCGTGCAGAGCTCAACACCGCAGGCACATGCTCTTTTCTTTTCCCGGGTTTCAGGCCTTGGGCCCTTGCATGGAGCATGCGAATATGTTCCGGGGTGGTGCCGCAGCATCCTCCCAGAAACTTCACGCCTGCTGATCCGAATTCTTCAGCAAACCCCGCAAACTCCTCAGCGGACATGGGGAAGAAGGTCTCGCCTCCGCGAAGAACCGGCAGGCCCGCATTGGGCTTGGCCACCAGGGGGACCTTTGCGTACGGTGCCATGGCCCTGACCAGCGGGATCATCCCTTCGGGGCCCGTGGAGCAGTTGCATCCCACCGCATCGGCCCCCAGGGCCTGGAGTGTGACAAGCGCCGAGACCGGGTCCGTGCCGTTCAAGGTCCGGCCGCCGGACTCATAGGTCATGGTGACCATGGTGTAGGTGCCGGTCAGCTCCCGAACCGCGATCAGCGCAGCCCGGGCCTCCTGGATATCGACCATGGTCTCGATCACCAGGAGGTCGACCCCTCCTTCCAGAAGGCCGCGGACCTGTTCCTTGTAAGCGGCTACCGCCTCCTCGAAATCGAGGTCCCCGAAGGGCTCCACGAATCTCCCTGTTGATCCTATGTCCCCGGCCACAAGGCAGGTCTCTCCCACCGCCTGCCGGGCCAGCCGGGCCAGGTCCCTGTTGATCTGACAGGCATCTGCCCCGGCCACGTACTGGGCGAGCTTGTAACGGTTGGCCCCGAAGGTCGCTGTGTAGACAATATCCGCCCCGGCCTTCCAATAGTCCCGGTGCACTGCCTTGATGCTCTCCGGGTTTTGCAGACACCACAGCTCCGGGCAGGCGCCGCCGGGCATGTCGCGGGCCTGCAGCTGGGTCCCGGTCGCCCCGTCCAGGATCACGAGCCGCGCCGCTGCCATCCCCTCGATTCGCTCTCTGTTTTTCACTGGCACTTGCCTCCGTCTTTCCGCTCCGCCTTCCTGATCCCTGCAATCGCTGTCACGGATTTTTCAGGCAGAAGAATGCATGCATCGGTTATGCTCACATCGATTTCGCCCAGCCTCAGCCGCTCATACATGATTTTCTGATTCGTTAGATCGAAATCTCCGTACCCTGCGGAGAAGCGCCTGGGGGTCACCTCCAGACCCTCCCGCCTCACCTGCTGACCAATGCAGGCCGATATCCAGTCCAGCGCGCTGTCGGTCATTTCGCTCGCCGCTGCATCGAGCACCACGGCCCGGGCAAGGTTTCCTCCTGCCGAGCACGAGCTGATCTCCCCCATGATCCGGTTACCGGCCGTGGCTCCCATAAGGAGGACCTTGCGGGATGTGGAAAGCATCCGGGCAAGCCCCCTGCTCCTGAGCACGTCCCCTGTCTCCAGCGTAACTTCACTGCCCCGTCCGACATCCGCCTTGAGGATGAGGGCAGAGCCCTTGAGTTCGATCATACCGGCGGCATCTTCAAGAACTGTCTCCATATCCCGCCGCTGCCCGGGCCCGAGCTGCGTGTGGGCCTTGCGGTAGCCCAGGCGGCGATAGACCGCTTCGACCGGCATGTCCAGATGGATGGCGTGGAAAAATACCGGATCTCTCATTATCTGCACAGATCTAGTCAGAAATCGGGCAAGTTTCAAGCCATTCTTTTTCTTCGCGCGTCTTTTCCCATCAAAATCAGGACGAAAATTTCCTTGCCCTGATTCTTGGTGTCCTGTATCTGTCTTTCAGAAGGTTCGGTTCGTAAATCACTGCTGAGACAAGGAAAATATCTTGGTAACTTGCTTGTCTTATGATAACATCATAACACACTCTGTGTATTGAAGACCGGGGGTTCACATGGATCTTACGAGGCTTTTTTTCCCGCGCACGATTGCGGTGATCGGGGCATCCCCCCATCTGGGGGGAGGGAAGCTCCCCTATTATCAGGTCATCCAGCTCGCCGGATACACGGGCAGGCTCTATCCGGTAAACCCGAAATACCAGGATATCGCAGGGGCAAAGGTCTATACCTCGCTCGACGATATTCCCGAGCCCGTGGATCTGGCCATTGCATCCGTTCCCGCCAAGCTCGCGCTTAAAACCGTGGAGGCCGCGGCCCGGAACAAGGTCAAGTTCCTCCATTTTTTCACCTCGGGATTCTCCGAGGTCGGCAACCGGAAGCTCGAAGAGGACATGCTCGAGGCAGCCCGCAAGGGCGGAACCAGGATCATCGGCCCCAACTGCATCGGGATCCACTGCACGCAGTCCGGGATAACCTGCGACCTGCCCAAAAGCCCCATGAAAGGGGTGGGAAATGTCGCCTTTCTGGGACAGTCAGGGGGTATGACCCACAACTTCATGCGTATGGTCCACTCGCGCTATCTGGAGCTGAACAAGGTGGTGTCCTATGGCAATCAGATCGACCTGAAGGTGGAGGACTATCTCGAATACTTTGCGCACGACGACACCATCGGCGTGGTGGCCGCCTATATCGAGGACATCAAGGATATGGGCCGGTTCCTCAAGGTCCTCCGGAAGACGACCGCCCGCAAGCCCGTCATCATTCTGAAGGGGGGGACCACCGAGCAGGGGGCCCGCGCAGCCGCATCCCACACCGGGGCCATGGCAGCACGCCAGGATCTGTGGTCTGCGGTCATGCGGCAGTACGGCTGCATCGAGGCGGATAATTTCGAGCACATGGTCGATCTGACCATGATGGCCGTGGCCCTTCGGGTGCCCGGCGGGAACCGCCTCGGCTTCCTGGGCGCAGGCGGAGGGACCTCGGTGCTCTTTACGGATTTAGCGGCCCGGTACGGGCTCGTTCTCCCGGAACTCGAGAGCCGGGTTCAGGAAAAGATCGGGCTGAAGATCAGCAGCGTGAACACGAGCACCGCCAACCCCGTCGATCTGGGTTTCTACGGCTTCGATTTCACCATCATGGGACACACCATCGAGGCAATGGCTCAGGACGAGGCCATCGATGTCATCATCCCTTACTTTTCCCTCGATTTCATCACCTCGTTCCAGAGCGACCAGGTGGAAAGCGGCCCCCACGCCATCGTGGAGGCGTTCCGGAAGACGGACAAGCCCGTGGTGCCTATCCTGTCCCGGTTCACAGAGAACATGGTGGATGTCGAAAAGGTCCGCATCCGGTTTACCGAGCTGTTCCGCAAGGCCGGACTCGCGGTCTACAACACCCCGCAGGACGCCATTGCATCCATAAGCGGTTTTCTCGGATGGAAAAGGCATGCAGGCCGGGTCGCCGCGGGCGATGTGCCCTCGTCAAAGCCGCAGCTTGCGGAGGGAGGCAAGGGATGAACTACCTGGTCATGGGCGCAGGCGCCCTGGGAAGTGTCTTCGGGGGCCTGCTGGCTGAGAAGGGGCACGAGGTCGCCTTCGTGGGTCTGGACGATCATCTGAAGGCCATGCAGGACCGGGGGCTTGCCATTCGCGGCATCTGGGGGGATCACGCGGTCCCGGAGGTCAGAACCTTCTACGGCGTACAGGGGCTTGAAGGAACCTTCGATATCGTGCTCCTGAGCGTGAAGTCATATCATACCTCCCGGGTGATTCAGCAGACCCTGCCCTTCATGCATGACAACACTCTGGTGTTTTCGATCCAGAACGGCCTGGGGAACTGGGAGGCGATCGCTCGGGTCGTGGGATGGAGCCGGACTGTAGGGGCTCGCGTGATCTTCGGGGCCGAAATCGAGGAGCCGGGTATTGCGCGCGTCACGGTCTACGCGGACAAGGTGCTGCTGGGAAGCCCCTCGGGCGACGTGCCCGCAGAGAGGATCCGGCAGGTAGCGGACGACTTCAACAAGGCCGGCATCCCGACCGCCTTGAGCGACCACATCGAATCGTCCCTATGGGGCAAGGTCCTCTACAACTGCTCGCTCAACGCCTTGGGCGCCATACTGAACGTGCCGTACGGGCATCTGGAGACCGTGCCCGAGTTACGCGCAACCTTACGACAGATCATTTCCGAGATCTTTGCCGTGGCCAAGGCCAAGGGGGTCGCGCTTCCCTATGCAGGGCCGGAAGGATACTACCGGTTTCTCATGAAAGAGCAGCTCCCGCCCACCGCGGCCCACCGGTCATCCATGCTCCAGGACCTGGACCGGGGGAACCTGACCGAGATCGATGCCTTAAACGGCGCCATTGTGCGCTATGGAAAGGATCTCTCGGTGCCCACGCCCGTAAACGAGGTCGTCACGGCCATCATCAAGGGCATAGAGGCGAGCAGCGCAGGGGCCTGATCCCTTTCCCTTTCCCGTGAAAGCCCCGGGAAGCCCGCCATCGAGGAAGGCGCGTGACCAACCATTTCCTCCTGGTCAGGGGGCTTATCCATCTTTCGCTTATCGCCGCGGGCAGACGGAAACTCCTTGGGCCCGGAGGTGTCGGGAAACCACCAGACAGGCTGCCTGCTCATTCCGGACCAGCCCCCTTTCCCGCCGCCAATGCAGAGGATGCGCTGCGCCCGGCTGCGAGCCTGATCTCCCGGTACATGGACAGATCGAGCCCCTCCCAGGCGCAGGGGAGCAGCGTGTTGTTATGGAACAGGGGGTCCTCGTCCAGGGGATACCTGCTGAACCGTAGGGCCTCCTCCCACATGCCGGTGCCGGGCAGGGGCGAATACTCGGTGATGACCGGTCTGGCGCCAGAGCTCCTGACGAACTCGACGGCATCGAGGACCTCCCGCGCATGCTGGCCCGGCAGGCCGCAGAGGATATACACACCGATATCCGAGGGGTCGAATCCCGCGCGGGAGAGGTTTTCCAGGGCGTGCAGGAGCTCGTCGTTGGAGACCTTTCCGCCGGTTTTTTCCTGCAGGACAGGGTCCGAGGTCTCCAGGCCGAGCCGTATGGTGGCGAACCCGCTTTCCTTCATGGCTGAAGCCACCTCCGGGCTTAAGTATCGGGCGTGCAGGGCATTGGGACAGTGAAACCTGACGCCAAGCCGCCTTTGGACGATCTCCTGCATGAACGGCAGGGCAAACCTTTGGCTCCGGAAGAGAAAGGCGTCGTCATACAGGGCGAAATCATCTATCTGGTAACGGCGGTGCCAGTGCTCGACCTCGTCGACTGCCTTATGCGGATCTCTCACACGAAGACCGGATGCGAGCAGGTGTGAGGCGCAGTAGGTGCAGCGGAACGGGCATCCCCGGGAGGTCTGGATGCAGACATATCTCAAGGGCTCCACGAGATCGAACAGGGGGTAGGGAAGACTGTCGAGATTATCCATGTCCGGGCAATATCCCGGGCTTGTCCTCCAGAGCCTACCGAGCACTCGCAGGGCCTCGAGCTCGCCCTCCCCGCACAGGACATGGTCCGCGCCCGCGTGTTTTCCGGCATGGCCGCCGCACAGGGTCGCATAGATTCCCCCCAGCAGGACAACAGCCCGGGGAAAAGCCTCCCGCACGCACCTGACCGCCTCGTGCACCCCCGGATACCAGTAGGTCATCTGCGAGGTGACCAGGACCGCGTCCGGTTCCCCGATCTTCCCGAGATCATGGTAAAAAGCCTCCCTGCTGATGCCGTATCTGCCGTATCGCCGGGGAAACCCTTTCAGGAGCGCGGGGGAATCCACGATCTGACGATAAAACTTGCCGTGCCCGCCCGGATGCACCTTGGGGGGTTTCCCGCCCATCTGTTCGTGGGGCGCCTTGAGGCAGTCCACAAAGGACACCTCGCACCCGTTGAGCCTCAGGAGTGCCCCCAGAAAGAGGAGTCCCAGAGGCTTTGCCCACAGGTCATACGCCGCAAAGTCATAGATCCAGGGGTTGACCAGGAGTACTCGTTTTCCCTTCATGCCTTCCTCGCCCCTTTGCCCTCGGCTTGTCATGGCATCTGATGCTGCCAGGCCCGGCTATCCTACCTCTGCCGGTCCATGGATGGCAAGCGGTTGCAAGGAGCGCCCTTACCGGAACGTGGCCCTGAAGCGGTACATGGCCCCGACGAACAGCACCGTGCCGATGAGAGCCATGGCTGCGAGCTGCGGCCACACCGTGCCGAGCCCGGCATCCCTGAACAGGACCCGCGCACAGAACTCCATGTAGTGGGTGGTCGGCGCGAACTGCATGATATTCTGCAGCAGCGGCGGCATGGACTCTAAGGGCGTTGTCCCGCCATGCAGCATTCCTATGGGAACAATGATGGGCATGCTCAAAAGCCCTGCCTGGGGCATGTTCTTGGCAATGGTTGAAAGGAACACTCCGAGTTCGGTGGCTGCATAGAGGAACACGAGGGTGCCGAGGAGAAAGAGGGCCGTGGAACCGTGAATCGGCGCCCCAAGGACCCCCTTTACGGCAAAGAAGAGCGAGAACATGGCCCCGGAGGCAACAATGAAACTGTTGGCCCAGACCTTTGCGATGGTTATCTCCACAGGGAGCAGCGGCATGACGAGCAGGTGCTCCACAGTGCCGCGCTCCTTCTCCTTGATCAGGGCCGCGGTAGGCAGGACAATGGACAGCATGGTGATCATCTGGGTGAGAAACACAACACCCATGTACCACGAGCTTTCGCGGTTCTGGTTGTAGAGCACACGGGTGACCAGCCGGATGGGCAGGTCAGCCTCGGTGCTCACGCCGGTCACGAAGGTGTTGATCTCATCGTTGATGATCCTCATCAGGTAGCCTGCTCCGAGCTTGGCATGGCCGATGGCGGTGGCGTCCACATCTATGCGGATCCCGGGGTTCTTTCCCGCCAGCACGTCCCGCTGGAACCCGGGCGGGATGTGGATGACGAAGATGCACTCGGCGTTGTCAAGGACCCGGTCGATCCCGGCATATGCGATGGCGCGGGGTTTCTTGAAATACGGCTCCTGTATGGCATCCACGATCCGCGCAGACAAGGCGGACCGGTCCTCGTCCACGTAGGCCACCGAGGAGCTGCGCACCTGGAGTCCGGTGCCCTTGGAGGGGACTATGATCATGACCGTAAAGCAATAGGCGACCAGGGCCACCAGCACGAAGTCGTAGCGGAAGCTGATGAGTTCCTTGAGCCCGAGCCGGTAGATGTGCCAGGTCTTTCTCATCATGTCACGGCTCCTGCTTCTTCAATAAAAAGACCGTCAAGGCCTGTAAGGCGATGTAGTACCCGATGAGATAGACAAAGTTCCAGGCGAGTTCAGCAAACCCGATGCCCTTGGTGAAGGTTCCGACAGCGATGCTCAGGAAATATCGCGAGGGAAAGATCCACGACATGACCTGCGCGCCTCCCGTAAGGGCGGACACCGGCGTGGTGAGGCCCGAAAACTCGAAGGAGGGGACAAGCGTGAGGGCAAAGGCTGCCACGAGAGCCGCTATCTGTGTCCTGGTGAAAGTGGAGATCAGAAGGCCGATACCGGTGCTCGTGACAATGTACAGCAGTGCGCCCAGCGCCAGTGCTGCGGAGCTTCCCTTGAAGGGGATCCGGAACAGGTACAGGATCACGGCTACCAGGATGAGAAAGCTGATGAAGTTCAATACGATGTAGGGAATCTGCTTTCCCCAGAGATACTCCAGGCGTGTCATGGGGCTCGAATAGAAGTTCGAGATGGACCCCAGCTCTTTCTCCCTCACCACGCCGATGGCCGTGAGCATGGATGGGACGAGCAGGAGTACGACTGCCATAAGTCCGGGCACGACGGAGAAACGGCTCATCACGCGGGGATTATACCAGTAGCGGGGCTCGATGTTTGCGTATGAGAACCTGGCCGGCACCGGAGACAGCTCGGCCAGATCGGCGAGATAAGACAGATGCACCGCCTCGACATAGTTTTTTGTTGTTTCGGCACGAAACGGCATGGTCCCGTCGATCCAGACTCCCACCTCAGGGCTCCCTCCCCGCTTGATGTCCTTTTCAAACCCTGGCGGGATCTCGATCACAAACGTGAACGCGCTCTCCTGAAAACCCTTTTCGATCTCCGTATGGGAGCGTATGGCGGGCCGCTCGTTGAAGAAACGGGAACCCGAGTAGTACTCCAGATAATCCCGGCTCCAGAGCTTCTGGTCGTAATCCAGGATGTTGAAGTTGATGTTCTCGATATCCGTCGAGATGCCGAAGCCGAACACGATGAGAAGAAAGGGCGTGATGATGAACGAGGTGATGAGCCTCACCGGGTCGCGGAAGAGCTCCATGGTTTCTCTCCGGGCAAGGGCTGCAAGCCGGCCCGCGTCGAACCACCCACCCTGCGCGCGCTCTCGTCCGGGGGCGGTCGTAAAGGGGATGCCTTTGCGCCCGTCACCGGCCTCTGGTATGCCCGAGCGCATCTTGATGTCATCTTCCATATATCCGATGAACGCATCCTCGAGAGTCGTGCAGCCGCGCCGGGCCATGAGTTCGGCGGGAGATGCGCAGGCCAGGACCCGGCCCATGCTCATGAGCGCCACCCGGTCGCACCGGGACGCCTCGTTCATGTAATGGGTGGTCACGAAGATCGTCACCCCGTACTCGCGGGAAAACTTGATGAGGATTTCCCAGAAGTGGTCCCGGGCTACCGGGTCGACGCCCGAGGTAGGCTCGTCGAGGATGAGTATCTCCGGAGAATGAATGGCCGCAACCGCAAGCGAGAGGCGCTGCCGCATGCCGAGAGGAAGACGCTCGGCCCGGTCATCCATGACCTCGGTGAGCCCGAACTGCTCGGCCATCTCTCCGACCCGGGCCGGCACCTCGTCCATAGGCAGATCAAAGAGATGGGCGTGCATATCCAGGTTTTGCCGGACCGTCAGCTCGCCATAGAGCGAAAACGTCTGCGACATGTACCCGATGCGCCTCTTGATCCCGATGCTCCCGGCCTCCACCGGACTCCCGAAAAGCAAGGCCTCGCCCTCGGTCGGCCGCAGAAGCCCGGTGAGCATCTTCATGGTCGTGGTCTTTCCGCACCCGTTGGAGCCCACAAAGCCGAAAATCTCGCCCCTGGGGATGGAAAAAGAGACATTGTCCACGGCCGTGAAGTCCCCAAAGCGTTTGGTGAGGCCGCTGGCCTTGATTGCAGAGCCGTCATCAGAACGTATGGGCGGCGGGGTCGTGAATGCGCGGTGGCCGTAGCGCATCTCTTCGGGCAGCAGGACGATGTAGGCCTCCTCAATGGTGGCCGTGCCGGTCCCGGCCTTCAATTCAGCGGGCGTTCCGCAGGCAAGGACGCGCCCTCCCTCCATCATGACCAGCCAGTCGAGGTGCTCCGCTTCCTCCATGTATGCGGTTGCGATGAGAATGCTCATGCCCCCGCAGTAAGCGCTCATATCCTTGATGAGCTCCCAGAACTGCCGGCGGGACAGCGGATCGACCCCGGTTGTGGGCTCGTCCATGATGAGCAGCTCCGGGTCGTGGATCAGGGCGCAGCACAGGCCCAGCTTCTGCTTCATGCCTCCGGAAAGCTGTCCTGCTGGCCTGTCCGCAAAGGGCGAGAGGCTCGTTGCCTCAAGGAGGCGCTGTATGCGCTCCTGTCGTTCTGTGAAAGTAAAACCGAAGAGGCGGCCGAAAAAATCGACGTTCTCGGTTACCGAAAGGGTTGCGTAGAGATTCTGGCCCAGGCCCTGGGGGATGTAGGCGATATCGGAACAGACGTTGTGGCGGTGAATGCCCGAACGCATGTCGCCGCCCAGGACCGAGATCGAACCCTGCTGAATCTTCTTCTGGCCGGCGATGATGCCGAGCAAGGTGGATTTCCCCACCCCGTCGGGACCGATGAATCCGACCTGGCAGCCGCCGGGGATATCGAGACCGACCCCGTTCAGGGCGATCTTGCCGCCATAGCGGTGTCCGACGCCCCTGATCCGCGCGATGGCGGGGCGGTCATCCGCAGGCCCGTTCATTTGAGCCTCTCCGGCCAGTCGGCTTCAGGATCGAGGCGCATATACGCGACACCGGGCATGCCGGGCTTCAGGCGGGGATCGTCAAATTCGGACAAGCTCACGGTCACCCGGAAAACAAGCTTCTGACGCTCTTGGGCAGCCTCAACCTCTTTCGGGGTGAACTGGGCCTTTTGCGAGACATAGGCCACCCTCGCCGCAAAGGGCCTGTCCGGAATGGCGTCCAGAACAACCTTTGCATCGCCGCCCAGCGGGACCATGCCGGCCAACCGTTCGGAGAGAAAAACATTCATATAGACGTCCTGAACATTCACGATGGTCAGGATCTTGCCTCCTGCGGGCAGGACCTCGCCGGGTTCGGCAAGGCGAGTGAGGACAGGCCCACTGATGGGGCATTTCAGCATGCAGTCGCTGATATCCGCCCCCAGGCGCTCGGCCTGTGCACCGGCGGATACGATCGCCGCCTCGATCTCTGCGATGGACGACTTTGCTGCGGCATACTCCGCCTGAAGGGTCTGCTGCGCCAACCGGTCGCGGTCATACTGCTGCTCCGGCATGACGCCCCGTTCATAGAGATTTTTCGACCGTTTGAGCTCCTTGCCGGCCAACTCGAGCCTGAGCCGGGCTCCCTCGGCGCGGGAGATGGCGGTCAGGCGCGCCTGCCTGAGCCGGGCCACTTCGGCCTCGGCCTGCCTGAGCTGTGCCTGAAGGGATGAAATATCCATCCTGGCCACGATCCGGCCCTCTTCCACCAGGTCGCCCTCTTCGACAAGGACCTCTGCAATCCGCCCGGGCGTCTTGGTGGCGATGTCGACCTCGGTTGCCTCCAGCCGTCCGTTTCCGTATGCAATCCCTGCCGGCAGAGCGTCCTTGTCTGCCTGCAGGAATACATGATATGCCAGCGCACCCGCCAGGGGGACGGCGATGCACGCCAGAGAAATCCTCTTCAGAAAATGCCTGTCTCTCAACATGATCCCTCCTCGCACCAAAACAGTCGAACCTAAAAAGCCTGTCCGGTAAAAACAGTCTCGCGGACAGCGGCCGTTCAGCCGGCAGGCCCTTTTGAAAGCCTGTCGATGATCTGTGCGTGATCAGCTTCCGTGCTTCCCGGTGTGCGAAGACCCCGCAGGCCCTGTTTGACGTTCCTTTTCCGGCAGGAGCCTGTTCATGACTCCGGACACGCTCCGGCGAATTTCCTCCAGATCGAGGTCCTTGTTCAGAACCTGCCGAACGATCACTCCCTCCATCATGGCGATCATGAGTGCGGCATAGATCTTCTTGTCCGGAACGGCAAACTCGCCGGCACGTTCACCGTCATCGAGAAGCCCGGTTAAGATCCGGTCGTAGAAGCGATACTGATCCATCAGCATCTCCCGGATGGATTCATCCAAAAACGAGCTTTCCCAGAATACGATCAGCGCGCTAAAGAGCTCGATGTCTTCCTGCAGTGACCGGGCCAAGCGCTCACCAATGGCCACGATCCTGTCTCTTGCCGAGCGGATGCTCCCGATCTCGGTGAGAATCCTGTTCAGGGTCTCTTCGACAAATACCCGGAACAAATCGATGAGCACTGCCTTTTTCGAAGGATAGTACCAGTAGAGGCTGCCCTTGGACATGCCGTATTCGGCCGCGATCTCGTCAATCGTGGTCTGGGCATAGCCCTTGCGCTGGAAACAGCGCTTGGCCGCAGCGAGTATCTGCTGCTTCCTGATCCCGGAAGACACCCTGGGGCCTTTCAAAACCCTCCCTCATTCATTCATAACATACTGATCAGTCAGTTTAGTTCATTTTCGCATACAGGTCAACTGGGTAATAGCCTTCAAAAGAATCAAGGGTTGACATATACTGTGTTTTCAAGGTAATAGAAAAACAATGGCCATCAGGAAAGAAAAACGTGCATTAGAGAGGATCAGGCTGGAGGACCTGAGCGGATCTGTCGAGCTCATGGAGATCGTGAAATCCGTTTCCGTGGTCAATGCCTCGGAAGAGGGTGTATGCGTGGGCGGAGCGGATTTTCCGGTAGGCTCTGTGGTGCGCCTTGCCATCGGCCCTCAGAAGGAGGAGCCGGATATCTCTCTGTACTGCAAGGTCGTCTGGGCATCACAGGAGAAGGACTCTGAGAAGAAATCAGGGCTTATTCTCCTGAACACGAACAAGATCCTCTTCCGCAAGGACCTGCTTTCGTTTGTGAAGCTGATCGAATCGGCCCGCAAGCAGGCGTCCTGCTCTTAGCCCCCCAGGGAACTCATCAGGGTCCGGCATCCCTGATCGGCTGCCGTATGGCTTCCTGTGCAGAGGCGGTGGTTCAGGTTTTTCATCCCGACCCCTTCCTCGATGAGGAGTTCGAGCTCATGGTCGGAGATGCCCTGCCTCATGGGGACCCTCAGGTTGAGTTCCTCTTCCGAAAAGAGGCACGGCCTTAAGCTCCCGCACGCCGTGATCCTGATCCGGTTGCACCTGCTGCAGAAGGCGTGCTCGCTCAAGGCCCCGATGAGCCCGATGGTACCTTTTGCCCCGCCTATGCGGTAAACCTGCGCAGGGCCGTGCTTGTATTCGACCTTCTGAAGCGCACCGAAGCGCTTCTCGATGATATCCCGGATCTCGGGAGCGCCGATGAGCTCGCATTTTCCATACCTGGTTGCGCAGCCCATGGGCATGAGTTCGATGAAACGGACCTCGACCGGAGAGTTCAGGGTCATCTCCGCGAACGCGGGGATCTCGTCGTCGTTGAACCCTCTGATCGCCACGACATTGACCTTCACCGGGGACAACCCGACATCGAACGAGCGCCGGATCCCGGCGCTGACCCGCTCAAAGGCGTCCACCCGGGTGATGTGCGAAAACTTCTCCCTGCTCAGTGTATCCAGGCTGATGTTCAGCCGGTTCAGGCCTGCGTTTTTGAGATCTTGCGCCATGGAGTACAGCATCACCCCGTTGGTGGTGAGCGAGAGGTCCTTGAGTCCGTCGAGCTCCTTCAGTCCCCGGATGAACGGGATCAGACCCTTTCGCAGAAGCGGCTCGCCTCCGGTGATCCGGACCTTGTCCACCCCGCGGGAAACGCCGATGCGAACGATGCGCAGAAATTCCTCATACCGCATGATGTGTTCGTGAGGGATCCATTCCACCCCTGTTGCGGGCATGCAGTATCTGCACCGCAGATTGCACCGGTCCGTAATGGAGATCCTCAAGTACCGGATCTGCCGCTGATAGTTGTCCGTGAGGGGCTTCATCGCCTTATCTTCCTGATGATTTTTTCCATTGCTGCGTTTTTGTACAGGATTTGGGTCCCCCCTCCTTCCATGACAATATCCAAGGCCTTCCCGGCATCGACCACCCGGCATCCGGCGAGAAAGGTCACGGGTGTGGACGAAAACACCCGGGGGAGCATGGGGGTCGAGGGACCCATGAGAATCATTGCCCGGGCCCCGCTTTGAAAGGCAAGAATGTCCGAAAGGCTCCCATTGATGATCGACGTCGCAGTGACAATGGCGACATCCGCCCGGGAGAGGCATTCTTCCATGGCTTCCTGCGGCCGGATTCGCACATCATCGTGCCTGCGGTGCTCGAATATGTCGACGGTGCAGCCTTTTGCCTTGAGCATTGCAGCCACCGGGGCGATGAACCCCACCATGACCACCCTGTCGCCTTCACGAACGCCGGCGGCTTCAAACACATCTTCTTGGGCGCCGCTGTCTTTTTCCTGATTGCTCACGGCATTGAGGGCAGCCAAGGCAATGGACCGGCCCGGGAGACCGCCTTTCATCCCAAGCTCGAAGAGATCGGACACCCTGGAGCCCTTGAGTGAACCGGCCCGGGGGAAAACCGTGCAGCTCGTCTTTTCCTGCGACAGGATATTGGCGCACAGCCCGACTCCCGAGCCTTCCACCTCGACCGCGAAATATCCCAGGCCCAGCACCACCCTTGAGATCTTCTGCTGCTGTCTCGTTTCCGGCACTTCCCTGATGAGCTCGCTGAACATACTCCTGCTTGTAAGCCTTTCGGATATGCTTTGTCAAATATATGATGCGGCGTATACAACAAGGATCGGGCAGTCGCCCTGTTCTTCAGCCTTCAGGAACGCCGAGCCCGACAATCACACGAACGAGCCCGGCTTGGGTCTGATGCTGATGTCGTTCTGTTCGATCTTCTCGACCAGCCGCTCCAGCAATTCGCGCGTCCTGCGCTGTTCATCCAGCAGCTTGTTGAGCATGTCTCTTAAGTCTCCGTTCTTCTGGGCGCCAGGGGCCGGTCCGGCCGGAACGGCCTTGTGTTTCGGGGCCTTTACCAGCATGGTGATGAGCCGTGTCCAGAACTTGTCGTGGTCTGCCTCCACCGATTCCTGCCCCAGAAGCGTGGACGCAATGATCCGGTAGCAACGGGCGATATCCGAGGTAGGGTACCTGACCACGGCCGGTACCTGGTCGGTAACGGCCCGGGAGAGTTTGTCGTCGCGGTAGACGCTCCCCAGGTATTCTACGTGGGTGTCCAGAAAACGCTGGGAAGCCGACGAGATCTTTTTGTAGAGGTTGTGCCCGGCAGAGCTGTTTTTCACCATGCTTGAGAACATGGATATTCTCCCCGGGTAATCGTTTTTCTTGAGCACTTTGATCATGGCGTATGCGTCTGTGAGGCTGGTGGGCTCGGGCGCGACGCCCACGATCACCTCAGGCGCGGCCATGAGAAAGGAAATGACGCTTGAGGAGATGCCCGATGCCGTGTCGACGAGCAGGTAGTCAGAGGAAGCGGACAGGGCGGAAACCTGCTTCACCAGCTCTTTCAGCTGTTCCCTGCCCAGATCGGCCATATCCTGCGTGCCGGAGCATCCCGGGATGAGCTCCACATGGTAATCAGTCCTGAAGACGATCTCTCCAATCTCGAGCCTGCCCAGGATGACGTCTTCGAGTGTTCTGTTGGGCCGGATTCCCAGGAGCACGTCCATATTGGCAAGCCCGAGATCGGCATCGAGGATGCGCACCCGATGGTTCATCATGGCGAGACAGATGCCGACATTGAGCGTGAAGTTGCTCTTGCCCACGCCGCCCTTTCCTGATGTTACCGCCATGATCCGTGCCATAGTTACTTCCCTGTGTTTTTTAAAAGCCTGCAATATGTGTGCAAAACATGCATATGGAAAATAAACGGGTTTTTCAAGGACTTTGCTTAAGAAGAGAAAAATGTTTCTCCGTAAGGAGAACTATTTGTCTTCTATGCCCTCTGGAGCGACATGGACACCACCTTGCTGATTCCCGGCACATCAAAGGTCACGCCGTAGAGGATGTCGGACATTTCCATAGTATGCCGGTTGTGCGTGACAATGATGAACTGGGAATCGCGGGCAAAGCTCCGGATCAGGTGATTGAAGCGGACAACGTTGGCATCGTCGAGGGGCGCGTCCACCTCGTCGAGGATGCAGAAGGGAGACGGCCGCACCTTGAACAGGGCGAAGATGAAGCTCAGTGCGCACAGCGTCTTTTCACCCTCGGAGAGCAGGCTCATGGATTTGAGCCGTTTGAACGGCGGACAGGCCAGTATCTCGACCCCGGAATCGGGCGAGTTGCCGTCAAGGAGCACCAGGTCCGCCTTCCCTCCCCCGAACATGGTCGTGAAGAGCTCCTGGAAATGGTATTTCACCTGCTCAAAGGTCTCGGTGAAGGCCTTGACGCTCTGCTTCTCGATATTGGCGATAACCTCTCTCAGCCTTGCGCTCGCCTGGACGATATCCTCATACTGCCGGTGAAGTTCGTCCCATCTGGCCTGTACGTGCTCGAAGGCGTCCAGGGACGCGAAGTTGATCTGGCCCAGCTTCTCGATCCGGCCCTCCAGGGCTTCGACCTTCTGCCGGGCATCCTCGGAAGAGAAATCTTCCGGAACATCGGGGAGATCTTCTCCGGAAAACCGGGAGGCAAAGCGTTCGCTGCTCATGGTCAGGGCGATCTCCTGCTCCTTGGTTTTGAGAAGGATGTCGTTGCGTTTTTTTTCCAGGGAGACCAGGGTTTCCCGGCACTCGTCCCTGCTCTGGGCGAGCGTGGCCAGAGAGTCCAAGAGCTCCTCGTGTTCGGGAGTGGCGCTCTCCAGGGCCTCCCGCTGATTTTCGGCCTGCACCTGAAGCGCCTGGAGCCGGCTCCTGGACTTCACCAGGGCGTCCTGCACCGAGGCGAGCGTCTTGACCAGGTCTTCCATTTTGCCGGCATCCCGGGAGACCTGCCGGGATATGCCCTCGATCTGTTCTTCAATCCCCTCAAGCCGTTGCCGTGCTGCCGCTGCCGCAACCTTGAGCTCGCCCGCCCGCTGCGCATGGGTGCTGATCGACTCCCGGGCATTCTGGAGCTGCTGCCGTGCGACCGCCCTCTTTTCGTCGAGGGACTTGACCTCATCCTGCAAGGCTTTGATCTGCTGGTCCAGCTCCTGCTTCTGTGTTTGGATATCCGCAAGATCGCTCTCGACCTTTTTCACCATCGATTCCCACGTCTCGATGTCGCGCCGGTAAGACAGCTCGCGCTCGGAAATGCGCTCCAGCTCTCGCGAGGCAGCGTTCTTTTTTTCAGAAAGGGATGCCGCCTGCTGCCTGAGCGACCGTTCCTCGCTCCCGGCCAGCTCCCGGTCTTCTCTGATCTGCTGCATCTCCTGCCTGAGCCGGGTGAGACACTCTTTTGTCGAGACGATCTCCCGATCCAGGACGATCTCCTGCCGGGAGAGCTCTTCCTTCTCGGCCTTTGCCTTGAGCCCTTCGGCATACTTGGCCATCCCGGCAGTGGTCCGGACGACCCCCGAGGGCTCGAGGATGACGCCGTCCCGGGTGACAAAGGTACAGAACCTCATGCCCTGTTTCCAAAACGAAAAGGCGCAGTGGATATCCTCCACCACCCACATGTCTCCGGACAGGGCATGAACCACGTCTTCATAACCCTCCTGGGCCTCGACAAGATCTTCCAGACATGCAACGACGCCCTCTCCCTTCGGATCGGCCCCTGCCGGCCGGCCGTTCAGGTGCGGGCTCCGGGGGATGTACCCCGGGCCCCCGTCCTCGATCCGGCCCAGCTTCAGGATATCTTCATGGTCCTGAACGATCAGGTAATCGAGCGATTTTCCCAGGGAGAGGCCTACGGTCTCCTCAAACCCGCTCCTCGCCTTCAGGGCTTCCGCAACCCGCCTTGTGCCGTTGTTCGTGGAGAGATCTCTGGGCCGTGGCATGGTTCCGGCGAGAATGATCCTCTCGAGCATGGATATCTTTGCCAGGAGCTGTGCGTGGGACTTCTCCAGTCCGGCCAGGGTGTGCGCGGTCCCCTCGATCCGGGACTGGAGCCCGTGCATCTGATCTTCCAGCGATTTCACCTTCTCGCCGAGGCTCTCGGCCCGAGATTTCGCCCGGGCATACTCCTCTTCAATCCCTTCATATTTCGACTCGAGAGATGCCCTTTGCGATCCGAGCTCGGACAGATCGGCGCGCCGTTTCCTTGCGTTGGCTTGGGCCTCGTGCCGCCTTGTCTCCATGGACGAGATCCGCTGCTGGGTTGCCCTGGAGTGGCCGATCGCATCGAAAAGCTGCGCCCTCTTCTGGTTGTACTCGCCCTCGAAAGCCCCGAATTCCTTTTCCACGGATTCGAGGTGGAGGTTCCGGGAATCCACCTCCTCTTCGATCTGCGCGATGTCCAGAGAAAGCCTTTCCAGATGGCCGCGTTCCTGTTCGCCCCTTTCGCGGAGCTCGCCGGTTTCCCGGGTCATCTGCCCGATGCGGCTCTGGAGCATCTCGATGGTTGACGCTATGTCCCGGGCCCTGTTCGTGTTCGCCTCGATCTCGCCCTCTGCGAGCAGGCCGCTGGAGCGGGCCTCTTCCATGGCGCGTCTGATCTCATCCATGTTTCCGCGGACTACAGACAGCCTGGCGTCCAAGCCTCCCATGGCCCGGGCATACTCCTCGTGCTGCTTCCTAAACGACTCCTCCTGCTGCCGCACCTCCTGCAGCATCTCGTCGAGCTTTTCTTTTTTTTCCGTGATCTTCTGGATCTCGGAGGCCCAGAGCATCTTGGTGAGCGAATTGATTTCCGAACGCAGGCCCTGATATCTGCGGGCCTTGTTGGCCTGCGATTTCAGCTCGTCTCTCTGCCGGGAGACCTCGGTCAGCAGGTCGCGCACCCGCTCGAGGTTCCCTGCCGTGGCTTCGAGGCGCTTGATGGCGTCGGCCCGTTTGAAGCGGAACCTCCCCACCTCTGCAGCCTCTTCGATGAGATAGCGGATATCCTCGGGCCGGGACTGGATGATGTCCTTGACCTTGCCTTGTTCCACAATGGCATACCTGTGCCGGTCGAGGCCCGTGTCCAAAAACAGGTCGGTGATGTCCTTGAGCCTGCATCTGACCCCGTTCAGGGAATAGATGCTCTCGCCGGTGCGATAGAGCCTCCGGGAGATGGACGCCTCGTCGAACCCGTCCAGGCTTTTGGGAAAATAGCCGCCGTCCCGCGCGAACTCCATGACCACTTCGGCCATTGATCCGGGAGGCACATCCTGGGTGCCTGAAAAGATCACCTCGCTCATGGACCCGGCGCGCAGAGAGCGGTTCGACTGTTCACCCAGGGCCCACCGGACAGCGTCGATGATATTGCTCTTCCCGCAGCCGTTGGGCCCGGCAATGCACGTCACTCCATCGGCGACGGGCAGCGAGGTCTTCTTGGCAACGGATTTGAAACCCCGGATCTCAATCCTCTTCAATTTCACATCTTTTGTGTACCAGAGCTTCCCTGGGATCGCAAGAGGGGTTCTCCTCAAGGCCCGTGGATGCATGCCACACCTTTTTCTTTGCTGCCTGGTTTCCTATTTTCGCCTGCTTGGGCAGGAGGCCCCCGGAGGAGAGCAGCGACCGAGGAAGACGCAGGGTGCCCTCAGGACGTATGCGGTGGAGTGGAAAATCCTTGCAATATCTTCCCGAAAACGGCAATACATGAAGGAATATTTTCCAAGGGTGTGCCAGGAGGGAATCATGTACGGAGTGAACAATCCCCTTGTATTTGCCGGGCAGCTGCTTCATATCGCGCTTACGGTCTATCTGTGGATCATTATCATCGGCGCTCTGATATCCTGGGTGAATCCCGATCCCTATAACCCGGTGGTGCGGTTTCTCCGCAGGGCCACCGACCCGCTCTTCTTCTGGCTCAGACGGCATATACCGCTTATTGCGGGCGGGATTGACTTCTCGCCCGTCATCGCCATCGCGCTCATCATCTTCCTCGGTTCTTCCCTGGTCCCTATCCTGATCGAAGGAGGAAATATCCCGGCGAATGTTCTCATCGGGTTCGGACAGTCCGTTTCCATGCTGCTGAACTTTTATCTCGTCGTAGTGATCCTCTCCGCGGTATTGAGCTTCGTGAGTCCCAACCCCTATAACCCTGTCGTGCGCATCATTTCCGCGCTGACCTTCCCGGTGTTCTCCTGGTTCCGAAGGAGATTGCCGCTGGTTTATGGAGGCATCGATTTCACCCCGGCACTGGTCATCGTCCTGATCCTGCTCATCAATTCCTATGGGACTCAAACCCTGATCCGTCTGGGGGTCAATTTAAAAATGAAAGGAGTGTTCTGATGCAACTGACGCCTGAAATGATCCGGGAGCAGCGTTTTCGAGGGAGGTTGTCCGGGTTCGACAAGGAAGAAGTCACGAGCTTCCTGGTGGGGATAGCCGAGGACATGGAAGAACTTCTCGAGGAAAACAATCTGCTCAAGAGCGAGCTGGATTCTATGAAGGAAAAGCAGAAAGACCTCGAAGACCTTTTTCTTTCCGCCAAACAGTTCTCCGACGAGAAGAAAAGACTGGCCGAGCAGGAGGCCCACATGAAGATCGCCGAGGCCCAGCGGAAGGTATCCGCGATGCAGGAAGAGGCCCGGCAGAAGATCGAGGGTGCCGGCCAGAAGGCGCTGGAGATCGAAGAGCAGGCCCAGGAAAGGGCGCGAGAGATCCTCAGCGAGGCCCAGCAGATGAAGTCGGCCCTGGAAAAGGAGCTCACCGAGCTGAAGGCCAAGAGAACGAACCTCTTCACCGAGCTCAGGTCGGTTCTCGACTCCTACCAGAACTGGATCAGAGAGATGGGGAATGTGGATCCGTCCGGAAGATGACGGCACGATCCTCGTGTGCAGGGTCCGCCCCAATGCCGGCAGGAACTCGATTGAGGGTGTCCGTGATGACCATGTGTCCGTTCACTTGAGCGCCCCTGCCGTGGAAGGCAAGGCAAACAAGGCCCTGGTGGCGTTTCTCGCCAAACAGCTCCATATTGCAAAGTCTAAAATCTCGCTGAAAGTCGGGGAAAAGGCTCGGACCAAGGTGCTCTTTATCAGCGGGATGGCCCCGGAGGAGGTGTCCGGGCTTCTGGGGCTTTAGTCTACCACCCGTACACCGCGATAACCCAACTGGATGAGCTCTTCGGCAATGGCTGCGGTGTCGCCGCCGGAGATGCGGAAGTGATGGGCGTTTTCATCGCCGTTGATGGTCATGCCTGCGCTGATGATATAACCACCCTTGCTTTCGATGATCGACACCACCTCGTCAAAGGACCCGTGGACGCCCTTGAGGACCACGTCGATCCGGGAGCCCGACTTGAGGACCCCCATGATCTCGATAAAGGCCTTGAGAATGTCTTTGATGGTGATGATCCCGGCGACCTTCCCGCTTTCAACCACCGGCAGGCACCCGATATTCTTTTCGTAAATGATCCGGGCCGCCTTTTCCAGCGAGGTGTCCCGGGTAATGGTAATCGGGTTCCGGAGCATCAGGTCTCCGACCTTCAGGGTTTCGAGCATGGAGGCCAGGATCGCCTGCTTGAGGTCTCCGGAGGTGACCAGCCCGATGAACAGACCACCCTCCACCACAGGAAGATGGCGGATGGAAAACTTCTTCATGACTGTCAGGGCATCTCTGATTCCCGCTTCTTTTCCTATGGTGACGAGGTCGGTGACCATCCATGATTCTACATTCATAATGACCTGTATAACAAACCCGATCGGAAATTGAAACCATGAACCTTCTGCAGAGCGTAGTGCCTCGGTTTTAAGAGAAGATATCAAGTTTGCGGGTTACCCGATTTTGCTGCGAAGAAAGTCCATGGCTTCGCCCCTGGTCCGGACCTCTCCTCTGGCTCGGGCCTCCTCAATGGTTTGCAGCCACTTCCCCACCTCCGGCCCGGCACCGCCTCCCAGGACTCCGGCCACGTCGCTGCCGGAGACCAACGGGTTCTTCTTGTGCTCCTGATATGTGGTGCAATAGTACTCCCAAATCCTGGCCACGGTCTGCCGGGGAAAGGACTCCTGCGTCTGCACCCGGGACAGGGAGAGCAGGAGGGTCTCGGGGAGCTGCTGAGCGGTATTCTCACAAAACCGGTGGATATCCAGCACAGAGGGGTTCCGCTGTGCAAGGAACTCCCGGGTGCGCTTCTCCCGGGCCAGAAGCGAGCGGATCGTCCTGGCGGAGCGGGTGGAAAACCGGAGCGAGGAACAGAGGTCCATTGCCCTGCCCTCCATGGAGCGATCCCGGGCCGATATCTCGCTCTCCCGGCTCTGGAGATGCCCCGATCTCAGCCCCTCCAGTCCCAGCAGAAACGAGGCGAGCCTGAGCAGGGCACCCCGCTGGACCCTGCTTTCGGTTTCCTCTGTCAGAGAGCTCAAGCATCCGGGCATCAGGGCATCGCAGGCATAGATGATGCCGTCCAGCTCCTGACAGGCCGGGATGACCGAGAGAAGCAGGGCGTGCTGGTGATCGCCTCCATGATCTTGCTCCGGAAAATACGGGGCGAACAGGACAGGGACCAGGGCATTCCAGGTGAGCAGCCGCAAGAAGTCCGCCCCGTGAACAGTGCGAAGCGCCTGGAGAATTTCCTGCCTGATGCGCTCGCCGGAAACCCCCTTGAGCCTCCTGGCATGCTGTTTGATCATCCGGGAGGTTTCCTCGTGCATGGCGAAATCGAGCGTCACCGAGAATCTCACGGCCCGCAGGCCCCTCAGCGGGTCGTTCAGCAGGTTTTCTTCTGAAACGATCCTGATCGTCCCGCAGGAGAGGTCGTGAAACCCGCCCAGGGGATCGATGAACCTGCGATGGGCTATATCATATGCCATGGCATTGATGGTGAGATCCCGGGATCTCAGGTCTTCTTCGATGCTCAGACCCTTGGGCTCGGAAATGTCGATGCTCGCGCCCGAGGATTTCAGGGCGATCCGGATGACCCCGCGGCGTTCATCCATCCAGAACGGTCTGGCGCCGAGCCGGCCGGCGATCCTCCCGGCCAGATCCGCAACCGGCGCATAGGTGACGAGATCGAAGTCCAGAGGGACCCTGCCCAGGAGCATGTCCCGGATGCATCCCCCCACGAGGTAGGTCCCCTGGGGAAAGAGATCTTCGATCTGCTTTAAGATCTCATTGCTTGAGACGGTTCTCGACAGATCGTGCATGAGCCTCCAGCCCTTCCGCCCGTGCAATCTGAACGGCCAGCGTGCCGAGCTCCCGGATGGCGCGCTCGGGCGCATAGAGGATCGACGACCTCTTGATAAAATCGTGGACCCCCAGAGGGGAGGAGAACCTGGCCGTGGAGCCGGTGGGAAGGGTATGATTGGGCCCGGCGATGTAATCCCCTATCGCCTCCGGGGTATGATACCCCAGGAATATGGCGCCCGCATTCCTGACCTTACCCAGATGATCGAACGCATTGGCCATCATCAGCTCCAAATGCTCGGGCGCCACCGTATTGGCAACTGCGAACGCCTCGTCAAGATCTTTCGTGACCACGCACAGGCTGTGCTCCCCCAGGGACGTCTTCAGCACCTCCCTTCGGGGGAGTGCCTGTGCCAGGTCCTCTGCTTTTTCCATGACGGCGCGGGCCAGTCCTTCGCAGGGTGTGACCAGGATGGCCGATGCACAGGGATCGTGCTCTGCCTGTGAAAGGAGGTCCATGGCCACGGTCTCGGGATCAGCCCCGTCATCGGCGATGATAAGGATCTCCGAGGGACCGGCAAAGGCGTCGATCCCCACCCGGCCTTGGACGAGCCTCTTGGCGTGAGCCACATAGATGTTGCCCGGACCCACGATCTTGTCGACCCGGGGGATGGTGCCGGTGCCGAAGGTCAGTGCGGCCACGGCCTGGGCGCCTCCGATTCGGAAGATTCTCTGCACTCCGGCGATATGCGCGGCCGCCAGAAGAGCGTCGCTCACCACGCCTCCCGGTGTGGGTGAAACCACCACGATCTCTTCCACGCCCGCGATCCTCGCAGGGATGACATTCATCAGGAGGGTGGAGGGGAACGCATTTCTCCCTCCAGGCACATACACGCCCACGCTGCTCAGGGCCGTGACCTTCTGACCGAGGATCATGCCGCTGTCATCGGTGGTGATCCAGGAGCGCTCCATCTGCCGGGCGTGAAAGGACTCGATCCGGGACGCAGCGGTGCTCAGCGCCGAGAAGAGGGCCCTGTCTATCCTGGAGGGTGCCTGTTCGATCTCCTGGCGCGTGATTGCAAAACCCTCGGCAGCGGGATCGAATTCGTCGAACCTTTGCGTATACTCGGCCAGCGCGGCATCCCCGCGGCTCTTGATGTCTCGGATGATGGCCCGGACCGATTCGTCCACCTCTTCCGGGGTGCCCGTCAACCTGTCCAGAATGCCTGCGAGGGCCTCACGCCAGCCAGGCAGGTTCGTCGAGAGCATCTCCATCACAGATCCCCCTTCTCTCTCGTGACTTGGGCCCCGAGCTTTGCCAGCTTCACGTCCAGGCATTCATATCCGCGGTCCAGATGATAGATCCTCCTGACCTCGGTATATCCCTTGGCATTGAGCGCCGCCAGCACCAGGCTTGCCGAGGCCCTCAGATCAGTGGCCATGACCGTAGCGCCCTGGAACTGGTCCACCCCCTGCACGATCACGGTGCTCCCCGCTTCCTGAAGCTCGGCGCCCATGCGCACCAGCTCGGGAACGTGCATGAACCGGTTCTCGAAGATGTTCTCCGTGATGCACGAAACCCCTTTTGCCACGCATGCCAGGGCCATGATCTGGGCCTGCATGTCCGTGGGAAAACCGGGGAAGGGCACGGTCTCCACGCGGGTCGGCAACAGCTCGCCGGTGCCGTCTACCAGGAGCCCTCCATCAGAGAGATCAGTGATGGAAATACCCATCTCGACCAGCTTCTCGATCACGGCCGCCAGGTGGTCTGCGCGGTGATTTCTCAAGACGATCCGGCCTTTCGTGATGGCGCCGGCCACGATCAGGGTGCCGGTTTCTATCCGGTCCGGGATGATCCGATAATTCGTTCCGGAAAGCGACCTGACCCCCTCGATGGTGATGGTGCTCTCCCCCGCACCTTCGATGCGGGCCCCCATGGCGTTGAGGGCGTGAGCGAGATCCACCACCTCGGGCTCCTTGGCCGCTCCCCGGATGATCGTGGTGCCTTCCGCAAGCGCAGCCGCCATGAGGATGTTCTCTGTGCCGCCCACTGTGGTGTTGTCGAACACAATGGCCGCGCCCTTGAGACGGCCGTTCGTCCTGGCCATGACATATCCGTGAGAGAGATTGATCTCTGCTCCCATCCTGGCCAGGGCCTTGAGGTGCATGTCTATGGGCCTGACCCCGATGGCACACCCGCCCGGAAGCGATACCTTTGCCCGGCCGAATTTTGCCAGGAGCGGCCCGAGGACCAGAATGGAGGCCCTCATGCTCTTGACAAGGTCGTACGGGGCCTCGCACGAACGGATCCCCGCCGGATCGATCTCGACGGTATCGTCACCGGTTCTCTGCACCTTCATCCCCAGGGTGGAGAGAACATCGCTCATGGTCTTGATGTCTCGGAGCTTCGGCACGTTGGTATACGTGCAGGGCCCATCCGCCAGGATAGAAGAGCACATGACGGGCAGCGACGCATTCTTTGATCCCGAGACGCTCACCTCTCCCTGTAAGGGTGTGCCGCCGCAGATGATGAACTTATCCACTGATCTTCTCCACGATCACGGCCCGGTCGATCCCGGACAGGTCCCTGATCCACTGGAGCTGCGCGAGTTTCCTGTTTTTCCGTATCATCCGCTCCACCTCATGCCTCTGGCCATATCCTGTTTCCAGAATGAGCTTTCCGCCCGGCGCCAGGTGCCTGTGCACCGCAGCCAGAATTTCTCTTATTACATCAAGACCGTCATTGCCAGCAAAAAGGGCCCCCTTGGGCTCGAAGCGCACGACATCGGCCGGGAGCCTGCCGGAATCTGTCAGAGCGATGTAGGGAGGGTTTGCGACGATGATGGAAAACTCCTCGGAAAGGGCGCGAAAATCGGCTCCCTGGAAGAGATGGAGCCTTGGAGATACGCCGTGGATACGCGCGTTTTCCCTGGCGGTTGCCAGGGTTTTTCTGCTGGTGTCGTTCCCGAATCCGACGAGATCCGGCCTGCCCAGGAGGATGGAGATGATCACCGCACCCGAGCCCACACCCAGCTCAAAGACCGCGCTGTCCAAAGGCGCCAGATCGACCGCCTTTTCCACGAGGATTTCCGTCTCGCTGCGGGGAATGAGGACATCGGGGTTCACCTGGAAGGTGTGGGAATAGAATTCCTTGCGCCCGAGAATGTACGCTACGGGCTCGCGCGCAGATCGCCTCTTCAGGAGAACCCGGTAGGCTGCCAGCTCATCGGGCGAAAGGGGCCTGTCCATGTCGAGGTAGAGCTGGATCCGCTCCTTACCAAGCGCATGGGACAGGAGCACTTCTGCATCCAGCCGGGGAGTATCGATTCCCTTATCCTGAAGATACCCCTTTGCCCAGGCGAGAACCGACCGGATGGTCCATGTCACGCCTTTAGCTCCCGGTATGGTTCAGAGCCTCTGCCTGGTAGTGGGCGGTAAGCTCGTCCACGAGCTCGTCGATGTTTCCCTCGAGGACCTGTGGAAGCTTGTGCAGGGTCAGGTTGATCCGGTGGTCCGTCACCCGGCCCTGGGGAAAGTTATAGGTCCGGATCCGCTCGCTCCGGTCGCCGGTACCCACCTGCAGCCTTCTCTGGGATGCGATCTCCTCGGCCTGATCCTCCTGGTACTTCTGAAGGAGCCTGGACCTGAGCACCCGCATGGCCTTGGCCTTGTTCTTGTGCTGAGACTTCTCGTCCTGGCAGGAGACCACGATCCCGGTGGGAATGTGGGTGATCCTTACCGCGGACTCGGTCTTGTTGACATGCTGGCCTCCGGCTCCAGAGGACCGGTAGGTGTCGATGCGCAGGTCCTGCGGATCGACATGGACATCGACCTCCTCGGCCTCGGGCAGCACCGCGACCGTAACCGCCGAGGTGTGGATCCTGCCGCTTGCTTCGGTGGCGGGTACCCGCTGCACCCGGTGCACCCCGCTCTCGTACTTGAGGCGGGAGTAAGCGCCGTGGCCGGTGATGGCGGCAATGACTTCTTTGATCCCGCCGATGCCGGTCTCGTTGATGCTCAGGAGTTCGACCCGCCAGTTCCTTTCTTCTGCATAACGGGTGTACATCCGGAAGAGGTCGGCGGCAAACAGGCCTGCCTCCTCCCCCCCGGTGCCGGCCCTGATCTCCAGGATCACGTCTTTTTCGTCCAGGGGGTCTTTGGGGATCATGAGGGTCTTCAGGGTGTGTTCGAGCTCGCGCTTCCTTTCTTTTAAAGCGGCGAGTTCCTCGCGCACCAGGGCCTTTATCTCGGGGTCCGGATCGTCGAGCATGGACTCGTGCCCGCTGATCTCTTCATTGACTTCCTTGAGGCCCAGGTAGGGGCCCATGAACTCTTCGAGCGAGGCGTGTTCCCGTGCAAGCGCGGTATACTGGGAATGATTCTGAATGACCGTGGGATCGGCCAGGAGATCGGAGAGCTCGTGGTAGCGAGATTCGATCTCCTTGATTTTATCCTGCATACTGATGGTTCTGTGCTCTTACTTCTTCTCCGCCTTGTTGAGGTAGTCTCCGTATTTTCTCCTGAACAGCTCCGCTTTGCCCGCGGTGGCGGTCAGTCTCTGCTGCCCGGTGTAGAAGGGATGGCAGGCACTGCATATTTCCACCCTGATGTCCTTTTTGGTGGAACGCGTCTTGAAGCTGTTGCCGCATGCGCAGGTAACCGTTGTTTCGTGATATTCCGGATGGATATCCTTTTTCATTGTCCGTTACTCCTATTTATTCATTGACTCCAGGAAGTCGGCATTATTATCCGTCTTTGATAATTTGTCCAGCAGAAATTCAATGCTGTCTACGGGGTTTAAGGGGCTCAGAAGCTTCCTCAAGATCCAGATGCGATCGAGCTGCTCCTTGGGCAGCAGGAGCTCCTCTTTTCGCGTGCCCGACTTGGATATGTCGACCGCTGGGAACACCCGCCGCTCCATGATGGACCGATCGAGATGGATCTCCATATTGCCGGTCCCCTTGAATTCTTCATAGATGACCTCGTCCATGCGCGAACCCGTGTCGATCAGGGCCGTTGCAATGATGGTGATGCTCCCGCCCTCTTCGATGTTTCGGGCGGCCCCGAAAAACCGTTTCGGCTTCTGCAGGGCATTGGCGTCGATCCCGCCGGAGAGCAGCTTGCCCGAAGGAGGGCACACGGTGTTGTGGGCACGGGCCAGCCTGGTAAGCGAATCCAGGAGGATGACTACATCATTTTTATACTCCACCAGGCGCTTGGCCTTCTCCATCACCATCCGGGCTACCTGAACGTGCCGGGAAGCGGGCTCGTCGAAGGTGGACGCCACCACCTCGCCATTGACCGAACGCTGCATGTCGGTCACCTCTTCGGGCCGCTCGTCGATGAGCAGGACCATGAGAACCACCTCGGGATGGTTGGAGGTAATGCTGTTGGCGATGTTCTGGAGCATCATGGTCTTACCGGCCTTGGGAGGCGACACGATGATTCCCCGCTGGCCCTTGCCGATGGGTGAGAGCAGGTCCAGGGTCCGGCCGGTCAGATTGTCGTGCAAGGTCTCCAGGGTGAACTTCTCCATGGGGTACAGCGGGGTGAGGTTGTCGAAGGGCACCCGGTGTTTGGCCTCGTCGGGGTCTTCGCCGTTTATGGTCTCCAGCTTGAGCAGGGCGAAGTACCGCTCGTTGTCTTTTGGCGGGCGGATCTGGCCCCGCACCTCATCGCCGTTCTTGAGATTGAACTTGCGGATCTGGGACGGGGATACATATATGTCGTCTGGACCGGGAAGGTAGCTGTAGTCTGCCGAACGCAGAAAACCGAACCCGTCCGGGAGTATCTCCAGCGTGCCCTGCCCGGAAATATAGACGTCTTTTTCCGACTGGGCCTGGAGGATGGCAAAGATCAGCTCCTGCCTGGTCATGGTGGCAGAGCCCTCGATATTAAGCGCGTTTGCGGCTTCAAGAAGTTCTTTGGGCTCAACCTTCTTCAAGTCTTCTAAATGCATATCAGTATCCTTTCGGCTATTTGAAGTGAAGTGCTGTGAAATAGTGAAGAAACACTACAACAGTTTGGTACAGTCTGAACTAAATGAATCGATAAATAATGTCAAGGAGAAAAAAAGCGGGAAAAAGCTATCCAGTACTGCCTTTCCCCGCTTTTTTCGTCATGGGTGAATCCTTATTCCTTTTCGAGCAGGCCCTGGGGATGGAACTTCCTGCCGCAGGCCTTTTCCGAATAGCCCATCTGATCGAGGTACGGAGTGATGCCGCCCATGAAGAACGGCCAGCCGGCGCCCATGATCACGCCGGTGTCCACATCCTTCGGGCTTGCCACAACGCCCTCTTTCAGGATGAGATCGATCTCCTGGGCCACCCTCATGAGCACGCGGTCCTTGATCTCCTGATCAGTGAAGCTCTTGCTGCCCTGGGGCCAGCCCTGTTTGATCTCGGGGTCCACGTCGATGCCCGTATCCGTGAAGGTGAGCAGCTGCTTGTTG
>Ga0208195_1000213_pt1 | contig 81401 bp, 75 predicted proteins | sample AD_UKC077_MetaG_FD_184441 | JGI IMG/M metagenome (GOLD analysis project Ga0208195, IMG submission 184441) | Active sludge microbial communities of municipal wastewater-treating anaerobic digesters from USA - AD_UKC077_MetaG (SPAdes) (version 2) | ecosystem: Engineered > Bioreactor > Anaerobic >... | reverse complement strand
CCGATGCGAGGCAGCCCATAAAGAAGAACGTATTGAAGCTCCTTTCCTTACGGGACGAATACGGGGCTACTGCCCTGCTTGGTGCAATCACCAAAGCCATCGAGATCAAGGCATATGGAGCGGATTACATCGAGCATATCCTCTATCAGGCTCAAACCCCCAAGAAAATGCGCCAGAGAGTCATGCTCGAAAAGGAAGAGCTGAACAAAATACGGCTCAGCGAGCCCTCACTGGCAGAATACGATGCCATCGCCGTCAAAAGGAGCAAGCCATGATGGATATGGATAACGTCATCAGCAAATGTAAAAGCCTTAACCTCAAGGTCTGGTCAGAGGCCATCCCAAAGGTCATTGATGAATCATCTGCAAAGAACTGGACAACGCTCACTACCATAGAGCATCTCTTGAGCCTTGAGATCGAGCATAGAAGACGAAACAGGATAGCATCCTGCTTCAAGGCATCGAAGCTCGATGAGAAGCCGACCATAGACCGTTTCGACTTCTCCTTCCATCCTTCCCGGAAGAATCACAAGGCAAAGATCCTGAACCTCCTCGATTTGGGATTCGTCAGAGAAAAGAAAGACATCATCCTCATCGGCAATCCCGGAGTGGGGAAGACCTTCCTCGCAAAATGCCTCGCCTATGCGGCAACGCAGGCAGGAATCAAGACTCTCTTTACCAGTGCCATGGAGATGATCAACCAGCTCATCGCTGCAGAGGCGGAACGCTCACTCTTAAGAAAGCTCCATTACTACCAGTCGTTGGATCTCCTGGTGTGCGACGAGATCGGGTATCTGCCCTTGGGACAGCAGGGCTCCAACCTGTTCTTCCAGGTAATAAGCCAGAGACACAAAAAGAAATCCACGATCATCACAACAAACTTGGCCTTTGCCGAGTGGTCGAAGATCTTCGACAGCACCACAGTCGCAACCGCCATCGCCGACAGGCTCGTCTACAACTCGGAGATTCTCATCATGGAAGGCGCAAGCTACCGGAAAAGAGATAAAAAGGAGGGCTGATCTATCGGGAAATGCTGCCTCTTAAAAAACAAGGATGCCTGACACCAGCAAGAATGACCTTGCCGAATACCTGCGGGTTACTCCTCATTCCGCTACGCACATCCTCGCCCCTATGCTCCACCTGCAGGTTTTTAAACGATGATTCCTGCCAGATTCTTGACCGATGATGACATCCAAGGTGCCAATGCCGGAATAAAATGTTCCCTGACACCCTGAGTTCCCCCCCGGTGGTCCTGATGAAACACGCATTTATCCGGGACGGTTCCACTTGGACTTCTTCGGCCGTCTCTTGAGCAGGACATAGAGGGCCCCGGTGCCGCCGTCGCAGGGCCGGGCAGAGCTGAAGGCCAGGACGAGGTGGGAGAGGCTGCCCGTGGTGAGCCACCTGACGAGCTGCTCCTTGAGGACCGGGCCCCGGCTCGACTTGAGCCCCCTGCCGTGGATGATGAGCACCACCCGGTGACCCAGGGCATGGGAACTCAGGATAAACGACACGAGCACCTGCTCGGCGGCCTGCCTGGTGTATCCGTGGAGGTCCAGATGCCCCTGGACCGTGAGTTCCCCTGCCTTGAGCTTTGCCATGGTCTTGGGATCGAGCGGGACGGTATGCCCCTCCAGGTACTCGCCGGTGCAGGTGATGTCGAAGTGGGCAGCGCCCCTGACCAGGGCTTTCAGGGTATCGATCGCCTCCTGGTCCTGCCTGCGCACGCTCTCTCTGACAGAGTCCACGATATCCCGGGGATCGGCCGGCTCAGGGACGACGCGGTCGTTTCCGATCGGGACCACCCCGCGCATGGCGGACGCGAAGATCTCGCGGTCGTCGGGCTCTTCGGGCGGTTCCGGTTCTGCCTGTTTCGCCGGGGGAGGCTTCTTGCCGGGCGTTATCTTCACACCCTTGAGCTCTTTGAACGGGGCATGGAACTGATCCTCTTTCCTGGCCATCCGGTTATGATAACAAAAAAAAGAGGCCCGCTCAATATGTGCTGGGTTGTGGGCCCAATAAGGAGGTCTATAGCCCTCGAATGTTGCGCTATAGGCTGGAAGCCACGTATAATGCACTGTTTTCAAAGTGTCAAATATATAACTCTTATGGTATGATTATAAAAAAGTAAATCATATCCGGAGACAAGATGAACATTCATCAGGTACATATTTTCAATATTGCAGCTAAGACCCTGAGCATCACGAAGACGGCCAAAAAGATGCACCTCTCCCAGCCCTCGGTGAGCATCCAGATCAAAGATCTGGAAGATTCCCTGAGCGTGAAACTCTTTGAGAGAATCAGCCGGAAGATCACCCTGACCGACGCGGGCAAGGTCTTCTACTCCTACTCAGAGAGGCTTCTTAACCTCATCGATGAGATCAATGCGGTCATGAACGAGTTCAGCTCCGGAGATGCGGGCAAGCTCATCCTGGGCACCTCCAGCACGGTGGGCATCTATGTGCTGCCCAGGTATTTGGGCGAGTTCAAAGAGATATTCCCCAAGGCGGAGATATCGCTCATGATCATGAACCGGCAGGAAGCTCTCGAACAGTGCATCTCCGGGGAGCTCGACTTCTCCTTTCTCCAGGACCCTCCCAAGCACCCCGATCTCCATGCCGATTTCTTCATGCGCGACGAACTGGTGATCGTGTGTTCCCCCAAGCACCGGTGGGCGAAGAACGATCATCTCACTCTCAAGATGCTCGCCTCCGAGCCCGAACCCATCATCCTGCGCGAAGAAGGGTCCGGCACCAGGGGCCTGATCGAATACGTGCTCAAACGCTACGGCATCGAGCGCAACGTAACTATGGAGATGAGCTCGTCTGAGGGAATCAAGCGGGCCGTGGAGGCCAACCTGGGGATTGCGGTGCTCTCCAAGAACGTAATCAGGGCCGAGATGAAAAACGGAAGCCTGGTAGCACTGGGCATCAAAGACCTCAACACCAAAAGGGACTTCTACATCGTCTACAACAAAAAGCGCAAGTTCATGCCGCTCATGGAGAAGTTCCACGACTTTATTCTCAAGAAAAGGGATCTGATCAGCTCATCCCTCCTCTCATAAGCCAAGCAGTGAAGTGGGTTTTTATCGGTGCGTCCGCATACGAGCATCTGCAGGAGGCCCGGATACACGGAGATCGAATGTTAGGATGAGACCATCCGATCATTCCGGAGAAAGCGCCTCGAATAGCAGCAAGGAGTCCGAACAGATAGGGGTTGACATGAACTGCATCATGATGCATGTAGTGCTTCTATACACAGGTACAGAGGCGCCGGCCGGAAACGGTTCGTTCCAGGCCGGCATTACGGTCTCTTCCTTGGCTTCGGTGAATCGTTCACTGAACGGCAGGCATCGATAGGGCATTGGACTTGATACGTGGTTTTCTGTTTCATACCCTGCGGACCATACAAATGTGTTCTTACATAGAGACAGCTATATCGAAAACAGCCGTTGATATACGTGCTAAAAGAAGGCCCCATCAGGAAATAAGGAGTCAGATTACCTCCACATTTTCTTGACAGTCCGCAAACGGAAGTGATATGAATCGCCATTCAGTTTGCGCAAGGAGAAGATATGCAAGAGATCAGGTTGCATGGTAGAGGCGGGCAGGGAGCTGTCACCTCGGCGGAGCTCATAGCCATTGCGGCAATCAACAAAGGCAATTTTGCTCAAGCATTTCCCAGTTTTGGTCCTGAGCGCAGGGGTGCTCCGGTGGTGGCTTTTTGCAGGGTGGACGATAAGAAGATCAACATCAGGGCCAAGGTATACGAGCCTGATGTCGTGATCGTGCTGGATCCGGGATTGCTTTCGCTGCTTGATCCCACGGAGGGTATGGGCGAGGGCGGGATTCTGATTCTCAACACCAAAAAGAGACCGCAGGAAGTCGTGACCGCGCCCGGTCGCTCCATCAAGGTGGTGACGGTAGACGCGAACACCATCGCCACTGAGGAGCTGGGAAGGCCCATTGTGAACACCACCATGCTGGGCGGTTTTATCAGGGTCACGGGGCTTCTCGGGATAGACGACATCAAAGGGCCTCTTTTGGAGAGATTCGGCAAGAAATTGGGAGAGAGAAACCTCAAGGCCATGGAACGTGCGTACCAAGAGGTTTTCATAGGAGAATAAGAACCATGGCGAAACCAATGGAAAAGATAACATGGCAGGAACTCGAAGCGGGCAGCGTTGTGACCGAGATCGGCAATGCCCGGGTATATGAGACGGGATCATGGCGTTCAGAGCGTCCGGTGGTCGAGGCCTCGCAGTGCATCAAGTGCGGTGTGTGCTGGCTGTTCTGTCCGGATTCATGCATTGTGAAGGCCGCTGACGGTCATTTTGAGGCGGATCTCACCTATTGCAAGGGGTGCGGGATCTGCGCGAAAGAGTGCCCGGTGGGGTGCATCACGATGATTGCCGAGGAGGAGTAGCAGGAGATGGCCAGACAGAGAAAGGGAATCGAGGTATCCATCGCCATGGCCGATGCCGTGGCGCAGGCCGATGTCGACGTTATCGCGGCGTATCCCATCACCCCGCAGACCCATATTGTGGAGCATCTCTCCGAGATCGTGGCCAACGGCGAGCTCGACGCGGAGTACGTGCCGGTCGAGAGCGAGCACTCAGCGATGAGCGTGTGCTGCGGGTCATCTGCGGTAGGCGCCAGGACCTTCACCTCCACGAGCTCTCAGGGTTTGGCGCTCATGGCCGAGATTTTCTTTATAGCCGCGTCCATGAGGCTTCCCATGGTCATGGCGCTGGCCAACCGGTCCCTGTCCGGTCCGCTGTCCATCTGGAACGACCATACCGACACCATGATGGTCAGGGACGCCGGGTGGATTCACATATTCGTGGAAAACGGGCAGGAGAGCTATGACAACGTGTTCTGCGGGTTCCGGATATCCGAGGACCCCGCGGTGATGTTGCCTCTGGCGGTCAACCTGGACGGGTTCATCCTGACCCACATGATCGAGCCGGTGATCTACGAGGACAACGAGACGATCCGGAAGTATCTGCCCGAGGTGAGGATGAAGAACGCGCTTCATCCTGACAACCCGGTGTCCATGGGTTGTTTTGCCATGCCCGAGATTTATACCGAGGCCCAGATGAGCCGGGAGCAGGGGCTCCTGAACGCCTATCCCGCGATCGTCAAGGCCTGGAAGGAGTGGGGGGACCTGACCGGAAGGTACTATCAGCCCATCGAGACCTACCGCACGGAAGATGCGGAGTACTGCATCGTGACCATGGGTTCCTACGGGGAGACTGCCATGGAGGTAGTGGACGCGCTCAGGGAAGAGGGCGAGAAGGTCGGGGTCGTGAAGATACGCCTGTGGAGGCCGTTTCCCTTTGAAGATTTTCGCAGTGCGGTTGAAGGGAAGAAGTCGCTCATCGTGATCGACCGGGCCATCAGCTTTGGCGGGCCTGGCGGGCCGGTGGCCCTGGAGCTGCGCTCCGCGCTCTACGGGCGTCCCAACGCCCCTGCGATCGTGAACTATGTTGCTGGTCTGGCCGGCAGGGATGTGGCCCGAAGCGATTTCAGGAAGATCATTCTTGAGGGCAAGGCCAAGGCCTCAAAGGGCGAGACAGAAGGCTTCACCCTGTATGGTTTGAGAGGATAAGGAGCGAAAACCTATGGATAAATTCTCGGTATTTTCATCGAGACTTGTCGAGAAGTCTGAGAACTTTACATCGGGACACCGTGCCTGCCAGGGGTGCGCCGAGGCGCTTGCGGTGCGGCACGTGATGAAGGCCCTGGGCAGGGACACGATTGTGGCCATGTCCACGGGGTGCATGGAGATCATTTCTTCGCCCCTGCCGCTGACCTCCTGGAGGGTGCCCTGGATCCACAACGCCTTCGAGAACTCTGCTGCCGTGATTTCGGGTTGCGAGTCCGGGATAAAGGCCATGATGCGCAAGGGCAAGATACCTGCCAAGAAGATCAACTTCGTGGCCATGGGGGGAGACGGGGCCACGGCCGACATTGGCATGGGCGCGCTCTCCGGCGCCCTGGAGCGGGGTCATAACATGGTCTATGTCTGCTACGACAACGAGGCCTATATGAACACGGGCATTCAGCGTTCCAGTTCCACGCCCTACGGGGCCAGCACCACGACCTCGCCTGCAGGCAAGATGAGCATCGGGCAGCGCACCCAGAAGAAGAACATGGCCCAGATCGCAGTTGCCCACAACATTCCCTACGTGGCGACCGCGTGTTCGAGCTTTCCGTTCGACCTGATGGAGAAGGTGAAGAGGGCTGCCGAGGCACCGGGCGCTGCCTATGTCCATGTTCTGTCCGTATGCCCCACCGGCTGGAGGATTCCCACCCAGGACGCCATCAAATACGGCAGGCTGGCGGTCGATTCCTGCGTTTTCCCGCTCTATGAGGTGATCGACGGGAAGTACAAGCTCTCCTACAAGCCCTATAAAAAGCTTGCCCTCACCGAATACCTCAAAGGCCAGGGCAGGTTCAGGCATCTGACCGACAAGGAGATCGAGCTGATTCAGCAGAGGGTGGACAAGGACTACGAGAGAATTTTGAGACTGAGCAAAGAGGAAGAGTAATATGGGAATAGATATCAGGAAGATCGATGAGATCATCGAGAGCTACGACAAGTCCGAGGAATCGTTGCTCGCTATCCTTCAGGATTTTCAGCACACGTTTCGCTATGTTCCCGAAGAGGGGATGAAGAGGGTCAGCGAGATTCTGGGCATTCCGGAGAGCAAGATCTACGGAGTGGGGACCTTCTACAAGGCCCTTTCGCTCAAGCCGGTGGGAAGGCACACGTGCAAGGTCTGCACCGGGACCGCGTGCCATCTCAAAGGCGCGCACACCCTGACCGATATCATCGGCAGGGAGTTGGACATAGAGCCCGGGGAAACGACGAAGGACGGGAGGTTCACCCTGCAGACGGTAAACTGTGTCGGCGCGTGCGCACTGGCTCCGGTTGTCATGGTCGATGACGAGGATTATTACGAGGGGTCTTCTCCCCAGGACGTCCTGAAGAATCTCAGGAAGTACAAATAAGGATCGGGGAGGGTGATGACCATGGACAACAGGAAACTTCAGTCGGTTAAAGAGTTTGAGAGCTACAGGACAAAGATCGCCGAATCCCGGAAAGATGAATATCCGGTTATTTACGTGTGCGGAGGGACCCCGTGTCTTGCGAAGGGGAGCAGGGCCGTGGCCCATGCCTTCAAGAAAGAGATCGAATCGCAGGGGCTTGCGTGCAAGGTCGAGCTCAGGCACAAGGTGACCGGGTGCCAGGGGTTTTGCAGCAAGGGGCCGGTGGTCTCCTTTGGAAACGACATTGTCTATCTGGAGGTCAAGCCGAATCACGTGCCCGAGATCATGGAGAAGACCGTGAAGAACGCCCAGGTGATCGATTCGCTGGGGTATAAGGACCCGCAGACAAAGAAACGGTCTGCCTCGTTTGAGGGCATTCCGTTCTATTCCCACCAGAAGGGGATGATCCTCAAGGGTCTGCGGGAAATAGATCCGCTCGAGATCGACGATTATATCGCCCGGGGCGGGTATGCCTCGCTGGTCAGGGCCTTTGCCATGGTTCCCGAGGAGGTCATCGACCTGATCGCGGAGTCCGGGCTCAGAGGCCGAGGCGGCGGCGGGTTTCCTGCAGGAGCGAAGTGGAAGTCGTGCAGGGCCATCGACTCCGAGGTGCGGTACGTGCTCTGCAACGGCGACGAGGGCGACCCCGGGGCTTTCATGGACCGGTCCATCATGGAAGGAAACCCGCATGCCGTGATCGAGGGCATGATCGTGGGCGCATGGGCTGTGGGCGCTCATCACGGATACGCCTATATCCGTGATGAATATCCCCTGGCCGTGAAGGTGATGAAGAAGGCTGTGGAGGATGCGACCGCAATGGGTCTTCTGGGCAGGAACATCCTGGGGACCGGGTTCGACTTTGACATAAAGATCACCCGGGGAGGCGGGGCCTTTGTATGCGGCGAGTCCTCTGCGCTCATGAGGTCGATCGAAGGCAAGGTGGGAGAGCCCCGGGCCAAGTATATCCGGTCGGTGGAGAAGGGGCTCTATGACCTGCCCACGGTTCTGAACAACGTGGAGACATGGACCAATGTGCCGCTGATCGTCAACAACGGCGCCCAGTGGTACCGTAAGACCGGCACCCAGGGGTCTCCGGGCACCAAGGTGTTCTCGCTGGCAGGCAAGGCGGTCAACACCGGACTTGTGGAGGTTCCGATGGGGACCACCATACGTGAGCTCGTGGAAAAGGTTGGCGGTGGGATCCGCGGCGGCAGGAAGTTCAAGGCAGTCCAGACCGGCGGACCCTCGGGCGGCTGCATCCCCGAGAGCCTGGCGGACCTTCCCATCGACTTCGACTCCCTGAGCAAGGCAGGCTCCATGATGGGTTCGGGCGGCATCATCGTCATGGACGAGGCCACCTGCATGGTCGACGTTGCCAAATACTTCATCTCCTTCCTGGCCGAGGAGTCCTGCGGCAAGTGCTCTCCCTGCAGGGACGGGCTTCCGAGGATGAAGCAGATTCTGACCGACATCACCGAGGGCAGGGGCAAGGAGGGGGACATCGAGCTGCTCGAGGAGCTCTGCGAGGTGCTGAGCTACGGCGCGCTCTGCGGGCTGGGGTCTTCGGCGCCCAACCCGGTTCTGTCCACGATCAAGTACTTCCGGGAGGAGTACGAGGCCCATATCAGAGACAAGCGCTGTCCTGCCGGGGTGTGCAGGGAGCTCGTCACCTTCCGCATCGATGCGGACGCCTGCACCGGGTGCACCCTGTGCGCCAAGCAGTGTCCCCAGGCATGCATCACGGGCGAGAGAAAGAAGGCCCATGTCATTGACCAGAGCACGTGCATCAAGTGTGGGGTGTGCAGGGACGTCTGCAAATTCGACGCAGTACGGGTAGAATAAGGACAAAAGCCATGGAAAAAATCACGATAAAGATCAATGGAAAAGACATCGAGGCCCTCAAGGATCAGTCCGTTCTGGAGGTGGCCCGGGAAAACGGGATCGCTATTCCCGCCCTGTGCTCTCACCCGGAGATCGAGACCCAGGCCGGCTCGTGCCGCGTGTGTCTGGTTGAGGTCTCGCAGAACGGCCGGAGTCGTGTGGTGACCTCCTGCAACTACCCGGTGCGGGGAGGGATCGAGGTCAGGACCGACACGGACCTGGTCCGGAGGATCCGCAAAGGGGTGGTGGAGCTCCTGCTCTCCCGGACCCCTGATGCCCCGGTGATCCAGAAGCTGGCCCGGGAAAACGGGATCGAAGGGAGCAGGTTTTTCGTCGACGAGGCAGAGCACTATCGCAACCGGTGCATTGCGTGCTCGCTGTGCACCCAGGTGTGTGAAGAGGTGGTGGGGGTGAGCGCCATCTCCATGCTGGACCGGGGCCGCGACAAGGCTCCGGGCACCCCGTATCTGAAGCCCTCACAGGCCTGCATCGGCTGCGGCGCGTGCGCATATGCGTGCCCGACCGAGGCCATCTCCATGATTGACGAGGGCGAGGTCAGGAAGATCTGGGGCAGGGAGTTCAAGATGCTCACCTGCAGCGTGTGCGGCAAGCCCTACATCCCCGAGGCCCAGGTCGAATGGATCGTCAAGACCACGGGCAAGGACCGCTCCTTCTTCGACAAGTGCCCCGATCACCGGTGAGGATTGGGGCCATCCTGCCATACAAAGGCCGGCGCGGATGATACTGCGGGAGAAGAGGCCTTCCGGCGCGATGCCGGAAGGCCTCTTCTCTTATAAAAAAGAGATTCGTGTGAGGCCTCGGCTTTCCTCCCACAAAAGCCCTGTTCAATATGCTCGGCAATATGTTATGGATATTCCGGGGGATGCCGGAGGCTTGGTAAATCTCATCTCATTGCAGCTGACATCTTTAAAAAAACCGGCGGTATCTGCATCAAGGATAATACTGCGCAGAATGTCCACCAGGGAAAAAGTCCGGCAGGGCTGCCTGCCGGTACGTACGTGTCCCATGGCAGGACTTCCCTTTTGAAAAACGACAGGAGATAAAAAAGACATGCTGGAAATGCTATCAGGCGGATTCAAAAAAGCCCAGGACCTGCTCCAGGGGAAGGTGGTTCTCCAGGAGAGGCATATAGACGAGGCCATCAAGGAGATACGCATCTCTCTGCTCGAGGCCGATGTCGAGTTCCATGTGGTGAAGCAGTTCATCGAGCGGGTGCGGGAGAAGGCGCTGGGAGAGATCGTCCGGACCCGGGTGTCTCATGGCGGCAGGAAGCTCAAGGCAACCCCGGGGCAGCATTTCGTCAAGATCTGCTATGATGAGCTGGTGAATCTCATGGGGCCGGTGGATACCTCGCTTGTCCTGGATGCGAGGGCGGTCAGCGCGATCATGATGGTGGGGCTGCAGGGAAGCGGCAAGACCACCACTGCGGCAAAGCTCGCCCGGCACCTGCAGAAGAGCGGAAAAAGGCCCATGATGGTGGCTGCCGACGTCTACCGTCCCGCAGCAATCGACCAGCTCAAAGTGCTGGGCAGGCGCCTTGACATCCCGGTGTTTTTCGCGCCGGGCAAGACACCGCCCCAGATCTGCAAAGACTCTCTGGAGGCCGCCCAGTTCAAGGGTTGTGACGTGGTGCTCTTCGACACCGCGGGCCGTACCATCCTGGACGACGTGCTCATGAACGAGCTCGACGAGATCAAGCGGATCACCAGGCCGGAGAACATCCTGCTCGTCCTGGACGCCATGATCGGCCAGGAGTCGGTCAACGTGGCCAGGGAATTCGACCGCAGGCTCGACCTCTCGGGCTTCGTGCTCACCAAACTCGATGGTGACGCCCGGGGCGGCGCCGCGCTCTCCATCAAGGAGATGGTGAAAAAACCCATCAAGTTCCTGGGCATGGGAGAATCCCTGGACCGGCTCGAGGAGTTCAGGCCGGACGGCCTTGCCTCCAGGATCCTGGGGCGCGGCGACATCGTAGGCCTGGTCAAGGATTTCGAAGAGGTGGCGGACGAAAAAAAGGCGGAGGAGGACGCGGAAAAGCTCCTCAGGGGCGACTTCACCTACAATGATTTCCTCAAGCAGCTCAAGCTCATAAAGAAGATGGGCTCGCTCACGGACCTCCTCGGCAAGCTCCCCTTGGGCCAGCTCGGCGTACCCCAGGGGTTTCAGGTGGACGACCGCGAACTCGTCCGCGTGGAAGCCGTCATCAATTCCATGACCACCTATGAGCGCGAGCACCCCGACTGCCTCGATGAGAGCCGCGTGGCCCGGATCACCCGCGGGTGCGGCCAGCCCAGGAACAAGGTGACCGACCTCATGGGGAGGTTCAACACCATGCGCGGGGTCATGCGCAACCTTGGATCGGGCAAGAAAAAGGCCCTGGGGAAGCTCGGACTCAATCCAGGGCTTGCCGGAATGCTCGACGAGCAGATGCCGAAGGCGCCAAAGAAAAGCCTGGTGGACCTGAAAAAAAAGAAAAATACACGCAAGGCGGTAAAGAAGGCAAAGCGGCGTAACCGATAAGCATAGCGAGGAGATCGTATCATCAAAGATGACCAGAGTCGATAAAGAGCTGACAATCTTCAGGCGGGTGAACGAGGCCATATCCCTTTCACCCGATGTTGAGGCCGTTGCAGGGGCCATCCTCGATATTGTCATCGATGAGACCATTGCGGAAAACGCATCTTTGATGATGCCGTCTCCCGATGGCGCGCAGCTCCAGATCAAGGCCGCCAAGGGAACCCGGGACAGGAGCTCGCGGTTCTCCTATACCTCGCTCGGCCAGGTGTTCCCCCTGGGCAAGGGAATCGCGGGGCGCGTTGCGCTCAGCCTCGAGCCCGTGATCATCCATGATGCAGCAATAGATCCGTTGTTCGAAAACAAGAAGACCAGGATCACCATCGGGTCTCTCATGAGCACGCCGCTGGTCTACGGCAGGACAGAGCTCGTGGGCGTCCTGAACCTGAGCCATTCCCGGGCCCATGCATTCAGCGAGGAAGACCTGAACATGGTCAATGTTCTCCTGCCGCCCGCCGCGCTTGCCCTGAGGAACGCCCGGGCCATGAAGGAGCTCGGAGACATCAATTCTTTGCTCAAGGCCGAGCTCTGCATGACGGACAATGCGCTGAGCGATTTCGGGAAGAATATCTTCCGGATCTTCACCTGCATGTCGGTCGGTGTGTTGACCGCAGACCGCGCCGGAGCCATCACCTCCATCAATAAAAAGGCCTCCGAGCTTCTCGGGCTCGGCCCGGGCGAGAGCCTGTCCGTTCTGCTGGACCACGGAATGCTCCAGGTCCCCGAGTCCGAGGTGAGGGAAGCGACCCTGGACGTGGAACATGGAGGAAAGATCCTGAACATGGAGATCTCGACCCTTCCCATGAAACCCGGCCGGCAGATGCTTGCGTGCGTACGCGACGTGACCGTCGAGCGCTTCAAGGAGCGGGAACTCGTCCGGATCAAGGACCAGTACAAGGATATGGTGGAGAACGCGCTGGATGCCATGTACATCATCAAGGACGGGCGCTTCCTCCTGACCAACCGGAAGTTCCAGGAGATGCTCGGGTTCACCCAGGACGAGATCCTGGGCAGGCATGTCCGCCATTTTATCACCAAAGAATCGATCCACAGCCTGGGGTCCTGCCTGAGACTCCAGCCAGGCGACATCTTCGTGCCCAACCTCGAGATCCAGGCCGTGAGAAAGGACGGAAAAAAGCTCTTTCTCGAAATCAGCATCGGCAGGCTCGTGATCGAGGGCCGGAAGTGCTACGTGGGAGTGGTGCGCGATATCACGAGCAAGAAGGAGCTTCTGGCCCTGAAGACACGGTTTCTTCACGTGGCCTCCCACGAGATACGGGTACCCCTGACCGTGATCCGCGGCTATGCGCGCATGCTCTCCAAGGACGCCCAGAGCATTCTTTCCCAGAATCAGATGGAGAACATCAGAGAGATCGAGGGCCAGTGCGAAAAGCTCCTGCACTTCAGCAACTCCCTCCTCGATTTCGCCAAGATCAATACGGAAAAGATCTCGCTCCACCGGCAGCGGATCGATGTGGCCGACTATATCGGAGGGGTTGTCCGCAGTATGCAGATCAAGGCTCGGGACAAGAAGGCCAGGATTCTCTTTGAGTGCGAGGAACACGCGCCCGAGCTCTTTGCCGACCCCTTGCGGTTCGAGCAGGCGCTGTGTAACCTGCTCGACAACGCCATCAAGCACTCTCCTGAGGGAGGAACGGTGATCATAGCCGTATCCCGGGGCGTTCACGAGCACAATGCCATGAACAAGCTCCTGAACCGCGAGAGTCTCATGATCGCGGTGAAGGACCAGGGGCCCGGGATCACGCCGGAGGACGCCCGGGAGCTGTTCAGCGATTTCTTTGTCGGGGCCGGCGGCAGGGCAAAGGGGGGGATCGGCCTGGGGCTCTCCATCACCCGGGAGATCGTGCATGCCCATGGGGGCATGGTAGAGGCGCTCCCCACGGGAGAAGGAGGATATTTCGTAATTACAATGCCCTTGAATAGGGAAGATGATTAATGTATTTTATACTTTTAAGCATTGGTGGGTTTTATGATCATGAATGGAAAAATTCGGATCCTGGTTGTCGATGATGATGAAAGCATTCGGAGGTACATAGGCAAGCTTCTGACCCAGGCGGGGTACGACGTGCTGACCGCGTCCAGCGGCAAGGACGCTCTCAAGGAGCTGAGAACCGGGCCGGATATCTCTTTGGCGATCCTGGACATCCTCATGCCGGAGATGGACGGCCTGGAAACCTTGAGCGAGATCCGCAAGCTCTCGGGTGATCTGCCGATCCTCATGCTCAGCGCGCTGGGGCAGACCAACATCATTGTCAAGGCAATGAAGGCGGGTGCCACCGACTACCTCGTCAAGCCCTTCGAGGAGGAGGAACTGGAGCTGGCGATCACCAAGTCGCTGGAAAAGAAAAAGCTCCTCACCGAGATCTCCAGCCTCAAGAAACAGCTCAGGGTGGATGAGCTCCGCGGCGAGTTCATCTACAACAGCTCCAAGATGCAGCGGGTCAAGGACCTGGTGGACCAGATCGCGGAGACGGACGTGAGCGTGCTCATCGAGGGGGAGAGCGGGACCGGCAAGGAACTGGTGGCAAGGGCTCTGCACTACGGCTCCGGATTGAAGGACAAGCCCTTCATCAAGGTCAACTGCGCGGCCCTGCCGCACGAACTGCTGGAATCAGAGCTCTTCGGCTACGAGCGGGGTGCGTTCACCGGCGCCTACAAGGCCAAGGCGGGCAAGTTCGAACTCGCAAACAACGGCACCATTTTCCTGGACGAGATCGGCGAGATGGACATGTCCATCCAGTCGAAGCTCCTGCAGGTCCTGCAGGAGGGCACTTTCTCCCGCCTCGGCGGCAAGCTGGACGTCAAGGTGAACGTCAGGATTATCGCTGCGACCAACAGGGATCTGCGCAAGGCGGTCGAGGAGGGGGGCTTCCGGGAAGACATCTACTACCGGCTCAACGTGGTCAACATCACGATACCTCCGCTGTGCGATAGGCAGGAAGACATCACCTACCTGTTCGAGTATTTCCTTGATACGTATAATGAGAAGTATGGGAAGAGCTTCCAGGTTGACAAGGAAACGCTCTATCCTCTGCTGGTATCCTATCCGTGGCCCGGGAATGTGAGAGAGCTCAAAAACCAGGTGAAACGTTTCGTTATCCTGGGTGACATGGGCGATCTGATGCACTATCTCAAGGACGGCAAGGCGCACGCGGCTCACGAGAGGCAGGTCAACATCAGCAGACCGGAGGTCCTGGAGATCGAGCCGGATGAAGATGAGATCATCCCTCTGAAGCTCGCAGCAAAGGAGGCCTCGGTCAAGGCCGAGAGGGGCATGATCTTGAAGGCCCTTCGGGGCACGAACTGGAACAAGAAAAAGGCGGCGCATCTCCTGCAGATAAGCTACAAAGCGCTTTTGTACAAGATCAAGGAATGCGGAATCGAGAAATAATCAAAAGGGGGTTAATTTCATGAAAAGATTTCTCTTCGTGCTGGTGGGCATTCTTGTCCCCCTCGTCGTATCCGCGCAGGAAGCACAGTATCTCATCGGAGAATCGGATCTTCTGGAAGTTTCCGTATGGGGGGAGGAAACTCTCTCCAGACAGGTTACGGTCAGGAGTGACGGATACATATCCCTGCCGCTGGCAGGCGACCTCAAGGCCGCCGACAAGACTCCTTCGCAGCTGCAGGGCGACATCGAGTCTGCGATCGCAAAGTACGTGAAAGAACCCCACTGTGCCGTCATCGTACTGGAGCCCAGAAGCAAGCGGGTATATGTCGAGGGGCAGGTGAACCAGCCGGGCGAATACATCCTCGACCGGGGTATGGTGATCACTCAGGCCATCTCCCGGGCAGGGGGGTTCAATGAATGGGCCAATACCAAAAACATCGTCATCCTCCGCAGGGAAAAAGGCGAGCAGATCCGAATCAAGGTTGACTACCCCAAGATCGTCAAGGGCAAACACGAGAACATCTCTGTTCATCCAGGTGACACCATCATAGTCCCGTGAGGATACATACCTTCACTCCCCTGCTGGGGGTTCTCCTCGTGTCGATGGCCTTGAGCAGCTCTGTGCATGCGGCCAGCTGTGAGTTTCACGGTGGGCTCTACAGCTCCTGGGAGTATACGGACAACTACCGGGGCACCGCGCACAACCAGCAGAGCGAGACCATCTACGAAATCGGTCCCAGCGTCGACATCATCTGCCGGGCCTACCCGTTCGCCTTGAGCCTCTCGGGCCATGCGGCGAGGAGCTATCACAACCGTTTCAAAGATGACGACGAAACCGAAGTGGACCTGATCTCAGGGCTCACGGCTTCGAGCCGGAGAGATTCCCTGGAACTCGGGTATGCCTTTGTCCAGACCAGCCGGTCGGATCTTTTCAGCGACGTCTCCGGCGAAACCCGGATCCATACAGGGACCCTGAGTTACAGCAGAACCCTGTCGCCGCTCACCACGCTCGGCCTGGGTTATACCCGCCGCCTGGAAGACAACTCGTTTCCCGAGCAGGACATCGAGTCTGAGGGGGCATCCGCGAGTTTGTCACACCGCATCACGCCGAACAACACGGTGAGCCTTACCGCAGGGTATGACCGGTACGATTACGAGGTCTCGGAGGACGCTCAAGTGCTGAGATCATCACTGAGCTTCGAGCATGCCCTGTCCCCCCGGACAGACGTGGGTGTGGACCTGGAGTACCAGCATCAGTACCGCGAAGAGGATCTGCCGGATTCCGACATCAAGGCCGCATACCTGTTCTGGGGACATGCCCTGACCCCGCAGACCCGGGTGCGTCTGTCCGGAGGGTACAGCTGGCTGAGCACCGAAGACGCGGACCGTCAAAGGGCCGCCGTGGGCCGCGCAGATTTTTCCTCCACATGGCAGAGGGATGTTTTTACCCTGACCCTCTCCCGGGAATACACCGCGGAATTCACCACCGACGAATACGGAACCTATGACGTGCGCCGAGCTGCGGCCTCCTGGGAGCGGGAGCTCTTGAGAAGTCTCAGCTTATTGACTACTATCACTTACGTAGAGCGAAAGCCCGTTACCGGAATCGACGTGAGCACCGGTATCGGGCGCCAGGAGGAAAAGGAAATCACCGGCCTCGTTTCTCTGAGCTGGTCCCCGATCCGCTTCATTGATATCACATCTTCCTACGAGCACTTGAGAGAGGATGAAGAGGCTTCAGATACCGTGACCGAAAACCGATACAGGATAATCGTAGAGGTGTTATATTGAACGAACAGGCAAAGCAGATCAACGTGCAGGATATGCTCGATGCTCTGCTCAAAAAGTGGCACTGGGTGACTATCCCGTTTTTGATATTCCTCTTCATCGGGGCATGGCTCTATGTGGTGCTCCCCCGGCAGTACGAAGCGACCACGCTCATCCTCGTGCAGCCGCAGGAGATCCCCTCGACCTATGTGGCGGCAACAGTGAGCTCCGGGATCGAGGAGAGGCTCAGGACCCTCTCCCAGGAGGTCATGTCCCGGTCGAACCTCGAAAACATCATCATGGAGATGGACCTTTCCCGTGAGCAGAGAGCCCAAGGGGTGTCCATGGACCTGCTGGTCGCCTCCATGCGCAAGGCCATCGAGGTGAACACGATCGGCGGCGGCAGGGGGCAGACAAGCTCGTTCACCATCAGATATCGTGGCCAGGACCCCTGGAAGGTGGCCGAGGTGACCAACCGGCTCGCGTCGTTCTTTATCGAGTCGCACCTCAAGCTCAGGGCCAGACAGGCCTCTGAGACCACCCTCTTTCTCGAGAAACAGCTCAATGAGCTCAAGGTCCTGCTCCAGCAGCAGGAAGACAAGGTAAAGGACTATCGCAACCAGTATATGGGCGAGCTTCCGGAGCAGCTCACGAGCAACATCTCCACCATATCGGGCCTGCAGCTCAGGCTCGAGTCGGTCCAGGCATCCCTGACCGAGTCGCTCAACGGCAGGCTGGTGCTCCAGTCCCAGCTTTCCCAGCTGGAAAGCGACCAGCCGGGGACCACGCTCACCCAGCGCGCTCAGAGGCTCATGACGCTCAAGTCCCAGCTCGAAGAGGCCAGGGCACGGTATACCCCGGAGCATCCCAGCATCAGGATGCTGGAGGTGCAGATCAAGGAGCTCGAAAGCAGGAAAGACGAGCAGGGCGGCATGGACCCCCAGGCAGCCGAGATCAGAGCCCAGTTGGCCGCAGCGAACATCGAGATAGAAACCCTGAAGAGCGATGCCGGCCGGCTCAAGGAACGGATCGAATACTATCAGCAGCGGGTGGAGAACACCCCGAAGAGGGAGCAGGAACTCGCCGCGCTCACCAGAGACTATACCATCACCCAGCAGAACTATCAGAGGCTGCTCGACAGGTTCTATGAGGCGCAGCGCGCCGAGAGCATGGAAAAGCGGCAGCAGGGCGAGCAGTTCAGGATCGTGGACTACGCGCAGCCGCCCGAGGTTCCGGTCAGCCCCAACAAGCTCAAGATAGGCCTCATCTTCCTTGTCCTGGGTCTCGGGACCGGGGCGGGGCTCATCTTCCTCATGGAGTTCATGGATTCTTCCGTCAAGGGGATCAAACAGCTGGAAGGCTGGAGCGAGGGGATCCCCTGCATTACGGCCGTCCCTCTGGCGCTTACCCAGGTGGACAAGCAGCGGCAGAAATTCAACCTGTATTTCTCCATCGGCGTCAACGTGTTCATCATCATCGTGGGCATCATCATCGTGGGCTATTCACGTATCAACCATGTCATTCTGAATCTGCCCGTGCCGTTGCCGTTCTGAGGGCGCGACATGTACAGAAATTATTTCGGCCTTAAGCTCAAACCTTTTTCCATAACCCCTGACCCGAGGTTTCTCTACATGAGCCCCGGTCACAAGGAGGCCCTGGCCCATCTCCTCTACGGCCTCAAGGAAGCGAGCGGCTTTGTCGTGATCACCGGCGAGGTGGGAACGGGCAAGACCACCATCTTGAACGCCTTCCTGCTCAAGCTCCCCCCGCGCATGCCCAAGGTGGTGGTGAAGAACCCCCACTTGAGGCCCGAGAACCTGTATTACCTCCTGGGGGAGGCCATCGGCGTGCCCGAGGAAAAGCGTTCCCGCGACTATATTCATATGTTCGAGGACCGCCTGAAGGAAATCGGGGGGGCGGTGCTGATCGTGGACGAGTCTCAGGGGCTTTCGCTCGAGATGCTCGAAGAGGTCAGGCTGCTCTCGAATCTCGAAACGACCAACGAAAAGCTCGTCCAGATCATGCTGCTCGGCCAGCAGGAGCTCAACGAGAAGCTCAGGAGCCCCCAGCTCAGACAGCTCAAGCAGCGGATCGGGATCAAGTATCACATCCCGCCCCTGGACAGCAACGAGACCAAAGACTACATCGATCACCGCCTGCGGGTCGCAGGCTACGAGCCCAGAGAAAAACCGCTTTTCACCGTGTCCGCCCACTCGGAGGTCTACCGCTACACCAAGGGATTTCCCCGGCTCATCAACATTGTCTGCGACAGCGTGCTCATCGCCGCCTATACGGAGAATCACAAGCAGATCACCGCTCAGATGGTGCGCAAGGCGGTGTCCGAGCTGGAGAGCACCTATTCACCCAAGGCAGGTGGAAAGCATTCGCCGGTCCTGAAACCGCAGAGACAGGGATTGGGGCGCGAGTGGCTCGTAAGGGCCGCATATCTCGGCATCCTGGTTCTCGCCGTTGCCGCGGGGGTCTGGTTCTTCTTTCCCGGCCCGGATGAGGGCCCGTCTTCCACTGTCGGTCTCGACACTCCGGACCGGCCGGTGGCCGGGAAGGCGGAGGTGACCGGGCAGCACGAGGCGGTCCTGCCGCCGGATGCCCCGGTGGAGCCCCCTGTGCCCGAAGAAAAGGCCATCCGCGGGGAAAGGGCCGCCGCGATAGAGAAACCAGTGGAAAAGGTCGTGCAGGAAAAGGCGGTCTTAAAAGACAAGGAAGACCCGGGCAGGCATGTGATCCCGCCGCCGCTCATGGAGCCCGAGATGCCGCAGGGAACCGTGGTCGTCGTGGTTCCGGGAGATACGATCGCCCAGATCGCGGCCGATTATTACGGCAGATTCGACAGCGAGATCCTGCGGGCCGTCAAGCAGGCCAACCCGGATTTAAGGAACGTGGATCTGATCTATGAGGGACAGAAGATTTTTCTGCCCCAGGTCAATATCGCTCATCAGGTCATCTACAGCGTGAGCGTGGCATCATATCACTCCATGAACGAGGCAAAGGCCGTTTTTCTCGACCTTATCGGCAAGGGATACCAGGCCACAATCTATCCGTATCTGGACGATAACACGAACACCTGGTACCGCATTACCATTGGAACATTCATGGCGCGGCAGGATGCGATAGACTACTCCAAGGAACTTCTGGACAAAGGATTTTTCTACGCCAAGCCCGTCAAGGTCAGCACGGAGGAATAGACCATGGATTTGTGGAAACTGCTGGAAAAGCAGGATATCGAGGGCCTGAACGAGGCCGCGATCACCGGCAGACTCGACGACCATCTCTACATGTACCACATGCCCTATTCATACACGGCCGAGCAGATCAGGAAGCTCAGGACCTATCTCTTCCACATGCCTGACAAGGCGCCCCCCCGCATCCTCATGGTGACGAGCGCCTTGCCGTCAGAAGGCAAGACCGTGATCGCATCCAACCTCGCCATCTCGATCGCCAAGGGCGAGGATCAGCACGTGCTGCTCGTGGAATGCGATCTCAGAAAGCCCTCCATGTATGATCTCTTCAAGTATCCCCCCTCCAAGGGCGTGGCAGAGATCCTCCAGGGAACGGCGGACGTGGCGGAATGCCTGATCAAGACTCCCATCGACAAGCTCACCATACTGCCCGCGGCAAAAGAGTCCCCGCCTAACCCCTCGGAGCTGCTGGAGTCCAAGAAAATGAGTCAGCTCATCGAAGAGCTGGCACAGAGATATTTGGACCGCTTTCTCGTCATCGACACCTCGCCCATCCAGGCCACGGTGGACCCTAAGATCATCGCGGATCAGGTGGAGGGCATCATCGTGGTCGCCAGGTACCGCTATACCCGGGAATCGGACTTCAGGATGGCGCTGGAGAGCCTGCCGAAAAACAAGATCCTGGGCACTGTGCTCAATGCCGTGGACGAGCTCCCGGCAAAGAAATACAAGTACAAAAAGTATAATTATCACAAGTATTACTGAAGCTCCGGCCTCCTTTGCCGTGACAGAAGGTTTTCTCCCCTTACGCACCCATTGCGCGCCGTGAACCTGTTTCATGGTCATCTTTTTAGGGGAAAATGCGGCAGGATTTCCTGGTAGTCGATTCCCGGATCTTGGATGGGTAATACCCATGTGGTATACTTGCATGATGATTTCCTCCCTGTGGGAAACACTGCTGCCTAAGCGGTGCCTGGTCTGCTCGGGCCGGGACCGGGTGACCCGGGGTGTCTGCGTCCGGTGCCGGTCCCTGATAAGACAGCTCGATGCGCCGTTGTGCGAGGTATGCGGCCGGCCCGTCGGGACCCCGGGCGTATGCCTTAAGTGCATGCTCAGCCCGCCTCCTTTCGACAGGATGGTCAGTGCCTGCGTGTATGAAGGGTTGATCCAGGACATTATCCATCAGTTCAAGTATCGCAGGGCCACCGTGTTCAGCAAGTTTCTGGCCGGGCTCGTTGCCCAGGGCCTTGCCGCCGACAGCGAAAGCCCCGACCTGATCGCGGCTGTTCCCCTGCACTGGTCGCGGCTGGTGCAGAGAGGATACAACCAGTCCATGCTGATCGCCCGTGAATTGTCTGGATATATTGGAGGTGTTGTGAGATATGATGTGCTGCACAAAACCAGAAAAACTCCAAGCCAGGTAGGATTGCCAAAGGTCGACAGAGAGAGGAACCTTGAGCGTGCGTTCACAGCGACAGGGGTGGAGGGGAAATCGGTGGTGGTTGTCGACGACGTGATCACTACAGGCAGGACGGCGCGCGAGGTCTCGCGGGCATTGAGGCATGCCGGGGCGGAGCGTGTCGTATTCGCAAGCGTGGGGAGGACGGTATCGTGACAGAGCAGAGGCCTCATACCGGCAAGAAGGAGCCCCGGTATCTCGAGGACATCACCCTTGCCGTGGACAGTTCGCTCTCCAAGCAGCAGGAGGATCTGTTCACCTCGGACAGGTTTCTCGGCCTGTACGACGAAAAGCGGCTCATGGGCAAGCTCAGGAAGATCGGAATGATGAAGATCCTCCACCGGAGAGGATACAAGAACGTGCGCATCCGCATGGCAAAACAGGACAACTACACATCCCGGCTCTACGTGGATTCCCTCGATTTTCCCGACCGCCAGACCAGGCTTGTGGAGCTGATCGTGCGGGAGGGGATTTTCAGGCCGAAGAAGAGCTTTATTCCCGGGTTCGATTTTCAGGAGGGGCTCTCCATGCTCCTGATCGAGTGGCTCGCCCTGCAGGATCCCAGGGCCTCTTTTACAAAAGACAAGCCGAGGCTGCCCGGCCAGCAATATCCAGGGCTCGGAGGCCTCAAGAATATGCAGGAGCTTCTGTATATTTTTGGCAGGGATCTGAAAAAGGACGCGATCATCGATATCCCGGAGTATTACCATGCCGCAGTGATCTACTCCAGGATGTACTCAGAGATCTATTCCCGGAAATATTCATTTTTTTCGCCCGTGGATGCAGGGACCCTGGAGTCTGTCATGCGGGATCTTCAGGGTGTTCCGCTGGCCGAGGCGTCGTTTGCCGTGACCTTTGACTGCCTGCTCGACGCCAGGACCGGCGAGCAGGTCAGGTGGAAGCCCTCGGAGCAGATGTACCCCATCTCGAGGAAGCTGCACCGGTATTTCGACCAGAAAGAGTACCGGGAGATCCTCGAGAACACGATGAGTGAGCTCTCCTTCACTATGGACTGGGAGAAGTTCCGGAAGCTCAAAGAGCAAGGGGCCATGGATGGGGTATAATTTCTCTGTGATCGGTCTGGGAAAAGTCGGATGCGCCATGCTTTCCCTGCTGGCCCAGGCGGGTCATCGCCCCGTATGGGCGGTCTCGTCGGGTGGAGAACGGGAGGATGTCCCGGTCTATCCCGATGTTCCGTCCGATCCCCGCGGAGCCGAGGTAGTCCTGGTTGCCGTCCCGGACAGCGTCATCGCGCATGTTGCCGGCCGTATCGCCGAGAAATGGGGAGAATCCTGCAAGGGTCTGGTCTTCTGCCACTTCAGCGGCCTGCACACCTCCGATCTCCTGGAGCCGCTGGCAAGGTACGGAGGAGAGACCGGGAGCCTCCACCCGCTGCAGGCGATCGTCGATGCCTCGCAGGCCAAGGAGGCGATCCGCGATGCGGTTTTTACCTTCGAGGGCTCGCCCCGGGCAGGCGAGGCAGCGTCAAACCTGGCGGGGTCCCTCGGTTCGCACATGCTCACCATGGCGCGGGACGACAAGGTTCTCTACCATGCGGCCGCGGTCATCGCGTCCAACTACCTGGTGGCCATCGCATCCCAGGCCTCTGAGCTGGTAAAGGGCATGGGGCTCGGAATGGAGCACCTGATCCCGCTCATCCGGAGCACGGTGAACAACCTTCAGGTCTGTGGCGAATCCGCGCTTACCGGGCCCATCCAGAGGGGTGACTGGAGTACGGTGGAGGCGCACATATCCTCGCTGCGCGAGAGCTTCCCCGATCTGCTTCCCTCCTACCTTGCGCTGGGGAGGTACACGGCCCGGCTCGCCCGCGGGACTTGGCCCCATGCCCTGGGGTCCGGAGAGAAGGTCCTGGGCATTGGTGCTCTGCACATGCGTCTGGGCGCGGCAAGGGCCAGGGGCATGAAGGTGGTCTTCACGAACGGGTGTTTCGACATCCTCCACGAGGGCCATGTGTCCTATCTGAGAGAGGCGAGGACCCTCGGCGACGTCCTGGTGGTGGGGCTCAATTCCGACACCTCGATCAGGAGGCTCAAGGGGCCGGAGCGCCCCGTCAACCGAGAGGCCTCCCGAGCGGCCGTTCTCTCTGGCCTAGAGGCTGTGGATTACGTGTGCGTCTTTGAAGAGGATACGCCGTACGAGCTGATCAAGGCGCTTAAGCCAGACATGCTCGTCAAGGGGGGCGACTGGGACACGGACAGGATCGTGGGTGCGGACATCGTGAAGTCATACGGCGGCGAAGTGCGTTCCCTGGCGTTCAGGGAAGGCCACTCCACCACCGGCATCATCAACCGTATCCGCTTGTGAAGAGCCGTCTTAGAAGCCCATCATGAATCGCAGGGCATATCTCCTGAGGCGGTCTTGATGATCCAGAGATCATAGTCCACGGCGAATCCGATGTCCACGCGGTCATCCAGGTCCTCAGGCATCGCCCGGGCCGCTGCCGATGAGGTTGTTGGCGCACAGGCCGACGCCGGCGTTTGCAAGCCCGGAATGCTCCAGGGAGACCATCACCTCCAGGTCCGCACGCGCGGTCCCGATGAGGCAGAGGGGAAACAGGTTTGCGTTGATATCAGTGGTCCTCTCTGCTATAGGCAGGCTATGGATGCATCGTTCGAGAAGAACCTGAAAGAGATCTTTCAGAGTTCGACGCACTACACCGCGCAGATCGGGGAGTACATCCTCAATTCCGGAGGGAAGCGCCTCCGCCCGAAAATGGTCGCCCTCATCGGGAGGGCAGTAGGTCTGTCCGACGAGAAGATCATGCCTGTAGCCTACACTGTGGAGCTCATGCATACGGCAAGCCTGCTGCATGACGATGTGGTGGACGGGACGGAAATACGCCGTGCCCGGCCCACGGCCAATCAGGTGTTCGGCGACAAGCCGGCCCTGCTCGCAGGCGACTTCATATCCGCCTCCGCCATTGACACCATGTGCGGGATCGGCAGCCTCGATCTCATCAAGAGCATGGTCCAGACCATCAAGAAAATGGCCGAGGGCGAGCTCAAGGAGCTCGAGTATGCAAGGGTGTTCCACGACTGCCTCGAGGTGTATCTCGATATCATCTACCTCAAGACGGCAACCCTTTTCGAATACTGCGCCTATGCGCCGGGCCTTCTTGCCGGCCTGGCGGCCGATGCCCTGGACGCCCTCACGGCCTACGGAAGGTCAGTGGGCATGGGCTTCCAGATCGTGGACGATATCATCAATCTCACCCCGAGCGAGCACGACAATAAAGACTCGTACAATGACATCCTCGAGGGAAAATCCACCCTGCCCCTGATGCTTATCTTCAGAGAGAACCCTCAGGTACTCGCCGGCGTGTCCGTGCTTTCGGGGCCAAAAGAGAAGCAGGAATATCTCATCCCCCACATTACCCCGGATATTCTGAAGAAAAGCAGGAACATCGCTCAGGCGCACCTGGAGGATGCCGTGAGTGCGATCAGACGGGCCGGGATCGCCATGCCCGAGCTCCTGCAGATACCCGGCGCCATCCTGGCGCAGCTCGACAGACGATTCTGACATGATGCCCCTGCAGGTCCTTTTGCTCCCCGGCTTTGAGACCATTGATTTACCAGAAACGCAACCCTATCTAATGAATGATGAAAGCATAAGGAAGAGGGCTTATTCTTGGAATATAAAGACTATTACAAAGTCTTGGGGGTCGAGAGAAACGCCACCCAAGAAGAGATAAAGAAACGCTACCGGAAGCTCGCGCGGGACTGTCATCCGGACACCTGCAGGAATGATCCGAGCGCGGAGAAGCGCTTCAAGGAGATCAACGAGGCATACGAGGTGCTCAAGGACGCCGAAAAGCGCAGGCGGTACGATTCCCTGGGAAGTCACTGGCAGGAAGGACAGTCGTTCAGACCGCCTCCGGGGTTTGAGCATATCTTCGGCGGGAACCCCTTCGGCGGCCGGGGCGGGCCCGGGAAGACCCGTTCTTTTTCTTTTGATTTCGGGACCGGCGCCGGCAAGGCAGGAGGATTTTCTGATTTCTTCGAGTCGCTCTTCGGCGATTTCGGCGCAGCGGCCCATCAGACAGCACCGCAGCCTCCCTTTGCCCGGGGCAGCGATATGGAGACCGAAGTCCGTATCTCCATCGAGGAGGCGCACAGTGGAACCACCCGGGAGATTCAGCTCCAGGGTGCAGGGGATACAAAGAGGCTCAATGTCAAGATTCCCGCGGGCGCGCATGACGGGATGAAGATCCGCCTGGCCAACCAAGGCAATCCCGGGCCCGGCGGAGCAGGAGACCTCTACCTCAGGGTGCTGATTTCCTCCAACGGCAAGTACCGCCTTGAAGGCAACGATATCGTTGCAGACCTTTCCCTCACCCCCTGGGACGCGGCCCTGGGGACCACCAGGACAATCGAGACACCGGACGGAGCCTTGAGCATCAAGATCCCGGCCGGGGTATCATCAGGGCAGAGGCTCAGGCTCAAAGGCAAGGGGTTGGCGCACAAAGGGGATTTTTTCGCGCAGATCAAGATCGTGATGCCCAAGAGCCTCTCCAGCGAGGAAAAAAGGCTCTTCACCGAGCTCAGGAAGGTGTCGAGCTTCAGTGTCTAACACTACAGCGGTAATCAGTCCTGGGGTCAGATCCTCGTCATGCTTGAGACTATCAGGGGCCGGATGAAAAAGGCCGGTGCTCGCGGCACCGGCCTTTTCTACGATCGAACCAGAGAAAACTCGTTAGAACCAGAGAAAGCCCGTTGCCGGGATTACAGTGACTCCTCAGGGGAGGGGGCTTCCCTGGGCTCGAAATCCGTTTTCCCGTCGGTCTTGAGATAGCGGCGCAGCTGCTCCAACTTGCGGTCTCCGACACCCTTCACCTTGATGATGTCTTCTACTGAGGTGAAAGGTCCATTGATCTCCCGGTAGTTCAGGATGTTCTGCGCGGTGGCCGGGCCGATTCCCGGGAGGAGCTGCAACTCTTCAATAGTGGCCGTGTTGATGTTGAGTTGGCCTTTTGCCGATTCCCCGTACGCAAGACCGCCCAAGGCAAGCAGAAAAGCCAAGACTGCCCCTGCCAAAATGGTACATGTTCTCACCTGCATTGATTACCTCCTTATGAATTAATCCCTTTAAAAGGGCAACAATCATCATTCCAATGGCATGTATATAAAACGAAAGGCTATCCCGTGGCAACAAAAAAATACCCCCCCCAAGAAAAGAAAAGGCCGGTGCCTTTTCCACACCGGCGTGATTTTCAGTCATGGCCTTGTCCGGCACTTTTTAAGCATCATCCGGTTTTTTTAGCCGGGGCCGCCTGCGGACTCGCGGCATCAGGCTGCCGAAGCGCTGGAAGGAACCTCAGATGCCTCCCCCTCCCGGAGAGCCTTCAGTGCCCTGCTCGGGCATCTGGCCGGGCGACTCTCCGGGCATCTGGCCGGGGGCCTGCTCCAGAGCGCCTCCACCCTCGCCGACAGTGATCCATCCCCTGATGGAATCCAGTGTCTGCTGGTCCATGCCGGTTACCCGCGAGAGATCGTCTACCGAGGCAAAGGGTCCATTGGCCTCTCGATAGTCGATGATATTCTGCGCCAGTGTCCGGTCGAGGCCGGGAATCATTGCCAGTTCTTCAGCTGTTGCCGTGTTGACGTCGATGGGCGTCGAGGGCATGGCCTGCTGCCCTTCCATCTGCTGCTCGCCCGGCGCCTGGGCAGTCTGATCTCCCTCCTGCATCCCTGGCTCCGTCTGCGCCTGCTGACCCTGCTGGTCGCATGAAACCGCTCCCAGGACAAGTATGACGGCCAGTATGCCTATTACGACAAATATATGCCTCTTCATGTCTTTCCTCCTTAGCGTTTCTGCCCTTAAAAAGAGGGCATGTTTCACTGAAAAGAAGATCGTATGTCGCTCTCTTCTCTTTAGTCCGGTACACAGGAGCATGCCGGTGTTATCCTCTACCGGCATGCTCCTGTCTTTAAGAACATGGAGACGAACAGGGCCGGATCGATAATCATCCGCGCAATCTTTCCGTTAGAGCGCGCGGGACATCGACCATTCCTGACGACAGAGAAAACCGGCAGAGCTTTTTACTGGTATATCCCCCTGTCCCCGTTTTCGAACACCCCACCCCGGTCCCGGGCGGGCGGAACTGGTTTTTCCTCGATGGCGCCCGGCTCCTCTTCCATGACTCCGGACTCTTCCACCGTGATCCAGTCACGCAGCGAGTCGAGCCTCTGCTCGTCGATGCCGCTGACGCTCAGGAGTCCGTCCACGGAGTCGAAAGGTCCGTTCACCTCGCGGTACTGGACGATGTTCTGCGCAGTGGTCTGATCCATCCCCGGGACAGCCATCAGCTCGGCAACCGTGGCGGTGTTGATATTGACCGGTTCGACCACCACTCCGGGCGTGGGTTCCTCATATGCGCCGCCCGGGGCGGTTTCCTCTCCGTATGTTCCGCCCACCTCCTGCTCCCGTGTGCCTGTACACGAGGTCATGCTGCCAAGCGTGAACAAAAGTATCAGGATCATTCCTGCGACATGGATACTCTTCATCTTCACCTACCTCCTTTGTTTGAAAAAATTTTCTCTTCAGGATCACGGACGCCCCCGATCCCTGTCGATCTTTTTTCAAGGTCGGCGGCCGCCTTGGATGCTCGATGGCTCTTCCACTGAAGAGAAAGGCCCATTTGTTTCCCGGTTCGTCGCATTCATCACAGGCAGGGTTCATTGAAGCTGGTGGATGTCCCTTGAAGGGAGGCGGGTCCGCCGGCAATCTTTTTAGAACAGGCCGCCGCCTTCCTCCTCCACCGTAACATGGTCACGGATGGTGTTCATGTTCTCTTCCGTGATCCCGCTGACCTGGGAAAGATCATCCACTGACCCGAAGGGTCCGTTGGCCTGCCGGTACTCCACGATATTTTGTGCCAGGGATTGATCGACCCCTGGAATGATCTGAAGTTCTTCGGCCGATGCAGTGTTGAGATCGATCTTGTCCGCTGTTAGATGCTCCTGTATGGACTGGAGCTTCTGGTCATCAATTCCCTGAACCTGACTCAGTTCATCGACCGATCCGAAGGGTCCGTTGGCCTGCCGGTACTCCACGATATTTTGTGCCAGGGACTGATCCATGCCCGGGACGATCTGCATCTCTTCGGCCGATGCGGTGTTGATATTGATCTTCTCCGCCGTGAGGTAGTTCTGGACCGACTGGAGCTTCTGGTCGTTCATTCCCTGCACCTTGGTGAGATCGTCGACCGACTCAAAGGGTCCGTTGGCCTCGCGGTACTGGATGATGCTCTGCGCCAGGGGCTGATCCATGCCCGGGACCTTCTGGAGGTCCTCTGCCTTTGCCGTATTGATATTGAGCTTCTCGGCCGTGAGATATCCCTTCATGCCCTTGAGCTTCTGGTCATCCATCCCCTGTATCTGCGTAAGGTCGTTTACCGAATCAAAAGGCCCGTTTGTCTGCCGGTACTGCACGATGCTCTGCGCCAGGGACGGGTCCATGCCCGGGACCTGCTGCAGTTCCTGCTCTGATGCGGTGTTTATGTTCACCAGGTCCATGGCTCCCTGCTGCATCGGCTGGGCCCCTTTTGACTGTGCATGGACAACGCCGCTCATCGCGAGCATGAATGTAATAATACCTACTGCCAACCAACCATACGTTTTCATCTTCTGTCCTCCTTGTGTGTTGTTCCCTTTACAAAAGGGATCATCGATACCATGTCAGAGAAATGCCTCTGATCCGTGACAGGACATGCTTTCTGTAACGGAAAAAGGAATGCCGGCACCAAGAACACCGGCATTCCCTTCAGGTAGTATTCTTCTTTATATACTGCTACTCCTGATGATCAGTAGCCGGCTGGCGGCGATTCGCCGGGCATGGGCTCACCCATGGGCTGGCCGTCCATTCCGCCGGGTTCCTGCCCAGGTCCCATGGGCTGGGACCCGGGCATCTCGCCGACAGTGATCTGGTCGCGCATGACATCGAGTTTTTCGTTATCGATACCCTCGACACTGATGAGCTCATCAACAGAAGAGAATGGCCCGTTTGCCTCACGGTAGTCGATGATGTTCTGGGCCAGTTCCTGGTCAAGCCCGGGAACACCCTGGAGTTCGTCCACGGTAGCCGTGTTGATGTCCACCTTTGCCTGCTCTGCTCCTCCTCCCTCGCCGGCCGCATACGCAACACCGCCCAGAACGAGCAGAATAAACAGAGCACCTATCGCCAAAAAGGTATACTTTCTCATCTCTCATCCTCCTTATATAGGTTCTTGATAAGGACATCCCGAAAGATAACAGGATGTTTTTCCTCTTTTTTCGTATTCCGGTTTCCCAATCGGCAGCATATCCCGGTTCTGAAGAATGGCTGATATGCCGGGAAGCACACGGATTCCCTCTCCACAGGCCAGGTTATTTTTTTATAAGGAATTTATCTTCATGGGAACCTGCATCCCCGGCACGACATCCGCACGGCCTCAAAAGGCCTGGCTTGCCCCCGGCATTCTTCCCAACTCCGAACAGCTGTGCGATCCCTTTTCGGGCGCCGGTTTGCATTTTGCCCGGGATACGGCGGTGACCATAGTCAAGGGTCTGCGTTATTCCTCCTGATTCATCTGCGACGCCACTTTGGGGTGAACGGATCAAACAAAAACCCTGCTGCTCACAGGCGAGCCCTTTTCATGGTTCACCCTCCTCTTTTTTCAAAAGAGGACATCTCTACAGATAATTTAATAGCTCCGGCTCGGGCAATCTCAAGAATCATCCCCTTTTGCAGCCCGGCCCAAAGGGACCGGCCATACTTGACAAATTGTGTCAGAAGTATATTATTGAATTGTAAGATGAATTTATCAATATACCATAGTTGTCGCCAAGTGAGTTGAATCCCGGGTTTCACCTTCCACGAGTCTGGACGAGGTTGCCTGGAGAATCGCCCGGGAAAAACAGCAAGAACATATGAATGAAGGAGATAAGCATGGCCGAGCCCTTTTCCGTGCGGGACTGCGCATTGATCGCCATAGCCACGGGCCAGTATGCCTACACCCTGAGCGAGCTGCGGGACAGGCTGGAGATCGTTCCCCCCAGCAGCATTTATTATCATTTCTGGGGCGGGCTCTTGAGACCGAAGTTCGATAACCCCGAGTATCAGAACGATTTTGCCATATGGGTCTACCAGGGTCTTCGCGACAAACCCCTCGCAGAGCGAATAGCCCTGATCAACCCCTCAGAGTACCACGATCTGGAGGGCCTTCGGGATGAGCTCATCGATATCCTCGAAGAAAGAATCGATGAGAGCGAGCTGCTTCCCTGGATGAAGGCGAACCAGCGGTTCTACTTTGTCAGGTCTCAGACCGTGGTATTCGATACCAGGGTGAGGCTGGACACGCCGGAGAGGCTGGGCGAGCATATCCCCCACATGTCGTTGGGGAGTGTTTTCTACCATTTCATCGATGCCAGAAGGCGTCCGCCCTGGGGCAGGGATGATTTCACCCACTGGGTGTCCGGTTTCGGCAATGGATATGCCGAGCTGGTTGAGCAGATTTCCCAGGTCGATCCATACTTCATTTCACTGGTGGAGCTCAGAGACGAGCTGACCTATGTGTTTGCGGAACACATGCCGGGAGGAAGAGCGTGATGGCTACCCTCCTCGAACAGTATGAACAGATCGTGGGGACCGATGTCATCGACCAGTTGAGGCAGCTGGCAAAGCTCCTCGGCGGCAAGCGCATCATCCATATCAACTCAACCAAGGCGGGCGGCGGTGTCGCCGAGATCCTCCACCGGATCATCCCCTTGAAGCATGAGCTGGGCATTGATGCGGTCTGGGAAACCATCACCGGCGATGCCGACTTCTTTCAGTGCACCAAACTCATGCACAATACCCTGCAGGGAAACCGGTTCGATATCCCGGACTATCTGCTCAGGCATTATGAAGCAGTGAACAGGGAAAACGCCGAGAGCCTTCGGGGTCTGCTCGAAGAGGCCGATGTGGTGTTCATCCACGATCCCCAGCCGGCCGCCATGATCGAGAGCATGCCCGCAAGAAAGGGAAAATGGATCTGGCGGTGCCATATCGATGTGAGCAGCCCGTACCGGCCGGTGTGGAAATATCTGCGTGATTTTGTCAGAGGCTATGACGCGAGCGTCTGGTCGCTTTCGGAATTCGCCCAACGGCTGCCGCACCCCATGTATCTCATCCCTCCGAGCATCGATCCCTTAAGCGACAAGAATATCGACCTGGGTCCCGAGGAGCTCGGAAAGACCTATGCCAGGTGGGGACTCGATCCTCAGCGGCCGATCATCACCCAGATATCCCGCTTTGACCGCTTCAAAGACCCGCTGGGAGTTGTCCGCGCCTACCGGCTGGTCAAAGAGTTCACGCCGGTGCAGCTCATTCTCGCAGGGGGAGGGGCCACGGACGACCCCGAGGGCGAAGAGGTGTTCAACGAAGTCAAGACCAGCGCGGGAGACGACCCGGATATTCACATCCTGCTCCTGCCTCCTGACGACAATCTCACCATCAATGCTCTGCAGCGGATATCGGATATTATCCTCCAGAAGTCCACCCGTGAAGGGTTCGGGCTGACCGTGACCGAGGCGCTCTGGAAGGGCAAGCCGGTGATCGGAGGCGATACCGGCGGGATCAGGCTTCAAGTGGTCAACCATCACACCGGGTTTCTCGTCAACACCCCCGAAGGCGCGGCCCTGCGCATCCGCTATCTCCTCAAGCGCAGGGAGAAGCTCGAAGAGATGGGCCAGAAGGCCCGGGAGTTCGTCCGGGAGAACTTTCTCATCACGCGCCATCTTCGCGAATATCTCACCCTGATCTTTGCCGTTGCCAACGAAACCCAGGACAGGATCGAGCTGCTATGAGAATCGGAAGGGAAAAGAAGAGGCCAAAAATCATCGGCCTGCCGGATTTCTGGGATGTTCTGTCCCGTCACGGAAACAAGCTCCTGGCCCTGGATTATGACGGGACCCTGGCCCCTTTCTGCGTCCAGCGCATGCAGGCATACCCGTATCCGGGCATCCCCGGCGCCCTTGAGCGCATTCACCGGCGCGCGGATACCATGCTTGCGATCATATCCGGACGCCCTCTGGCCGAGGTGCTCATCCTGGCGGGATCGTTCAACGGGATCGTGATCGGCAGCCACGGGATGGAAAAACGGCTCTCCAGCGGAGACATGGTGATCAAGACTGTCAATCGTGAGCAGAGAGAGGGGTTGTCTTGCATACAGAGAGCTGCAGAGGAAATCGGATTGCAGGGACCCATTGAGCTGAAACCAGCCAGCGTGGCCCTGCATACCCGGGGCCTCGACCCGAAAGAGGCCGCACGTCTCGAAGATCTGGCAGCCCGCCTCTGGCGAGATATTTCCAGCCGGCACGGCCTGGAAGTTCGCAGATTCAACGGCGGGGTGGAGGTGCGCGCCACGGGATGGAACAAGGGAGACGCCCTGGAGGAACTCCGCCTGGGGATGCCCTCGGGGAGTGCATGCGTCTATATCGGAGACAACGACACGGACGAGGACGCCTTTCTCAAGATCCGCAGTCACGGCTATGGCATCAGGGTAGGCGATGCGGGCCGGCCCACCGCGGCCCGGGGATTCCTGCCCGACATACCGGCTGTCCGGGAATTTCTGGAGGCATGGGCAGACTTCTCCCTTCCCGCTTTCAAGGGGGGTATATCATGGATCCAGGACGGTTAGTGGTCGTGTCCAATCGCCTGCCCATCGTAATCAGACGGGCAGGTTCGAGCCAGTGGCAGGTCAGCCCCGGATCAGGGGGGCTCGTCACCGCCATGGGGCCGGTCCTGAAGCACCGGGGAGGGCTGTGGCTGGGCTGGCTCGGCATCCCCCGGGAAGACTGTCCGAGCGAGAGGCGCCTGAACAGTCTCCTCACCACGGGAACGAGCCGGACCGGGTATTCCCTGAGGTATGTGCACCTGTGCAGGGAAGAGATCGAAAAGTATTACCATGGTTTTTCCAATGAGATTCTCTGGCCCCTGTTTCATGACCTCTTCAACCACTGCAACTTCGATCCGCGCTACTGGGAGACCTACCAGCAGGTGAACAGAAAATTCGCCGACCATGTCAAGAACCACACCCACAAGGGCGACTACCTCTGGGTGCACGACTACCAGCTCATCCTGGTGGCGCGCGAGCTCAGAGGGCTGGGTCTCGACCGTCAGATCGGGTTTTTTCTGCACATCCCTTTTCCGCCGCTCGATATCTTCCTGAAGCTCCCCTGGAGGTTCCAGATCCTGGAGGCCCTGCTCGAGTACGACCTCATCGGTTTCCAGACCGCGCGCGACCGCAGGAACTTCATCGGTTGCGTGCGCGCGCTCCTGGGCTACCGGGTTTCGGGCAGGGGGCAGGTGAATACCATCACCGTGGACGACCGCCGGGTCCTTGCGGGCTCGTTCCCCATCAGCATCGACTACCGGGAGTTCGCCGACTTCGCCAAGACCCAGGAGGTGGCGGACCAGGCATGGATCATCCATGCGAACCTGCCCCGGAGGCAGATCATCCTCGGGGTCGACCGTCTGGACTACACCAAGGGCATAACCCAGCGCCTGATGGCATTCGAGAACGCACTTGCGCGATACCCCGAGATGAGGAGAAAGGTCACCCTGCTCCAGGTGGTGGTGCCCAGCAGGCAGGGAGTGGAAGAATACGAAAAGCTCAAGCACGAGATCGAGCGGCTCGTTGGCGAGATCAACGGCAGATACACCGAGGTGGGCTGGACTCCGGTGCACTACATCTTCCGGTCCCTGCCCCGGAGAGAGCTGGTGGCCTACTACCGCACCTGCGAGATCGCGCTCATCACTCCGCTCAAGGACGGCATGAATCTGGTGGCAAAGGAATACTGCGCCAGCAGCACCGAAGGGAACGGGGTCCTGATCTTAAGCGAGTTCGCCGGAGCCGCGGCCCAGTTCTACCCCCATGCCCTGCTCGTCAATCCCTATGACCTTCAAGGCGTTGCCGATGCCATCCATCAGGCCTTCACCATGGGCCAGAAAGAACGGCAGTCCCGTATGATAAGGCTCCAGGCCGCGATCCAGAAGAACGACATCGTGAACTGGGTCAATTCTTTTTTAAGGGCAGGCATCTCCAAAGACCTCAACGACTTCCCGCAGATGGAGTTCTTCGTGCCCAGGCAGTGATTCTTCGGATCCTTAAGGTCCTGAAAAAAGCGGGCCTTCTCAGGGGTTGTTCCCTGGGGCCGGACAAAAAATCCCGGCAGGGCCCCTAAAGGCCCTGCCGGGGTTCGTGGTCTGGTGCACCACTGTCCTTACGTGCGGCGAAATAGAGACTCAATCAACCTCGAAGACGCCCTTGACTCCCAGGATGATGCCCGCACCATCAGGCTCGTCCTCGCCACTCATTATGACGAAGAACTCACCGTCCGGGGTGGCTATCCCGATGAGCTCGTCTTCTATGACGAAATAGTCGAGAGTCAGCTCGGCCTCGTTATTATGGGTGAATGTCTCGTATGCATATGTTACATCATCTTCGCCGTAACCTTCATCGTCCCAGCCCGACTTATAGAACCAGCCCACAGCCTCGCCATCCGTCATGGTCAGCCTGGTTGTCGCGGTGTGAACCGATGTTTTATCGGCACCCGAGGCGACCTCCAGACCGGAGTACAGCTCGGACAGGTAGTACTCGCCGTTCAGGCTCGATTCACTCCAGCCCTCTTTGCTCGATGTCCGCACCAGGACGGTGATTTGCGCTTCGGGAGCTGATTCGTCGCCATAGACGGCGGGCACCACGATCACGTCGCCGCCCTTGGCCACCATGCCGGACATGGCGCCTATCGAGGAATTCACGGTGATCCGGCCCGTGCTTGCGTTGACCGCGTAGGTGCCGGATTCATCTTCAGCGGTGTAGCCGCCGCGTCCGTTAAAGGCGAGCACCGCTATTTCGGATTCCGCAGAGGCATTGCCGGCCATCGTTTCCCTGCCAAGCGTCATGGCCAGGTAGGTGCCCGAGATGTCGGCGGCAGTGAGGGACGTGTCGCGCTTGCACAGGATGGAGATACCGACGTCATCGCCAGCGTAGGACATATCGGGCATGACTATGATCTCGCGGTCGGGAGTCATGAAGCCCGGCTCAAGAGGGTTCTCGTCGAACGTGAATATCCCCAAAGCAGCATCTCCGGCGTATCCGCCATGGTATTCCTCGCTCGGCTCAGGCCACTCCTCGACCGCGGTCTAGGTGGTGGTGTCCGCCACGAAGGTCATGTAGCCCGCGCCTGCACCGGATTCGTTGCCGCCCGCCGGGGTGTTGAAATACAGGTAGCAGTAGTTGTAGGTTCCCCACAAGAGATCAGTGGTCACGTCGTCCTCGAGAGGCGCGTCCGGATCGATCCCGGCGATCGGAGCATCCCCAATGACGCTGCCGTCTGCTTTTTTGGTGATCGTGAGGTTGCCTGCGGCAACGGTGAAATCCAGGGCGTCGAAGAGCGCGTCGATCCCGTCGTGGTTGACTGTGCAGTCGCCGGTGAAGGGGTTGAAGTCCTGATCCACGCCGAAGCCCTTAAAGATATTCGCGAAAAATGCCTGTACTTTATCGATCGCGGAGGTGATGGCGTCATCGGAAACCTCTGACGGGCCGGCGTAGGCATCCTCCGGATCACCCGACTCCATAGCCATTGCCAGGGCCAGCATGGTCAGGGGGTTGACATTGGCCGTGCCGGGGCCTGCGGCATAGGAATACCAGCTCTTGCCACTGGACGTGGACGTGGCCTTGATCACGAAGGGCGGGGTCAGGCCGTCGACAACGAAGGTGAAGCTCCCGTCCGCTCCGATGTCTTCGGGCCCCAGCTCTTCGCCTTTCGCGTCTTTAAGCGTGACCGTTCCAGAGATGGCGGCTCCGGAAGACGCTATGCCCTTAACCGTGGACGGGTTGTGCGAACTGCTGCTCGAGCAGCCTGCGAGTGTCAGCATGGCGCACAGCACGAACGCAAAAAGGAATCCGTTGAGCTTCTTCATTAATATTCCTCCTTAGCAACTTTTTATTTTCTTGCACCAGAAATCATCGGTGGTGAGGCGGACATAGCCAGCATCTGCATGATATATCGTGAACAGTTTTTAATTACTTTAATTTTTCATTACCATACTAAACACATTGTTTGAACCCGAATCGGCATGCTGCAAGAAATCAAGCGATTAAGAAAATGGAGGAGGCAAGGGCGATGCCATACCGGCGGGCGGATGCACCCGGGAGATACTTCTTGAGACGGCTTTTTCATGGAGTATCTGTCCGTAGACGGGCGTTTGGTGTTATTTCAGCGATCCTTTTTTCACAAGGTTTTCCCCGGGGCAGAACCCCTTTTAAGCTTTCTGTCCCAGGGTCCCTTCTCTGGCCTGAAGCCGGGCGAGGAGCTCGATGACGGGGGTGAAGCCTGATTTGCGGCAACAGGCATGGTTTGTGCTTGTAACCTGGGAAAGGTTCTCTTTCGAGGGATGTGGACAGATGCAATGATCTGATCAGGAGTTAAATGCATATGACAAAAAAACAGTTGAGGAGCATGGTGTTGGCGATTTTCACGGCAGTTTTCCTGAGCGCGTGCGGGGCCGAGTCATCGAGCAAGGACGATTCCACTCCATACGGCGCGGGCCTCCATACCTTTACCGAAGACGTACAATTATGTACGCCCTACCTCGGGTCCAGTTCCCTGGACCAGTGGGCCGACTGGGACCCGGACAATGCCGGCGGCGTGCTCGGCCGGCTGTTCGATCCGGGGATGGGTGAAGACGAGTGTCTCTATACCCATAGTGTAATCCTGGATGACCATATCGAACTGGCCAACCGGTTCAGCGACCATTGGGACCAGGACGGCGAGCACACCCGAGACGGCGTGACCATGACGGTAGATACGAGCGTGGAGTCGGTGGTCATCCCGTATCTCAAGCAATACATCTTCGGCGGGATGTCGGTGGCGGTGGACAGGATCCTCACTCTGAAATCGGGCGCCCTGACCATCCGGATGGCCTTTGCCGCCGACGGGGAAAAAGAGACGATCGTGGAGCAGTACGAGATCGGCGACACCGAGGCGGGCGTCTTCTACGCCATCAGGGATGGCGACCACCGGGCCCTGTGGCAGGCGAGCGTGAGAGGCGCGAGGACGCAGCACATGTGGGAAGGTAATGTCGCCCAGAAGTGGTTCAGGATCACCGAGTGCACGGACTCCGGCACGAACTGGGAGGTCATGGGGGGCGGAAGCGTGGCCCGGGAGGATGAAATGATGGCGTTCAGGGCCCGCAGCCACGAAGACTCGGAGCCAGAGGACGAGTTTTATCTCAGCATCAGTCTCGAAGAGCTGAACAATGGGACCATCCCCGCTGCCGGGGTCGTCGATGCGGCGGTGGATTTGCCTGACGGCGTTGATGCGCCGCTGGCATATATCACGAAATCCAGCGGCAAATGCCTCGGGTTTCTGGGATATTTCGCATATCCCAACGACGTTGACGAGCTCGACTGGGTGTTCTGAAGCCGCGCCGACCACGGGGCAATCCGCATACGCCGGGTTCGAACACGAACGGGGTGCTCGCAAGACCGCACGGGAAACGGCCAGGTCTGGGTTCCTCATCGCGCCCCTCCTGCCGGATGAGCAGGCTTGGGCCTCAATGATCTGCTGAAATCCTTGGCAGCACCGAGACCCACCCGTGCGGGAAATCCCGGGCAAAGGATGTGCGTGCATAGCTCTCCTGGTGCTGCTGGCGGCATTGGGTGGAAGAGGGCAGGTACAGGGAAATCCCCGAGAGGCTGGAATTGATTGCTGCGTGGTTCACCACGAAGCGTTTTTCCAACACGAGTGAATCCAGCTCAGGATCGCCCAGGGCAGAGACGAGCGGCAGCAGATCGACCATGGGGTATCGGTCGCGGTGCCTGCCGGGGATAAAGCGGGCCTCCCGGGCCGCTTTCCTCATGATGGGCAGCCTGCCCGGGTCTCCCACGGCCTGATGAAACGAGTGCACAAAGGCATGGAAGTCCTCTCCCAGATCAAGGGCCGTGGCAGAGATGGCGAACTGGCGGGAGTCCCCGTAGGTGTCACGGTAGGCCTCGACCACATCGTGGGCCATATCCCCGGGCGTCCACGCCGCTCTTTGCCCCAGCCTCTTGAGCAGCATCGTGTAATCCAGTCCCATGGCGGGGATGGCGGTCTGGTTGCCCACGAGATGCCGGGCGCATTGCCTGAGCTCCCACGCGGTCTCGATATCACCCATGGAGCACATATCGAGCACGAGCACGTCCACCGGGTTTTCGGCGAGAGCCTGCCGCAGCGAGGCGATCTCGAAGTTCTTTGCATATTCTGCTGAACGATTATCAGAAGGCGGAGGGGTCTCCCCGGCGAACCAGCCGTTCCCGTGGCCTGTTATGCACAGAAGCACGCGGTCCGAGGGAAAGTTGTCCTTGACAAAGTGCACGAAGCGCGAAAGGGTCCCGGCATCGGTGGCGTCAAGATTGACGTGCCCGCCGCGAAGCGGTAGGAGATATCCCGCCTGCCGGTCGAGCAGTGCTCTGATCCGCTCCCTGATTTCAGAACCGCGCTCCTTAAGTATATAACGGCTGCCCTGCCTGGTATAGCAGCCGGACAGAAAGGCCCGGTCTTCCTGATCCTGAAGGCGCCCCAGTATCGCCCGCTCGAAGCGGTCAGCATCCACGGACAGGGGGATGTCCACCGAGACCGGTTTTCTGATGACCTTCAGATAATCCTCTTCCGTGACCAGAAAGAGCCTGGTCCCTTTCCAGGCACTCAGGATGCTGTCGCGGGCGAGATCATCGTCGCGGTCTGCAAAGACCACGATAGGGGCGCCGGCCACTGCCGGCGACCCGGCGCAGATCTCTCTCAAGTTTTTGACCTGGTCTCTCTCCAGTGAGTTGTCTCCGGCCAGGTAAAAGGCCAGGGTCCAGCTTTCCCTGTCCGGGGCTGCCCCGGACAGGGAAAGCTGGGTCAGGAACCTGTCAGCCATGTCCGGATTCAGGATGAGGGCCCCGGAGCCTGCGGCCGCGATCATGACCGCCAGGAGCAGCGTTTTCACGGCACGGGCCGCACTTCTTCCTGGCAGGGTTGCACCCGGTCTGAAGACGCCCTTGATTCCGCGGCGGATGAACTCGTTCATGATCCAGGTCCCGGTTGAGGAGCTTTTTTCAGGTTTTTCAGATCGCTGTCCGCCTCCACCTTTTTCCGGTAGGGCGTCGAGTCAAACTCGTGGGTATTGATATAGCCCTTGACCGTTCCTATCCGGTGGGGCGCGAGATCCCCATGGCCGGTGCTCCTTTCATGAAAAAACTGGTAATGAACGAACATATGGTGTTATCGGAATCCGCGCGGTTTTTTTTGAAGAATATTCACCCTTGAGAAATGCCCGCGAGGCCGCTATTTTTCACATACCATGCATATTGCTGTTCATGGGATAGAAAATATGCTACCCTGCGATATTACTTTATAAAACGAAAAAGGTGCAGGTCATGATGTTCACGAGCGTAGCAGATGTGCAGGACAAGCTGGAAAAAGCGGATTACATCACCTCCCGCGAGATCGCGATCGTGGTGTTCCTCGCAGCAGCCACGAACAAGCCCATCCTGGTCGAAGGCCCCGCCGGGGTGGGCAAGACCGAGCTGGCCAAGGCGGTTTCCCGGGCCCTGGATTTGCAGCTCATCCGGCTGCAGTGCTATGAAGGGCTGGACGAGGCAAAGGCCTTGTACGAGTGGGAATACGCAAAGCAGCTCCTCTACACCCAGATGGTCAAGGAGAAGATCCAGGACGTGATCACCGGGGCAAAAACCCTGTCCGACGCGGTGGAAAAGATCGCCGCCCAGGAGGACGCCTTTTTCTCCGAGCAGTTCATTCAGCCCAGGCCCCTGCTCCAGGCCATCACATCTGAAAAGCCGGTCGTGCTCCTGATCGACGAGGTCGACAAGTCCGACCCCGAGTTCGAGGCCTTCCTGCTGGAGCTGCTCAGCGACTTCCAGGTCTCGATCCCGGAGATCGGCACGAAAAAGGCCGTGGAGATCCCCTTTGTGGTGCTCACCTCCAATAACTACCGGGATATGAGCGATGCCCTGAAGCGCCGCTGCATCCATATCTACATCGATTACCCCGAGAAGGACCTCGAGCTCAAGATCGTGCGGCTCAAGATCCCGGGTATCTCCGAGCGCCTCTCCGGCAGGCTCGTGGATGCGATCCGCGCCATCAGGGACCTCGACCTCAAGAAAAAACCCTGCATATCCGAGACCCTCGACTGGGCGCGCTCCCTCATGGCGCTCTCCGCAGAGGAACTCACGAGCGAGGTGCTGGTGGATACCCTGAACATGATCTGCAAGTACAAGGCGGATGCACAGACGGTCAGGACGAACATTGCAGGCATTGTGGGCTAGGCTTTTTCCATGGTCAACGCCGTTCTGAGATTCGTGGCATGCTGCCGGACCGCGGGATATCGCATCTCCACCTCGGAGGCGGTTGACTGCATCTCGCAGCTCCAGCTCATCGACCTGCTCGACGAGGAAGGCTTTCGGGCCGTGCTCCGGGCCAACTTCGCCAAGAGCAGGCGCGAGCAGGCCCGGTTCGATCGGCTCTACCATCTCTATTTTCACGAGCTCAGGCAAGACATCGACCTGGACGATCCCGACTCCATGACCGAACGGATGGAGGAAGTGCTCCAGACACTCCAGGAACAGGCCAACGGCAACCGCGCGCAACGGGCCATCCTGGATTTTCTCCAGGGAGACCCCATGGGATTTCTGGAGATCATGCGCAGACTCCAGACCGAAGAGGTCGACGTGAGCCAGGGCCGCAAGTTCAACCTGGGCCCTCTTGCCAGCAGGCTTCAGGTCATGGTGCAGCTCAACGGCGTCAAGGGCAGGGTGGAGCGCGTGCTCGAGGAAAACCCCTTCCACTTTGCCGCAGATACCAGGCGCGGTCTCGCCAGGCGCATCGAGTCGCAGCTCCAGCGGGCGTACGAGCTGCTGCTGAGGGAAACCAGGCCCCACAACGAGAGCCTCAAGCAGGTGCGCACGCACGAGCAGTACGTGCGGCAGCTGGGCGAGCGGTCCTTTGCCTCGCTCACGCCCAGGGAGATCGAGCAGGTGCGGGAGGTCATCGACCGCATGGTGCGCAAGCTCAAGGACATCATGTCCCGGCGCTACGCCTCCAGCAGCCGGGGTGTTCTGGACGTGAAAAAGACCCTGCGCAGGGCCGACCGGTACCTGGGCGTGCCCATGGAGATCATGTTCAGGAAAAAGCCCCCGAAAAAAGGCAAGGTGGTAACCCTGTGCGACATCTCCTCGTCCGTGTGGTCCGCGGCCCGGTTCATGCTCAACATCCTCTACTCGCTTCAGGAGTGCTTCACCAAGGTCCACAGCTTCGTGTTCGTCTCGGACCTGGCCGAAGTGACCGGCATCTTCGAGAACGAGGAGATCAACCGCGCGATCGAGAAGGTCCTGAAAGAGACGGACATCGACTATCTCGCCCAGACCGACTATGGCGAGACCTTCCGGCAGTTCCGGGATAAGCATATGGATGCGCTCAACAAGAAAACAACACTCATCATCATCGGCGATGCCCGGTCCAACTACTTCCACCCGGAAGACCGGATCGTGGAGGAAATGCGCGAGAAGTGCCGGAGGCTCATCTGGCTCAACCCCGAGCCAGAGGGCTCATGGAACACCGGCGACAGCGAGATGTTCGCCTACAAACCCTACTGCCACGAGCTCAGGGAGTGCAGAAACCTCAACCAGCTTGTGGATTTCGTGGAGGAACTTGTTTTATAATCCAGCGATTGCCCTAGGATCCGGCATGCACAGAGGAGGTGCCGGCATTCTCGCAGCACCCCGGGAGACTAAAAATGGTCCTTACAGATGAATTGAATTCGCTCAGAGAACTGGTTCTCCGCTTTGCCGGAGAGTACGTGGCCCCGCGCACCGATCTGCATCAGCGCATGAGCTTTCCTGAAGATCTGCAGAACGAACTTGCCCGGAAGAACCTCTACGGTATCGGCGTGCCCGTGGCATACCGGGGCATGGGAGGGGGCTGGCTTCACATGGCGGTTGCCGGGCAGGCACTCGTGGAGAGCGGATACAACCTTGGTGTCGCTCTGTCGTGGTTCATGCACGTCCTGATCTCCCGGTTCGTGTTCTTCGGGTTCGGCGCCGACAGGCAGAAGATCGCCCACCTGCCTTCTCTTGCAACAGGCGTCTGCACGCCCTGTCTGGCCATATCCGAGCCCGGTGTGGGCGGGCATCCCGCAAGGCTCGTCACCAGCGCCCGGGAAGAGGGGGGTGTCTACCGCATCATTGGCGAGAAGGCCTACCTGACCAACGGGCCCATCGCAGACCTGTATGTGGTCCTGGCAATCACATCAGAACAGGACGGCAGAAAAAGCTACACCGCCTTCATCGTCCCGTCCGGCACGCCGGGGCTCAAGAGAACAGAGCCTCTGGACATGGGCTTTCTCAGACCCTGTCCCCACGGGGGGATCGTCCTTGACGGGTGTGAGGTGGGAGAAGAGAACATCCTGGGACTGAAGGGGCACGCCTATCCGGATATGGCGATCGCCTTCCGCCGGATCGAGGACGCCATGATGATGGCCCTCTTTGTGGGCGGAGCAAGGGCGCAACTCTCTCGGATAGCCGATGCGCTCAGAGCCGGAGGCGAGCAGCCGGACAGGGGAACGGCCTCTCTTCTGGGCGAGACGGTCTCGACCATCGATTCCCTGGAGGTGCTCGCGTACGAGGCCGCGAACCTTCTGGATCAGTACCGCATCGATCACCCGGAGCTTCTCTCCATGACCCTGTTCATGCGGCAGACCGCTGTCACGGTCCAGGAGCGGATCAGCGAGATCGTGCGAATCTCCGGGATCGATCCCGGGCAGCCATGCAAGGCCCTGGCCCACGATATCGACTCGTCCTTGCGTATCGCGGCCAACGTTGCCGGGATCACCCGGGAAAAGCTGGGAAGGTCGCTGCTCTCCTGAGCCCTCTTTGGCAAATCCGCTTCCCGGAGGCATTCAGAAAGACGGGGCTCATTCCTTTGATCCCTGCTTCCCTGGTTGAAAAGAACCTGAAAGCCCTGCTGAAACCCTCTGGATATCCGATATCTTCTAAAAAAGTCCTTCATGCTCTTTTTTTCTCGCACTTTGATATTGATTCCCGTATCCGGAGATGCTAGGGGATAATGCGATAACCATTTTTCATTTTCGATAAATGATCTGATTGGAATAGAGAGAGTGTTTTTTTTGAGGGGGGTGTTTTTATGACGGGAGATCTCAAATTGGGCGGTACGGGCAGGGTAGAGCCTGAGGAGAGCAGCGATTACCCCGCGCACCTGCGCATGAAGGGCGTGTTCGGGTATCACTCCATGGCCTTCCTCCACCATATCCCCGCCGCGGTCCTGGTGCTCGAGAACGGAAAGATCATTTTCGCCAATACTGCTGTGAAAAGGCTTTTCGGCTGGAGTTTCCGAGATCTGCACAAGAAAACCCTGGATCTCTTCGCTGCGGGAAACGATCACGGAAACAGGCTCAGGCAGCTGGCCGAGAAAGCCGGCGGGAGAGCCGGCTCTGTTCAGGAGCAGATCAAATGTCTGTACCGCGACGGCAGGAGCATGGTCTGCGAGGTGAGCTTCCAGACATTTTCAGACCAGGGCAATGAGTACGCCCTGGCGGCGTTCCACGACATTACCGGGCACGCACAGACCCAGGAAGCCCTGAGAAAGAGCGAGGAGAAGTATCGGCTCCATTTCAACACGGTCTCGGACGTGATCTTCACCGTGGCCCCGGATTACCGGGTCCTGAGTATTTCTCCCAGTGTTGAGAGCGCGCTGGGATATGCCCCGGACGAGATCGTGGGCAGAGTATTCACCGATCTGAATATCGTGGCGCCAGAGTATCTGCAGGAGATAATAAACAACGGTCTGAAGGTCTTCTCCGGAGAGGCGACCTACAGCTCGATCTATGAGTTCATCACCAAGGACGGCACGCGGAAATACGGAGAGATAAGCGCCTCACCGATTGTCCGTGACGGTAGGGTGGTCGCGTCCCTGGGGGTGGCCCGCAATGTCACGGAACGCATCCTTGCCGAGAAGGCCGTGATCGAGAGCGAGAAGAAGTTCCGGGACGTGTTCGACAATGTGTCGGATTATCTCTACTTCCACGATCTCGAAGGCTATCTGGACCTGAATCAGACCAACAGGGCCGGGATGATGAGGTGGGAATACGCGAAAGACGACAAGGGCAGGATCAATATCAGGGACATCATGGTGCCCGAATATCGCCACGAGTTTGATGCCTATATCCGAAGAGTCTTGGAGAAGGGCGGGGACGAGGGATATATCAACGTGCATGACCGCGAAAAGCGGACAAGGGTGCTCGAATACCGGAACGCGCTGGCCTTGGAGGGCAAAAAGGCCGTGGGCGTGCGCGGCTCGGCGCGCGACATCACCGAGCGCATCCGTGCGGAAACCAGGCTCAAGAAGAGCGAGGAGAAATACCGGAGGATTCTGGAAGAGATCGAGGATGGCTATTACGAGGTCGATCTGGCCGGCAACTTCATATTCTTCAACGACTCCATGTGCCGGCTGATCGGATACACCCGCAAGGAGATGGTCGGCATGAACAACCGGATGTACACGGACGAGGAATGTGCAAAGGACATCTACCGGGTGTTCAACCGGGTGTTCAGAACAGATACGCCCGACAAGGGATACCGGTGGGAGCTCGTCAGGAAGGACGGATCGAAGGTCCACGTGGAGACATCCATCTCGCTGATCCGAAACATCGAGGGCAAACCAAAGGGTTTTCGCGGCATTTGCAGGGATATCACCCAGAGGGTCCAGGCGGAGGAGGAAAGGAAGAAGCTCGAGTACAAGCTCCAGCAGGCCCGGAAGATGGAGGCCATCGGCACCCTTGCCGGCGGAGTCGCACACGATCTCAACAATATCCTGAGCGGTCTGGTGAGCTATCCGGAGCTGATGCTCATGGACCTCGCGAAAGACGATCCGTTGAGAAAACCGATCGCCACCATCCAGCGTTCCGGGGAAAAGGCTGCAGCGATCGTGCAGGATCTCCTGACCCTTGCGCGCAGAGGAGTGCCCACGCGGGAGGCCGTGAGCATTGCATCGATCCTTTCCGGCTACGGGAAATCCCCGGAGCTTAAGAAGCTCCGCAGCCGGTATCCCCAGGTGGAGATATCGGTGACCTTCGATCACGATCTGCTGCCTGTCATGGGCTCTCCGGTCCATCTCTCGAAGACCATCTTCAACCTCGTCGCCAATGCGGCGGAATCCATTCAGGGCCGGGGCGCCATTACCGTCACCGCGCGGAACACCTACCTCGATACGCCGGTAAAAGGCTGCGACAGCGTAATGGAAGGAGAGTACGTATCCGTGTGCGTCGCCGACACCGGGTCAGGCATGCCGGCTGAAGACCGCGAACGGATCTTCGAGCCGTTCTATACAAGAAAGGTCCTGGGCAGAAACGGTACCGGCCTGGAAATGACCGTGGTGCTGGGAACTGTTCAGGACCACCAGGGCTATATCACCAGCGAGAGCCCAGAGGGAGAGGGGACCGCGTTCACCTTCTATCTTCCCGCCACCAGGGCCGAGGTGGATGACCGAGGATCCCAGGATATCCAGGATTATCTGGGCCGGGGCGAGCACGTAGTCGTGGTGGACGACATGGATGTGCAGCGCGATATCGCCACGCAGATCCTCGCGCGGCTCGGTTATTCGGTACATTCGTTCGCCAGCGGCGAAGATGCCGTGGAATACATGAAAGGACATTCTGCAGACCTGGTGATCCTCGACATGATCATGGATCCCGGGATCGACGGCCTGGAGACATACCGGCGGATTCTCCGATATCACCCGGGCCAGAAGGCCATCATCGCAAGCGGCTACTCTGAGACCCAGCAGGTGCGGGAACTGCAGCTCCTGGGCGCAGGGTCGTACATTAAAAAGCCCTATCTCATCGAGAAGCTGAGTATTGCAGTGCGTACCGAGCTCGACCGGTAGCAGGAGCGTCTCCGGCCCCTATGCCCCTGAGGCGCCGGGCCCACCGGGCGTTTCCTGCCGCCCGTCTGTGGCTGAACACACATGCAAGCTGAACACACATGCAAATTGTATTACCGTATTATCTCAAGAGCTTTAAAAACATTCAGGTGAAAAAGACCTTAATATACTGATATTAAAATGAAATACTCCCGGCGTATACCCCTTTGTCTTGAGAAAAACAATGGACCTGCTGCCTTTGGATTGAACCTGGTAATCACTTGTGATAATCACAGATATGGTCTTGGGGTGATAAGGGGTGAAAAATTTTATTTCAATAAGCATATCAGCCTATTTGAAAGAGAGGGACATGGATGGGAAGCTTTCGTGAGACATCAGTGGGGGCGATATTCCAGAACCGCGTGCAGGAGTTGGGTGACCAGGCGTGCGTGGCCTACAAGAATGCGCAGGGGGTGTATACGGACATCTCGTGGAGGCGAATGGACGAGATGGTCAGGAAGGTGGGGTGCTACCTCCTGTCCAAGGGGATCAAACCGGGTGATAAGGTGGCCCTGTTCTCCCCGAACCGCTACGAGTGGTGGGTGGTGGACCTGGCCATCCTGTCGGTAGGGGCGGTCAACGTGCCCATCTATGCCACCAACTCGGCGCAGGAGGCCCGGTACATCATCATCAATTCCGATGCGGTCATGTGCTTTGCCGGGGAGAGAGAGCATCTCGACAAGGTACTGAAGGTAAGAGGCGAAACTCCGGAGCTCAGAGAGGTCGTGATCTTCGACGACCTGGAATCCCCGGTGGAAGGGGTCCTGGATCTCAGGGCCGTCATGGAGGCCGGCAGCGGTTATGACGGCAGGGCCGAGTTCGATGCGAGGATCCGAGGCATCAAGCCCGGAGACATGGCCACCATCATCTACACCTCGGGCACCACGGGCGATCCCAAGGGCGTCATGCTTTCCCATGACAACTTCATCTCGAACGTCAACCAGCTCTACTCGGTGGACCCAGAACTTTTCAAGGAGGAGCATACCCTGCTGTCTTTCCTGCCGCTGTCGCATTCGTTCGAGCGCACCGTTGGGTATTACTCCGCGCTCAATGCAGGCAAAAAGGTCTGCTTTGCCCAGGACTTCTCGAAGATCCTTCAGAACCTGCAGGAGGTGAGACCCACCCTGATCGTGAGCGTACCCCGGCTCTATGAGAAGATCCACGCCGGGATCCTGTCCAAGGTGTCCCAGGCGCCGCCCGTGAAAAAGGCCCTGTTCAACTGGGCCATGTCGCTGGCCCGGAAGAACCTTCCCTACATCTGCCATGACAGGCCCAGGAAGGGGCTGTTCGCCATACAGTATGCCGTGGCCGACAAGATCATCTTCTCCAAGCTCAAGGCTGCGCTGGGGATGGACAGGCTCCGGTTTGCGCTCTCCGGAGGGGGGCCGCTGTCGGTCTCGGACGCCGAGTTCTTCCTGGGCATGGGCATCAAGGTATGCGAGGGATTCGGACTGACCGAAACCGCCCCGGTGACCCATGGCAACAAGCCCGATCACATCAAGCCCGGGACGGTGGGTCCCGCGCTCAAGGACACCCTGGTCAAGATCGGGGAGGGCGGGGAGGTCCTCATCAAGGGGCCTCAGGTGATGATGGGCTACTACAAGAACGAGGAAGCCACAAAAGAGGTGATGACCGAAGACGGCTATTTCCGGACCGGAGACATCGGCGAGATCGACAGCGACGGATATCTGAAGATCACGGGCCGCATCAAGGATATCATCGTCACCTCGGGCGGCAAGAACATCTCGCCGCAGAACATCGAGAACTCGCTCAAGACCTCTGCTTTCATCGAGCAGGTTGCGGTCATCGGAGACAACCGCAAGTATCTCTCCGCCCTGATCGTGCCGGCGTTCGACGAACTGGAGAGCTGGGCCAAGAACAACGGCGTCTCTTATGGCTCGCGCAGAGAGCTCCTGGAGCATCCCGAGGTGAAGAAGCTGTTCGAGAGCGAGATCAAGGAATACACCCAGTACTTTGCCCGTGTGGAGCAGATCAGGAAGTTCAGGCTGCTCGATACGGAGTGGTCTCAGCAGACCGACGAACTCACGCCCACGCTGAAGGTCAAGAGAAGGGTGATCAGCGCCAAATATGCCCGTGAGATCGAGACCATGTATGAGGGCGAGTGACCCTGTCCCTCAAGAAGGATCGGATGAATATGTGTAAAGGGATGTGCGATGAATGATCAGCGGCCATCGGTCCTCGTGGTAGACGACGAGATCATCAACAGCAAGATGATCGTTCACATGCTCCAGCAGCAGGACTATCGGATCGCGGTAGCCGTAAACGGCGAAGAGGCATGGGGTCTTCTGCAGAAGACCCCGGATGCCTTCGATGCCGTGCTCCTTGACAGGATGATGCCCGGCATCGACGGCATCGAGGTGCTCAAGCGGATGAAGAGGCACGACGAGCTCAAGGGGATTCCCGTCATCATCCAGACCGCAATGACCGAAGAGACCGAGATCCTCAAGGGCATCCAGGCAGGGGCGTTTTATTATCTTACCAAACCCTACCGCAAGGAGCGGCTGCTCACCGTGGTCAAGGCGGCGATCGATGACCACGATCAGTACAAGATACTCCGGAAAGAGGCTCATCATACGGCGCATGCGTTCTCCCTCCTGATCCGTGCGGATTTCTCCCTGAAAAGCCTCGGCGAGGTGGATAACCTGGCCGCGTTCCTCGCAAAGCTGTGCCCCGAACCGGACAAGGCTGTGCTGGGTCTCTGGGAGCTCCTCATCAATGCCCTGGAGCACGGCAACCTGGGGATAACCTACGAGGAGAAGTCGGAGCTCATCCGCAGTAACATCTGGCGTGAGGAAGTCAACCGCCGGAGCTGTCTGGAAGAGAACCAGGACAAGAGAGTGCTCGTCCGGTACGAAAAATCCGAAGACGATATTGTCTTCACCATCGAGGACATGGGGCCGGGGTTCGACTGGGAACCATACCTGGAGCTCCGCCCCGACCGCGTGTTCGACTCGCACGGCAGGGGAATCGCCATTGCCGGCAACTACAGCTTCGACCGTCTGGAATACCTCGGGCCGGGGAACAAGGTCAGGGCGGTGATCAAGGGCCTCCGGCCCGGCGAAGGGGCTTTGCTGCTTTGATTCCGGGGCAGGACGCACCGTCTACGGGAAAACAGAGAGCGAGTTCCTGAGAATATAGTCATATGCCGCAAGCGCTGCCTTGGCCCCTGCTCCTGCAGCGACCACGATCTGCTTTTCCGGTTCGTCGGTGACATCGCCCGCCGCAAAGAGCCCCGGCACTTCGGTGGACTGATCGCGCCCCACCGGTACCTCGCCGTTCTCGTTGAGGGTTAGGAGATTCTTAAGGGCATCGGCATTCGGTTTCAGGCCGATCTCCAGGAACACCCCGTCCACCTGCAAATCAAACCGGGTACTGCCGTCGACCGACGCCACCCGCACCCCCTGGAGCTTTTCCCTGCCGAGGAACTCCTCCACCTGCATGCCGGGGTGAAATCTCACGTGCCGGTTGTTCTTCACCTCGTTTACGAGGACCGGGTCTGCCTGGAAATCGTTGAGGATGTTTATGATATGAATCTCCCGGGCAAAGGGGAGGAGATCACGCGCTGAGGAAAAGGCAGAGTTTCCCCCGCCGACCACGGCAACGGTTTTGCCCCGGTAGATCGGGGCGTCGCAGGTGGCACAGAACGCGATGCCCTTGCCGATGAACCGGCTTTCGCCCGGGACCCCGAGCCTGCGGTATTCCTTGCCGGAGCAGAAAATAACCGAACGGGCCTTGAAGGTGGTCCCATCCGAGGCCTCCAGGTGGAATACCCCATCGTCCTTGGTGACAGTGCTCACCGCCACATCGAACAGCTCTGCAATGGGATAGCGCTCCACATGGTCCCTGAACCGGCGCGCCAGGTCCTGACCGTTGATATCCGGGGTCCCCAGCCAGTTGTCGATGATCGCGGTATTGGTGATCTGGCCGCCCACCCGGTTGCCGATGATCGCGAGGTCCAGATCCTTCCGAGCGGCATACACGGCGGCCGAAAGCGCGGCCGGACCCGCGCCCACGATAATGGCCTGATACACCCTCTCAGGGTCCACCTCCATGACATAACGTTCTCCCCTGGCCTCTCGCATCTGGGCGTCGATGCGATCGTACACGTGGGGCTTGACCAGCTTCAGGATCTCCATGATGGCCTCAAAGGCCGGGAGCGCACCTTCGAAAGAGGGGACCTCGTTGATGATCGTCCGGGGAACCCCCTGCACAAAGTATCTCTGGACGAGTTGGGGAAACTCCGCGGCGTCGATCATGTCCGCACGGATGTTCTCATTGGCCACTGCCATCTGGTGAGCGAGGTGCACCATCTGGGGACAGTAGGGGCAGGTGAGGGTGACCATGACCTCGAGGTGCACCGGCACATCGATGAGCAGGAGAATGTCCTCGATCTCCTTTCCCAGGCCCGACGATCCCCGGGACACCATGAAGATCGCCTCTACGAGCGAGCTGAATTCGTATCCCGCAGTGACGCCATAGAAGCGAATGCCATAGTCTTTTTTTTCGCTGACGACCGCGGTGCCCGGCACCTTGGCTACCCCGTACTCCCGGGCCTTGCCCGGATCCTTCACCAGGTCGTAAACCTCAAGGGTGAGCTTGTCGGACAGCCCTGCAACCGTACGGAGAAGCCCGTCCTGCTGCCTGCATGACTCACAGGCCATTTCCTGAGTGAAAAAGACCAGCTTCACGGGCTGCACAAGCCCTGCCAGAAGCGACTTGAGCTCACGTCCGGTCTTCTCATCAATCATCTGCGGCATAAGACCCACCTCCGTTTCGGCATGCGGTCCCCATATCGCCTTGAGTTTATAGTAACGTCTATGGGCCTATTGTCTATACCCGGCGGGTCAGGTCAGGAGGTCGAGAAGGTGTGCTCCCCAGGGGCCGAGCTCGACAAACAGTCCCATGGTGATCACCTCATCGAGCGAGCGGATGTAGATCTCTCCGGTCAGGGCGTCCCGAAAGGCGAAGGGTTGTCCGGAGACGAGCTCGGGAGATATCCGGAGCCTTCCCTGTGCTGTGTGACCCGAATAATTCACGCACACGAGTTTGAGCTTTTCCCCGCTGTGCCACAGCCAGGCGAGCAGGCTCTCTGAGCTCCTGTTCCCCTCCCATGCGGGTCGGGCATCGAGCGGCCTGAAGGCGCCCGTTGCCAGGGGTTCTTCCGCGCTGAAGGCCAGCAGTGTCTTGTAGAACCGCATCATATCCGGGTCCTCCTGCTCTTCGGATCTCCTTGAGAGCTGGATCGGCATGCGGACCGCGCATCCCTCCATCTGGCCCTCATAAAAGAGATGAAGACCGGGCAGGGTAGCTGTCATGGCGGCAGCCGCGCGTGACCGTTCTCTTCCGAAGGCAGATGCGGCCCTGGGCTCGTCATGGTTCTCGGTAAAGCGCAGGCATTGCCGCTGCATGCGTTCGTCGATCCGGACATACTGTTTCAGCTCCGGGAGGGAGGTATGAAGCATGAAATCATAGAGCGTCTTGTCGTAGGTGTAGTCAAAGCCCAGGCCCCGAAGCCGTTGTTCGAGCCCCCAGTAGGCCTCGGCGATAAAGACGAAACCCGGGCGCACCTTCCTGACCGAGGAGATGGTCTCTTCCCAGAACTCTGTTTTCAGGGCGGGCTGACCCTGCGCGTATTTCCCCCAGGCGCCGGCAAACACCTCGTTGATCGCGAGCATGGCCATATCGCACCGGACTCCATCGGCGTATTCCGCAATGCGCCCGAGCTCTCCTGCAAGCGCCTCCCGCGCCCGGGACGAGAAAAAGTCCACCTGCACGGTGTCGCTCCACGGCGGAAAATGCGGGTCCCGTCCATGGGCCAGAACATGGCCTCCTCCGGTGAGAAAAAACAGCGCAGGGTCACGCTGCATGTCATCTCTGCTCCCCCGGACGAAGCAGTCCGGCAGGCTCTCTGTCCAGGGATGATCCACGGCCAGGTGGTTGGGCACAAAGTCCAGGATAAGACCCATGCCCAGCTCATTGATGATGGTCTTTGCCCGAAGCAGATCCTCATCGGTGCCCAGATACGGGTCCATGCGATACGAGCCGACAGCATACGGCGAACCCGCAACATCGGCCTCGCTCCAGCCGGGAAGGGCCTTATCGTATGCACTCCTCAACCCCTCGTCCTGAAGGGCGCACCTCCGGGAGGCAGCGCTCCGCATCCACACGCCCATGAGCCACACAAGGGAGAACCCGCAAGAGGCGATCTCTTCCCACTCGCTGCGTGGTATGGTTCCCAAACTCAGGTCCGGACCGTATTTCCTCCGCATGCGGTCCATGAAGGCAAACGAGTGCATTTCCAGGAGATGCAGGCTTGTGCGTCCCGCTCCCTCATGAACGCGGGCAGATGATCTGTAATCCCGTTTCCCGCAGCTCGTCCCGGAAAGCGGCATGTAGCCTGCCGCGGAATCATCCCTGCTGATCAGATTGTTTTGCGCCACACATCAACCTCCTTTTCTGCCTCATTCACCATCGGTGCTGGGACCCGGCACAGGACTCAGGCTGGCCCCGGGCCGTGTTGTCCGCCGTTTTTCAAGGGCCTGTGGCCACGGACACCTGCTCGGGCTTAAGGACCTTTTCCAGGTCCCGGGGATCCATCTCCACCATGAACCCTTGTTTGCCCCCGTTGATAAAGATTCTGTCGAGCTCGAGAATCGACGATTCCACAAAGACCCTGAGCCGTTCCCGCGTGCCGAAGGGGCTGATCCCTCCGACCTGGTAGCCGGTGCATTTCTGCGCTCTCTTCACGTCGCAGGGGCCCGCCCGCTTCACGCCGAGCCGGCGTGCGAGCGTCTTGGTCGAGACCTCGCGGTCGCCGTGCATGAGTACGATGACAGGCTGTTTTTCGTCGATGTCCATCAGCAGGGTCTTGATCACCCGATGCTCCGGAATGCTCAGGGTGAGAGCAGCCTGCCTGGTGCCCCCATGCTCCACATAGGGATACCGGTGGGGGACAAAGCCGATGCCCTTGGCCCTGAGAAACCGCACTGCCTGGGTAACGGGATATTCGTCCTTTCTCATGACAATTACTTATCTTATATCATTTCAGACCCGGGTTTCAACCCGGGGTTCCTGTCTTGAGGGAAGGGATATATGGTATTGCGCACCCGGCCTGCGTGCCGGGCCGACACTCCCCCCCAGTGCAGGCCTGCGTGCCGGGCCGGCGCACTTCTTGAGGCCGGGCTATTTTCTCAAGGGAAAGGACCTGGGCTCCAGGGTGTTTTTCAGGTCTTCCGGCCGGGGGAGGTATTTTCCTGATGGTCTCTCACGGCCTCGCAGTCAGGGTCCGGGGCTTCCCGCGCATCACGCACGTTGCAGGCCGTGCAGGCGCCCGCATCTTCCTGCACGGGCTCTTTCTCCTCGCGCCCCTCACGCACAGGGGTTTCCCTCTCACCCCGGACCGGGGCACCCTGCATACGCGGTGAGATCTCTTCCAGCCACAGGGGATGGCGTGCCTTGGCATAGTCCAGAGAGATGTACCCAGTGAAGATGGAGCGCACCAGGGGGCGATTGGGCTTGATGACGATGGCTGCCATGTGCGCAGCAAAGGCGAGTACGAACAGGACAAAGAAGACGTTGTGGACCCAGGTCGCCCACATCACCAGGGCATAGGACATATCGGGCGCATAGACGTTTTTGTAGGTCTTGATCAGGCCTGAGATGATGAGCCCTGCAATGATGACGGCCATGCCCGCATAGGCGAGCCTCTGCTCGGGCAGGTACTTATGAAACAGCGGCTCCTCGCCCCGGCCCAGAAAGCTCTTGATCACCTCCACCGACGCCTTTAGATCGCCCTTTTTCGGGAGCAGGCCGGTATGCCCCTGGAGCACGTGGTACACGACATGAAAAAGGGAAACCGTAATAAAGATCACGGATGCCGCATAATGGAGCTCAAGAGAAAAGATGAAGTCTCCGGACCATTTCATGCCGGGCAGGTCGGTGATGTAGTAGCGCCCGGCGATGGGAAGCTCGAAGATGCCGGTGATCACCAGGGTGAGGCCGGAGAGGGCGATGGCCCAGTGTTCCACGATCTCTGTGAGATTGTGCCGGCGGATGAGGTTCTGCTTTTCCCCGGTTTTCGGGCTCATGGTTTCCGCTCCTCCTCGGGGCTGCTGTTCTTTCTGCCCTTCAGGGCGCCTGCCGCGGCCAGAATCCCGGCAGTCAGGCCAATGGCCGGAGACAGGAGCACCGAATTGGCCAGGGTGTCGGTCTTTGCCATCCGCCGCTGGACCGGCGCCATATGAGGCCTTCCGGGGCCCTTTTCGATGGCGGCGTCGATCTTTTCCAAGGGAACGGGCGAGACATAGAGTGTTGCGGTGCCGCCGTTTTCCTCCCTGCCGTAGAGGTGGCCTCCCATCCGGTCGGCCCGCTTCCGGGCCTCGGCGCGGATGATCTCCCGGGGGCCTGAGAGCAGGGCCTCTCTGGGACATGCATCCACGCACACCGGGTTTTTCCCCTCGAGCAGCCTGTCGTGGCACAAATCGCACTTGAACATGACCCCATTGCCGGCCAGGGTGGGTGCGATCTGCAGGTAGATGCCCACCCCGGACTGGCGCTGGGGAATGTTCCAGGGGCAGACCGTGCGGCACTTGGCCCCGCCGAAGCAGATGTCGCTGTCGATCACCACTGCCCCGGTTTTATGCTTGTGGTTGGCCGCAAAGGGGCATATGGTCGCGCAGGCCGGATTGTCGCAGTGCATGCACCTTCTGGGGATGTTGAGGGACCACCTTTTCCCGCCGTGCTCCACCTCTGCCTTGTGGATGAACAGATAGTTGTAGGGAGTAAGCCTGTCCGTCAGGTGCTTCCTACCGGAGAAGTCCTCGGTCTTTCCGCGGGGGAACACCTTGGGCAGGGGATCTACGGGTTCGGGAACGTGCAGGAGATTTTTCTGCCTGCAGGCCTGGATGCAGGCAGGGGTTTCCCTCTCAGGGCACCCGTCGCACCTGCTGATATCGATCAGGGTAGCCACGGCGCAGCCTGCGCCTGTATGGGCGTGGCCCGATGACCCCAAGCCCACGGACAGGGCGGCGGTCAGGGTTGCCTTGAGCAGGGCCCTGCGCGAGATTCCGCCTTTTTTTCCATCATTCATTGCATCACCCCCGGATCAATCGCATCGACTCGGAGCAAAAATACTAAAGCAAGTATACCACAGATGCCCTCATCCTGAACAGGAATTCGAAAGGCCCTGCGGATTGAGCCGGGATATGACCCGCAAGCCCAGGAACGATCCGTCTATGATGATATCGCCGGCAAGTTCCCGGACATCCGCCGCCACCACGAAGGTAAACCCGTCCACCCGGAAGGTCTGATCGCCGTCTTTGGGCTCATCCAGAGCCAGCCGCAGCTGCGGTCCTCCTCAACCGAAACCCAGGCGGATGCGCATAACCGGATCGTCATGCCCGGAGGTGAATCTGGCAAGCTGTTTTTTTCCATTCTCGGTCAGGGTGATCATTGTAAAAATCCTCCTTTCATGGCTCATGGCTTTTTGGTAGTACTGCCAATACCGGTTGTCGAACAGACAAGAGAGAAAAACATTGATCTGTATCAATAAAACGAAAAAAAACAGGGATTCCATATGAATGCGCTGAGTGTTCTACTTCACATCCCGCTGTTTGCAGGCCTGCCTGCCGAGCAGATGAAAATCCTTGCCCGATGCGCCCGTGAAAAAAACATCCGGGCAGGGCAGGTGATATTCACCGACACCCAGGAATCGCGGGGACTCCATCTCGTGGTGTGGGGCAGGGTGAAGATTTTCAAGTCCACGCCCGAAGGCCGGGAGCAGACGATCTTTGTCTTTGGGCCGGGAGAGCCTTTTTGTCTGACAGCCCTGACCGACCAGCTTTCCCCTGCAGGCGCCATGGCCATGGAAGACACGCGAATCCTGCTCTTTCCCGCTGAGGTGCTCGAATCAGTGGCCAGAAAAGAGCCTTCGCTGCTGTTCAACATGCTCCTGGCCCTTTCCCGCAGGCTCAAGGAATCCATTGACCTGATCGAGTCGCTCTCGCTCAAGGAGATTCCCCAGAGGCTCGCAGCCTTCCTGGTCAATTCCCTTGATCAGCAGGGACAGGACGACCGGATCGATCTGCGCTTTTCGCACAGGGAACTGGCAAAGATCATCGGAGCCACGCCCGAGACGCTCTCGCGGGTTCTGAAGCGCATGGGCGAAGACGGCATCCTGAGGCTGGAAGGCCGGGCCATCATTGTTCTCTCCCGGCCGGGCCTGAATCTGATCGCTCAAGGAGGGCAGTCTCACTCGGCAGGATGAATCACGCATATGAAAAACGCACACGGCTTTCCCGGACTGTCCGGCTCGCCACGGGTAAGCCGGACAGCGGGCTGTACCGCAGGTCAGATTAACGGCAAAATAACAAAGTAGTTCCGTATACGGTATCCCGGAAAAGGCAAAAAGTATAACGAAGTCCATCTACTGGTAAAGAAGATGAGGGAATAACAACGCTGCAGGTTCTTACTGTGTTAAAAATAATCTAAGACTTGATAAAATTTATTGAAAACTGATTATCCATTCGTTATAATCCCTTTTTTGCAACCTGGTGAGAGAGAAATCACGAAAGGGGAATATTCAGTCATGATCAGACATGAAAGGCTCCGCAGTTGGATTCAGGAGATAGAGCAGCTCTGCCGGCCCGATCAGGTATACTGGTGCGACGGCACCAAGGAAGAGTATGACCGGTTGATCGCACAGACCATTGCAAACGGAAGCTCCATTCCGTTAAAGAAGCGGCCCAACAGTGTCCTGTTCCGTTCTCATCCAAGCGACGTTGCCCGGGTGGAGGACCGCACCTATATCAGCACCAGAGACCGGGACGATGCCGGCCCCACGAACAACTGGGCCGAACCCGGCGAGCTCAAGGCCGTTATGAAGGATCTTTACAGGGGCTGCATGAAGGGCCGCACCATGTACGTGATTCCCTTTTCCATGGGCCCTATCGGTTCGCCCATTGCCAAGATCGGCATTGAAATCACGGACAGCCCCTACGTGGTGTGCAACATGCACATCATGACCCGGGTCGGAACAAAGGTGATGGACATCCTGGGTTCAGACGGCGAGTTCATCCCCTGCCTGCACTCCGTGGGGGCCCCGATCGAGCCCGGGCAGCAGGATGCGGCCTGGCCCTGCGCTCCCATGGAGAAGAAATACATCAGCCACTTTCCCGAGGAGAACCTGATCTGGTCGTATGGATCGGGCTACGGCGGCAACGCCCTGCTGGGCAAGAAGTGCCTGGCCTTAAGGATCGCCTCTGCCATGGCCCGGCGTGAAGGCTGGATGGCCGAGCACATGCTGATCCTCAGGCTGACGAACCCGGAGGGCAGGCAGTTTCACATCGCGGCAGCCTTCCCATCGGCGTGCGGCAAGACCAACCTGGCCATGATCCAGCCCACGATCAAAGGGTGGAAGTGCGAGACCATCGGAGACGACATAGCCTGGATGAAGATCGGCCCTGACGGCAGGCTCTATGCCATCAACCCCGAGGCAGGCTTTTTCGGCGTTGCACCCGGGACATCATACAATTCGAACCCCATGGCCATGGACACGCTCCGCGAGAACATCATTTTTACCAATTGCGCGCTCACCGACAACGGCGACATCTGGTGGGAAGGCATGGACGGTGAGCCGCCCGCCCACACCGTCGACTGGAAGGGCCGCGACTGGAATCCGGACAGCACAGATCCGGCCGCGCACCCCAACGCCCGGTTCACCGCTCCCGCCGGCCAGTGCCCGATCATCTGCAGCGACTGGGAAAAGCCCGAGGGGGTCCCCATCGACATCCTCATCTTCGGAGGCAGGCGCGCGGGCGTGGTGCCCCTGGTGAACGAGGCCTTCAACTGGGACCACGGGGTATTTCTCGGCGCAACCGCCTCGTCCGAGACCACGGCCGCCAATATCGGCGACATCGGCAATCTCAGGCGCGACCCCTTTGCCATGAAGCCCTTCTGCGGCTATAACATGGGCGAATATTTTCAGCACTGGCTCGACATGGGCGACCGGCTGGGCGAGAACGCCCCCCGGATCTTCTATGTGAACTGGTTCCGCAAGAACGGCCAAGGCAAGTTTCTCTGGCCCGGCTTCAGCGAGAACAGCCGCATTCTCAAATGGATGTGCGAGCGCGTCGAGGGCAAAGCAGGCGCCAGAAAGACCGCCATCGGCCTCCAGCCCGATGAAGGCGGGCTTGACCTCACGGGCCTGAACATCCCTGCCGAGGGCATGAAGGCGCTGCTTGCCGTGGACCCGGAGGCCTGGAAGGCCGAGATCCCGAGCCTTGAGGAGCACTTCGCCCAGTTCGGCGGCCGCCTGCCCGAGCGCGTGAAGAAGCAGCTCGATGAGCTCAAGGTGCGTCTGGGCGCATATGCCTCGACCGCGCGGGAGTCTGCGTAACCGTCCTGAGACAGGGTGCGGGCAAGGGCACAAAGCCCTGTCCGCGCCCTGTTTTGCTATTCATGCAAACCCCATCAGCTCCCTGATGTTCTCTGCATTCTCCCGCGAGGTGAGGATCTCGAGCAGCAGGAAGGCCACGTCGATCGCCGTGCCCGGCGAGGCGGAGGTGATGAGGTTTCCGTCCCTGACGATCCGCCTGTCCTGCACCAGCGCCCCCGTGGCCGCGAGCTGCTTTTTCTTCTGCTCTTCGAGATGATAAGTCGTAGCCGGTCTCCCTTTGAGGACCCCGCTCATCCCCAGGCACAGGGAGGCTACGCACACCGCTGCGACAGGCTTTTCTCTTTGGGCCAATTCCCGGATCACCTCCAGGAACTCCTCGGAAAAGGAATCTTCGTAAAAGCCCGCCGTGCCGAACCCGCCGGGGATCGCCAGGGCATCGATCCCGTCGAGGTCGAGCTCGTGGACCAGCGCGGCAGGGACGGTCTGGTGGCCGAAGGTGCAGGTGAGCTCCGGGTGGAGGCCTGCGGTGATCACCCGTATGTGCTCGATCCCGAAGGTGTCGGCCCAGCCCAGCACATCGGTGAACGCGGCCGCCTCATACACCTCGAATCCGTTTGCCAGGAGGATGAGCACGTGCTTCATGGCATGATTCTACATAACCGGCGCGTGCAGGGCCAGGATTTCCTTTGTTTTGACGAACATCGATCTTTTCCTTTCATCTTTTGCAAAAAAAGCGGGGGACCGGAGCTCAATGGGCCCACAGACCGGCAGCAGACCTGTTATTTGATCAGCACGAGCAGCATCTTGAAGCGGGAAGCCGCCTTCACCGCGTGCGGCCTGTGAGCGGGCATGATGATCATCTCGCCTTCTTTGAGTGAATGAGGCGATCCCTCGATGTACACCTCTGCGCGGCCCTCCAGAATATACACCAGGGCGTCGAATGGAGCGGTGTGCTCGCTTAAGCCCTCTCCCGCATCAAAGGCGAAGACACTCACCGTGCCCGCGGGTTTCGCGACGATCTCCCTGCTCACCACGGAATGGTCCTGGTAAGAAGCAAGGTCCCTGATGACGGTCACTTTTGCCAGAAAATCCTCTTTTATCCCTTGTCCGGTCATGGTATTCGCCTTGTCCAATTTTTTGCAAACCGGTATCCTGCCATACCGAGGAAGGCTGAGATGAAAATGAGCAACGATGCAGGTTCAGGCACCGGAGCCGACCTTGACACAGTTGCCCCGTGCTCCGCTACAAAGGCGCCCGGTGCAGACAGGCAGTCGCACACCGCGTCGAAGTGCCGGTTGCCGGGCAAAGCATTCTTTTCATACCCCCTCCAGAACGAATAGGTCATACAGTACATGATGTGGAGGGAGCCATGCGATTCAATACCAAAGGCAAAAGGGATCTTTACTGCGAAACGCTGCCCACTGTTTGGACCAGCCATTCACCGAGCCCCTGTGCCATATAGAACCTCGGGAAAAGCAGATCGTCATCAGGGGAGATGACGCCATCCTCAAGGGCCGCCTTTGCCAGCATCGTATCGGGATATATCCGTATGCCGGTGGTGATTTTCAGCGCTTCGAGTCCCAGTGATTCGGCAAAGGCGAGGCTTTCGATCACTGTCTCCCTGGTCTCTCCCGGGCCTCCCAGCAGAAGAAAACCCGCCCGTTTGATGCCGGCGCGTTTCAGCATTTCAGAAGCAAGCCGCACATCATGCACGCGAAATTTCTTGTTCATGATGCCCAGGATACGGTCACAGCCGCTTTCGAATCCGAGGCTCACCTCGATGCAGCCCGCCCCTGCCAGAAGATCGACGAATTCCTCGTCGAGACCGCCCGGATAGAGGATGCACCTCCAGGATATCTTCAGACCGTGTTTGATAATCTGTGCACAGACGTCTTTCGCATAGGACAATGGGAGGTTGAAGGTGTTGTCGACAAAATGGAATTTGCGGAATCCAGACTCGACATGGCGGGCGATGTTCCCGACAACGAGGCCCGGGGACCTCATCCTGACCGATCGGCCCTCGATGGCGCCCGTGGAGCAGTAGAAACAGTCCATGGGGCATCCGCGCCTTGTCTGTACCGGCAGCCATGTCTCCTGCCGGTCGGGAACGGCCGGAGCCGCTGTCCGGGGATCGGGCAGGGGCAGCGCATCCAGATCCCGGGCAAAAACCCTTTCGCACTGGAGGCCCCGGCCCCGGAGATAGAGTCCGGGAACATCCGACAGGTCGGGATCTTTTCCGATGCGGTCCAGGAGGATGGTGAACGCGAGCTCTCCCTCCCCCCGTATTCCCATGTCCGCATCCAGATAGTTCAAGGCGCTTTCCGGAAAGATGCTGAAGCCTGCACCACCCAGGACAATCGGTGCGTCCGTCAGTGCCCGGCACTGTGACACGACGCTGCGGACCTGATCCAGCAGAAACCTCGGGTTTTGCATAGACTGATCGTCGATATTCCTCACCGACACGCCTATGACATCCGGGTGAAACGCATCATGGGCACGCACGACCGCTGACCGGATATCGTCCCTGAACATGAGGTCCAGCAGCTCGACATCATGCCCTGCATTCCTTGCAGCCTGAGCCACGCAACTCAGTCCCAGCGGCAGGGGGGGGATATTGACCTGTTCGGTGTTGGCGGAAATGAGAAGCACGCGCATATGGGTTTTTCCTACCTTGCGGTTGATTGTTACTACGATGTACTTGTGCAATCAATCCTGTTTTTCTTGCGTATCATCTGTTATAAAATAATCATGATGCCGAGCCGCCAAGAGAACTCGTCAATTATCAGCGAAACCGTTGCAGCGCTCGAGACAGAGCTCGGCCCTGACCTCAGGGGCCTCATGGTCGATCGGGCCGTGATCGGTTTGTTTTTTTCAGGGGTGAAACTGTCCGACGGCAGCTGCGGAATATGCTTTACTCCCATCAAGGAGATCCCGGAATCGGTCTGCTGCCCGAGCTCGGCCGCGGCCATGCCCAATGCCGGACGGCTCAGCCGCGTGCCGGTCACAGACTATGTGAAATACCTGCAGCAAGGCCGGCCGCTCAAGGCCGCTCTGGGGATCGCCGTCCTGAACGCCCTTTCCCAGACGTGCTGGCGCGAGAACCCCTCTCGGGGCTATACGATCCTCCCCATCCATGACACGCTCGATGACCTCGACATTCCCGACGAGGCCTATGTCGTGGTCGTGGGCGCCCTGGTCCCGTACCTTAGGATGCTGAAAAAACGCGGCCGCCCTTTTGGCATTCTGGAAAAAGACCTGCGCACCCTCAAGGAGGACGAGCTGCCGTTTTTCATCGAACCAGAGGAAACCATGACAGCCATCGGCAGGGCAGACCGCATGATCATCACCGGGACCACGCTGCTCAACGGCGCCCTGGAAGGCATACTCAAGGCCGCAAAACCAGAGGCGGAGATAGCCGTGGTCGGGCCCACCGCGAGCATGCTGCCCGATGCCTTTTTCCGCCGCGGGGTAACGGTCTTAGGCGGCGTCGAATGCACGGATGCTGACCTGCTGCTCGACACCCTGGCTGAAGGCGGCTCAGGCTATCACTTCTTCGGTAAGTCCGCCCGGCGGATCGTCATCCGGAAAAGCTGACTTCCCTGCCCGGAGGAAAAATATATCCCATGACTCTCCCGCAGCAGGCTGCGGGATGTTTCTCTCCGGTCACTCCAGGCGATACGTTATGGGGATGACGATCTGGGCCTCTTCGGGCGGCCGGGGAAAGGGGCCGGCTCCGCGAACGGTTTCGATGGCGCTTCTGTCCAGCGTCTTATGCCCCGATCCCTGAACGACCTTCAAGGCTTTGACAGATCCGTCCGCCGTTACAATGAAGGACAGCACGACCCTCCCCTGCCGGCCCCTGCGCCGCGCCTCGTCCGGATACCTGAGGTTCCTGAGGATCCTGTCCCGGATATAGGCATAGTTTTCGTTTATGTATCGTGCCCCGGGCGATCCTCTGGATTCTGCGCCGCCGCCGGTGCCTGTGTTCGACCCGGCCTCTGCGACTTTGGGAGAGGCTTCCTGAACCGCCTTGCCCTCATCGGGCATCTCCTGCCCCACCGGGCTGCTGTCGATGCTCGGGGCTTCCGGGAGCTTCACAGCCGGGGGTGCTTCCGGGGGCGCCACAACCGGAGGCGCTTCCGGGACAAGGGGCTTCGGGGTGATCTCTTTGGGCTGACGTGCAGGCTCATTTTGCCTCGTGCGCGCCCGCGCCGCGGGATCGATCGATTGTGCCCCCGCCGGGGCAAGGTCCACAACCTTTCCGGCCGGGGCGGGTTTGTACAGATCGAAATCCAGAACCGCGGGCTTTTTGTATTGTCCCATCAAGGAACTGCCTATGAAAACAAGGGCAATGATCGCGGCGTGAAGCAGCAGGGACAGCCCGAATGCCCTGGTCTGACGGCTCATCCACCTTCCTCGGTCTGCAGGCTGACGCGGGTGAACTCCAGCCCCTTGATGACATCGAGGACACTGACAAAGTTTTGCAGGACAGTGCTCCGGTCGGCCCTGATCAAAACAGGGGCGTTCTTGTCCATGGGCTTAAGCGCGGTTTTCAGTGAATCCAGTGATTCGGGCAGTGAATTCAGATATATGTTTCCGGCCCGGTCGATCTCGATGGTCTGGGTTTTCAGGGTTTCACCCGCGCTGCTCCGGGCTTTCGGCAGATCAAGCGGAATCATTCCCGTGGCGATGAAAGAAGAAGTGGTCAGCACGATCGTCAGGAGCACCAGCATGACATCGACCAGGGGAATGACGTTGATATAGTCAAATTCCTTTTCTGTCATGGTTTATCTCCCAGGTCATGAGCAGGACTTTCACTTTCCGCAGCAGCACGTTGTACAGGGTTACGGAAGGAATGGCGACCAGAAGACCTATGGCCGTGGCCTTCAGGGCCAGGGCCAGGCCGACCATGATCCTGCCCGTGTCCATGAATCCCTCCTTCCCGATCATATAAAAGGTGAGCATGATGCCCAGAACCGTGCCCAGCAGGCCGATGTAGGGGGCATTGCTGCCGATCGTGGCAATGAGATGCATTTTTTTCGTGATCTCCATCTCAAGGCTCTTTTTATCCGGGAAGGTATCCAGGCTTATGTTTTTAAAGAGATAAAATCTCTCGATGGCAATCCCCACAGCCACAATGCTCAGCACGATAAGAAGCCCTATGATGCCGTAATCGATCAAGACTTTCAGCCATTCCATTTTGCAGCCCTTTCTTTTAAAAGCTTGCCTTGAAGCCTGTATACCATGTTCTGCCCGGGCCCGGGTTGAACGGGTCGGCATTGTAATCGTCCAGTATGTTTCTGCACATGAGGTACGCCTCCAAGCGCCCGTATATCTCCTGTGAGAGCTTTACGTCGATTTTAAAGGGGTCGTGGAGTTCCTGCGCATAGAAATACGATGTCGAGAAATCTGCAGTAGTGCTTGGGCGGGACGCCATTGCGTACTGTATCTGGTTCAATTCGAGGCTTCCGAAGATGATCAGGCTGGCGCCTGTTCTGAAGTGGGTCCTGAAATCAAAGGTGATCTTGTGCTCAGGGAGATGCTCGAACTTGTCGCCCTTATTCACGAAGGAATCGTCGATGTGGGCCTGGTTTCTCGAATAGATGCAGGTATACGTGGACGAGAAGCTGATGTCCGCCACATCGAAGACATCCATGAGGCTCATGTTCAAGGTTGTCTCCGCGCCGTGGATAACGGCGGAATCTATGTTCCTGTGGATGTAATTGTCGATCTTCGTCACATATACCCTGGTGAGTTTGTCGTCATACTTGCTGTAGAAATAATCCGCGCCCCACAGCAGTTGCCCGTCAAGGAACGAGAGCTCGAACCCGAGGTTTGCATTGAGCATTTTCTCGGGTTTGATCTTCACGTTCCTGCTTTCCGGGTCAGCCGATGCCCGATAGGGGGATTCTGTCTGGGAATAGATCTGGAGGGTGGGGAAGGACGTCTTCCGGGAAGCGGCTGCCTTGAGCTTCAAAAAGTTCTTTATCGGCTCATAGACGATGTCTGCGACGGGGTTGACGGAATCGTACGCGCCCCAGAACATGGAATCGTCCCCGGGCCGGTATCGATCCACCATCTCGGTGCTTCCGTCGACGCCCAGTTTTCTCCGGTATTTTTTGAGATCCTGCCCGTCGTAGGAGACGCCGAGCGTCAGTTCGATGTCTTCCCCCAGCCGCATCTCGTCTTCCACGGCAAGGGTGAGGTAAGCGGCCTCGATTTCCAGCGTTTTGTATGGGCCGGAGCCGTAATATCTGATTGTCTTGGTTGAAGCTTCGTTATACGCCTGCTCTTCCTCGGTATGATTGTTCAGATAATACGACAGGGCAAAGTTCAGTCTGTTCCATGGCGCGAGCCGATAGGACGGATACACGTTGAACCCGTGGGTCCTGCTGGTCCACAGGGACCAGGTCATATTGAAGGCGTCCCTGTTGAATGCCAGGACCTTTTCCAGCGGATCGGCATACGCCATGTACTTGTTGGCATTCTCATAGTAATAGGCATTGGCTTTCACTCCGAGGTTGCCTTTTTCATAAATCACATAGGGCGATACAGCGTAATCGTCATACTCGGGCCAGCGGCTTGACCTGTTGCGCAGGATATAGGTGGTGTCGGGCAGCATCCAGTCCTTGTCTCCGGTGTAGCTGTTGAACGTGTATATGCTCCTCATGTCGGTAAAATACGAGCTGGTTTCCTTGTCCGTCCGGTTGTAGAAAAATGACAGCCCCGCATCCAGAGCAGGCGTGACATGGCATCCGATCTTGCCGTTCAGCTTGTATTTTTCGTGCTCTATGTGATCCCACATGCCCGTGTCGCCCAGATAGTAAACAGCCGCGGAGCTGCCCGGATGCGCGTAGATGTCGCTGAGCGTAAATCCGTACAGATCGTATCGTGAGAGCCTCTTGAGCCATTTCTCGCGCTCCCTGCGGCCTAGCCTGTCCGAGATCTCGTACCCGCCCGATTTGTCGTACAGGCCGGAAAACTGATAATAAAAGTTTCCCATGGGGCCGCCGTGAGAAAGGCTTGCCGTAAAGTTGCCGTGCTCTCCGTATTCGGCTGTAGCATCGGTGTACATCCTTGTGGGTTTTTTCCTCAGGAGGTTGATCGAGCCCACGCCCCCCCGCGCGCCGTACAGGGCGGACGTGGCGCCGCGGCTCACCACGATCTCTCCTATGTCCATCAGGCCGATGTTGTCGATGTCCATGGTGCCGGTGAAAGAGTCGATCAGGGGGATGTCGTCGACCAGTATGGCCACCTTCGACATGTCGTATCCGCGCATGTAAAACTGGGTGGTGCCCTTTCTCTGCGTCACCACCTGGATGCCCGGCACCTGGTACAGGACGTCTTTGAGCACCTTGTCGCTTCGCTCTTCGATGTCCTTTCCGGTGACCTCGGTCGTTGTTCCGCCCTTTACGATCACGGGCTTTTCGACCTCTTTGAGGCGGCGCTCCTTGACCACGATCCCTTCGAGCCGGTATTCCCTCTTGTCTTCTGCTTCATGATCCGGAGCGTCCTGCTCGGACGAAGACCAGGCCTGCAGCCGGTCCTCACCTGCATTGTCCCAAGCTTGTGTTTCCTGTGCCATCGAGGGAGTGACACATATAAAGAAAAGAAGAGGTATCAGGCTTCCCAATCTCATTGCTGCGGCCCTTTATCCGGTCGTTTTTTTCCAAGGGCAGGGAATGCCGGCGGCTTCACCGGCATTCCCTGCCTGTGCAGTCGGTATGCTATCGACCCGGCAGATCAGATGCTGCTTATGGTTCTATTCATCATATGCCTTGGCATACGCCGGGGGGTTCTTGGCGGAAAAGTCATATTCGACCGGAACTGCGCTGATGAGCTCTATCCTGACAGGGAAATATACCTTTGTCCCGCTGAGAACGCTGTCAGTGCCGTCAACCCGGACAATGACGTCATAATCCGGCAGATAAAAGGCCTGCTCCATGTCGGCGTATGTCCATCCTTCTTTTGAGGCGCCTCCCAGCCCGACGATCTTGTAGGTATACTCTTCAGGCGCATCGGTCACATAATCCGTGAGAAACTCAGTCAGCGGGATGGCCTTTACATCCGTGGCGGTTTCAAAGTCGTCTGTCCCTTCGATATCCATGGTCCCTATGGTGAATTTTGTAGTGGATAAGCCGGTGCTGTCCTCATAATTCGTGTCGTCCACATAGCTCTCGGTGGTTGCGGCCACTTCGAACGTTGCGATGGAGCCGGCTGCATCGGGCCTTTTCACGTCTATCCTGCGGAACATATACACATCATAGGCGTATTTCACATTGAACATTTTCATAAAACCGCCGTCAGCGGGATCGAGAAGCGTCTGGGGAAAAAATACCTTCCCGGTATAATTCAGGTCCAGCAGATAGCCCTTCTCGAGCTGATCCCACCTGAGATCCGGGTTGTAAAATTCCGTTCCCGCTCCATTGTCGTAGAATTTCGTCCGGTTGGTGAACCCGTCCTGGCCGGAACGAATGACATAGGCATACAGTTCTCTGGCATCGTTCTCTCCCAACATACCGTCCGGATCCGGCGTCTCTGCATTCACCTCATCCTTGTCAATGAACTGATCCAACGCGTATCCATCGACAGTATCACCGCCTCCGTAATCAATATCCGGAGTCAGGGTGTAATCGGAAAACAGATCCTCCGGCTCATCCGCAACGGTTTTGCCCGGATTGTCCGCCAGATAGTTGTATTGATCCGGCAGGGTATAGTGCAGGTAAAGAGGTGCGGGACCGATATTGGAAGGAAGTTCTTCCACAGATCTGCTGCCGCTGCTGCTGCTATTACAAGCGCTCAGTGCAAGCACAAGCATCAACCCAAAAAGTATGCCCATTCTCTTTTTCATGAAATAACACCTCCCAGTTTGTTGTTACCGTTATATAAGCTTGCATATAACGGTATTTTCGTTATATACAGCAGCACATAACGGTGGTCAATCTTTTTAACTTTTTTCTTGGAGAGTGGTTATTCGCATCCGAGGATGCTCCTGACAAGGGCATCACCCGGATGGTTTGAAAAAGGTGCGTGGGTGAAGAGCAGGTGAAGCAAAGAGAAAATCGAGCGAAAAAACCGGGGCTAACCGGATATATTCCCGTACTTTTTCACGAGCGCGTCCATGCGCTCTCTCACCTTGCCGAACCGCTCCAGGGCAAAGGCGGTTATGGTTGCATCATACTCCATGAAAAGATCGAGAATCTCGCCGGCAAAAGGCGTAAGCTCGGCCCCGCCGTGGTCCTTGCCGCCGGTAGTGGTTTCCAGTATTTTGTGCCCGAGTCCGGCTTCCATCTTTCTGATGATTTTCAAGGCCTTGATATAGGAGAGGCGCATTTCTTTTGCAGCCTTGTTTATGGACCCCAGGCGCTTTATTCCCTGGAGCAGCTGTACGCCCCCTTTTCCCATGAAATTATGTCCCTGGTCATCCAGCACGTTTATTTTCAGATATACCTGCATGGCAGCTCCGTTCATAAAAAGGATCTGGCAAGGGGCAAACACCCCATGATTTCATGATTACCATTGTTCGGGGGTATTGTGAAGCCGGGACATGGAAAGCCGGGACATGGAAAGCCGGGCAGTGCGGCGCCGGGCTCGGCACAGAGAAGGCATGATATGAAAAATGAAAGAAGTAAGGATATGGGCTCTGGCCTGATTTCCGCCACTGAGAAGAACTTTTCAAGGGCAGCGCTGATGATTATTTCCCAGGGCAAAAGCATCGTTGCCTGTGCGCTCCTGCTCCTGGTGCTTTCCTCTTCCTGCATGCCGGGGTCGGGCCCGGCAGCCCGGCCTCAGGTCCCTCCTGCTTCCTGGAAATTCGCCGTCATCAGCGATACCCAGAGCAGCAACAGGGCCGGTACGTCCTGCATCAATGATGCTGTGGTGCGGGCGATCGCCCATGACCTCGTCCGTGAGCATCCCGACTTCGTACTCGTTGCCGGGGACCTGGTGAACGGATGGTTCAGAAACAAAGGCAAGGATTACGCGGCCCAGTATGCCGGCTGGAAGGCTGCCATGGGCCCGGTGTATTGTGCCGGGATACGGGTGTACCCGATCCGGGGCAATCATGACAGCGGCCCGGAGCGGCTGGCCCTGCCTCCCTTGCCCGCTCACCTCGAACCGTCGCCGGATACGCCCTTTGCAATGAAGAAAGCATTCAGGGATGCCTTTCCGGAAGCCTACATCCCCAAGAACGGGCCGGCCGGGGAAGAAGGGCTCACGTTCAGCTTCACCCACAAGAACGCCTTTGTCGTGGGCCTGGATCAGTTCGCCAATGGTCAGCACAGGGTCAACCAGAGATGGCTCGATCTTCAGCTGGAAGGAAACAGGGGCTTGCATGTGTTTGTCTTTGGCCACGAGCCTGCCTTTGAGGCAAATCACCGGGACAATCTCTCGTTTTATCCCGAAGACCGGGATCTCTTCTGGGACAGTATCGGTGGCGCCGGGGCGCAGGTCTACTTCTGCGGCCATGACCATTTCTACAACCGGGCCCTGGTCCCGGACACTAAAGGCAGAGAGATACGGCAGATCATCGCCGGCACCGGCGGCGGCTCCCTGAAAAGCTGGTCCGGCACATACCGGGAGGAAAAGCGGGTGAAGAAGGAATATCACGACAACGATCACCACGGATACATCCTCGCTGTTGTCGAAGGGTCCAAGGCGACCATCAGCTGGAAGGCCCTGGTCAAACCCGAGGCCCCGGCCGGCGATGCCTGGCAGGTTCTCGACTCCTTCGCCTGCTCGATCCCTGCCTGCCGCCAGATGGAATCCATGCTCCCATGAAGAAATGGCAGATCGTCCTTCTGACGCTTTTCTTCCTGACAAGCCTGTGCATGGCCTTGTGCGCGGGGCGCTATCCCATCGGCCCCGGCGGGATCGCCAGGATCGTTTTATCCGGCCTGGGCCTGGATGGAGTGCTCGGAGCGCCCGACCGGGAGGCCCTGCTGATTTTCTGGAACATCCGGTCCCCGCGCATTATCATGAGCTTTGTGGTCGGATGCGGAATATCCATTGCCGGGGCCGTATTTCAGGCCCTGTTCCGCAACCCCCTGGCCGCGCCCGACATCCTGGGGGTCACGGCCGGCTCGTGCTTCGGGGCCGCCCTGGCCATCCTGTTCCTTACAAACGTGACCCTGGCCGTGCAGGGCAGCGCTTTCATCTTCGGGATAGCGGCCGTTACCCTGGCCTATTTCATGGCATTGAGCAGCTGGGACCGCTCGGCCGCGGTCCTGGTGATCTCGGGCATCGTGGTTTCGGCCTTTTTCCAGGCCGGTCTGTCGATCCTCATGTATGTTGCCGACCCGTATGATCAGCTGGCCCAGATCGTCTTCTGGATCATGGGCAGCTTCCACACGTCCTCATGGGCAAAGATCGCCGGCACCCTGCCGCTGATCGTGACAGGCTCGCTTCTGCTGGGCGTGTTCAGCTGGCGGCTCAACATCATGACCCAGAACGAAGAGGAGGCCCTGTCCTTGGGCATCAATGTCCTGGCCTGGCGGATCTTCTATGTCACGATCAGCACGCTGATCGTGGCGGCATCGGTGTCCACGACGGGCGCGATTGCCTGGATAGGCCTGATCATGCCGCATATCGCGCGCTTCCTTGTCGGAACCGACCATAAAAAGCTGATCCCGGCCACGGCCTTCCTGGGAGGAACCTTCATGATGCTCATGGATACGCTGGCCCGTACGGTCCTCGCTTCGGAAATCCCCATCAGCATCGTGACGTCCATCATCGGGGCCCCCTTTCTGGGCTACCTGGTTTTGAGCCGCAGATATGCAGGAGCACGCAATGAGCTTGGCAATTGAAGATTTGAGCGCCGGATACGGCAGCGAGGCGGTGCTGCATGAAATCAACCTGAGCGTGGCACAGGGGTGCATCTGCGCCCTCATGGGTAGGAACGGCTCGGGCAAGACCACGCTTCTGCGCTGCGTCAATGCGATCCTGAAGCCGAAGCAGGGCAGGGTCACGGCCATGGGACAGGTGGTCACGCGCCTGCCGCGACAAGAGATCGCCCGGCTGATCAGCCTGGTGCCGCAGAACTCGCAGTCGGCCCTGCCTTTTACCTGTCTTGAAATGATCCTGATGGGCGGCGCCGCCCGCATCAAGGCCTGGTCCGCACCCGGACGCAAAGAACGGATCAAGGCCGGCGAGGTGCTGGAGGAGGTGGGTGTCGCGCATCTGGCTCGTCGGTGCTTCAACCAGCTCTCGGGCGGCGAGCGCCAGCTGGTGATGCTCGCGCGGGCCCTGTTTCAGAACACCCCCATCATGCTTCTGGACGAGCCCAATGCCCACCTGGACTTTTCCAACCAGCACATGATGATGGAGCTCATGCGCGGCGTGGTCAAAAAACGCGGGGCCACGGCGCTCATCAGCCTGCACGATCCCAATCTCACCCTGACATACTGCGACCATGTGGTCATGGTCAAGTCCGGCCGCATCGCGGCCCATGGCGCCACGGGCGAGATCATGCAGGAGCGGATCCTGCGGGATGTCCTGGGCGAGAACATCAGGACCGATACCACGGTCACGGGATTGCCGGTGGTAACTCCCCGCAGCCTGAAAATCCCACCATGCAGCGGCAAGATAAAGTTAAAACGATGTGGAGGGTGAGAAGTGAGGTGCAGCTATTGCGAATGGCGTTGCGAGATAGACGGGAGCACGTTCGGGGTCTGCCGGATGTACCATGTGGTTCATGGAGAGATCAGGGAACGCTTTCCAAACCGGTGGAGCACCTATGCAATGTCCCGGATGGAATCCCTGCCATTCTACCATGTATATCCCGGAAGCCGGGTGATGACCATCGGCACCTTTGGCTGCAATTTCTCCTGCCGCTACTGCTCCAACGGCTTTATCGCGCTGCGCGACCCGGCCGAGCAGAGAGCGGGCATGTACGAGCTGACCCCGGAAGAGCTTGTGCGCATGGCGCTCAAACTCGAATGCCATGCGATCGTTTTCAACGTCAACGAGCCCGCCGTATCCCTTCCGAGCCTGCGTGAGCTGAAGGTCCATGCCGACAAGGCAGGTCTTGCGCTGGGGTGCCTGACCAACGCCTATACCACGGTCGAGGCCACGCACATGCTCGCGGAGATATTTTCCTTCATCAACATCGGGCTCAAAGGCTTTACCAAGGAATTCCACAAAAAGTATATCGGCGTTACGGACGTGGAGCCGATCCTGCGCAATATCCGTGCGCTGGCCGCTGTCCGGCACGTGGAGGTGACCACCCCCATTGTTCAGGACGTCAACGAGGCCGATATTCCGCTCATAGCCGATTTCCTGGCCGGCATTGACCGAGAGATCCCCTGGCACGCCTTCCGGCTGCTGCCCGAGCACGAGATGAAGGACAGCGCCTATCCCAATATCGAGGCCGTCAATCAGGCCCTGGACCATGCGCGCAGCAGGCTGGACTATGTGTATTTCCATAATTTTGTCGGCTCCGAGTGGGTCAACAGCGCGTGCCCGGGGTGCGGCCGCGTCGTGATCGAACGGATCAGCCTGGGATGCGGCGGGGATAGGCTGGACAGCTTCCACTGCATCGGCAACAGATGCCCGGGGTGCGGATATGCCATCCGCATGCACGGCGCGCTGGTGGAGCGTTTTCACAAGGAGGCCCCCCGATGAGCCTGGCTATCATCGATGCCCGCGAGTATCAAAGGCTGTTCGACCTGCGCACCGGGGCACAGGTTGAGGATGACAGCCCTGAAATCCTGATGGTGCGGGGCGTCCTGGCGCGGCATCCCTATCCCGGCGATATCGACGAGGCCGGCAACCGATGGGTCAGCGACACGGCTCTGGACCTGATCGAACAGGTGCAGCCCCGGCTGGCGTGCCTGTGCTATGCGCATCAATACATCGCCTGCCGCTACACGCCCTTGAGCGAGTCCCGGAGGCGCGCCATGATCGAGGGCGTATTCCAGGAGGTGGAGCGCTTCGTGCGAACTTGCGGCTACACGCCGGTCATTGTCGGCACCGGCGGCTTGACTCCGCTGGCCGGAGAGATCGACCTGAGCCGCCTGGACGGCCTGGCCATATCGAGCCACTGGTCGGCGCGCTACGCCGGTCTGCACCGGCCCACATCCGGCGATCTCGACTTTGTCAGGGGCCTGGAGCATATCGAGCGGGTGGCGGACAGAGAGGAGTGGGTCGGCCTGTTTCCCGGGACCGCGCCCGACCTGGGGCGCATCCCGGAATATCTCCTGGTCGCCCGCAAGGGTTGGACCTTCCGCACCACAGGAACGCCCCTGCGCAGGGCGCACATGATCCCGTCCGCAGGCCCGGCCATCCCGGTGGCCACGCCCCTGGGCAGCCCGGAAGACATCACCAAGATCAGGGGCCTGATCGAGAAAAACCTCGCAGATACGCGCATTGCCCTGATCATCATCGAAGGCATCGGGGCAGGAGATTTCAGGATGCCTCATCATGCCTGCGGCAACCATGTGGGCTGGTACTGTTATGAGCCCGGCGAGGCCCAGTACCTGACCATCACCACCGGCACCCACCAGGTTTTTGCCTACCCGGCCGGATACCGCTTCCATGACGAGAACGACACCAACCCGGACTATCCTTATTCAGGATTTTTCAAATCCGTCCCGAAACATACCCTGGGCCGTGATTTTCAGGGGACCAGCGTTGCGGTGGGCAACCGCAGCATGCTCACCCACATGGTCTTCGGAGCCGGGATCTCGGTCGAATGTTTTGCCCGTAATCTCTATAACCAGGGAACCATGGGGGTGATTCACCGATGAACCGTATCATACCGCTCATTCTCTTTGCAGTGATCATGGGCCTCGGCGGCTGCGACTGCACCTGTCCGCAGGACGAAGAGGCAGTGACTGTCCAAGACCAGGCAGGGCGCATGGTGCGCGTTCCCCGCCATATCACCCGCGTATCGGGCGAAGGCGGCATTATCTATGCGCTGGGGCAGCAGGACAAGCTGGTCGACCGCGGCATCTACTACGGTCCGGAAGGCGACGCCATGGCGCGCGTGGACTCTCGACTGGCATCCAAGCCGAATCTCCGGCAAGGGAAAAATCATTTGAACTGCGAGACGCTGGTGGCCCTGCGGCCCCAGGTATACTTCGCCAATACCGAGTTTCACAAGGCCGACAAAGAGCAGATGGAGCGCGTCGGTCTGGAGGTCTTTGCCATCAAGTGCGAGACCATGGACGAGAGCTTCGAGGCGGTGAGGCTCATAGGCAGGGTGCTGGGGTGCGAAGACAGGGCTAAGGCCTACCTCGACGACTGCCGGCGGCTGTTGAAGCTGGTGGAAGACCGCACCGGAGACATCCCGGCCGGCGAGCGCCTCAAGGTCGTGTTCGCCGGTCCCAAGAGCGTGCATACCGTGGCCACGGGCGAGATGCTCCAGACCGAGATCATCCGGCGGGCCGGAGGCGAGAATGCGGCAGCCGGACTCAAGGGCTTCTGGGCCGATGTCTCGCCCGAACAGGTTGCTCTGTGGGACCCGGATGTCATCTTTCTCGGCTCATCCTGGGGCAGCTTCGGGGTTGAAGAGGTGTACCGCAACTCCCAGTTTCAGACCGTTAGGGCAGTGAAGAAACGCCGCGTTTTTACCTTTCCCTCCAATGTCGGCTGGTGGGACTTCCCTCCGCCGCATTGTGTCCTGGGTGTTGTCTGGGCAGCCAAAACCATGTATCCCGAACGCTTCGCGGATGTAGACATGCTGAAGATAGCGGACGACTTCTATGCCAGGTATCGGGGGCATACGTTCACGGCCCTGGGGGGCAGGCTCTGATGCACAGGGGATGGAACGTAACCATGGCAGGCCTGCGCACTGATAAAGGAGCAGGATGAAATGCTGATCCTGTCCGGCGGCATCGGCTGCGGCAAGACCACGCTTCTCAAGCGCGTCATCCTGGACAACAGCCTGGCGGTCCAGGGCTTTCTCAGCCTGAAAATCGTCGAGCAGGGCGTTGTCACGGGCATCAAGGTCCTGACCCTGCCCTGGAGGGAGGAGATGTTCATGGCAACGGCAACCTCCGAAAGGACAAAACTTTCCACAGGGCGTTATGCCTTCAGGCCCGAGACCTTCCAGCGGATCGATGAGCGCTTCGAGCGGTTTGACCGCTGTCTGCCGTTTGTCTTCGATGAGTTCGGCATACTCGAGATGAGGGGCCGGGCCCACTTTGCGCTCTTTCAGAGGCTGGCTGCGGCGCGAATGAAAATGCTGGTGGTGGTGCGCTCGGAATTGATAGAGGAGTTTACAGGCCGCTACTCTCCAGACCATGCGATGGAGGTTGTCGATCTGGAGCGGGATGCAAATGCCGCGCACAGGATAATGCAGTATCTGCAACAGGCCCATGGCGCATGAGGCCGGCTTGAAAACGTCTGTCCGCTGCTGTCCCGGCGGGCTTTATGAAAAGCCTGGTTTGAATAAGATTATATTATGCGATAGATAAGCATGGGTCACGGGTTCTTTATGGATATCGGGCAGCAGGGAGCAGAGAGCAGGGAGAGATAAGGTCTTGAAGAGGGAATATATGCCGGATTGGCCGCTGCTCTGGAAGCAACTCGTCGAGGTGCAGACAGGGGCCATGAAAAAAAAGGGAGACAGGGATGGCGACTCGTGGGCGGAAAAGGCGCGGTCGTTTGACGAGGGGGTGAAAAGACGGTGGAGCAAGCCGGATTCCACCAGGAGATTCCTGGTGGATCTGTTAAAGGCGCATCCGGGCTCCAGCGTGCTCGACATAGGGGCCGGGACAGGCTCGTGGGCCTGCATGCTTGCCCCGCATGCCGTCAAGGTGACGGCCCTGGAACCCTCGCCTGCCATGATAGCCGTTATGGAGGAGAAGATCCGCGAGCTCGGGATCGGCAATGTGGAGATCATCCAGGACTCGTGGCCCGGGGCCTGCGTTGATGACCACGATTTCAGCCTGTGTTCGCACGCCATGTACGGCAGCACCGACTTTCCCTTTTTTGTGCAGCGGATGAATGAGGTCACGAGGCGCTGCTGCCTGCTCCTCATGCGTGCGCCGACCCCGGACGGGATCATGGCCAAGATCGCCCGGGAGGTCTGGGGGCAGCCGCACGACAGCCCCAATTTTCAGATCGCCTACAATATCCTCCTTCAGATGGGCATCTTCGCAAACGTGCTCATGGAAGACTCCGGCCAATGGAAGCCCTGGACCAATGACAGCCTGGACGAGGCAGTGGCCGAGGTGAAGCGCAAGCTCGGGCTCGACGGACACGACTCCCACGACCCTTTCATCAGAAAAATACTACAGGAGAACCTCACCTTGGATGACGGGAGGCTCTCCTGGCCGTCCGGGGTTTGTTCCGCCCTGGCGTATTGGTTCAAACATCCTTTAAAGAGGCTGCGGGCCGTGAAAAGGTCCTGAAGTATCGGCGTTTGAAACCAAACTCCCGGGGCCTGCATCTGCAGGGGTCACTGATCATCAATTATCAGGGCCGGGTCTTCAAGATACTTCTTTCCAAGGGGAAACATGATCGAGAAAGTGGTGAGTTCGATGTCGTCCGGAATGTCCCGGGCGACCTGCTGCGCCACTTGGGAGTCGCAGATGACCAGGCGAGGCCTGGATTTCAGGCTGTTCAACACTCGTCTGACTTCACGCTCCTTCGCCACCACAGCCACGGCATCGGAGAGACGCTCATTCTCCTTAGGAGCCCTGCGCAAACGCCTCGGCGAGCTGCCCCAGGACAGGGACCGGGAGACCGTCTGCTCCTGCAAGATCTCGCTCAAGGGGTATGAAGCGGCCCTTGTCCTGGAGGCGAACGGCTGGAAGAAGGTCACGGTCATGAAAGGGGCATCGCTGCCTGGCCTTACCCCTGGGAGAAACAGCCCCCTGTCCGGTGCAGGGGTTTTATGGAAGAGCACGTATCCTCTCCCGTCTCCTTTTCTTGACAGCAGAAGAGGAGATAGGGGATAGTGATCGGAAAGAAGCCGGATTCTTAAAGTAATCCGCAAGGGAGTTCTATGCAAGAGAAGGCATTTCAGGACTATTACCCGGACCATTTCAGCCACTGCTACGGGTGCGGCAGGCTCAACGAGAAAGGGCTGAAGATCAGGAGCTTCTGGGACGGAGAAGAAACCGTCTGCACCTTCATTCCCGAGGCGCAGCACAGTGCAATACCCGGATTCGTCTACGGCGGGCTCCTGGCATCGTTGATCGACTGCCACAGCACCGGCTCCGCCGCTGCATTCGCCCATCGGTATGAAGGCAGGGAACTCGACAGCGAGCCGGCTATCCGCTTCCTCACCGCGTCGCTGCACGTCGACTTCCTCAAACCCACTCCGCTCGGGATGCCTTTGACCTTGCGGTCGCGCGTCAAAGAGATAAAGGGGCGCAAGGTGATCGTCGTGACCGAGCTTTCGGCCCAAGGACACGTGTGCGTAAAGGGAGAAGTGGTTGCTGTAAGGGTTCCCGAACACCTCCATGGACAAGCAGGCGCGCAATTTTGACAGCGAAGCCTCCACCTGGGACAAGCCCGGCCGGATAAAGCTGGCGAACAATGTCGCAGCAGCCCTCATGGAAGAGGTCAGGCTCGACCCCGGCATGGAGGTGCTCGATTTCGGCTGCGTCCGTTCGTCCGTTCCGTCACCTGCGTCGACAGCTCTCGGGGAATGCTCGAAGTCCTCAAGAAGAAGGTCGAGGGCAGCGGTCTCAAAAACGTCAGGATCGAGCATCTGAACCTCGATGCAGGCGATAAACTCAAGGGCTGCTACGATCTCATAACCAGCAGTATGACCCTCCACCACATAGCCGAAATCGGGCCGCTCCTGAAGCTATTCTTCCCGGTCACCAACGCCGGGGGATACCTCTGCATCGCTGATCTGGACTTGGGCGGCGGCAGGTTCCACACCAGCAACGAAGGCGTCTTCCACGATGGAATAGACCGGGAAACGCTTCGCCGTTTGTTCGTGGATGGACTGTCAATACAGGGATGAACTCTTTTGAGGAAATCTGTAGCGAGTTCATAGCCAACAAGATGCCGGCCCACATGGGATAGTTACCAGATCTCATGCCACGGCCATTGTGAACGGTTTTGCAGACCGTTTGAAAGGCAGGCTTCCCGGTGCGGGAAGTTCAGCAATGAGTTGCGATCAATTCATCACGTTGAAACCGGTGGCCTCGATTGCCTTCACCGCCGCATCCCTTTCCATGGAGCCGACAACCACTGCCTGGTTGTTGGCAAGATCCACGTTCACGTCCGTTACCCCGGGCACAGCCTGAAGTGCCTTTTCGACAGCCATTTTGCAATGCATGCATGACATGCCTTCAACCGTAAGAATATACTCTTTCATCATTTTCTCCCTTTTTAGGTGCGTTTGTGAGACCCTGAGCCGGCCACGATCTTCATGTGAGAATATCGGGCTCAGTCGAGCAGCTTCTTTCCATACCGATTCAGAAGGAGCGAGTTTGTCACAACGGATACCGAGGAAAAAGCCATGGCAAAGCCCGCCCATTCAGGCGGCAGGAGCGTCCCCGTCCAAGGGTACAGTACCCCTGCAGCCACGGGAATTCCTACCATGTTATACACAAGGGCCCAGAAGAAATTCTGTTTGATCCTTGCCAGGGTTTTCCTCCCCAGCCGGATGGCTTTCTCCACGTCACGCAGGTCGTTGCGCACCAGGATCACGTCTCCTGTCTCCTTTGCCACATCGGTTCCGGAACCTATCGCAATGCCGATATCCGCTTGAGCCAGGGCCGGTGCGTCATTGATCCCATCTCCCACCATGGCCACTTTCAGCCCGCGTTCCTGATACCCTTTTATGATTTCGATCTTGCCCTGGGGCAGAACCTCTGCCGTTACCTCGTCAATACCCGCTTCTCGGCCCACAATCCGGGCCACCTTCTGGTTGTCTCCCGTTATCATGAAGGTTTTGATCCCCAATCCATGCAGCCGGGTGACAGCCTCCCTGCTGTGCTCCTTGAGGACGTCGGCCAGGGCGATGATACCGATGCAGCGGCCGTCAAAGGAGACGAGGAGCGTTGTCTTTCCCTCATCGGCCAGCTTCAACAGCCGTTTTTCCAGTTCTCCCACTTCAATGCCGTGTTTCTCCATCAGTTTAGCATTGCCGACATACAGGGGCTTCCCTTCATACACGCAGGCTATGCCATGCCCGCCTTCTTCTTTGTATCCGGTGACGTCGGCAGGCTTGAGGTTCGTCCTCCCGGCCAGGGCCACCACCGCCCGGGCGAGAGGGTGTATGGAATGGGATTCCCCTGCAGCCGCTATGCGGAGGACGTCATTTTCCTCATACGGGGGCAAGGCGATGATATCGGTGACTTCCGGAGCGCCTTTCGTGAGCGTCCCTGTTTTGTCGAATCCGATTATGTGCACGTTCGAGATAGACTCCAGCACTGCTGCGGATTTGAAAAGTATGCCGAGGTTCAGCCCCACTCCGCTTCCGACCATTATCGCTGTCGGTGTAGCGAGCCCAAGGGCGCACGGGCAGGCGATGACCAGGACGGCAATCGTTGCGGTCAGGGCGAAAACGAACGTGCTGTGGAGAATGACATACCAGGTGAGAAAGGTCACGGCAGCCACGGCAACAACCACAGGGACGAAATAATTGGCTATGGTGTCAGCCAGCCGCTGGATCGGCAGCTTCACCGCCTGGGCCTCTTCGACCATCCTGACAATGCCGGAGAGCACAGTCTCTTTCCCTGTTTTTAATGTTCTTACCTTGATGCTCCCGGACCGGTTCACTGTCGCGCCGACGACCTGGTCGCCCGGACCTTTTTCCACCGGGGTCGGCTCCCCTGTCAGCATGGACTCATCGATGCTCGCCTCTCCTTCGAGGATCTCCCCGTCCACCGGAATGGTTTCCCCCGGTCTGACCAGGAGGATGTCTCCTTCCTTGACATCGGAAGCCGCCACCTCACGTGCTTCTCCGTCCATGAGTATGCGCGCCTTGTCCGTCTGCAGTCTCAGCAGCCTTTTCAGCGATTCGCCGGCACGACCTTTGGCCCTGGTTTCAAGGTATTTGCCCAGACGGACAAAGGTGATCAGAACAACGGAAGTCTCGAAGAAAGTCGGCCCGCTGAAAAAAATACCCGGGAAGGTGGTCAATACGCTGTAACCATAAGCGGCGGTGATCCCCATCGCCACAAGCACGTCCATGTTGGCCGCCCTGTTCCGCAGCGAGTAATACGCTCCCTGGTAGAAAATCCAGCCGGCAGTGAACTGGACAACGGTTGCTATCACCAGGATGCTGTACATCAGAAGGGAGGACATCGGGAGGAACCACATCATCCCCATGATCGCTGCAGAGCAGAGTGCGCTGAATACAAGCCAGGAGCGCTGTGCTTTCGCCTCGCCGTCCTGTTCCCGTTCTTCCCAGTTCCCCAGGGGGATATACCCGGAGTCCCTGACCTGACCGAAGATGTCCGCAAGGGTGATTACCCGGGGATTGTAGTCAACCGTTACCGTCTCATTGGCGAAATTCACCGAGGCAGCGTGTATACCGGGAACCCTCTTGAGCTTCTTTTCTATGGTCAGGGCACAGTTCGCACAGGTCATGCCACTGACTCTGAACTGATCCTTGTGCTCGGAATGGAGGCCATTGGCAGTGTGGTTCCCGCCTGTCTCCGCAACCCCCTCGCCTGTTTCAGCAGCACCGGGTTTCTTGGGGGTACTGTCTCCCGGCGGCTGGTGCCCGTCAGCGTCTTCCTTCGCTGCAGGCCGGACCGAATATCCGGCTTCCTCGATGGCGCGTTTGAGTTCATCCATGCCTACCCGTGCCGGATCGTAGGTGACAGTGGCCGCGTGCTCTTCCAGGGAGACGCGGGCATCATGCACTCCGTCGATTTTCTCAAGGGCGCTGGTCACCCGCCTGACGCAGTGCATGCATGACATCCCTTGAACAGGGATCACGGAATGCCTGTGATATTTTTCCTCAGTGACAGGAGCCATGATCTTGCCTCCTTACGGGAGGACGAAACAACTGTCCAACCGCAGCTCTCCAACCGATGCAGTGATTCTCCCGCCCGTTCCAGGATCGTGCACGATAATGCAGAGGTGATACATCTTATTTGACCAATTTGAAAATCGTCTTCAAAACTTCGTCCACAGTATCATCTCTTTTGCATGGTACTAACCCACCTATGGTATATGTCAAGGGCCTTGTTAATTCGCTGATCCTGAAAAACCCGATTTTTATACTGCCGATGGCAATATCCGCCACGCCGTCCAGGAGATCGTGGGCAGGGACGCGAACTTATCGAATGCCTGCCGCGAGGACGGAGAGTTCCACACGGTCGTGGCCTACGGCCCGCTGTTTCAGAGGCCGATCACGATTCTTCCCGGCGAGCGCTTGTCCAATACCTGAAAGGCTTTGCCACCTTCGGATACAAGACCGGAGGGTAGCCATGATGTATCAGGCCACAAGACAAGATCGGTTTTCGACCGGTATAACATCGTTAGTGATAGTGACTTGAAACTCGCTGCATCAAGGCAAGGAGCATATCTGAAAAGCCAGGTAGTTACAAAACAGTTACAATCCTTCGAATTCCTCAAAAACCCGCCAGAATAGAACTGCCTCTAAAGGGGCTTAAATTCAGTGCCCGAGACCGGACTCGAACCGGTACAGAACTAAGTTCCGAGGGATTTTAAGTCCCT
>Ga0208195_1000209_pt1 | contig 82409 bp, 89 predicted proteins | sample AD_UKC077_MetaG_FD_184441 | JGI IMG/M metagenome (GOLD analysis project Ga0208195, IMG submission 184441) | Active sludge microbial communities of municipal wastewater-treating anaerobic digesters from USA - AD_UKC077_MetaG (SPAdes) (version 2) | ecosystem: Engineered > Bioreactor > Anaerobic >... | reverse complement strand
AGAACAATTATTAAGAATGCAACTAATATAATTAAAATCCATAATCCTGCTCCTAGTGCCATAAATAAATATGAATATTTATCTTTATAAACTTAACTAATGGATTAAAATTAAAGTTAATTTTTTGACAGAAACTACTTTTTAAACAAAGCCCGTTTCAACATTATATTTATAAACTTGCCTAAATTTCACCAAGTAAAATAAAATGGTGAAAGTGAATAAAAATAAATGCATTGGGTGCGGAGCATGTGCTGCAACATATTCTGAAATTTTTCACATGGAAGAGGATGGAAAAGCAGGTGTAAAATCAGGAGTAGATGCTAAAAAAAATGCAAAGTCCATAAAAGAGGCAATTAAAAACTGCCCAGCAGAAGCAATATCTAACTAAAAACCCCAAACATTTATTAATATAAATTATTTAGTGAAATTATGAATCAAAGAGAGGCAACAAACAACTCTTCTGATGAAAGGTCTGAGTTGGTGAAGTGGTTTTCTGATTTAGGAAAAGATTCTGAGAATTTGGTTGGTGAAAAAGGAGCTAATTTGAGTGAAATATATAATTTAAAATTACCTATAACTCCTGGATTTATTGTAACAACAAAAGCTTATGATTATTTTTTGGAAAATTCTCCTGGCTTAAATAATAAAATAAAAGGATTACTTGAAAAGATAAATTATGAAGATCCAATCCTTTTGAATGATATTGCTGAAGTTATAAGAAATGGTATAATGGAAGCACATATGCCTCAAATTTTAGAAGAAGAGATATTAGATGCATATGATAGTTTAGGAGCAGGTGATTTAAGTGATATTTATGGTTCTGCATTGGATATTCTGCAAAATGCACAAGAACCTATTTTTGTTGCTGTTCGTTCTTCTGCACCAGCTGGAAACAATCCCAAAGAGGGGTTAGTTGTTCAGCAAGATTCATTTTTGAATGTTAAAGGAGAAAGTGAACTAATTACACACATAAAAAAATGCTTTGCATCTTTATTCACTCCTAATGAAATTTATGCAAGATATAAAAAGGGTTTAAAGGATTCTCCAATAAAACTCGCAGTAATTGTTCAAAAGATGGTAGATTCTAATAAATCTGGAGTAATTTTTAGTAAGAACCCAAATAATTTAGACGAGAACATGATAATTCAAGCAATATGGGGTCTTGGAGAAGGTGCATCTTCAAAGATAATAACTCCTGATGAATATGTGCTCAATAAAAATCTAGAAATAATTGATATAAAAGTTGCAAAAAAGGAAATAGCAATTACAAGAGATTCTTCAGGAAGTAGGATAACAATACCCCTAAGAGAAGAAAAGTCAAAACAACAGGTTTTAACAAAAAGAGAATTAACAAGATTAGCTAAATTATCTTTAGAAATTGAAGAACATTATAAGAGACCACAATGTATTGAATTTGCAATTGAAGGTGAAGATATTTATTTAGTTCAAACAAGAGAGATGAAAACAAATCATTCAAATAAAGAAATCAAAATAGAGGAAGATATAAAAAGAGAAATAAAAGAACCTGTAGAACCAGAGAAAATACAAGAGATAAAACCAGTAGCAACAAAAACAAAAACAAAAGTAAAACTTATAATTAATTCTCCTTCTTTTGTAGATAGAGCAATACACACAGGAATTAAATCTGCTGGGATAATTAAAATAGAGGACATAATTTTGGAATCTGGAAAGCATCCAAAGTATTATCTAACAAAAAATGCAGTAAAAGAATATGAAGATATAATTTTCAAAGAATTAAATAAGATAGCAGAACATTTTAATGAATTGTGGATAAGAACATCAGATATTATAGGTGATGAATTTCCAGAATTAGAAGGCACACCTAATGAAAAAGAAGCTAATCCTAGATTGGGGTTACATGGAATAAGGTTTAGTTTAAATAATCCAGAAATACTTGAAGCAGAATTGAATGCATTTAAAAGAGTAAGTGAATCAGGCAAGGAAGTTGGAGTAATAATACCTAATTTAGTTCAGATAGAAGAATTGCGAAAAGTAAAAGAGATATTAGATAAAATAAACTTTAAAGAAGTGAGGGTTGGAGTCTCCATAGAAACTCCTGCATCTGTACAATTAATAAATCAAATATGTGATGAAAGAATAAACTTTATTTCAATAGATATAAACAATTTAACACAAAATATTCTTTCTATAGATAAAAGAAACAAGAATGTTTCATATTTGTATAATGAGTTGCATCCAGCTATACTTTATCAATTATCTTATATTATAAGAGTAGCTAAGAAAAAAGGAGTAAAAACTAGTATAATTCTTGAATCAGAAAAAAAAGAAGAATTAATTCCTTTCTTAATAAAAGAGGGAATTGATATAATATGTATGAAAGCAGAAGATACTGAAAAAATAGTAAACTGCATAAAAGAGGTAGAAGAAAATATAATAAAAGGAACAGACCAAGAACCAAGAAAGTATACTCCAAAAGAGAATAAATCAGAAGAAACACCTGTAATAAAAGGAATAGAAAAGCTACATGAGAGGTAAAAAAGTAAAATTACTCAATTATAAATATTTATAAATATTTAATTCGTGTATAAACTATGATTAAAAAGAGTGTGGATAAAAATAAAAGTAGAATTAAAAAAGTTTCCAAAGAAAAGAAAAATAAAGAATTGGAAAAGGTCCTTATAGATAATTTTGTATCGTTACAAAAAGTAATGGTTAATCTTTCAGTAAAATTTGATGATTTGACTAATCAAATATCTAAATTATTAGAATTATTTGAAACATCTGCCAAAGTTCTTGCTGAAAAAGATTTTGATGTTGAAAAAAATAATAAGGAAAATGCAAAAATACTGGAGAGATTAGAAACAGTTTTAGAACAAAATAGAACTATTGCAAGAGGATTAACTTTGATGCATGATAAAATGATGAACCTGCTCCAACTCCTCCTGCAAATCAAGGATATTTTCCTTCACAATTAAATCAAAGATATCCTCAACAACAATCACAAGCCCCTCAACCTTCAATGTTTAAACCAATTCAAAAAACTTCTATGATAGGAGGGGTCACTGAAGAATATCATAAACCTATCTCCTCAAATGGACACTAAGATAAAAAAACTAAAAGAAGAACCGAGTTTTATAGAATTTAAAAAAGCATTTTTACTTGAGTTTACAAGACAATTAATAATTCATTCTACACATGCAGATATTTTGAAATTAGAGACTATCTTAGAAAAAGAAGAAGTTGTGGCGCCTAAGCCCCTAACTAAAAAAGAAATAATACGTGATAAAATAAGGAGGAGAGAAGAAATACAAGAAGAGAGAATGGAAGGAACACGTTCAATACTGCGTCCTGCAATAGGAATGTTTGATACCCATGTAATCCCTGAAATAAGTCCTTTTAGAGATACTTTTAAAAAAGAAAAGATAAAAGAAAAAAAGCAAATAGAAGTTACTAATAAACCTCTATATAGAAATGAACCTCGCCCAGAAGTTTCTCAAATAATAGTAAAAAATATACCTTACCAAGACCCGTTTAGGAAAATAGAATTATGGATGCCAGATGTAAATCTTCCTCCACATATTCAGTATTTAAAACCAGTACCAATAAACAAGAGTATTGATTTAGGGAAATTGAATCCTTTGATTAATGACCCTATGGTAAAAAGAATAGAATGTTATGGTGCAAATGAAAACATCGGAGTTAAAGGAGGTATGGGAGCTAAGAAGACAGCAATAGTTTTAACAAAAGAAGAGATTGAAGATATAATAAATAGATTTTCCAAAGAAACAAAAATACCTGTTCAAGAAGGAATATATAAAGTAGTTTCAGGAAGACTTGTTCTTCTAGCTGTGATATCCAGTGTTGCAGGAATAAAATTTACAATAAATAAAATGAGTTTTGAAGAAATGAATCAGAATGTATAATTATCCTTAAAATCATTTATAGGTTCTGCTAAATTCTCCTCTTGAACAAGAGATTTTGCTATATCTTTAAGAAACTTTATTCTGTCTTCTTCCATTAAAGAATCTAAAGTATTTTTATCTAAATCCGAATCATAAGAATATTCTATATAATATTCTCCAAGAGCGTAATTGATAATTATTCTATCTTTGAATTTTTCTGAATTAATAACTTGTATAGAACTCTCTCCGAATTTGTTTAATATGGCTTCTCTTTCTTTGGAAGTTAAAGATTTACCAATATCTCTAATTAAAATAGGTTCTTCTTGTTTGATTTCAACTTCTTCATTTAGTATTGGTTCTTTTTCCTCTTCTAATGGAATTTCTATTAGCTCATCTGAAATTTTTTCCCCTTCTTTAATAACAGTGTTTAATGAAAATATCTCATCATCTTCGTAAATAACTTTGACAATTAAATCTCCTTCTTCAACAGATAAATTAAAATCTTCTAAATTTAAAGTCAATTTTTTATTTTTAGAACCTAAATAATCTTTCCCATAACCTTTTTCAACAAAAGAATATTCTGTGGTTATAATTATTTTATTATCTTCTTTCTTTAATTCAATTGTTTTATCAGGAAGATTTTCTTCTCCATAATAAACACTTTTCAATTCTAATTCCGCTTCTTCTCCTTCGTTTAATTCATAGACAAATTCGTTGTCTTTAGATACTTTGCCTTGAATATCTCGCTTAAGCTCCATAGAAATAACACTTCCAGTTGTTCTGAAAAAAGAACTTAAAAATCTCCCAGAAGATTTTATTGAATTACCTGTTATAGGAGTAGATATGTTTTCTTCAGTAGGATTTTCTTCTAAAACTTCTGTATTCTCTTCTGAATCATCATCTATTGTCTGGTATATTTTGAGAGTAAAAGATAACTCAGGATAAATCACCCTCTCTCCTTCTAATCCATATCCTTCTCCTTCTCCTTCTAATTCAACATCTTTGACATAATATTTTCCTTCAGAAATAGGGCTATCTAAAAAATCTCTTAAATTGAACTCTTGGCTAATATTTGAATTTTCAAAAATAATTTTTGAAGAAGCTGGAATTAACTCTCCTTCATTTAAAGAAAATTCTAAAACACCGTCCAATATTTTTCCTTGTTCATAGAAACTATTTATACTAGCAATAACATTACCTGAAAAACTATTTTTATTAATATTAAAAATAAAAAAATAAATTAAAACAGCAAGTAATATGGCTCCAATAAAAAACAAGAATATTTTTTTATAGTTAAATTGATTTATTTTAACACCTTTTTCTTTTTTAGGTTCTTCACTTCCGTGGTATTCTGAAACGACTTTGCCATTAACTCTTTTACTCTCGTAAATATAAGGACCGTAAAGTTTACCGTTCCTTTTAATATATTTTTTATACGCCATCTTTTATAACCAAATAAAATAATTATCTTATTTAAATTTTGTTAGAAAATAAAAATATAATTTTATTCTGTTGAAATTTCTATCAAATTAATAATATTTTTTACAATAACTCCCCCATCTAATTTAACAGAAACAGAGATAGTATCTCCTTTGTTAAATTTAACAACTCCTAAAGATTGTGTGTCATAATCTTTCTTGAATCCAGCCGAATCAACAGAAATTGTGTTTCTAAATCCTATAGGTTCCCCATTTATATTAATAATTATCTCTACATTTCCTTCTCCACTAACAGCTTCTAAACTTGTTGAAATTCCTGTTATACTTCCTTCCCTCATCATAACATAACCATTGTCATAATTTCCTTCAACTCCTGTTGCGCTGTTAAGGAAAGTTGAGGTTTCTACCTCTCCATTTTTACCAAAATTCAAAAGCATTTTTTTGTAAACTTTCTCAGTTTCTTTTGAAGCAAACAATTCATCAGAAGCAGTTATAACAAAAACAGGACTCTCTCCACCGTAATCTACTTCATATACTGCTAAATTAGTTGTGTCAATATCCTTTAGGTTAACTTGATCAGGAAGTGCTTCAAAATCTACCTTATCAATTGATTTAACTTTGTCTTTATCTATACCATTATTACCAATAACTTTATCTATTGCTTCTCTGGTTCCACTTGTTAAACCTAATGATTCTGCAAAAACCCCTGATATCATTAAGAATAATACTACAAAAGCTACTCCGAAAAACAACCTCTTTTTACTCTTGTCCATTGAAGAATAAGCAAAAAGATATATTTAAAGATTATCTTAATTTAATTATAAGATGAAAGATAAGATAACTCTTGAAAAAATAAATAAATATTTTGAAATAACAGAAAAGGCACTTAAAGAAGTTAAGAAAAATATAATAAAAGGAAAGGAAAATTATGCAAAAGAGATAATAGATATGGTTGAAAATTACCTCTCAGATGCAAAACATTTCAAAAATAAAGAAGATTATGTTAATTGTTTTGCTGCATTAAATTATGCTCATGGATGGATAGATTCTGGGGTGAGGATGGATGTATTTGATGTTAAGGATGATAAGCTTTTTACTGTTAAGTAAATTTAAATTTAGCAAGATATAAAAACTAAAGTTAAATTATAATAAAAATGGAAAAAAAGGTGATTGTTTTAAGTCTAGGAGGGAGTTTAATAATACCTGATGAAATAAATACTAAATATCTTAAAAGCTTCAAAAAAACAATTCTAAAAAATACAAGCAATTACAAATTCATCGTTGTATGTGGAGGGGGAAATATAGCAAGAAAATACATAAGTGCTTTAAAAAAAGTTGGAATGAATACTTTATTCCAAAGTTATGCTGGAATCTCAGCTACAAGAACGAATGCAAGATTTATGAGCTATTTTTTCAATCAAGACCAAAAAAGAGGAATACCCAAAAAAATAAGGGAAGTTAAAAAATACATAAAAAAATATGATATTGTTTTTTGTGGTGCCCTTGAATATCGTCCTAATCAAACTTCAGATTCAACAGCATCTGAAATAGCAAAAAAATTTAAGTGCGAATTCATAAATTTAACAGATGTTAATGGTTTGTATGATAAAAACCCAAAAGAGTTCAAAAATGCTAAATTAATCCATGAAATATCTTGGGAAGAATTTAAGAAAATAGTAGATAAGATAAAATTCCGTCCAGGACAACATTTTGTACTTGACCAAACAGCTTCAAAAACAATAAAAACTAATAAAATAAACACATATATTCTTGGAAAAGATATGAGGCAATTAGATAATCTCCTTAATGGAAAGAAATTTATAGGTACAAAGATTTCTGGATAAATGAAAGATACACAGATACTCCTAACACAAAAAGATTTCAATAAACTTAAAAATGAAGTGAAAAAAGCAAAGGAACAAGGAAAAAAAATAATTTATTTTTCAGAAGATGATGAACTAAATAGGAAAGTTATTGAAAAACTGGAGATAAATGTTCTTCTTTTAACATTAAATCAAAGAAAAGATTTTCAAAAACAAAGAAATTCAGGATTTAATCAAGTTATGGCAAAAACAATGAACAAGAAGGGTATATGTTTGGGAATAAATTTAGATGAAATTATAGAAGAAACAAATTACAAAAAGAAATCAGATATATTTGCAAGAATAAGGCAAAACATAGAAATATGCAATAAAAACAAAGTGGCTATGAAATTTATTGCATTAAAAGAAAAAAACAAAAGAAATGTTTATGATTTGAAATCTTTAGGGTTAGTTCTTGGAATGCCTACTTGGATGACAAAACAATTTTAAATAGGTCTCATCTAATATTAAAATATATTAAAATGGATAAAACTAAAATTATTGAATCTTTAAGCCCTAATGAAAAGAAAATTTTGCCTTACTTGGGAGAAAAGATAAGTGAGATATGTAAAAAATCAAATTTAGATAAAACATCAGTTATTAGGTCTTTAGAATATTTACAGAATAAAGAAATAGTAAAAATAAATTATATTAAAAACAAAATAATAGAATTAGATGTTAATGGGGCATTATATTTGAAAAAAGGATTACCTGAAAGAAGATTATTAAATTTATTAGATGAAAAACATATAGTTTCTTTACAAGATGCACAAAAAGAAGGTAATCTTTCAGAAGAAGAGTTCAAGGCATCTATTGGGGCTCTAAAGAAAAAAGCACTGATTGATTTAAAAAATGGAAAAATAATATTAAATGCAAGTAAATCTGAAATATCAAAAAAGACACTTGAAGAACAGTTTTTGGAAAATCTTCCAACAGATTATGAAACTCTAAAGCCAGAGTATCTGCTTGCATTAAAAAACCTCCAAAATAGAAAACAAATAATAGGGATAAAAGAAGATAAAAAAATAAACATTGAAATAACGCCATTAGGAAAAGAAATACTTAAATCTAAAATAAGCACACAGGAATTGATAGAACAAATAACTCCAGAAATATTAAAAAAAGAGTCTAATTGGAAAGGAAAACGATTTAGGAGATATGATGTTACTTCTCCTGTGCCTGAGATAAATGGTGGTAAAAGACACTTTGTAAATCAATCAATAGATTATGCAAGAAAAATATGGACAGAGATGGGATTTCAGGAAATGAAAGGAGATATTATCCAGAGTTCATTCTGGACATTTGACGCTTTATTTACTGCACAGGACCATCCAGTAAGAGAGATGCACGATACTTTTTTTATAAACAAAAAAGTTGAACTTGAAGACAGAAAAATAGTTTCAAAAGTAAAAGAAGCTCATGAAAAAGGAATTTCTGGAAGCAAAGGATGGCAATATTCTTGGGATGAAGAAGAGGCAAAGAAATTAGTTCTAAGAACCCATACTACATGTTTATCTTCAAGAACATTGGCAAATCTGAAAAAAGAAGAATTGCCTGCAAAATTTTTTGCAATAGGAAAATGCTTTAGAAATGAAACAGTTGATTGGGCTCATGGATTTGAGTTCTATCAAACAGAAGGAATAGTTATAGATAAAGATGCAAATTTTAGACATCTTTTAGGATATTTAAAACAATTCTACAAAAAAATGGGATTTGAAAATGTAAGATTCAGACCAGGATATTTCCCTTACACTGAACCTTCTGTTGAAGTTGAAGTTTTTCATCCTGAAAAAAAGAAATGGATTGAACTTGGAGGAGCAGGAATGTTCCGTCCTGAAATAACTGTTCCTTTATTAGGAGAACATGTACCTGTTTTAGCTTGGGGACAAGGATTTGACAGAATAATAATGGATTACTATAATATAAAAGATTTAAGAGAATTATACAAAAATAATCTCACTCAACTAAGAAAAATGAAATTTTGGATGAAACAGTAAAATGGAAAAAACAGATAATAAAAAAAACAATGATTGTATATTCTGTAAGATAGCAAGTGGAGAAATACCTTCTGTAAAAATTTGGGAGGATGAAAAACATTTGGCAATATTAGATATAAATCCAAATACTGAGGGAATGACATTAGTAATAACAAAAAATCACTTTAATTCATATATATTTGATTTACCTGATAAGAATTATGCAGAATTATTAAATGCATCAAAAGAAGTTGCAAAAATCCTAGAAAAAGGATTAAATGTAGAAAGAGTTGCAATGGTATTTGAAGGACAGGGAGTGAATCATATACACACAAAATTATACCCTATGCATAATGTTAATACTGCAAAATTTGGAGATTTAACTGGTAATGTTTATTTTAAAGAATATCCGGGATATATAACTACATTAGTTGGTCCAAAAAGGTCTCCTGAAGAATTAAAAAAAGTTGCAGACAAAATAAAAAAATAAAATGGCAAATATAACTTTTAGTAGAAAAATATTTGAAAAAGAAATAGGGAAACTTGATGAAAAAATGCAGGAGAAGATTTCAATGTTTGGAACTCCTTTAGAGACATTTGATGATGAAACAATTGAAATAGAGGTATTTGCAAATCGTCCAGATTTACTCTCTTACCAAGGATTTAAAAGATGTTTTCTAGCTTTCTTAGGTAAGAAACCTGGATTAAGAAAATATGAAACAAATAAACCTGAAAAAGATTATCAAGTAATCATTGATTCTTCCACAAAAGATGTTCGGCCTTATACTGCGTGTGCTATTGTAAAAGGGCTTAAATTAGATGAAGAAAAAATAAAAGAAATCATAGGAATACAAGAAAAATTACATCTAACAATGGGGAGAAAAAGAAAAAAAGTAGCAATAGGAATTTATCCTCTTGAAAAAATAAAACTTCCAATTACATTGAAAGCTCTTGAACCAGATTACATCAAATTTATACCTTTGGAATCAGAAAAAGAAATGTCTGGATTGCAGATATTGCAAAAACATCCTGCAGGAAAAGAGTATTCTCACTTATTAGCAGGGAAATCTAAATTTCCTGTATTTGTAGATGCAAATAATAACATCTTAAGCATGCCTCCTATAATTAATTCACAAATGACAGGAAAAGTAACAACAGAAACAAAAGATGTATTTATTGAATGCTCTGGTTTTGATTTTAAGACTTTAAAAAAATGTTTGAATATACTTGTAATTGTATTTGCAGATATGGGAGGAAAGATTTACCAAATGGAATTAAAAGGAGCTCCAGAAAAAATATCTCCTGTATTGGAATCTGAAAAAATGAAAATTTCTCTTGAAAATACAAACAAAACTCTAGGAATAAATATAGATGAAAAGAAAATAAAAACATTGCTTGAAAGAATGGGACATAATTATAATCCTAAGACAAAGGAAGTTGAGATTGGAGCTTGGAGATCAGATATCTTACATGAAGTGGACTTGATTGAAGATGTTGCAATAGGATATGGATATGGGAACTTAAATCCAGAAATACCAAAAATATCTACTATAGGTAAAGAAAATTCAGAAGAGATAATAAAAAGAAAAATCTCTGAGATACTTACAGGATTAGGTCTTCTTGAAGTTTCAAATTATCATCTCACAAATAAAGAATCTCGGTTTGAAAATATGAATGTTTCAGAAAAACAAGAAAAAGATATTATTTATCTTGAGAATTCAAAAACAGAATATAATCTATTAAGAAAGGATATTTCATCATTTTTATTGAAAAATTTATCTGAGAATGTAGATTCAGAATATCCCCAAAAAATATTTGAGATAGGAACAGTGTTTAGTTTAAAACAAAATATTCAAGAGAAGGAAAACCTTGCTATAGCTATAACTCCCGGTAATTTCACTGAAATAAAACAAATATTGAATTATTTAGCTAAGTCTTTGGATTTAAAGATAGACTTTAAGGAAAATGATTCTCCTTCAAATTATTTAATTGAAGGAAGAACAACAAATATACTTTTTGAAAATAAAGAAATAGGAATTATGGGTGAAGTGCATCCTAAGATATTGAAGAATTGGAAAATAAAAATGCCTGTTGCAATATTGGAAATAAATTTAGAAGATATAATTAAAAAATTAAGTTAGCCAAAATAGGCTTTATTGTTGTCTTCATGTTTGCTATCCCAATTAGATTTTACCTTTGATATAACTTCAGAAAAATACCCTTTTATCTCTTTCCAAGATTTATAAGAGTTAATAATGAATTCTGCTTGATTTTTCATTGAAAAATTCACATCAAGTTCAATCAGGTTAAGTTCTATTTTTGTAAGTTCTTTATATGCTTCAGACAATTTCTTTTTTTCATCTTCCCCCATTGCCTTTACCATTGAAAAAACAAATATTGGAGAATTAATAGGGTTAAGCATCATCTCTGTAATTCTCAAATAACTTGAAAATTTATCTGACATTACTCTTCCAATTTCTCTCATTAAGAAATCTGTTTCAACATCTGAAATTTTTTCTATTGAAAATTCTTTATTTAATTCATCAAATTCAGGAAGATTATACTCTTTTTTCAAATCTTTATATTTTTCCTTGAGTTTTTGCAATTTAGATTCTTCTTTTTTTTCTTTCGTCATAAGTTTTTATTAATAAAAAGGTTTTATAAATATGTTGGAATTAATAACCTCCTGAGTAAAAATCAAATAATCAAATAAGCCGCAGTAGCTCAGTAGGTAGAGCGTTACCTTGGTAAGGTAAAGGTCCCGAGTTCAATCCTCGGCTGTGGCTTAAAATAAATTTGTCTGTTATGAATTGTTTAAATTGTAAAGTTATACATAAAAATATTATTAAGAAAAACTAAGGAAATTTAATATTTTTATTTTTTCATCCACTTTAATATCAATAGAGCCAATAAAGCTAAAAAGAATGCCATTGAAATTAAAAAGGAAATAATTGCTAAAATTCCAAAAAGAATAGAAAACCCGCTTTCTTTAGGTATGGCAGTAGCATATAATGCTAAAGATATTAAAAAAAGAAAGATGAAAATTGAAAGATTCTTTCGGACTACTCCTAAACCAACTTTAGTAGAGAATACTTTATTTTTTTCTATTTTAGAAACAATTTTAGGTTTTTTATTTGTTTTCTTTTTAACCACTCTCTTTTTTTTCACCATATTTATTATAATGAATGTTTATTTATAAATATTACTCTAACTTTATTTTTTGGGTTTTTTTACACTTTCATTAACTGAGACATTCTCATCTAACTTCCAATTCATACCAATAGCATTTCCTGTTACAACCTTGATATTTCTAAATGCTTGACCAAGCCAAAGAACATAAATATGGCCTGCTTCTTTTAATCCATCAGTTGTTTTTAAGTCAATATCTCTTCCTTTTATAGCATAAGAAAAACTAAGGCAGGTGAAAACAAGGAGTAAGATTAAAAAAACTGTAAAAAATTTATTTTTAACTTCCTTAAATTCCTGGCTTAACCAGATTATAGCAATTAATGCGATAACTAAGACTAGAATAACATTCACCATTAATATTGTAATATAAAATACTATAAAAAGATTTCGAAATAAAAAAATAAGAAAAATAGCCCCGCCAGGATTCGAACCTGGGTCACAAACTCCAGAGGCTTGTATACTTGACCGCTGTACTACGGGGCTTTTTGTATAATAAAATGGGTTTCAACAATTTCTTAAATCTTACTATTTTCTCAAAATATATGTTGTAAAATAGCTATAAGAAAAATTTATATATTGATATGAAATACATATTGACATGAAAGCAAAAAAAGGAAAAACAAGTAATAAGAATAAAAAATTAGAAGAAGTCCTTATACAAGTTGGATTAAGAATAGCAAAAAGAGGAGAAGGAGCATTATTTGTTGTTGGAGAAACTAAATATACTCCTTTAATTGACCAATCTGTTCCTCCCTTTAAAGCATCAAATAATCCTAAACTTTTAGAATCATTGGCATTAATGGATGGGGCTGTAATAATTAATAAAAAAGGTTTTGTTATAGCATATGGAGTAAGAATAAAGACCACAAAAATTTTCAAAAATTTTGGTACAAGACATTCTGCCGCAATAAGTGCTGCAACAGGAGACAATATTGTAGTAATAGTATCTGAAGAAGACAAAAAAGTAAGAGTAATGAAAAAAGGAAAGACAGTAATGCAAATAGATGCCCTTCAAAAAAATGTTGAAAAAGATGTTTCTAAGGCTGTTAAGGTTCTTGAGACAATAGGTGCAGGGACAGTTGGAGCAGTTGGAACAAGCATTCTTTTCCCTCCATTAGGTGTAGCTATTCTTCCAGGGATTGTTATTTTTGGCTCAGCATATTATCTTGGAAAACTTATCCAAAAAAAGATAGGAAAATAAAAGGGAATATAAAATAAGTTACCCCTAGAAACTAAATTCTTAATTTGATTTTACTTTTTTTTGATGTAATAAACTAAATATTATATAAAACAAGATAAATTGAGTAAAGAATAATACAAAATTATTAGCAGAAAAAAATTCTGAAAGGTTATACATACTGAAGTATCTAAATAAAAATTTTGGGATTTGATTCATAAGGTCTTTGAATGTTACAAATACAATTACCCATAATAAAGCAGATAAAACCATTGATAATATCACCTTTAACTTTGTTGGTCTAAAGTTCATAGATAATCTAAAATAAGTGACTTTAAAAGATTACCGAGTAGCGCCTTGCTGGAAGATGTGTAATGAAATGGGATTTAAGTTTCTTTATTTTTAATTAAAGAATTAAAAAATTCATAACTTGGCTTTTCTCCATAAATTTCCTGAAATTTTGAATTAAATTTCTCTTCAGTTTGTAAGGAAGAAATATTCTTAATTAATTCAAATAATTTATCTTGTCCAAAATTTTCAATTAAGATTTTTATTGCAAATCCCCCTTCTGTATAAAGACTATCCCCTCTTTTTTCAAAATAATCTAAAAATTTTTCGAATTTTTCGAGGTTTTTATTCTCTAATTGTTCAGATAAAAAAACTGCTAATCCTTCATTTAACCATCTGGGATAATGTGCTCCTTTTGAAAAAATATCATAATGTAAATGAACTAGTTCATGTTTTAATAGTTTTTTATATTCTTCATCGGAATACTTATGACAACTTTCTTTTTCATAATTTCTCCTATCTAAAAGATAAATTTTATTATTGGTTGCAAACCCCACATTCCAATCATCAGTTTTACTTCCTTTTAATTCATCTAGAGTCTCTCTGTCTTCAAAGATTATTATAGAAGGTCTATTTCTTGTCCAATTAATTTTAAAAAATTCTTTAAGTTCATTCATACACTCTTCAAAAATCCTATCTATAAATTCATCTTTTGTTTTAGATAGTTTTAAAGTCATTTTTATATTAATTATTTGTTTTATTTAAAATTATTGTATGAGTTTATTCATTGAATTTATAAATCTTGAATGAATTTTTCTTTTTTAGCTCTTTAAGAACAGAATTGTTATATGAAGTAGTTTTTCCTGAAAAATTTTCTGATTTTCCAATCTTAGTTATCTTGGTTAAATAGTATTTTTTTACTCTTCAAAATTTAACCTTTATAATTGAGCCCTAGAAGTTTGGTTCTTTTTTACATTTAAAATAATACGGAAACCACACTTCATTTTTTAACGCCCCGACCGAGATTCGAACTCGGGTCACGGCCGTGAAAGGGCCGCATTCTTGGCCTCTGAACTATCGGGGCTTTTTTTAAAACTACAGCTAAAAACTTAAGATAAAAACACTTTTTAAAGATAACTAAAAAGAAAAAAGAAAGGCTTACGCCTTTCTGAATTTAATTAATTGGTTTTATTTGCCCCAAGCTGCTACACCTAAAAGAATAAGCCAGACTAATGTTCCTACACCTGGTATTAGTACTAGCAATACCCACCATCCTGGCTTTTTTATAGCTTCGAGCATTTTCCATTGCCAGATTATTACAAATACTGAAAATACAATTATAGCTATGATATTTACAAGAGGTATAAGTACACCTATTAGTAAAAGCCATGGCCACCAGTGCATTTTTGATGTTTTAAACGCAATTATTAATGGTCCAACTCCAGGTATCCATGAAAGTTCTGGAGTTTTTAATTTTGCTTTTCTTCCAATAGCCATATATACAAAACTTGTGTAAATATAAAGACCAATTGAAATTATTATAGCTAAAACCATAATACTTGCAATAAAAGCTATTACTCCGGCTAAAATTTCTGGAGAAGACCCTGTTGCTTCAGAAGTTAAATTTAGGTTTGTTAAATCTAATGCCATTTTTCACCTCCTTTCAATTTTTTATTAAATGAGCCTACTCGGATTTGAACCGAGGACCCCCGCCTCTCTTAGATTTTGTCTCTGATTTTTTCAGTTTTTCTGTGAGAGATGCAACCAATTTTTTGGGCTGCAATCATATAAGAGCGGTGCTCTAGACCAGGCTGAGCTATAGGCTCATTGTTTTTCATTTTAAGTAAGATTTTGGAAATTTATAAGTTTTGTTATTGCTATATTTCTGTTAAATTTTCTTTTTTTAAAATTACCGCACATTTCAACTTATCCTCGATATATTAAGTAAGTAAAAATTTTCCCTACATATTTCTATACGTATAAATTGGAAAAAGGTTTATAATATATAAATAATAATATACCTTATGAGAAAGAAGGTGGTGTTAACTATAGTATTTACTTTGTTTTTATCTTTTATTTGTATTGTATCTGCTGAACCAATATCTGAAGATTTGCATCTAAATATTCAAACTACTTACCCAAATGGTACAATCATTTCTGGAACATTTAATTTTGTTTTTAATATTTCTAAAAGTGTAACCTGTTCAAATCCTGTTTACTCAAATTCAGTAGTTTTAACTACAGATTCTTTAGGTAGGATTTCATATTATCTTCCAAGTGTTTCTTTGAATTATTCAGAACAATATTATTTGTGTTATTATAGAAACGGAGTTTTAATAGATTCTGTTAAAATGTCAAGAACTCCTTATTCTTTTAGAGCTAAAAATATTTCTTTGAGTGGTGTTGAAGCTGATTCTAATTTTAATATGAGCGGATATAATTTTACTTCTTCATATTATTTTGGAAGTGGAGCTTATCTTAAAGAAGTTAATGATACTTTAAAGCAACTGAATTGTGCAGATGGACAAGTTGCTAGATGGAACTCAACTTCTTTGAGGTGGTATTGTTCTTATGTTTCTGCTTCTGGGGGCGGGGATATTGAGGCAGTTACTACAGACAATATTTATTTAACAGGAGGAGGCACAACTGGAACTGTAAATATTGTATTTAATGAAACTAAACTAAATCAGACAATTGATTCTAAAATAACAAATTATAATGTTTCTTTTTTTAATTTAATTAATGTCCTCATATCTTCAATTGGAAATTGGAGTGCTGAGAAATACAATTACTATACTAGAACTGAAATAGATCAGATTAATACTTCTGTTACAAACTACATAAACACTACAAATCAGTCAATTTTAGATTATGTTGAAAATAATTTTATGCCTATTGGAGTTGGGAATTTAACTGTGAACAATACTGCTTACTTAGATGGGTACGATAGTAGTTTTTTCATGCCTTTAAATAATTCTGTTTATGGAGAGTTTAATTTTAATGGGGGTTGGACAGATGATGGAGTTACTATTTCTGGAGGGAATGTTTATGCTAAAGCAGGATACTTTTACAATATTAGTTCTTTGCAAGTTTCTAATTTGAATATAAATGGTTCTTTAACTCCTTATAATGGTTTTGATAACCAATTTGATTTAGGAAGTGAGAACTTGAGGTGGAGAAACTTGTATCTTAGTGGTAAAATCAATGCTGTTACACTCAACTTAAGTGGAGATTTAGTTGTTGCAGGAGTGAACATTCCTCAGTTAATTTTAAGTAATAATGTTTCAATAAACAACACTTTGAATAGACTTAATGAAACTTTGATAGCTTATGTTAATAGTCAAATAACTTCTAATGAATATAATGCTACATGGATAAATAATACATTCTACACTAAACTACAATCAGATGTAAATCTAACACATCTAAACACAACAATAATTCAGATACTAAATAATGGAAGTTATTTGAATGTTCCAGAAACAGACCCATACTGGAGATTAAATTACACAAACATGCAAAACCCATGTAGTCCTAATTTTGTAACAGGAATTCATCCAAATGGAACATTTATCTGCGGAACAGTTCAACAAGCAGCAGAAACAGATCCATATTGGACTTTAAACTACACAGCATTCAACCAATCATGGAGTTCAACAACAAATTTATCATATGCAACTTGGGCTGCATTGAATAATGGAACTTACACAAATATGACTAATCTTTCTTATATGACTTTAGATAATTTTACATTACAGAATCTTTCAATGAGAAATTATGTAAACTTACAAAATGCTTCTCAAACTTATTTAATCAACTTAAATAATCAATCTGTAACAAATTACATAAATTCAGTTGCATCAATTGGTGAACCTAACTGGAATGCAAACTTTACAGCATTCAACCAATCATGGAGTTCAACTTATAATGAGACTTACAATACTTGGGCCTACAATCAAACAACTCCTGCAATAGTTTACGCAGATTCTAAATTCTTTAGTGATATTTCTAATTTTACAGGAACATTGATGGATGGAAGATTTTGTACTTATAGTGCTGGAACTGGAATGATTGATTGTACTCAGACTTCTGGAGAATTTACAGAATCAGATCCTTTGTGGACTGCAAATTACACACTTTTCAATCAAAGTTGGTCAAATACATACAATCAAACTACAAATGATTCAATTAATAATTATATCCTTGCATATGTAACATTACAGAATGGTTCTTTGGTAAATTACATAATTGCAGTAAACGATTCAATGAGAAACTATATCGATAATCAAATAATTTCTAATGAGTATAATGATGACTGGATAAATCAAACTATTTACAATACAACCCAAGTAGATGCAATTAACACTTCAATGAAGAATTATGTAGATAGCACATTTACAACTGAAAACTATGTTAATTCTCAAAACACTTCAATGAGAAATTATGTAAACTTACAAAATGCTTCTCAAACTTATTTAATCAACTTAAATAATAAATCTGTAACTAATTACATAAATTCAGTTGCATCAATTGGTGAACCTAATTGGAATGCAAACTTTACAGCATTCAACCAATCATGGAGTTCAACAACAAATTTATCATATGCAACATGGAATGCATTGAATAATGGAACTTACACAAATATGACTAATCTCTCTTACATGACTTTAGATAATTTTACATTACAGAATCTTTCAATGAGAAATTATGTAAACTTACAAAATGCTTCTCAAACTTATTTAATCAACTTAAATAATCAATCTGTAACAAATTACATAAATTCAGTTGCATCAATTGGTGAACCTAATTGGAATGCAAACTTTACAGCATTCAACCAATCATGGAGTTCAACAACAAATTTATCATATGCAACTTGGGCTGCATTGAATAATGGAAGTTATTTAAATGTTCCAGAAACAGACCCAAGATGGACTGCAAATTATACAAACATGCAAAATCCATGTAGTCCTAATTTTGTAACAGGAATTCATCCAAATGGAACATTCATCTGTGGAACAGTTGAACAAGCAGCAGAAACAGATCCATATTGGACTTCAAATTACACTGCATTTAACAGATCATGGAGTTCAACAACAAATCTCTCATATGCAACATGGAATGCATTGAATAATGGAACTTACACAAATATGACTAATCTCTCTTACATGACTTTAGATAATTTTACATTACAGAATCTTTCAATGAGAAATTATGTAAACTTACAAAATGCTTCTCAAACTTATTTAATCAACTTAAATAATCAATCTGTAACTAATTACATAAATTCAGTTGCATCAATTGGTGAACCTAATTGGAATGCAAACTATTCAATATTCTTAACCCATGCAACTACAAGCTATGTTGATGCTCAAAACCTTTCAATGAGACATTTTGTTAATTACACAAATAATACAATGACACAATATGTTGGGATACAGAATCTTTCAATGAGAAATTATGTAAACTTACAAAATGCTTCTCAAACTTATTTAATCAACTTAAATAATCAATCTGTAACAAATTACATAAATTCAGTTGCATCAATTGGTGAACCTAATTGGAATGCAAACTACTCAATCTTCTTAACCCATGCAACTACTTCATATGTTGATACTCAAAATCTTTCAATGAGACATTTTGTCAATTACGCAAATAACACAATGAAGGATTATGTTGATGCAAGAGTTGCATCAATTGGTGAACCTAATTGGAATGCAAACTACTCAAATGTTGCATTTACAAATATTCATGAAACATTTAATCAAAATGTTACTTTCTTAAGGAATATATCTGTTGATGGTAACACTTTAGTCGTTGACTCCAATAATAACCGAGTTGGGGTGAATACTGTTGCTCCTTCACAAACATTAGAAGTTGCTGGGACATTTAAAGCTAATTCTAGCCATGGTTCAATTACTTTAGATTCAAATGGAAATGTTTTAATTGGTATATAATAAACAAAAATAATTTTATTTTTTTACATTTTTGATTTTTTTAGTTTTAGTAACTTTTATTAACAGATATTCGTATTGACATATATGAAAAAAGGGGTATTTATTGGACTGTTTTTGATAGTTTTTTTTCAGTCTTTACAATTCCTTAATGCAGATATTATTTCTATAAATTCTGGAGGAAGTCAAGGATTAATCATAAATCCAGATAAATATTTAGAGGGTTTTTTCTTTGGAGATATTCAAGTTCTTTCTGTATGTGGAAATGGAATATTAGAGGAACCTTATGAAGAATGTGATGATGGAAATAATATTGATGGAGATGGATGTTCTGCAACTTGTAAGCTTGAAGGAGGTTCAGGTGGAGGAGGGGGAGGCGGCTCTTCAACAGAAGACAGAATTCCAGGTAAACCATACATTCGAATAGATCCAGATAGAATTGAAAGAGGAGTGCTTACAAATACAAATATTGAAGAAAAAATAAAAATAACTAATCTGGATAGATTTAATCCAACTAATTTTTCAATCCGTTCTGAAGGATTTGATTCTGATTTAATAGTTAGCTTTTGGGATGAATTAAACAAAAAATGGACCAATTCATTTTATCTTAGTTTATCTGCAGAAGAAACTTACGAATTAAGAATAAGGTTTACTTCTCCAAAAGAACCAGGCAATTATACTGGAACTATATTTATAGATGGTAAAAATGCGAGTGTTATTTTAAATTTTCAGAAGAGACCTTTACTATTTGATTCAAATATAATTGTTTCAAATAGGGATTACACTGTTCCTCAAGGAGAAAAATTGAGAACCTCTGTTACTTTGATACCTATTGGTGAAAAAGAAAGAATGGACGTAACTTTGAATTATGCTATAAAAGATTATGAAAATTCAGTTTATTTAACTAGAAGTGAGACTGTTCTTGTAGAAAATCAAATTAATTTCAAAAGAAATTTTGATACAGGTATACTTCCATTGGGCTCTTATATAGTTACACTTGATTTAATTTATCCTAATGGAGTTGCTCCATCAAGTGCCCATTTCCAGGTTGTAGAAGGAAGACAGAGTACTTTGTTTGGTAGAATTGTATTCTTCCTTGTTAATTCTATACTCATAATATTAGTCCTTATAGTAATTACTGTGGTATTTAGAATTATAAGGCGTTCCCAAAAGAAAAAAGAATTGGATGAAAAAGAAAAATCTTTAAAGAGATTCAAGGAATTGGAAGAAGGAGGAAGTTTAAAGGAAAGTAAATTAGGAGGCAAAGAAAGTAGTAAATCCAAAGATAAAGAGAAATCTTCTGAACCCCTTAAAAAAGACAATCTTCTTGAAAAAAATGCAAAAAAGGATAAGTAAGATTCTTTATAAAATTCCTTAAATCTAAGACATCCAAACATTTTTAAATGAACTCTTTTTTAATAATTCATCCAATGAACATAAGGGAGGATAATCTATTCTCTTTTGTGTTTTTAATGACGAAATAAACTTAAGGAAATAAAATGGACATTTACCAAATCATTGAAAAAGCAAGAAAGACTGGAAAAATAGAAAAAGGTACTAATGAAGTTACAAAAGCTATAGAAAGAGGAACTGCTAAACTCGTAGTTTATGCAGGTGATGTTCAGCCAAAAGAAATTGTTCAACACTTACCTCTTTTGTGCAAAGAGAAAAATATTTTATGTAAGGAAGTTGAGAGTAGACAGAAACTAGGTATTGCTGTTGGAATAAAAGTACCAACTTCTTCAGTGGCAGTCATAGAAGCTGGAGACAGCCAAAAAGATATTGCTGGATTAAAATGATAAGTTTTTCTTTTAGAGAAAGAAAAGCCCCAATGTAAAAAATTATATTATAAAATGGCAAAGGAACAAAGAACAAGAGAAGTAAAACAGCAAGGTTCTAAAGGTAGTGATAAAATTGTTACAGAAGAAGCTGTTCCTGCTGTTGTTGAAGAAATTCTTGGAAGAACCGGATTTAGAGGAGAAATTACACAGGTTAAATGTTTAGTTCAAGCAGGAAGAGATAAAGGGAGAAGCATGAGAAGGAATGTTAAGGGTCCTGTAAGAATTGGAGATGTTTTAATGCTTAGAGAAACTGAAATTGAGGCCAGAAGAATTAAATCTAATATTACAAAGGGAAGTTATAGTTAAAATGCCAAAATGTGTTTATTGTGGAAAACAATATGATCTTCATAAGGGGCTTACATTGGTTATGAAAGATGGTTCAATTAATTATTTATGCTCTTCAAAATGCAGAAAGAATATGCTTATGAAGAGACGTAAGGTTAGATGGATTTCTAAAAAGATAAAAAATAAAAAAGATTAATTTTATTTTAGATTTAAAATTAACTTGGTATCGAAGGATATTTAAATAAAGATTTTTTATTATAGATATGGTTTCAGGTGAAAAAGATAAGGTGTTCTCAAGTAAAATTAAGTATGATGGATTAATGGATTTTAAAGAATTTTATAAATTCTGTTATCAGTGGCTTATAGAAGAACCAGAATTAGAAGTTATTGAAAATAAGTATGCTGAAAAGATTTCAGGAGATGCAAAAAATATTGATGTAGAATGGACAGGATTTAGAAAAGTTACTGATTATTTCAAATTTCAGGTTATTGTTAAATTTAAAGTTATAAATCTCACTAATGTTGAAGTTCTTCAAGATGGTAAGAAATTGAAGATGAATAAAGGGAGCGTTGAAGTTTCTATTTCAGGGACATTAGTTAAAGATTACGACGGTAAATTTGAACATACTTCAACTCAAAAATTTATGAGATCAATATATGAAAAATGGGTTATACCCTCAAGAGTAAAAGAATATGAAGACAAACTTGTTAAAGCCTGCAATGATTTTTTAGCTCAAGCTAAAGCATTCTTGGATTTGGAAGGAAAAACTAATTTTTAATTCACTTTTTGTTTGTTTTTTAACTTAAAATACAAACCGAAATCCTTAAATATTAATTTTGATTAATGATTTTATGAAAAAGGTTATTGTATTATTATCTATGATTTTTTTAACATTATTAGTTGTTCCTTCTGTTCTTGCCCTTGAACTTGAGGTTGAAAAATTAAGTGCAAATGAAGTTGTTATTTCTGGATTAAATGAGCCTGCTTCTTTTGATTTGAGGATAACAAATTTAGGTTCTTCTGAAAATGTTGTTCTTTATAGTTTTTTTACCCAAGAGATTTCTCCTAAGGAATTGCGTTTAGAGAGTAAAAAAACACAAGATGTTACTCTTAAGATTTATCCTTCTGAAAGAATGAAACCTGGATATTATACATTTGATTATTTTATTAGAAATAATTATGGAGATGAAGTTTCACAAACTTTAACTATTGATATACTTAATTTTGAAGATGCATTTGAAATAGGTTCTCAAGATTTTAATCCTGAATCAAAGACCCTTAATGTGTATATACATAATAAAGTAAATTTTAATTTTGAAAATGTAGTTGTTGTTTTCAAATCTCCTTTTTTTGAGTTTAAAAAAGAATTTAATTTAGGGCCTAATCAAAGAAATGATTTTACAATTACTTTAGACAAAGAAGATTTCAAAAAATTGATGGCTGGATATTATACTTTTGAAGCTGAAATTGAGGCAAAGGGGCTTAAGGGAGTTGTAGAGGGAACTTTAAAATTTTCTGAAAAGGATATTTTGACCACAACCAAAAAAACTTATGGTCTTATAATAAATACTAATGTTATTGAGAAGGTAAATGAAGGAAATGTTCTTACAAAAACTGAGACTGTTATAAAAAAGAATGTTCTCTCAAGATTATTCACTCATTTTAGTCCAGAACCAAATACTGTTGAGAGAGAAGGACTTGTAGTTTATTATACTTGGTATGATGAATTATCTCCTGGAGAAGTTTTAAAAATAAATGTTAAAACTAACTGGCTTCTTCCTTTTGTTATTGTTTTATTAATTGTTCTTGTTGTTATATTAGTTAAGAAGAATCTAAATAGAAATATTGTTTTAAAGAAAAAAGTTTCATTTGTTCATGCTAAAGGAGGAGAATTTGCCCTTAAAGTGATGATTCTTGTAGAGGCTAAGAGCTTCTTGGAAAGAATAAGTATAATAGATAGATTGCCTTATCTTACAAAGGTTCATGAAAGATTTGGAGGAGAACAACCTTCAAGAATAGATGATAAAAACAAAAGAATTGAATGGAACTTTGAAAGAATGCAACCTGGAGAAAGAAGAGTTTTCTCTTATATAATTTATTCAAAGATAGGAGTTTTAGGTAAATTTGCTTTACCTTCTGTAACTGCAGTTTATGAGAAAGAAGGAAAAGTTAAAGAGGCTCAGTCAAATCAAGCTTTCTTTATGCTTGAGCCAAGAGCCACTAAGGATTTAGAAGGACAATAAAATTACCTTAAAGGTTAAAAACTCTTGTTTATTAGTTATTTTATGGTTAAAAGAAGTGATTCCAGAGCAATGTCTACAATTGTTGCTACTTTATTAATTATAATGCTTACAATTGTTGTTATTGGTGTTCTTTGGGTTGTTGTTAAAAATTTGGTTTCTAAAGATATTGAATTAGCCAATATAAAGAAAGAGTTTTTTGCAGAGCATCTAGAAATCACTTCTGTTAAAGTAGAAGGAAATTTAGCCAGACTTTCTTTGAAAAGGATAGGGGGAGAATCACATAGCAAAGATTTAATTTATAGTACAGAGGAGGTGGTATCCCAAGAAGTGGATATTGTTTCCATAGTGGATTTATCTAGGAGTATGGTTACTTGCAATGGGATTAATAAAGCGTGCTGCTCTACTTTAGGTGGTAATTATATATCTGGTTCTCCTTTAGGTAATTGTACCGGGGTTGATGTTTCTAAAGAAAATATTTGTACTGAAACTTGTTCAGGGTCTTGGGTAAATAGATTGACCCCTGCAAAAGAAGCAAATAAAGAACTGATTAATATAATTTCAACTGTAGAAGGAAGTAGAATTGGGCTTGTGGCTTATAGTGCTAACGTTATTCCCTCTTCAACTATTGGTTTAACAGACAATGTGGAAATGTTAAATAATGTTATTGATTCGTGGGATACAGATTCATATACTTGTATTTGCTGTGGAATAAATAGGGCTTCTCAAATTTTAAGTGAACAATCTTCAGATAAGAGGATTAAAAAAATAATTGTAATGAGCGATGGTGTTGCAAATTATAAATGTACTCCGCATAGATATGATTCTACGCAAGCCCCAATAGATGCAATAAATTCTGCATGCGCTGCAAATAGTAGTTTAAAAAATTTAACTATTTATTCTATAAGTTTTGGTGCTGAAGCTAATCAAGCAACATTAGAAGCAATAGCTAATTGTGGAAATGGGTCAACTCTTTCTGTATTGAATTCAGAGGATTTAGTAGGAGTATATACTCAAGTAGCACAGGAAATTATAACTACTTCAGTTATTTATAATCGTTTTAATTATCTTTATGTTGTTTTTCACAATGAAACAACAGAACATGTAGAGAAAGTATTTGAGATACCTCAAAATCTCCAAGTAAAAGGATATACATTTAATTTGGAAGGAAAATTAGAAGGAGAAATAATTAAAATTGAAGTATATCCTGTTATTTTATCTAATTCAGGTAAAGAAGAGATAGGTCCGTTGTTTGATTCTTGGGTTAAAAAGTAATAAATTATTTTTTTTCAGTTATAATCATCTTTAATATATTTCTTCCATCTTTTTCTATTTTTATTACTTTTATTTCTTTGTTTGTATAACCTCCATGAAATTGCACATCAAAATTTAACATCTTTTCAACTACTTCGTATCTTAATCCTGTTTTTTCTACTATTCTTTTAATTTCCTCTTCTTCTATGTTTCTTTTAATCCCTTCATATTCTAATTTTCTTTCTTCAAGAAAAGTTTTTATCTTCTCTTCAAGTTCATCGTATTCTTCTTCTTCAATCATCTCTATTATTCTGTTGTCAAATTCACTTCCTTTTATAAGTTCTTTAACATGAGAGTATCCAATTTTATTTTCTTCTGAGATTTTTCTTATTTCTTTGTTTAAATTATCTATTTCTTTTTGTTCCATCTTTTGTTTGATTTTAGCTAATTATCTTAAGCATTATAACTTTTTAATATTTTAGAAAATAAAAATCCCTCCACCAAGAGTCGAACTTGGGATCTTCCGGGTTCTGCTTTCATTCACAGATTCCTTCAGGAATGGCTTATCGTGTTTCATTCTAGTCCACTATTTTTATGGAATGTCCACACTAGCTATAAGCTACAGCCAGACGCTCTAACCACTGAGCTATGGAGGGGTTTAATCTATACACTCCATAAATGGAGTATTAAAATCCTTAATCAAAAGGACAATAAAACATAAGATTAAGTGTTTTAAAAGATTATCTATCTAAACATTGGCGAATATGTTTATCTTTTAAGACGGTTATCTTTAAGAGGTTTTCTTTTACTGTGGAACAAACTTAAAAGAATGTAGAAACCAAGCCATGTTCCTGCAAATATAAATACACATCTGTTTGTCATTGCATCTAACTTACATATTGTAAAAAGATTATGGAATATTGGAGGCATAAAAGAAAATAAGTTGACTAACATATATAATATTCCTGTTAGAATAAAACTCCCCATACCTTTCATAACAGTTGGTTTGAAATTCATAATTAGATTAAGATTCTATGGTTTTTAAATATACTCTTTAACCTATCCTCTATAAAATAGAAGAATTTAAAAACCCATTTATACATAAAAACTAATAAAATGAGGTCAAAAACTATTGATGAATCAGATCTCTTCGATGAAGAGGATTTAGATCAGGCTATTGACGATTTAGGTCTTGATGACTGATACTTTTCCTAATTCTTTTATTTTTTTATTTCAAAAGATACTCTGTTGTTAGCTTTGTCTAACTCTTCGAAGTCTGTTTCAATTATAAATTCTATTTTTTGAACATCTATTTGTTTTACCCAAAGATTAGCTATTGAAACTTTTCTTCCATATCCTATATCTATTTCAGGAATTTCTATTTCTTTAATCTCTTTTCCATTTGCTAAAACTTTTACTTTTGACTCTCCAGCATCTTTTAGTCCATTATTTCTTATACTGAAATTTATGTCTAAATATTTTCCATGCATAGAAGCTTTTGCATCTTCAAACAATAAATCTGGGTTGCTTGGTATAGAGTAAATTTTTTCTATGAAGTCAAGTATGTCTTCCCCTATTACTTGGTCACATTTGCTTATCTCATACATTATATTCTTTGGGTTTTTTGAATGATCAAATCCTAATACATGAAGAAGTTCGTGGATTGCAACATTGGGTCTTTCACATTCAGAGTCTTTCATAAGAAGAATTTTTCCAGCTTCTATTACATTAAAATTTCCAGCTATAGTTATATTTGTTGGTCCCCCTTCACCTGCAATAAATAATTTTCCTTCTAATTTTGTTGTCTCTTCACAGGTTATTGTTATTTGTTGATTTTTTTCAACAGGATAGAACTCTAAAATTGTTTCCTGTTCCATTATTTCTAATGCTCTTTCCATATCTTTTTTTCTTTTGATAGGACAGTTCTCTATCTTATAAGTTATTTTTTTATCTGGAAATCTCATATTTTCATAGAATTGTAATTGGGTTGATTCATAAGAGTTTACACTGAAATTGGAATTTGAGTTGGATTCTAAATCAAACTCTGTTGTTTTAAAGGGTATGAACCAGTATATAGATAATAGTAAAATTATAATTACTACAACAAGAAATCCATTTATTATTCTCCCCTCCATTCTTAAAAATGTGAAATTTATTTTATAAATCTGTTGTTGTAATTTTCTTTTTATTTTCTAATTTTTTATGAATTGTTTAAATTTTATATAAAAGTAGTCATTACACAGTTACACCAAAATAGAAATGTTTATAAAGTACTGGTTAATAGTAAAAATAGTTAAAATGGTCAAGAATAAATCAAAGGTAATGAGAAAAGTTGGTAAGGCAGTTGCTACTGCAGGTTTATGTTTACTTCCTCTTTTATCTAGTGGACAGAGTAGCACAAGTATTCAAAGAGGAGTTAATGCTGGAACTTTTGTTAGAGAAACACCTCTTCATATGGTTTACAGATTTGGATTCAATGAAGACCTTAAGAAAGCAATAAAGAAATCTAAAGAACCTCATCTTTATACTACTGATCCAAATAGTTATATTAGATTTAACAATGATACTTCTGCATTTGAATTATTTTACTCTAAGAAAAATTTCAATGAAAAAGGTGAAGGTAAATCAATTGGATTAACAATAAGAGAAAAAGGAAAAGTGGGAGTGTGTGACCCTAAAGGATTAGGAAGTAGAGGAAGTGTTCTTCCTTCGTTCTACTGGGTTCCTTCGCATGCTTATTTAGAGGAAAAAGTAGAAACAGAAAAACCAAGGGAAGTTGTTAAAGAACAACCATCTAACAATTATAATATAACAAACATAAACAACACTACAAATACAAATTATAATTATTATGGGGATACAACTAAGAATAAATTAGAAAAGACTAGAGGAGAGGGTTTAGAACTTAGACTTTTAATTGAAGGAAATAAAACTATTAATCCTCTTGAAAGTCCTTTTTTTGGAGGTTCTGCAGCAATTCAATTAGGAAAGGGTGCAGTTTGGTTAGGACCTTATGCTACAGTTGGATTTGGAAAAGAAACTAATTTTTCTTCAACTCCTGTTTACAATGAAACTTTACTAAATCAGGCACTTCAATTATCTACTATAACTGAAGGAGTTAGAAATGAATATGCTGAGAAAGCTTATCCTATTGAATTTGGCGGGCTTTTATCTGTAGGAAGTAAAGATGGGAGAGTTAGAGTTAATTTAGGTTATGGTGTTGTTAAAGAAGCAGTTTCTACAAGTGATGTTGTTGAGACAGGATATGACTGGATGAGTCAGAATGGAGCTGTTGTAGGAGAGAAAAAACCTTATGCTATAAATATAGAAAAAGGAGTAGATTCTGATAAATATATTCCTACTCAGAAAGTTGGAGTTGATGTCCATCCTTTCAAAAATTCTGGGTTTTATTTAGGTGCAGAAGCTCAACACAGAGGAAAAGTTGATTCAAAGATGGATAGAATTAATTATAATGTTAAAGCAGGATGGAGATTTGGAGGGAAAAGAAAATGAATAAAGCTTACAAATTAATTTTTGCAGTTTTTGTGTTCTTTTTCTCAGTTGTACTTTTAACATCTATTCCTTCAGTTTCTTCTAATGATACATTAAAGATAAATACTTTTTTAGTTTATGAAGATTCTACTTCAGCAACTTCTAAAACAGTTACTCAAGGAGATTCTTTTAATGTTGTTATGGTTGCCTATGGGCATGGAGAAGCTTTGCAATATGAAAAATTAGATTTAGTAGGTTCAGCTACAATATTTAAAGAATATGTTAGTGGAGATAAAATAAATACTTATACTTGGCTATATACAAAAACTTATACTGTTAATTCAGGAATACTTGTTCCAGGAACATATACTTTAAGATTTACTGCAAGAACAGTTAATGGGAATGAAGAATATTCTGATTTGCAATTAACAATACTTCCTAAGACTAATCCTATTGTTTGTGGAAATGGTATAAAAGAAGGAACAGAACAATGTGATTATGGTTCATCAAATGGACAAGTTTGTAATCCATTGTATGGAAGTTCTTGTCAATATTGTTCAACTCAATGTAAACTAATTACTCTAAAAGGACCTTACTGTGGAGATGGAACTTGTAGTAATGGTGAAACTTGTGAATCATGTCCAACAGATTGTGGTGTATGTCCAGATAATATTAAACCAGTAGTAGATATAACAAATCCAATTGCTACAACTTATACTTCGCACAGAACAAGTTTAACTTTTAATGTTCAAGATGATAATTTAAAATCATGTTCTTATAAATTAAACAATAATCCATCAGTAACAATGCAATCAGTATCTAATGGAGTGAATGTGGTTACAGGAATAACTTCTGTTGTTGGAACAAATACATGGGCTGTAACTTGTGTAGATTATTCAGGAAATGTTGGAAGTGATTCAGTTACATTTACTGTTACATTACCTCCAGTTTGTGGAAATGGAAAGTTAGAAGCAGGAGAACAATGTGATTATGGTTCATCAAATGGACAAGTTTGTAATCCATTGTATGGAAGTTCTTGTCAATATTGTTCAACTCAATGTAAACTAATTACTCTAAAAGGACCTTACTGTGGAGATGGGATAAAACAATCAAATGAAGAATGCGATGATGGAAACAATGTTAATGGAGATGGATGTTCAGCAACTTGTAAAATTGAAGAAACTAAAGAATGTGTTTTACAACTTACAAAGTCAGTTAATGATACTGATGTTAAAGTAGGAGATATGGTTAGTTTTACTTTGAAATACAAGAATGTTGGAAATGGAGCTTGCACAGGTGGAGGGGTTAAAGTTCAGGATATATTAAATCCAAAGTTCAAAGTTATAGCATATTCAGCTAATGTAAAAGATGATATTGATAAACAAGGAATTTCTTTTGGATATTCTAGTATTCCAGATTATGATTCTTCTACAAATACTTTGACATTTAATGCTCATACAGTATCTCCAGGAGAAGAAGGGATTATAATGATTGGTGCAAAAGTTTTAGAACCTTCTAAATGTGGGGATTTCCAAATATCTAATCAGTTTAAAGTTTGGAGTAATGAAAAAGGGTGGCAAAACAGTAATACTGTTACAGTTTATGTGGATAATGATTGTTATACTCCTGTTTGTGGAAATGGAAAGTTAGAAGCAGGAGAACAATGTGATTATGGTTCATCAAATGGACAAGTTTGTAATCCATTATATGGAGGTTCTTGTCAATATTGTTCAACTCAATGTAAACTAATTACTCTAAAAGGACCTTACTGTGGAGATGGAACTTGTAGTAATGGTGAAACTTGTGAATCATGTCCAACAGATTGTGGCGTATGTCCAGATAATATTAAACCAGTTGTGAATATAATTAATCCAATAAATACAACTTATACTTCGCACAGAACAAATTTAACTTTCAGCGTTTATGATGATAATCTAAAATCATGTACTTACAAATTAAATGATGTTCCTCAAGCTAATGTTCTTTCTTTGAAGAATGGAGTAAACATAATTACAGGAATAACTTCTGTTATGGGAATAAATACATGGACTGTAACTTGTGTAGATTATTCAGGAAATGTTGGAAGTGATTCAGTTACATTTACAGTTAAAAAAGGTTGCACATCTTGTTGTGGAGATGGAATATGTGATCCATCAGCAGGTGAAACATGTTCAACATGCCCTTATGATTGTGGAGTTTGTCCAAAAGAGTGTACTACTTGTAAAGATTCTAAACCTTTAGATGATAGATATTATACACCTACAGGGAAAGTAACAATAGTCCATGATGATTCAGATGATTTGCCAAATAAACAAGAAAAATCTTTAAAGGCAAATAAAACACCATTGATAGCTTTAATACTTATTGCAGGTATTTTAATTTTATTAATTTTGGTGATTATAATAAGACTTACTAGAAGATAAATAATTATATATTAAGTGATATTATTATTTATATACATTTGAGGCAAATTAATATGATAATTCGCTCTTTAAAAGATATATACAATTTGGGTAAAGAATTTTCTTATTTTAAAAGAGAATATCCAAAGATAAAATCTGTTTTTGAGGATTTTGATACTTCTGAAAATCCAAGAGAATCTCTTGAAAAGATTATTAGTGCTGCTAAATTAAATCCTCTTACAGATGAGTTTCTTAAAATAAGCAAAACTTATGATATGATTTTAAGAGCAGAACAAAATGCTAAGTATAATGGGTGGGCTAATGCTTGTTTAAGTGCTGTAGATGAGATGAAGTTAAATGTTGAAGTTTTATCTAAGGATAATATTCCTTTTGACTATTCTTCTTTGTATGTTTCAAATCACCCATATGGGCTTTTAGATAGTGCTTCACTTTTGGGAAAATTAGGAAGTGCCTTGAATGAGAAGGGAAAGAATGTTAAGTTTATTGCTATGAATCAACTAAGAATTATAGAAGGTATAGAAGAGATATTGCATTTTGTTCATTGTACTACTTCTAGCTCTAATTTAAAGTCATTAAGAGATTCAATGTCTTATTTGAAGAATGGGGGGAATTTAGCTATTTGTCCTGCAGGAACAATGTCTGGTCCTGGACTTAGAGAGTATCCTTGGAAAAATGAAATGGCTCCTTTGATTTACCATTCAGAATATGTTGTTCCAATCTGGACTTCTGGACCAAATCATGATGGATTGTATAATCTTCTTGCAAGATCTAAGAGAACAGAGAAATTAAGGAGAGTTTTATCTCTTAGGGAGGCCTGGAATAAAGAAGGTAAGGATTTAGTTATTAATATTGGAGAACCAATCCCTTCAAAAGAACTTATGAAAATAAAAAACCCAAAAGAGAGAATACAATATTTAAGAAAGAAATCTGAAGCTTTGAAGGTTAAAGTTTAATTTATTTCTTCTTTAGTAAGCTTTAAAAATTAAAAGATGTATGATTTCTTGTAGTTTTAACTACAGATAAATCATAGGCCTCGATAGTTTAGTGGCTAAAACACTTGCCTGTCGCGCAGGAGTCCCGGGTTCGATTCCCGGTCGGGGCGTTTTTCTATAGAACAGGGTTTTTAGGTGACTACAAAAAATGCTATTTGTAGACACCCAGAACAAAAGTTTTAAAAATGTAGTCACCCATTATTATATTATGCATGTTGAAAAGAGGAAATTAGGAAACAAAATAAAGTACTATCTTGCCCATTCTTATCGAGAAGGTTCAAGAGTCCACAAATTTAGGCAATATTTAGGACAAAATCTTAAACCAGAGAAATTAGAAGAAAGAAGAAAGATAGCAGAAAAATTTATTCTTGAAGAAATTCACAAATACCAAATAATAAAAGATCCTTTGGACTTTGAACTTTCAAAAGAAGAAATTGACTTAATAAAAAACCTTGAAAAAGAAATTCCTATAAAAATTTCTCATTTATCTGAAAAGGACTGGAAATTTTTCTCGGAATTGTTTACATATAACACTAATGCTATTGAGGGAAGCAAGTTGAACCAAAGAGAGGTTAAAGATATTTTAAAAGAAGACAAATGGCCTAATAAATCAAAAGAAGACATTGCAGAAGCATATGGAGTGGATGAAGCAATTAGATTTATTAGAAAAACAAAAGAGTATTGTTCAGTTAAGTTGATTAAAGAACTACATAAAATAGTTTTTAAAAATTCAAAGAAATTCGCAGGGGAGTTAAGGAAGAAGGGGGAAGAAGTTGTAGTGATGGATGGGAATGGAAGAGTGGTTCATGAAGGAGCCCCTCAAAAGAGAATAAACCACCTATTAAAAGAATTAGTGGAATGGTACAATAGAAACAAGCAAAAATACCCTGCATTAGTCCTTGGAGCAGTAGTTCATAACCAATTTGAGAATATTCACCCATTTGCAGATGGAAACGGAAGAGTTGGGAGAATTTTATTAAATAATATCTTGATTAAACATGGATTGCCCCCAATTAATATTGATATGAAAAATAGAGTAGAGTATTACTCTTCTCTTCAGGAATACCAAAAAAATCAAAACCTTAAACCAACAATAGAGCTTTTTATGAAAGAATACAAAGACCTTAAGGAAAAGTTGGATAAGAAGACAAAAGAATGATTTTAATTAGGTGACTACAAAAAAGGATATTCAAATATACATTGAGCCATTTTATAAAAGGTTCAAAGCAGTTAATTTTTTACTTTTCCATAAGAGAACAAGAAAAATAAGAGATAGTAAACTTAAAAAAATTGAAAACAATTCAATAAAATCTTTTTTGTAATATAATTTAACGCCTGTAGAATCTTCTTTTGGATATATAGCCATAAATCCTGGTTCAATCTCGACAACTTCTAATTTTTCATCAGAATTCAATTCTTTAGCAACCCAATTTTTATGATAAAATTCTTTAAATAAAACAACATTATCATTTTCAAAATTATCATAAGTTATTATAATTTTATCTGGATTTATCCTTTCAAAATCAAACTCTTTTATTATATCTGTGTTATTAATATTTTCAACCAAAGAAACAATTGGTTTTGCATTCAAATATTCATATAAAACAAAATTATACCCAATTGGATAATAATTATCTATTTTTTTAAATCTGGAATCATTTTCAAATTTATTTAATTCTTCAAAAGTTCCCTCGAAATATTTAATTCCAAACCAATTTAACCAATAGATAGAATCATTAATATTTTCTGACTCCCAAATATGCCATTTCATATCGTAATATTTAGGTTGATTAAGCATCCCTGCATCTTGATAACCAAAAGTATGCTGAACAGAAGGCATAAAATAATTAATTGTCTCTCCAAACACATATCTCGAAGTTCCAAAACGATAATTTGTTATTTTATCTTCAATAGGAAAAGAATTGTCATTTGTCAATTCTTTCATAATTAAATATCGACTCCCTCTTCCCACATAATTATAATCTTTATAGTTTTGATTTATAATTGAAAAATTCCAAATTATTCCGAAAAGTAGAATCAATAAAATCAATACAAAAATCTTTTTATTTTCTAAAAATTTTAAACTATTAATTTTTAATCCAGAAAAAATAATTATTGCTATAGAAAAAGGTAAGATAAACCTTACTGGGTCAACCCCAAAAGGATAATATTTCCAAAGCCCACCCATCATTAAAAATCCCAAAATGCCTGAAATAGATAAGTAATATTTTTCATATTTATTCATTTTTTTAATTTTTAATAAAAGGATAAATAAAAATCCAAACAACATTATACCTATTGCTCCTGCTTTTAGTCCCCAACAACAATTTCCAAATCCAAAAAGACTTAAAATATCTGGAGCATATCCTCTATATTCTCCAGCAGATTCTGAAAATGCTAAAAATGGGAAAAACCAAAAAGCTGATAAAAGAGTTGGAATTCCTCCATAAAAAATAATTTTCTTAAAATTTTTAAGATTAAGTCCCTCAAATAAAAATCTAATAATCATAATTAATCCAATTAAAAATCCAGTTACAACATGAGTAATTATAGAAATACAAAAAATTATAGAAAAAAATACAAAATATTTTCTATCCCTTTCTTTTATGGATTTTTCTAAAAAATATAACGAAAAAGGAATTGTCCATAATGCGGAAAAATAAGGCAAATTCCCTGTGGCAATCCAATAATATGAAATACTTAAAATTGTAAAGAAACTTAATCCTGAAACAAGAGCAACTTTTTTATTTTTTGTTAAGTAATTAACTAGAAAATATATCCCTAATGCCGTAAATAATAAACTAAGAAAACAAATTAAATTTGCTCCAAAAGAGATAAAATTATGAGGAAATAAGGCATTCACATAATAAAACAAAGGAGGATATAATTTGAGAAATAAACTTCCCGAATACCAAGACATGTCCCAATTGACAATCCCAAATTGTTGAATATATGAAACCTTACTCAAATGTCCTATCCCGTCGAGTCCCAAGGGGCGATTTAAAAAAAGTGGCCTAGAAAAAAGAATTAATGCGACAAAGATTATCAGCAAGATTTCCCAATTATTTTTTATCCATTTTTTCATAGATAAAAAATGAACCGAGTATTTATAAAAACTTACAATTTCTAAAATATATGGAAATAATAAAAGAGATATTGAAGAATAAAACATTTCATAAAATAATTTTATTTTGCATAACTGGTGGAATAGCAACACTTATTGATATGTTATTCTTTAATATATTTTTCATAGCGACTTCATTATTTGTTTTATCTAGGGTAGGGGGAATTGGAATTTCAATGATATTTAATTTTACATTTAATCGTAATGTAACTTTTAAAGCTAAACATAAAAAAGCACACCATCAATTATGGAAATTTTTTATTTTGTATGGAGTCTCTATGACTGCAAATGTTCTTGTGGGTAAATTTGTTTTGTACTTACTTGATGACTCGTTGATTTCGGCAAATATTGCAGCAGCATCTGGACTTTTAGTATCTATACCAATAAGTTTCTTAGGGTCAATGTTTTGGGTGTTTAAGAAGTAAATTTATATTTTATAACATTTAATATGGATTTTATTCCATCTAAAGTGCCTATGTGGGAACCATCATCATCCTCCCAGATTATCGGAAACTCTTTTATTTGATATCCTTCTTTTTTTGCCAAATTTAACAAATTAACATCAAAAATCCACCCCTTTTCTTTAAGATGTTTTGAAAAATATTTTGCTATTTCCTTTTTGAAAATTTTTGCTCCACATTGTGTATCCTTATACTTAAAATTAAATAAGATTCTTACAACAAAACTAAACCCAAAACTACTAATTCTTTTGTCAAAACTTCTTTTTGGGATTATCTTTGCACCTTTAATTTTTCTAGAACCAATAATACCTTCATTATTTTCTATGTTTTTGTATAATTTAAAAAATTCTTTTGGAGAAGTGCTTCTATCTGAATCAACGAATCCGATTAAATTGCCTTTTGCTAAATCAAAACCTTTCATGACAGCTCCTCCTTTCCCAGAATATCCTTTTATTTCAAAGAAACTAACTTCGCTTTTATTATAACTAAATTTTTTAACAATTTCAGCAGTATTATCAGAACAATTATTTGGAATAATTATCATTTCAAAATCATTTTTTAATTTATCTTTAAAAAAGAGATAATAATTTTCTAGAACTGGTAAAATTCTATTGCTCTCGTTATATGCAGGAAAAATTATGGACAATTCCATAGAAGTAAAATAATAGGGAAGTATTTAATACTTTTCAAAGCGTTGCGTAAATTTGAGTTATAATATATTTGGCGTTTTTCTATAGAACAGGGTTTTTAGGTGACTACAAAAAATGCTATTTGTAGACACCCAGAACAAAAGTTTTAAAAATGTAGTCACCCAAATTAGAAGTAAATATTTTTGTAACCAGTTTGTAGTCGGGTAATTTTAGAAACTCTAAATTTTTGGACATAGTAAATTAAAGATTTAATTTTTATCTTAAATTAAGATTCTGACAAAAGTTTAAAAGGCTTATTTTACAATAGTATATTAGATTATGGATTATATTATTTTTAAATTTCAAATATTGCCAATTTATTATAGTTAGAAAAATGGAAGAGAGGTTAATAGCAGCAGCATTTGGTTGTGTTGGAGGTTTGACAAGGAGTTTTATTGGAATATTCAAGGCAAAGGCACGACATGACAAGATAAAATTAGGATATGTTGTTAGAACAATGAAATTATCTTTTTTTTCAGGTGCTTTAATTGGTGCATTATTAGGTTTTAATTATCTTGTAAGTTTTATTGCAGGATATGTTGGTAGTGATGCAATGGAAGGAGCAGTAGATTCTATTAAAAGAACAAAATTTGGTAAAAAACATCTTAAAAATTTAAAATAATTTTAAGTATGTTCATATTTATACATTTAACCCAGTTTTTCCTTTTGTTTTTAAAATTTATATTGTTTAGTTTTTTAAACCCTAATATACTAGTATTTATATGAGAGTGATAGTTGGATTTATGGTGCTTTTTGGAGTTGTATTATTATTTTTAATGTCGAGATTTAATTTCTCAGATACAGTTGATTCAATTCTTTTAAGTTTGGTTGCAGGAATAATTGTATTTATATTTGTTTCAGGTTTAACTTACTCTAGTTTAAGTAATAGAAGCGATAAGTTAAATAATACTGAAAGTAAAATAAAGAAGAGGAAGAAAAAAGCTAATTTAGTTGGTTTAATTTTTATGGTTGTTTTTATGATTGTTTTCTTTAATTTTTATCTTCATATTAAAACAATGCTTGGAAATGATTTACTTGTTTCTTTGAATATAGAAGAAGAGAATTTTGTAATTAAGAATGGAGAAGAAGTAAATATTGAAATAACAGCGAAGGTTTTAACAAATCCTTTCTGTAAAGCTAATTGTTCTCTTACATTAAGAGATTTAAGCAACGATGAATTAATATATGAGGATAATATTTTTATTAAAGTATCAAGTCCTTTATCTAAAGAATATAAGATATCTTCTGCTTGGGAACAATCAGGTCAAAAGTTATACAAGGTCACTCTTCATTGTAATAATGTGAAAGATAGATTTTGTTATTCTTATAACCCTTCTCCTGCCTTAAGAACAAGAATTATTTCTGTTGACCATGATTTAAATGAAATACAAGAATTAATAAAAAATAATTTAAAAAATAATATTAAAGATATGAATACAGAGGTTTATATTATAGATAATAATTTAGGAGATTTTAATTTTGATAAACCTTACTTAAATTTATCAGATTTAAGAGAAAATAGCATTATTATTAATAACTCTTTGATTTCTATTAAAGAAAACATGAGTTCTTTAAGTTCATTGTATTTATCTCAGGATTATTTTAAACTTGGAACTGATGTTTATAATTTGAATCAAGAGATTGTAAAATTAAATTCTTCTTTTAATGAATTGAATTCTTCTTATTTTGGAAATATTAGTTTGTATAATCTTGTTTTAGCCAATTTGTCCATTATGCATCAAGAGATTATTTATCTTGAGGATTATAATTTTAGTGAATATTCACTCGAACTTGCAAAATCTTTTATTAATGACTTTAATTCATTTATCTCAATAATGGAAGATAAGAATAGCGCTTCTTTTAAACTTGAGAAATTTAATGAACTTTCTTTAAAGAAAGAAAATCTTAGTTTTGTTTTACAAGATGAACTGATTAATAATATTTCTAGAGAAAATAAACTGAATATTTCTATTTATGATGTTAATTTACCTAAATTTAATATTGAATATAAAAATTATACTTTAGATTTTGTTTTGGGAGAGCCTTCTCCTATTTGTTGTTTACATAATGAATGTTATGATTGTATAGATGATGCTTCTTTGAATTATCCTATTATTTTTGTCCATGGGCATAGTTTCAATGAAAAGATTTCTCCTGAATTAAGTATGGATTCTTTTGGAGGGATGGCAGGTCAATTAGAAAAAGATGGGGGATATTTAGATGCAGGTTATTTTTATAGAAGCCAGTATGATGAAGGTTCAAAAGGGTATCTTGGAAGAGTTAATAGCACCATTGTTGTTGAGGCCACTTACTATATAGATACTGTTGTTACAGATGATGGTTCATTTATGCTTACTTCTAAATGGGAGAGTATTGATACTTATGCTTCTCGTTTAAATGATATTGTTTCTAATGTTAAATATATTACAGGTAAAGATAAAGTAATTATTGTTGCCCATAGTATGGGAGGGTTAGTTACAAGAAAATATATTCAACTTTATGGGGAGGATAGTTTAGAAAAAATAGTTCTTATAGGAATACCTAATCATGGAGTGGATGGTTTTGTTTTAAATTATTGTGCAGTTTTTGGTGCTGATTTGGAATGTAGTGAGATGAATAAAAGCAGCGAATTTATCTTAAATTTAAATAGTGTTCCATTGCCAGATATTCCTATTTATAATTTAGTTGGTGTTGGATGTTTTTGGGAGGGTTCTGATGGAGATGGAATAGTTAAGAGTTCAAGTGCATATTTAGATGGAGCTGAAAATATTTATGTTAATGGAACTTGTAATCTTGTAGATTTTTTCCATGTTAGGATGGTTCATCCAAGTCTTCATCCAGAAATATATAATATTGTTAAAGAAAAAATAGAGATAAAAGAGGTTTATACCTCTGTTGCATAATAACACACACAATCTACTTTAGATGAATAAAGGCATTTTTGGTTTTCTGCTTCTCCAGTACATTCTAGTTTTGTAGGTGTAACACTTTCAATTAAACATTTTCTTACAGTATAAACATTATACCTATCAGGACCTATTCCTGCGGACTGATAGTAAACAGATACTGTGTAATTTTTCTTATCAAATTCTCTTTCACAATCTCCAGAGCTTGAAATAGTATAATTGAATAAATTATCTTGTTCTTTGTCTTGTCCAAACTTAGTATCTATTGTAAACCTTTTTTCTACAATTCTATTTTTTGACCAAAATTTAATATCATTTTCATCTAGTATTGATTGGGGTGTTAAACTATAAAATAACCCTGGACCAATATTAGAATAAGGAACCTTCCCTCTATAATCTGAGTCAGAGTTTTTGGATTCTGTAAGAATCAATACTACAACCCCTGTGCTGAATAATGCAAAAATTAAAACTAGTGCAACTACTTCTTTTCCCATATATGTTTAATGTAAATAAGGTTTAAATTATTTACTTTTATATTCTTATTAGAGTTCTTTGTTGTAGTATTTCATTATCATCTTTCTATAGATGTTTATTGCAATTAAGAAAACTATAAATGCAATAATTTGGGGTATTGTTGTTATGTATGCTATTAATTTGTTCTTTTCTATAAGATATTTTGATACAAAGAAAAGCGTTGGATAATAGAATATTGCAGTTAGGATAAATGATCCTGGTGCAAAATAGGATATGTCTTCAATTATATTTTTTTCTGAATATTTCTGTTTTCTGGTTTTATCATATAATCTCATTGCAAACCAGAACAGAGAAGCTCCTATCATTGCTCCTAGAACTATTAAGTATGAAAGTAAATCTGCAGAAATATCTAATTTATAAAATAAATTACCTGATATTTGTATCCCAACTATTGCCCCTAATTCTCCAAATAGTATCTCTTTGTTAAAATTTATTGTTTCTTTAGTTATCCTCATTTTTATTGAAATATTTTAATTTTCCTCCTATTTTAAATTTATGTCCTAATAATAGTTTTATATCAAGATAAATATACAGAAAAACCATCTTCCAAAAACCGTGTTCTTCAAATCTTCTTGGAGAAGTAAATATTTTCTTAGGTTTTTTTAAAATACCAAATTTATATCCTTTTTTTACTATGTATTTTGCATATCTAGAATCTTCTCCAAATTCAATAGTTTCATCAAATCCCCCCACTTTTTTGTATATTTTTGTTTTAATGAATATTCCATTTCCCATCTTTGGATTTTTTGTATTTTCAAATAATCTTAAAAAAAAGTTTGTTAAACTATATATTAAGATATATCCAAGGTGTTTTGATGGCTTGCAGGTTTTTATTGTATTTTTTAATTCTATTTTTTTCTTTGTATCAAATGGTTTTTGCAATGTTCCTGCAAGGTCTAATCTTCTTTCTTTAAACTCTTTGAGGGATTGCTCAATAAAATATTTAGAAGGAAGTATAGCATCTGCATCTATTACCATACATAGTTTAAACCCTTGTTTTATTGCACTTTCAATTCCTTTATTTCTCCCTTTTCCAGGCTTCCCTCCTTCAACGATTTCACATCCATACTTTTTTGCTATTTCTTTTGTTTTATCTTTGGAATTTGCATCTGATACAATTATTTTAATGTCTTGTATTGATTGCTCTTTTATTGAAGACAACAAATAAGAAATGGTTTTTTCTTCATTTTTTGCAGGTATTATTATCGCTAGTCCCATATATCCATTTTTTCTCTTTCTTTATCTTCTTTGAATTCTGGAAATGGATTTATTCTTTTAGATAGAATTTTTTCTGATACTTTTTCTTGTATTTCAAAATTCCATTCAGGACAAATTGATTTATATTCACACCATTCACAGAGTATTGATTTATTTGGTAGAAATACTTTTGTATTTTGGATATCTTTTATGAGATTTTTTGTTTCTTCTTTTAGATTCTCAAGTTGTTCTCTTGTTCTTTTAGAAATTATTTTATGGTTGTATGCAAGGTAGTGCCAGACTAAAAGAACTTCTTTGTCTTGCCCATATAGTTCTTTTATTGCTATTGAATATAATGCAAGTTGCCTGTCTTGGTCCATTTTTTCTTGTGAAGGCAAAGTTCCTGCTGTTTTGTAATCATGTATTTCATAACGGTTATTTTCTAAGTCGTAAACTAATCTATCAATGAATCCTTTTATTTGAGTGTTTTCATCTAATTTTATTGTTATTTCTTTTTCACATTCAATTGTTCCATCTTTGAATGGATAATATTCTTGATAATAATCTGCAAGAAATTGTATCCCTTTATTAAAATAATCTGCTTGAGTTAATTGTTTTTTGACTATTAAAATATTTTGTGTTAACTCTTTTTTCCAAATTTTAATGTAGTGATTTATTATTTCGTCTAGTGTAGGGGATTTTTCAGAATTTTCTTTAACTGAATTATAAATCCATTCAAGAGTATCATGTACTGAACTTCCAAGATGAGCTTCTATTGTTTTTTCAATTTCAGGTTTTATCTTGTCAATATATCTTAATTTATATTTTAAGGGACATTGCTCAAATGTTGATAATTTTGAATGCGAATAAACTATCATTAGTTGTAAAAAATAAAGAAGATTATAAAGTTTTAGGGTATTTAATCTTCAATTTCTATGTCTTCTTTGATATCTTTTGCTAAAAATCCCCACCACGGATTTCTTATTTTAACTATCTCACCTGTTTCAGCATTAACTTCTGCACGTACATGTTCTCTTACAGGAACTAGTAAGAATAATCTTGATTTCTTTTTCATTTCAACATGATAATATCCATTTTCATCTAATTCAATTGATTCATTATATAGATGAAGCCTTTTTTGTTTTCTTTCTTTTAATTTTTTCATAACTTGATCTGGAAGAACTATTTCTTTTGTTTCATTGTCTTTGAATGTTCCATATACTTTTCCATTTTGTTTGTAGAGTGTAACATTTGTTGAAGCATTTATGTTTTTTATTTGTATTATTGTATTTCCAGAATTACCTGCGTGGACAGTCATTACTCTTGTTCCGTTTTCAAAAGAACATTTGACATTTGAACCAGAACAAACACATCCTTCTGGACATTCTATTTCATTTTGAGTAGAACCATCTTGTAATCTTATTCTCTCTCTTTTATTTTCTCTACTTTTTTCACCAATGCATTTGAATTCCTGCTCATCCCATCCTTCATATCCTTTCCTTATGCAACATTGATTTTGATAGCCTGGAGTTACTGTTCCACATGATGCTCCTATTAGTTCTCCATCATCTTCTAGAAATTTCAAGCATTCTTCTTTTGTTTCAAAAGTGTATAGCCCATAATACATAAATGCTCCACAGAATTGTTTTTGAGAACATTCTTTATTTGTGTTGTCTATCCAATATAGGTCTTTACATGAAATTTTTTCTTTATTTTCTTCAGGGCATGGAGCAAATTCACAATCTGGAGCAATTCTTCCTACATAAGAACCATCAGGACACATTTTAACATCCATTGTACAGGCAATTAATTCATCTTTTACATTAGTACTTATTTCTTCTTTTGCAATAATAAACCCCATTGATGCAATTAGAAAAACTGTTAATATTATTACAAATTTTTTTCTCATATTTAATATAATGAATTATTCTTTATAAATACTTTTATGGGTTCAAAACTTTTGGAACCTTAAAGCTTAAAGAAGATTAAATAATTTCACCAAATCCAATTAATCTCCAGTGATTGTTTAAATTTCTTGCAATTCCTACATTGTCTTTTTTTAATGCAATTATTGGAATATTTAATGAAACATCTATTGTTTCTTTGGATATTTTTTCTATTATCCCAACAGTTATAGTTGTGTTAACAGAAAGCATCAAAACTTCTTTGTTTTTCAAGGGTTCTACTTTTTCTCTTTGTTCTGTTCCAATAACTTCTTCGAATAATTTTGTTTTTATTGAGATTTTGTGAGTTATTTCAGGAAGTGTTCCTTTTAGTGAGATTACACATCCATTTAAAGAATCTGCTTTTGTAAGTGAAGGGTCAAGAGAAGTTTCCAAAGCAATACTTGCTCCAGGAGAGACTTCTTTTATTGATTCTTTTCCTTTATATATTGAAAGTATTTTTGTTGTAAGAGTTTGATAAACTGTTTGATTGTTTTTCTTGAAATTTAATCCTGGTTTTATTTCTATTTCATCTCCTACTTTTAGTTTTCCTTTTTTTAATATTCCTCCTAATACTCCTCCTCTTAATTTTGATATTTCTGTTCCAGGTTTGTTGATATCAAAACTCCTGGCAACAAGTAAGATTGGCTTTGATTCTTCATCTCTTTTAGGAATTTCTAAATTGCAAAGTTCTTGAAGTATTTTATCAATGTTTATATTTTGTTGAGCAGATACAGGAATTATTGGAGAGTTTTCAGCTATTGTTCCCTTTACAAATTCTTTTATTTTTTTGTAATTTTCAATTGCTTTTTCTTTTGAAACTAAATCTATTTTATTTTGTATTATAATTATATTATTTATTCCTTTAGCTTGCAAAGCAGTAAAATGTTCTCTTGTTTGGGGTTTTATTCCTTCATTTGCAGCTATTATAAGTAATGCTGCATCCATTGTTGCTGCACCTGAAAGCATATTTGCCATGAGCATTTCATGTCCGGGAGCATCAATGAATGAAATATATCTTTGAGGTGTTCCTTTTGTTGTATTGTACTTTCCTTCTGAATCTTTATAAATAGTCATTTCAGAATATCCTATTTTTATTGTAATACCTCTTTTAAGTTCTTCAGAATGTGTATCTGTGAATTTTCCTGTTATTCTACTTAGTAGAGTTGTTTTCCCATGGTCTATATGTCCAACTATACCTACATTTATTTCTGGAATATTTTCTGATTTTGCCATATAATTCAATTGGAGAAAGAGTTTTTAAGAGTTTAGTTTTTTTCAACAGGAGCTTCAGATTTATTCTGTTCCTGGAAAATTTCAGAAAGCTTTTTTGGACCTTCTTTTGTTGGTTTCAAGTTTATTTGAACTATTGCATTTGAAATGATTTTTCCACGTACAGTTTTTCTTAATCTTAATCCCCTTGGTGTTGGATTTGATCTTTTTCTTTTTCCTTCTCTTTTTGGACGTTTGCGCATACCTTTTCCATATCCTAAGAGCATTTTTTTGAGTCCTATACCTTCTACATCCTTCATTGAAGTAAACCCCGATTTATCACTTGTTCCTGTTATTTCAAATTCATAACCATCAAGAGAAGGGGAAATATCCTTACCTTTGATAATTTCTCCTAGGGCTTTTCCCACTAGTGCTTCTGATTCTGTTTCCAACTTGTAGGTTTTTCCTTGTTTTGTTCCAATATTTATTTTGAATGGCATGATATTTAGATTGCGAAATGGTTTTTAAATCATTCGTTTTATACTTATTTATATACCCAGAAGTTTTTTAAACAATCTATTATTAATTTCTTTTATTAAAGGTAATAAAAGGATTTAATTTATTATGAGTAAGTCAAAAAAGAATATAAAACAGAATTATAAAAAACGATTACAAAATAACTTTAATTCTAGAACAAGATTTGTTAGAAATAAAGTTTCTTCTGTTAAACCTGTTGAAAGGAGTATATCTGAGATAACTGGAGTTAAAGAAACAGTTTCTTTAACTGGATATGTTAACAAGATTGTGCAGACAGGGGGGCCTACTGTTTTTGTTATTTCAGATGGAACTGGAAATTTTTCTATTAAAGGATTTATTAAACCTGGAGTTAGAGCATATCCAGAGATAGTTGAGGGGATGATTGTAAGAGCTACGGTTGAGATAGGGGAGTTTCAGGGAGAAATAGAAGGGGAAATAAAATCTATTGGAATATTAGATGAATTTAACAAAAAGATTTTTTTGGATAAAATGAGAGAGATTGAAAAAGAAAGGGCTAGAGTTACTCCTCCTGCTTTTATTGTTGAGAGTGCTATTCTTAACAAACTTAAAAATAAATTTATTGAGGCTGCTACTCAAATAAGGCTTGCAATAATACAAGATAGGCCTATAATTGTAAGGCATCATAATGATACAGACGGATATAGTTCAGGTTTTGCTCTTGAGAGAGCTATTTTACCTTTAATTGAGAAACAACATAGTTCTGAAAAAGCTGCATGGGAATTTTTTACAAGAGCTCCCTGTGCTGCTCCATTCTATGAAATAGATGATTCAATAAGAGATATGGCAAATTCTTTAAGAAATGTTGCAAAGCATTCTAATAAAATGCCCTTGATTATAATTGCAGATAATGGTTCTTCTCCTGAAGATTTAATGGCAATAAAACATGGAAAGGTTCATGGAGCAGATTTTATTGTTATAGACCATCATTATTTTAATCATGATGCTATTTCAAGTGAAGTTTTAACTCATATAAATCCTTTTTTAGTTGGTGAAGAGGGTTCACATTTTTCTGCAGGAATGCTATGTGCAGAATTTGCTAGGTTTGTAAATCCAGAAGTTAAAAATATTGAACAGATACCTGCTTTGGCAGGTTTTGCAGACAGAATTGATATTGCAAATCCAGAATTAATGGAAGAATATATGAAAATAGCTTCTTCTCAAGGGTATACAAAAAAATTGCTTTCAGATATTTCTCTTGTTATTGATTATGTTTCTTCTAAACTTAAGTTTATGGAAGCAAGAGAGTATATTGAAGTTTTATTTGGTGAGCCTAGAATTAAACAGAAACAATTAGTTGAATTAATGGCGCCATATATAAGAGAACTAGATGAAAAAGGATTTGAGATTGGGAAAGCAAATGTTAAATTAGATAAGTTTGGTAAATTACATCTTCAATTTTTACATTTTGAAGAATTTTTTCCAGGATTTGGATTTTTCCCTAAACCAGGAAGGATTGTTGGAATGTTGCATGATTCTCTTCAGATTGAGAAAGGAATTTCAAATTTAATTACTGTTGGAATTATGGAATCTGCAATGACAATAAGGGCTACAAATGAATCTAATTTTTCAGTTCATGAATTTATTAAATATCTTAATCAGAAAATTCCTGAAGCATTTGTAGAGGGAGGGGGACATAATAATGCAGGTTCAATTAATTTCTTACCTAATAAACAAAAAGAAGTATTTCGTTTGCTTAAAGATTTTATAAAATCAAGACAGTGATTATTTTTCAATTAATTTTTATATTGGATTCTTCTTGAATAATATTCTTTTAATTCTTCATTTATTTTATTTAACCTTTTATTATATTCATTTTTCATACTATCTATAGTGTTTTTTTCATTTAGTCGCATTAATATAAAATCCCTTTTTCTTTCAATTGATTCTATTGTTTCATTTATTTCAATTAAATCATATCTTTTTTTTGCAATTTCTTTTTTAGCTACTTCTTCTTTCTCTACATCTTCTAGTTTTCTTAATTTTGGAGAATAACTCTCATTTATACTTATTGGTTGTGGTATTGCCATTAGGGCTAAGAGAGTTATAATTTTGAGTGATTTTTTTGTCATACAATTTTTGTACTTTTGCTTGTTATAAACTTTTTGGTTATTATTTGCTTGGTAAAGTTTATTAATGATATTTTTATTTTTTACTTATGAAAAAAGAGATAGATTCTGATAAAGCCTTTATTCGCCTTAACAATGTTGCCAAATATTATGAAATGGGAGAGAGTGTTGTTAAAGCAGTGGATGGTGTAAGTATTGATATTAAGAGAGGTGATTTTGTTGCAGTTATGGGTCCTTCTGGTTCAGGCAAATCAACTGCTATGAATCTTGTTGGAAGTTTGGATATGCCAACAAAAGGGCATATTTTTCTTGATGGGGAAGATATTTCTTCTTTAAATGAATCTGAACTGGCCCAGGTAAGAGGAAAGAATATTGGGTTTATTTTTCAGCAATTTAATCTCATACCAACACTTACTGTTTTTGAGAATGTTGTGTTGCCTATGGCTTTGCAGGGAGTTCCGCAGTATGAGAGGGAAGAAAAAGCAGAAAAGATTTTACGCAGACTTGATTTATTAGACAGGAGAGAGCATTATCCTAATCAGATTTCAGGAGGACAGCAACAGAGAGTTGCAATTGCGAGAGCTTTAGCTAATGACCCTGAAGTTATTCTTGCAGATGAGCCTACAGGTAATTTAGACACTAAAACAGGATTGAAAGTGATGGATTTTCTTACTGAATTGAATAAAGAAGGAAGAACAATTGTATTTGTAACACACTCTCCTGAATTAGCTAAAAAATATGCACATACTATTTACTGGCTTAAAGATGGAAAGATAGAAAGAGTTACTAAAGAAAGGAAGAAGTAAAATGAATTATTTTATTCTTGCATATAGAAATTTGAGAAAGAAGGGTATAAGGAGTTATCTTACTCTTTTAGGTATTTGTATAGGTATTTTTGCAGTTGTTTCTTTAATTACACTTAGTAATGGGCTTAAATTGGCTGTAGGTTCTCAGTTTGGAGTTTCATCAACTGAATTAATAACTGTTGAAGGAGCCGGGAATGGTTTTGGACATCCTGGTTCAGGACAGGTTAATCCTCTTACTCAAAGGGATTTACAGGAAATAGAAAAACTTAGTAGTGTTAAAGCTGCGGTAGGAAGAGTTATAGTTGCAGGAAAAATTGAATTTAACAATAAAGTTGTTTTTGGATATGCAACAAATATTCCTTCTGGAAAAGATAGAGATATTCTTTATCAACAAATTGAAGCAAAAACTGCTGTAGGTAGATTATTAAAAGATTCAGATTCAGGAAAGATTTTATTAGGGTATAACTTTTATGCAAATAAGGTTGGTTTAGGTAGAGAGATTGTTCCTGGAAATAAAGTTAATATTCAAGGAAGAGATTTTGAAGTTGTGGGGATTGTAGAGAAAAAAGGAAGTTTTATTTTTGATAATATTGTTTTTATGAATGAACGTGATATAGAGAGTTTATATGGTTCTATTGAAGAATGGGATTTTATTAATGTTCTCCCAAGAGATAAAAAAGAGATAGATAAAACTAAAGAAGATATTGAGAAATTACTTAGAAGATTGAGAGATGTTAAGGTTGGTGAAGAGGATTTTACTGTTTCTACTCCAGAAGCTTCTTTAGAACAAGTTAATAGTATTTTAAATGCAATTACTATATTCATTATTATTGTTGCTTCTATTTCTATTTTTGTTGGAGCTATTGGAATAATCAATACTATGACTACATCTGTTCTTGAAAGAAGAAAAGAAATTGGAATAATGAAAGCTATTGGTGCAACAAATCGTCAGATATTCATGCAATTCTTTATTGAGTCGGGTGTTTTAGGATTAATTGGGGGTGCAATAGGAGTTATTTTTGGAGTAGTCCTTGGATATTTTGGTATTATGGGAATAAATAATTTTATTGGGGCAGAAATTCAACCCCAGATAAGCATTTATCTTATATTTTTTGCTTTATTAGGGAGTTTTTTAATAGGAGCAATTGCAGGAATTCTTCCTGCTATGAGAGCAGCTAAACAAAATCCAGTTGAGGCATTGAGAGGATAAAATGATATCAAGAGAATTAATTAATTATTCTTTAAGAAATATAAAACAAAGAAAGACAAGAAGTGCATTTACAATAATTTCAATACTTGTAGGAATAACAACAATATTTATTTTTGTTAGTTTTGGTATGGGGTTGTTTAACTATATTGAAGAAATGTCAAGTGCTTCTTCTGCAAATAAAGTTTTAATTCAACCAAAAGGTTTTGGTGGAGGTATGGATGGTGCTTTTGCATTTTCAGAAGATGAGGTGCGTGTTGTTGAATCTACTTCTGGAGTTTATTCTGCAACTGGAGTTTATCTTAAAAATGCTGAAATTGAAAAAAGTGGAGTCAAAAAATATGTTTCTATACTAGGTTATGACCCCAAAAAACCTTTGATGAGTGATGTTTTTACTTTGAATGTTTATACGGGTAGAGAATTGCAACCAGGAGATAGAGGAGTAGTTTTAGGGTATAATTATCTTTTACCTAATAAAATATTCTCTAAACCTTATGAATTAAATGATAATATTATTTTGAATGGAAGAAAGGTTAAGGTTATTGGTTTTTATGCGTCTGTAGGAAATGCTCCAGATGATTCTCAGATTTATGTAACCAATGATTTTATGGAGGAATTATATTCTAATTCTAGTCTTTCATATAATTGGATTATAGCTAAAGTTGATACGAAGAATATTGATAGAGTTGTAAAAGATATTGAAAAAAATTTAAGAAAAGAAAGAGGACAAGATCAGGGTAAAGAAGATTTTTTTGTCCAATCTTTTGATGATATGATTGAATCTTATTCAACTGCTTTGGATATTGTTATTTGGTTTATAGTTTTGATTGCTTTGATTTCTGTTTTTGTTTCAGCTATTAATACTGCAAATACTATGATAACTTCTGTTTTAGAGAGGGTTAAAGAAATAGGAGTAATGAAGTCAATAGGAGCTAAAGATTCTGAAATCTTTGCTATATTTTTGTTTGAAAGTTCATTTTTAGGATTTATTGCAGGAGTTTTAGGAGTGATTTTTGGAGTAGCTTTAAGTTTCTTAGGAGGTAAGATAATTGAAAGTGTAGGGTATGGGTTTTTACAACCTGCTTTCCCAGCATGGTTGTTTATTGCATGTATTGTATTTGCAACACTAACAGGTGCTATTTCAGGAGCATTACCTTCAAGAAGTGCTTCAAAAGTTAATCCTGTTGATGCTTTACGTTACGAATAACTTCAGATAATTTGTAATGTTTAGCCAGATGTTAATTTGAGCTTGAGGTATGAATTATGAATAAGACGAATATATTAATATATGAATAGAAACTATTGTCTAATACTTTGTTTAAGCCATTGCTCTTCTTTTTTTTCTTTCAGCTTCTCTTTTTCTTTTTTTGATTATTCTCCTAATAAATATTATTGCTATGAAGACAACTATTATTACACCAAACCAAGGGAATTTTTTCTTGTCTCCGTTTCTATCTACAAAATATGAAGGGTCAAAATCAACTACTTTTTGTAATTCTCTTCTTGAGTTTATTGAGTCAGTGTAAATAACATTTAGATTTATTCTTGTTTCCTTGTTTGGGAGTATTGCTTCAAAATCTGCTGTAGTGTATTCATTTGAATCTAAGTCTCCAACAACTATTCTGTTTGCACCTTTTATTGTAATATCATCTTGTTTTGGTATTTCTATTGTAAGTGCTTCAACATCTGATTTAGCTGTATTTAATATTTCAAAAGTTAGTTCTTTTGTTAGGTAATTGTAATCTTTAACATGTATTTCAAAATCAGCTCTTACATCTTCAACAGTTATATCAAATTCTTTAACAATATTTGATGCTGTTTTTGTTGAATAATATACTTCAATAGGATTTTCTCCATCAAGAGCATTTGAATCTATTCTTAATTTATATGAAGCAAGATAGTATGACGCATAATTTTTTTGATATACTCCTGATTTTATTGTTATTGGATTTCCTACATTTGGGTCAAGAGAAATAGGATAGTCTTCTTTAATTCCAAATGTAACTGTTCCACATTCTGTGTTTCTAATCCCATCTATTTTAAATAAAACTTTAACATAATCTCCTTGAATTGCAGGATAAGGGTCTTGGTTTATCATAGAAATTTGTAAGTTACATGGCTCTGCTGAAGCTATAACCGAGAATGAATAAATCATAACCAATATTGCAATTATAACCCCAATATTTGCTTTTCTCATTATGTAAATTATGTATTTTTGTTTTTAAAACTTTGTAATTCTAAATCAAATTCCCCAATCAGCTTTTTCTTGTCTTTTTATCTCAGCTATTTCCTGAAGCATTTTCATTTCAGCACCAGAAAGTAAATCTTTATTTTTCTTAAGATTTCTGAATTGGGATTCTCCTAAATCAGAATACATAAAGTTTCTGTTTTTCATTGCTCTTTCAAAATTTATCCCAGGCATAGAAACAGCAACTTCCATTCCTTCCCCTGCTTCTGGAACTGATTTTCTTTCAGATTCAATATTTTTTATTTTCCCTACTTTTTCTCCTTTTTCATCTATTAAGTGCATTTGTTGTTTTAATTTTCCTGCTTCAATTCTTACACCAAATATTGCAGGACTTGTATTTCTGAAAACATATTGGTGAAGGATTTTTACTTTGCATATTGGTACTAGTTCCATTAATCTCTTTTTTTCAATATCTTTTTGTTTTTGAGTTCTCCAGTCAACCAAATCTTCAAGGATTTTATATACAACTTCGTCTGTTATTACTTTTATTTTTTTACCTTGGTCTTTTATTAATTCATTAGCATCTTCATCTATTCCAACATTAAATCCAACTATTACTACATCCAATTCATTTATTTCCATATTTGCTTTAGCAGCTATTACATCTGATTTGTTGATATTTCCTATACCTGCTTTTAGAACAGGAATATTTTGATTTTCTAGAAGGAAAAGAAGTGCTTCAATACTTCCTAAAGAATCTGCCTTTGCTATTATTCCATTATTTTTTGTTTTTATTTTGTCTGATATTTCTTTATTGAATTTTTCTTTTAGTTCCTGAAGATTGTTTTTGTAAATCTCAAATGGCATACCTGGTAAAACTTCATCTTTTTCAATTAATTGTATTCTTATGCCTGTTGAAGCTGTTACACTTTCTTTTGGTTTGAATTTTGCACAGAGTGGTTCTATTTCTTCTAATATCCTGATTTTAGTTACTATTGGTTCTTTTTCAGTGTTAAAGTTTGCAATTGCTATTTCATCTGTTTTTTTTAACTCTCCATCATATAATATGGCTTCAATGTAATTATTTGATTTTTCTTTTTTAACTTCCAATAGAACTCCTTTTGGTTCTTTTCCCATCTTTAATTTATCTGTTAGATATTTTTGACTTAAACCACAAAGCATCATTATTAATTCAGGTATTCCTTCATGGGTTTTTGCAGAACAAGGAACTAATGCTATTTTTTTTGTGAAATCTGAAATATTATAATATAAATCTGATTCAAAACCAAAGCTACTTAATGAGCCAATTAATGTCATGTATCTTTCATCAAAAATCTGACGGACATTGCTTCCTTGAGATTCAACACTTTCTTTTAATGGTTTATCTGTATTTGTTCTCCATCCTGAAATATTATCTATTTTATTTAAAGCAATTAAAAAAGGTGTTTTATGAAGTTTAAGTATTTGAATGACTTCAGCTGTTTGGGGTTTTATTCCCTCATTTATATCTACAACTAAAATTGCTAAATCTGCCAGAGAACCTCCTCTTTTTCTAAGATTAGTAAATGCCGCATGTCCGGGGGTATCAATAAGTAAAAATCCTGGTATATTTACTTTTATTCCTGACTTATCAATTAGAGGACAAGCTACTTTCATTTGAGCAATAGGATAAGAAGTGAAAGATATTTTTTGAGTTATGCCTCCGTGTTCTCCGGCTTGGACAGCGCTATTTCTAAGACAATCTAATATAGATGTTTTTCCATGGTCCACATGCCCACAGACTGTTACGATTGGTTGGCGGATTTTTACTTGATTTTCCATACTCAAGATATATAAGAAGTAGTTAAAAATGTTTTCAAATTTAATTTTACTCTTTCTTAGGCCATTCTATTTTTGAACCGCATTCAGGGCAGAATTTTACAGGGCTTTCAAAAATCATCCCACAATTACCAGGACATCTTACTTGAATAATCTTTTTTTCAATTACTGCTTTATAACCAGGTTTTCCAGAAAGAAGTTTACCCATTATATTAGAAAGCTCTTCGCTTTTTTGTATTTCTGCCATTTTTTCTTGAATATAATTTGCTTCAACCATCTTTGTATCTCCCTCCTTTATTTCTTTCTTTTAGTATATGAATAGAAAATTTATTTTTAAATTTTTTGATAAGAGAAATTATTTAATCCTTTTCAATAATCTTCTTTGATTTGCGGGTATTCGTGAGTGTTTCCCTCATAGTTCTTAAGAACAACCTTGTCCTTGTCTATACTTTGAACATATTCTGGTAATAAAGGTATTTTTCCTCCTCCTCCTGGAGCATCAATTACAAATTGTGGGACTGCGAGTCCTGAAGTATGTCCTCTTAATGATTTGTATATTTCAAGTCCTTTTTCAACTCTTGTCCTGAAATGATTTGCACCTTTAACTGTATCGCATTGATAAATGTAATAAGGTCTTACTCTAATACTCAATAAACCTAGCATTAGTTTTTTCATTGTTTCTGGATTATCATTTACTCCTTTAAGAAGAACTGTTTGATTTCCAACTGGGATTCCTGCATTAACAAGAAGTTCACAGGCTCTTTTGCTTTCTGGAGTTATTTCATTTGGGTGATTAAAATGAGTGTTTATGTAAATAGGGTGGTATTTTTTTAACATATCGCATAGTTCTTCTGTTATTCTTTGAGGAAAAACACAAGGAATTCTTGTGCCTATTCTAATTATTCCATTTTCTCTTTTTGATATGATTGAGTGTACTGCTTTTATTATTTTTTCAAGTAGTTTATTAGGAAGCATTAAAGGGTCTCCTCCAGAAAGAATTACATCACGTATTTCAGGATGTTGTTTTATGTATAATATTGCTTTAGCCATTTCTTCCCATGTTGGATTTTTGGTTATATCTCCAACTTTTCTTTTTCTTGTACAAAATCTGCAATACATTGCACATGAATTTGAAATCCTGAAAAGAACTCTGTCTGGATACCTGTGAGTTAGAAGAGAAGGAACATTTTTTCTTTTTTGGTGTTCTGGTTCTTCGTGAAGGGGGTCTTCTTCTCCACATAAGTCGTAAATTTCAGCAGAAGATGGAATACATTGTTTGTAAACCCCGTCCCCTTTTTCTTTTATTAAAGATAAATAGTAATCTGGAATTCTCATAGGATAATTACTACATATTTTCTTTAATTCGTCTTTATCCAAGTCAAATATCTTAGAAACCTCATCTATTGTCATGAATCTTTGGAATTTTTCTTGCACAGCTTTACATTTTACTTCTTCTTTTTTCTTCTCTGCTAATTGTAATCTGTTGCATTCCACTTTATTTCTCTCTCATCAGTTGTTTTCTCTTCATCAAAAGAGGACAAGGAATAGATTTTATCTTTTTCTTGTGTTTCTCTTAATTCCAAGTAATATTTTTTTTCTTTGTTATCATCTTTTATAAATGTTTGGAAAAAAATAAAGTTATATTCGGTGTTTTTAAAATAAAAATTTTGATTTTTGCGATTTTTTACTGAATTTTCTTTATTTATTTCCAGATAATCTGTATTTATTTGACTTAAACTCTCGTTGCTGGTGTTTATCTCTGAGAATCTAATTTTCTTTTGAGAAGTTGTTGTGCTGTTTTTTGAGAATGATTTTTCAAGAGCAGAATAATCTTCTAAATATTGGTTGTTTACAGGGTTGTTTTTTATCCTATCTTCTAGTTTTTTATTATTTGAGTTGTTTAGAGTATTTCCATTATTTTCAATCTTTAAAGAAAACACCAATTGTGGAAGATTTTTACCCTTATTTTTCACTTCTTTTTTTCTTTGGAATTTGGGAGGTGGTTCGTTGTCTGACAATAATTGTATCATATTTTACTGTTACTTTTTTATGTGAGCTTTATTTAAAAATCTTGTTATTTAAGATTTATATCCAGCCAAGAATGATTCCTAATCCTATTAAGAAAAGCAAGATTCCTGCAGTTAAATGAAGTTTTCTGATGTTCTTTTCCTTCCATCCTGAAACATCTTCAACTCTCGCTAATCCAAGATATACAATTAAGGTTATAACTATCATTGGTAATATGAAAACAAGGTTATAATACAGTAACCAAGGTATTGCTCCAATTGTTCCTAATTCAGAAAGTAAACCTGAAGCTACAATATATGGACCTATTGTGCAAGGTAACAGGAATAAGGTTACAATAAATCCTATTAAGAATGCAGATTTAGGAGAGGTTATATTTCCAATTATTTTTTTTACTTTTGGTCTCATAAAGATTGGCATTTCTGTCCCAAAACTACCTGCTTTATAGAAAAAGAAGTCTTTTATGTTTAATGCTCCTATAATCATGGCTAATATTGCTAAGCCATTATAAACATATCTAGAGCTTTCTCTTAAAAATTCAGCAAAAACTTTGAAGAATTGTATAATTATGACCCCGTATGCTAAATATCCAATAAATACTGCAAGTGAGAAAGCTAATCCAGCAAAAAGAACCTTTTTTTTATTTCTTGGGTTTGCTAAAAGTATTGAGACTAGAACCATTGTAAGAACAGCTATTTCACAGGGATTAACTGAGTCTGCAAGTGCAAGAAGAGTTATTCTTCCTAAAGTGAATGTTTCAGATAGCACCATTTTTATTATTGTTTGTTGTTTATTTTTTTTTAAATGTTTTGAATATTTGTAGTTATTTGATTTAAACCCAGCCTTTGATTATAGACAAAATCATTACAGCCGCTATTATTAACATAAGTAATCCTGATATTAAATGCAATAATCTTAATTTGCTTTGCCTTACATTTTCTAGTTTTTCTGTTGTAGATAATCCTTTGTAAATCACAATTGAAAGAATTATTAAAGGTATTACAAAAACAAGATTATACAATAAAAGATACATTATTCCTGTGCTTCTTGTAACTTCTTTTGCTAATAATCCTAAAATTACAATATAAGGTCCGCCTGTGCAAGGAAGTTCAAATAAAGAAACCGCAAATCCTACTAAAAAAGCTCCAAAAGGAGAAGTTGCCCCATTTAATAGTTTTTTCATTTTTGGGCGCCAAGACAAAGGAACTTCCATTAAAAACCCTTTTCCATACCAAAAGTAATCTTTGATATTAAACAATCCTACAATGACTGCGAGAGCTGTTACAAAAATATAAAATTTATGTCCTAATCCTGTTGCTTGTATTGCAGAAAATAAACCTAATCCCATTAAAAAGTAAGCAATGTATATGGATAGTGTGAATGCTAATCCAAACTTCAATGCTCTTTTCTTGTTTGCTATTGAAAGTGCAGCAGTCATTAAAATTATTAAAACCGCAAATGCACAGGGATTTATAGCATCAACGGCTGCAGCAGCAATAACAACAGGAATTGTTAGTTTTTCGATTTTGTCTTTTTTTTCTGGTGAAGGAGAAGAATCTCCTACGATTTGTTGGGTTTCATTTGTTTTTATTTTGTTTAATGGATCTCCACAATCCATTATCAAGCATCTTTCAATCTGTTCTTGTAATATTTTTGATAAATCATTGCTAAATCCTACAATTACTTTGTCATCTATAAATGCTGTGGGTACTCCTTGTATTTCTGTGTTGAATTTAACTGCAAGTTCTTGAAATAATTCTCTTTCTTGATTGTTTTGGTAAACTTCGTGTTTGTATACGTTTAAGGTCGGATATTCATTTCTTATACTTTCTAAATATGTAAACATTGCACCGCAATGAGGACACCCCTGTCCATAAAATACGTGTAAGTTTACAGGATATTCTTCTTCAAGTGTTTCTGCTGAAGTTATATTTAAATTTAAAATCAAGGCTGTTAGCACAATAATTAATGCTATCCTTAAGTTTTCTTTTTTAAGTTTCATATATTACAATAAGTGAAACAACCTATATACTTTTGTTTCAAAAAGTGAAATATCCTATTCTAGAAGCACTTTTTTTAAATCTTCTTCCAATTCAACAACGTTTGTCATTCCGTTTGGTTTTTTATTTATTATTCTTTTATTTTCTAATTTCTTTAGTGTTCTGAAAATTTTTACTCTTGAAAATCCAGTATCTTCTGATATTCTTGATTGGGTTGTTTTTCCTTTGTTTTTTAAGATAGACTTTACAATCTCTTGTTCTTCTTTCTCAAGGAATTTCAAAGTTATGTTTGAATCTTTATGTAATTTTATTATCTTTTTCTCGTATTTTTCAGAGATAAAATAGTAAGTTAAACTTCCAATAAACATTCCAAATAAGGATAATAAAATTAAAATAAGTGAAACTTCATGTTGTATTCTACAATTAATGTCACATAAAACTTTGTTGTTCAAGTAAGTTATTGAAAAAAAGAGTATTGCAGCAAATCCTGCAATTAGTCCTATTATCAACCATAATTGAAAAAACTTATTTTTTTTAAGAGATTTTTCTTCTTGCATTTTATAATAAATTAATTTTTAAAGAGTTTATTAAATTTTCTTTTTAAAAAATTAATTTATCTTTTTTATTATCTCTTTAAAAATCTTTGAATATTCTTTGTTTATTTCTATTACTGGTTTCATTTTTATTGTTGATTGAACAAAGTCTTTGTTATATGGTATTTTTCCGATTACAGGTATTTTTTTGCTTTTTGCAAAATTTTCTATTTTTTTATAAAACTTATTATCTAAGTCAAACTTGTTTATAATTATCCCTGGATTTATTTTAAAGTGTTCTGCAAGATATAAAACTCTTTTTAAATCATGCATTGCAGAAGGGGTTGGTTCAGTTACAGCGATTATATAATCTGTTCCAACTAATGATGCTATTACAGGGCAACCAATTCCTGCAGCAGAATCAATAAGGGTTATATCCGGTTTTAATTTTTTGCTTATTTCTTCTGCTTTTTTTCTTACTTCAGAAACAACTTCTCCTGAAGCCAATTCTCCTAGTTTTAATTCAGAGGAAACTAAGTTTATATTGTAATTTTTTCCTGTGTAAATTGTTCCTATTTGCTTTGTTGTTTCAGTTATAGCTTGTGTTGGGCAAACATTTTTGCAAGCCATACAGCCAATACAAGTATCTTTTACAAAAGCAGGATATTTTCCAGGAACAAAAACTATTGCATTTTGTTTGCAAGCTTCTGCACATTTTCCGCATTTAATGCATTTAGAAAAATCAAATTTTGGTATTGCATGCAAAACAGGAGAGTATTTTTTTAGCTTTGCAGAAATTAAAAGATAGTCATTTGGACATTCTGCATCTGCATCAATTAGCATTGTTTTTTTTGATTTAGCAAATTCAACTGCTAATGAAGTTGCTACTGTTGATTTTCCAGTTCCTCCCTTTCCTCCAGTTACTGCTATTATCATAATATCTTTTCTCCTATTTTAACTGCATCTCCCTCATTCACTAAAAAATTTTTATTTTTTTGGAAACAAAGAAGCATACTTGAACCTAAACTAAAATAACCGCAAGGATGTCCTTTTTTATAATTAATTCCTTGTTTATAGTTTACATGTATCCTGTTTACATTAAGTGAACCAACTGCGATCATCGCAATTAAATTATTTTTTGTTTGAAATATCGAGCTAATTGAAGCGTTTTTCTTTACAGCTTTGGAAAACATTTCTATACCTAATAAATTTTCTAAACCTATTAAAACAGGTATTTTTGAATTTCCTTGATTTTTTTGAGTGTATATAAATTTTCCAGAAGCAGGAGTCACCCAAAAATGTTTGTTGTTTGGTTTTAAATAAAAATTAATATAAGAGCCTCCTTTAAAGTATTTCGAGTACTCTCCTATAAGCTCTTTAATATTAATTTTTTTGTTGTTTTTAGATATTATTATTCCGTTATTATCAATTTTTCCTATGTATTTTACTTTAGCTTCAACTGGACTTATTATAAGGGATTTGTTATTTATTTTGATAGATTCATATTTATGGAACTTATTATTTAATTTAATTAAATCGAATAATCTTCCAGATATTGTGTTCTTTGTTTCAATTTTCATTTTTTAATTTATTAGTTTCCGTGATGTCCTGGACCAGTTGCATTAGTTATTTGCTTTAATTTTCCTTCTAAAAACATTTGAACAACTTCGTTTATTTTTCCTTCTCCTTGATAAATTTTTATATTAAATTGTTCAAAAACGGAAAGTGCTCTTGGACCAAGGTTTACAGTTATAACAGCATCTACTTCTTGTTTTGCTACTATTTCACTTGAGGTTATTCCTGCTCCCCCCATTTGTGATTTTGCTGTGTTTTCAATTGCTTTGAAATCTTTTATTTTTTTATTTTTTTCATCTATTTCAACAATCAAGAAATAACTACATCTTCCAAATCTTGCATCTATTTCATCTTGTAAATTTTTTCCTGTTGAACTTATTGCTATTTTCATTTTTATACCTCCTATGATTTATTTAATTGTTTATTGTCTTGTCATTAAATTTCCGCATTTAGGACACTTTTTTTGATAACAAGGAATTCCTATTTGATGAGGTTCTTTGTATCCACATTTTATACAAATACAATTTCCGTTTGGGCCTGCTGTAAATTTTCCTCCTTTGAAACCTCTACCCCCAGCTTTTCTTCCTTTTGAAATTTCCATTTTGAAATTTCCTCCTTGGATTTTAATTGCTTGACCATTAGTTATAGCATCAGATAGCTTTTTTCTCGCTTCCTTGAGTAACCTTGAAAGTGTGGGTTGAGAAATTTTCATTTTTTCTGCAGCTTTACTTTGATCTATTTCTTCTGAATCTATTAGTCTTATTGCTTCTAATTCCTCAAAACCGAGTACACTTTCTTTTAAACTAGCCATAGGTACACCTGCAGGTTTAAAGTAAGTTACATCTGGCTGAAATTCTATTCTTCTAATTCTTCTTGGGCGTGGCATTTTGATTTATTTTTTAGTTTGTATCTTTTTGTGAGGTTCTTTTTCTTAGTCCTCTACCTCTACCTTGTCCTCTTCCACAAGGACCGAATCCTCTTCCTTGGCCTAAGCTTTGTTGAGGTTCTGCTCCTTCGCAGTTTCCCATTTGTCTTCCTGTTTTTGGTCCTTTTCCTTCTGGTCCTGTTTTGTCTTTATTTGGCATTTTTGTATTTTCTCCTGTTTTTAGTTATGAATATATATTCATAATTATATTTAAATGTTTTGGTTTTATAAGAAAATTACAAAATTATTTTTTATCTTTCATTAAGATTTTAAATTTTATAATGATTTAGACATTTGTATTAAATTAACATCCTGTTAATTCTTTTAATTTTTCAATTGTTTGAACACCAACAACTTTTTCTTGATTTATAATCCAGGTTGGAGTGTACTCTATTTCATTGCATTTGTCTCTTTCATACCAGCAATCAATTACATTAAGGTATTTGTAATTATTTCCAAATAATTCTCTTTGACTTTCACAAGCATGGCATCCCAATTGAGTATATAGTGTTGTTTTAGATGCAATACATTTTATTTCTTTTTCATCTGTTTCAACTGGCTTTTTTGAGAGTGCAAGAATTGCTATAATTAAAATGATAATTATTATTGCGAGAGTTATTATGTTACTTTTTATTTGTTTTTTTGTTGGTCTTTTCATAAATTATATAATTTAAAATATGTTTTAAATTTTTTGGATAGTTAAAATTATTTAGAATTAATTAATAATCAGGCAGTTCTTCTTGTGAAGCTGGTTTTTTTGGTTTTTTCTTTGTTTCTATTGGGGCAGATTCAGCTTCTGCAGCTAATTCTTCTTCTGAAACAGAATTAATCATTTCTTTGAATTTAGGAAAATCTGCTGAGCCTATTCTTATACCTGCTTTTGTGAATCCAGTATATCTGTCAGATGTAACATATTCTCTTATTGTAAGTCCTTTTCTTCCCCCAAAATCATCTATTCTTATTATTATATCTGTTGAATCGTTTTTCTTTATTCTTCCTATGTCTTTTTCCATTTTATTATAGAGTTTTTCTCCTTTATATACTTATATATTTATATATAATATATATTATATATTATAGTATTTTATAAATGTTTTTACAGGAATTTTTAATTTTAAAGGGGGTTAGTTTTATGTATTTTTTAAAGTAAATAATTTTAAATAATAGTTATGTTTTTATTTTATATGAAAGAAAATTGTCCAAAGTGCCATGGAACTGGGATAGTTAAAGAACCAGACGGAAGTATCCATACTTGCTGGGATTGTTTAGCCAGTGGAGATATGAATGTTCATTCTGATAAGGTTCCAGATTCTAAGATAAAGATTTAATTTCAAATTATTTTATTTTAGAATAGTAGCTCTTATTATTCTTACTTCCTCTAATGGTCTGTCTTCTGAGTCAGTTTGAACAGAAGCTATTTTGTCTACAACATCCATTCCGTGAATTACTTCTCCAAATGCTGGATGTTTTGAATCCAAATAGTTGTTATCGACTAAATTTATAAAAAATTGTGAACCGCCTGTGTTTGGTCCTGCATTTGCCATTGAGATTGTTCCTCTATTATTTTTGTTTCCACCCTTGTGTGTGAACTCATCCTTTATAGTGTATCCTGGTCCTCTTCTTCCTGTTCCTGTTGGATCTCCTCCTTGAATCATAAATCCTTCAATTACCCTGTGAAATATAACTCCATCGTAGAATCCTTCTGAAACTAGTTTTGCAAAATTTCCTGCAGTTACTGGCATATCATCGTATAATTGTATGACTATGTTTCCATGATTTGTTTCAAGTTTTACTTGAGTTCCTGAACTTATTACTTTACCTGTCATATTTCCTGTTATTTTTCCTATACCAATTAATCCTCCTATTACTAGGATTAGAATTAATATGTATCCCCAGATTTTTAAATGCATTGATTAATATATTGAATTTATCTTTTAAATGTTATTGTTTTTATGACTCGTTTAAATTATTCTTGGAAGATTAATCTTTCATTTCAATTTTAACATTAACAGATTTAGGTATTTGCATTCTTACAATATGATGAAGTATTTTTTCATTAGCTGGAAGGTCAATTAATCTTTTATGGATTCTCATTTCATAATTGTCGAATGTAGCTGTTCCACTTCCACAAGGAGATTTTCTTGTTGTTATTTTAAGCTTTTTTGTTGGTAAAGGAACAGGTCCAACTATTGTTATTCCTGATTTTTTAGCTATTTCTCTTATAGATTCACAGATATTATTTAACATATTTATGTCTGTGCTGTTTAATTTTATCCTTACCTTTGCCATATTACATTTATTATGGAGTGGTTTAAAAAGCTTTTTATATGATTGGCTTTGTTAGATTAATCAATTATCTTCTAATATTCTTCTCTTTTGGGTACTGGTAGCTCTTCTTCCTCGTCTTTGTCTTTTTTAAACAAGGATAATATAAAATCCATTAATCTTAGGATTATTTCAACTGCAACTATTACTCCGATGTAGACTAAAATATTTTCAAAAAATAATGGGAGTTCTGCTGCTCTTGCAAATATTGATTCAAAATTGAAGAATTCTTTTTCTGTTATTGCTACTGCTAATAGTGTAAATGGAAGTAATTTGGATATATCTCTTGAGAGAGCTTGCTTATAGTATGCTGTTGTTCTTATAACTATAATTATTATTGTTGATATTGTTAGCACAGTTGAAAAATCAAGTTCCCTTGAAAGTAGCATTACAAATATTATAAATATAGAAAACCAGAATATAACAAAAAAAGGAAATATGATTATATATTCTAAAAAGTAGAGTATTGTTCCTGTGATTTTTTTGAATCCGGGGTGTCTTGCTTTGTTGTATTGTTTTAGGTTAAGTTCAATTAGATTTTTTTTAGATATAATATGATAAAGCTTCCATATAAAAATGAAAAATAATGTTACAAGAAGCGACATCAGTACTATATTTATGAACGTTTGAAGCCAAGGGTGTAAATTTCCAACAAATGCATGATATGCATCAGTAATACCTACATGAACTACACCTCCTTTTATTATTACCATTATGAACTATTAAAGGAGTTTTATTTTTTAAATGTTTTAGTTGAGTAGTTTTTATTAAAATAAATTAACTCAATAAATTTAAATATCTGTTTTCTATGTAGATTTATGATTGATATAAAGATATTGCGTGAAAATCCAGATATTGTAAAAGAGAATATCAGGAAAAAGTTTCAGGATGATAAACTGAAACTTGTAGATGAAGTTCTTGTTTTAGATGAAAAATGGAGAAAAGCTAAATATGAAGAGGATGGACTTAGAAGCGAGAGAAACAAGGTTTCTGAAGAGATAAATCAGGCCAAGAAGAAAAAAGATGAAAAGGCAGCTAAACAACTTCTTAAAAGAGCCAAGGAAATTCCAGATAAGATAGCTGAAATTCAAGAGAAGAGAAAGAAACTTGAAGAAGATATAAAGCAGATAATGTATAAAATTCCAAATATAATTCATGATTCAGTTCCAATAGGAAAAGATAGTTCTGAGAATGTTGAGATTAAAAGAGTTGGAAAACCTGAAATTCCAAATTATGAAATTTTTAATCATGCTGAATTAGCTGAGAAATTAAATGGAGTTGATTTTGATTCTGCAAGAGAAACTTCTGGAAATGGTTTTTATTTTTTAACTGGAGATTTAGCTGTGCTACATTCTGCAATGATTGCTTATGCAAGAGATTATATGATAAAACAAGGATTTAGTTATGTTATACCTCCATTTATGATAAGAAAAAGAGTTGTTGAAGGAGTTATGAGTTTTACTGAGATGGAAAATATGATGTATAAAGTTGAAGGAGAGGATTTGTATTTGATTGGAACATCAGAACATTCAATGATTGGAAGATTTATTGGAAAAACTTTAAACTCTACTAGTTTACCAATAACGCTTACGTCTTATAGTCCGTGTTTTAGAAAGGAGATTGGAGCTCATGGAATTGAAGAAAAGGGTTTCTATAGATTACATCAGTTTGAAAAACAAGAAATGATTGTTATATGTGAGCCAGAAGAGTCCTATAGATGGTATGAGAAAATGCTTCAATATACTGTTGATGTTTTCAAGAATTTAGATGTTCCAGTAAGAACCTTGGAATGTTGTTCAGGGGATTTAGCTGATTTGAAAGCAAAGTCTGCAGATGTTGAAGCTTGGAGTCCAAGACAGAAAAAATATTATGAAGTTGGTTCATGCTCAAATCTAACAGAAGCGCAAGCAAGAAGATTAGATATTAAAATAGAGAATAAAGGAAAAAGGTATTTTGCACACACATTAAATAATACTGTTCTTGCAAGTCCTAGGGCTTTGATTGCTGTAATGGAAAACAATCAACAGAAAGACGGGAGCATAAAAATACCTAAAGTTCTTCAGCCATATATGGGCGGAAAGAAAATCATTGGGATAAAGAAAGAAAAGAAGTAAATATTTTTTATTTTTGTAAAATTTTCATTTATCGAGAGTAATGAAAAAATCTAAACAAGTTTTATATACCCTTTTTGTTTTTATTTTTTATGGAAAAAGAAGAAAAAGGGAGAGTGAAAGAAAAAACCAAAGAAAATTCTAAGGAAGATTCTAAGAAAGAAAAAAAGAAATCTGTTTGGAGCTTTCAAGCAATCTCAATTCTTTTATTGATTGTGATTATAGCACTTATTCTTATTGTTGTTCAAGTTCCTTATACAACAACTAATGCTATAAAAGAACAAATATCTGAAAAAAAATGTTCTCAAGAAGATATACCTTTTATTGCTAATTTCAGAACAGGATTTAAATATAAAACTGCTGTGAATGTTCCTTCTTCTGAAGGATTGGCGTTGTACAAATATTCAGATTTGGATTCATTTATTTATGCTAATATAAGAAATACTGGTAAAGAAAGTGGAATTTATTGTATAAATGCTGCAGCTTATTTAATTGAGGGATTTGAAGATGAGGAAAATGCATTGGCTTCATTCCAAAAATTAATACTGACTGATTCAGATCAAGTCCAGGAATTACAAAATTGGGCTAGTGCAAGATATACTTATCCTGTTTGTACAGAGAATGCAATAAGACCTATTGATACAGATATTGTTTCACTCTGGGGACCTTCTATGCTTTCTGATAATGCTAAAGAATCATATGACTTAGACAAGGTTTACATCTTGGTTAATGTTGTTGCTCCAACTGTAGAAAAATGTGCTGAAGAAGATATAGATAAAGAATCTGAAGAAGAAGTTACAAGGTATTGTAATGCTTGGAAGCATGTTGTTGGAAGGTGCTGAATTTTAATTTAGACATGTTTTTAAAATATATTTTATTTATTTTTTTATGATTAAAGCAATCTTATTTGATGTTGACAACACTTTAATTGATTTTATGAAAATGAAAAGAAAGAGCTGCGAAGCAGCTGTTGAAGCAATGATTTCTGCTGGCTTGAAAATGAAAAAAGAAGATGCGATGAAAGAAATATACATAATCTATGATAAAAAAGGAATGGAATATAAAGCTGTTTTTGAAAAGATAATCAAAAAATCTAATGGAAAAATTGATTATAGAATTATGGCTTCAGGCGTTCTTGCTTATAGGTCTGTTAAAGAAGAACAAGTTATACCTTATGAAGGAGTTATGCCCACATTGAAGGTTTTGAAAAAGAAATACAAGCTTGTTGTTGTGAGTGATGCTCCTGCAATGAAAGCTTGGACAAGATTAATTATGGCTAAATTGGACGGATATTTTGATTTGGTTTTAACAAAGAGTGATGTTAAAAAACAAAAGACTTCAACTGTCCCATTTAATTCAGCATTGAAATATCTTAAGATTAAGCCAGAAGAAGCACTTATGGTTGGAGATAGGATTGAACGAGATATTCAAACACCAAAAAAACTTGGGATAAAAACTTGCTTTGCAAGGTATGGAGTTGAAGATTCAAAAAAGCCAGCAATAGGAAAAAGCGGAGCTGATTTTGAGATAAATGAGTTTAAAGAGTTGATTGATGTTTTGAAGAAGATTTAGAAAGAATAAAATATATAAAATTCAAATACTATTAAAAGACATGTTTAAGTGCACTAAAAAATACCAGCAAGTAAGGCATTTTATCTTGGAAAAACTAAGAAATCTTTTTTATAAAAATAAAAATAATCTAACAGAAGAACAAAGACAATATTTACTTTCTGGAATTAATCCTGAGATATTGAAAGCTTACAATATAATTTATTCTTCGAATACTCTTTATTTTAAGGCAGATAAAAAAGGTACAGATATAAGTAAAGGTTTGGAGTATAAGGTTTCTTCTTCAGATTCAAGAAAAGCTTCTTTTGCTGAACGTATGAAAGCAATTGAATTGAATCATTTAAAAAAATTAAATGAAATTTATTCTTCAGTTGTTGAGAATTATAACAAGGGGATGGATAAACCAAGGGATATTTTAATATATAATGGATCAGATGGAAGTGTAAGAGTTAGTTTTTCTTAGAATATTTTTATTTGGGAACATACAAACCATTAATTATTACTAAGGGTGTTCCAGCATCAGAAGACCCGCTTACTAAATCTGCTAGGCTACCTGCAATGTCTTTTAATGGTCTTGGGGTTGTCCCTCCTGTTTTTATGCTGTTTGCTTCATGTAATTCTTTTGATTCAATTTTTATTTTCTCTTCAATTTCTTGTTTGTCAAGTCCTTGGGCAAGGTATTTGTCTGTAAGATATTTATATTTCACTCCATCTCTTTGTTTTTCTAAATTAGGAGTATATCCAAATGCAACAACAGGGTCAGCTAATTCATAAATGCCTGTGCTTGGATCTTTGTATGCTCCATCTCCATACACCATCACTTCTATATCTTTACCAAGGTTTTCTTTTACTCTGTTTTGAATATTAATTGCAAGAACTTCTGAATCTCTTGGTGCAAGTTTTAATTTTCCTTCTGACAAATTACTTCCTAAAAGCCCCCATTCAGACCAGCCATCTCTTCCTGATACAGATTCATTGCAAATGTCTTGTAAAGTTATTGAGTTCCTGAAGTATTTTTTTATTTTTTTTAAATCTTCATTTCTAGTATGTATTGAGGAAACCAGCATTCCATCAAGATATTCTAAATACATTTCATTGTATCTATCACTTTCAATTATGAATGGTACTGCTCCTTCTTGTGTTATTATGTCTTTGTATAATTCAGAATAATTCATTTTTGTTATAGGATGGTTTTTGATTTCATTTCCTACTTCGTCTTTTCCTTTTGAAAATTGAACATATACCACTCCATTTGGAACAGCTTTTGCAATCCCACTTAAAATTGCTGAAAATCTGTTTCTGCTTGCAATTGGAAATAGAACTCCTATATGGGATTCATCCTTTAATTTTAATTTAGTTGATAAATCATTAGCAATATCATCTAAATTTACATAATTATTTTGAGAGCGAGCAACAATAGACTCAGTTATACATACTATTGAATTATTATTTAATAGTTTGTCTTTTGCACATTTTTCAAGATGAGAATAAACAATGTTTTCTATATTATCTCCAGGCTGAATTACAGGAAGTTTAACTCCAAAAGCAGCAGGTCCAATGTAATCTGGTAAAAATGCCATATATTGAAAAAAGTTGAGATGGTTTAAAAAAATTATTGTTATTGAAAGAAATAATTTAGTATAACAATCCTTAAAAAAGATATTTCTCTTTATTTTTTATGTCAGTGAGTTACCTTGGAATACATCTTGGGACATTAGAATATGTTGCTATTCTTTTATTTGGATTAATTATATTTGTTATAATTATGATTGCTACAGAAAATCAAAGACAGAATAGACAAAGGGCTGAGAGGGCAAGAGAAAATAGAAGAATGAGTGAACTTAGAAATAGGATAGATGCTGAGAGTCTCATATAAGATAAAGATAAAAGAGGAGGAATATAATTAAATGGAAGATGATAAGAAAATATTGCGTTTTAGAATTGAGTTTATAACGTCTGAAGAGGATTCAGATGAAGTTACAGGAGTTATTGATAATCAAAAGAAAGTTGTGGAATTATATGAACTTGAAGGAGAAGATATGAAGTACAGAGGATTTATACCATTTAGTTCTATAAAAAAGTTAGAAATAATTGATAAGGAAACTGAAGAAGAATAAATTGTAATTAAAAATATTTTTTAAATTTCTTCAACAACTTTTGTTAAATCTGTGACATAATCTCCTTCTTGAAGTTTAACAATCCTTACACCTTGTGCAGCTCTTCCCATTACTCTTATGTTTGCAAGAGAAGTTCTTATTACTATTCCTTTAGCTGTTGTTACAATTATCCCGTCATTGTCATTAACTGAAACAGTTGTCACAACATTTCCTGTTTTGTCAGATATTTTAACATTTATAACACCTTTTCCAGCTCTTGCTGTTTTTCTGTAGTCCTGAACTTCTGTTCTTTTACCATATCCTTTTTCTGTTATTGTAAGAATTACAGGAGTCTCTAAAATTTCTAAACTTACGACTTCATCTCCTTTATCTAGTTTTATTCCTGTAACTCCATAGCTAGACCTTCCCATTTGCCTTACATCATTGGAACTGAATCTTATTGCTTTACCATGTTTTGTTGCTAGAAGAACTTCTTGGTCTTTCTTTACAACCCCAACTCCAATTAAAAAGTCTGAATTATCATTTGGTAAGTTAAGGGCCTTTATTCCTGAAGCTCTTGGATTAGAGAAATTATGCAAAGATGTTTTCTTTACAACTCCTAATTTAGTTGCCATAAATAAATCATCTTCAAAGTTCTTTACAGAAATTACATTTGTAACTTTTTCGTCTTTTAATCCAAGCATGTTTATCAATGCTTTACCCTTACTGTATCTTTCTGCTACAGGTATTTCATATGCCTTTAACCACAAAACTCTTCCTCTGCTTGTAAAGAACATTAAATAATCATGAGTAGAACAAGTAATTAATTGTTTGACAAAGTCCCCTGTTGCTAAATCACTTCCAATAACCCCTCTTCCTCCTCTATTTTGCTCTTTGTAAGATTGAACATCCATTCTCTTACAATATCCTTTATCAGTTATTGTTACTACAACTTCTTTTTCTTGTATTAGGTCTTTTTCTTTGATTTCTTTTATGCTCTTAAGAATCTGTGTTCTTCTGTTGTCCCCATATACTTTCTTTAATTCATTTACTTCTTTTGTTATTATTTTAAGAACTTCTTTTGTGTCTGCTAAGATTGCTTCATATTCTTTTATTTTTCCTTTTAATTCTTCTGCTTCTTTTTTTAGTTTTTCAACTTCCATAGAAGTTAATTGTTGTAATTTTGTTTCAAGAATAGCCTGAGTTTGTTTTTTTGTTAAACTATATTTTTTCATAAGTGCTTCAGAAGCTTCTGCAGTAGTTTTGGATTTCTTTATTAAGTTTATAACACCATCAATATCTTTGAGTGCAATTAAAAGTCCTTCAACAATTTCTTGTCTTTCTTTTGCCTTCTTTAATTCAAATTTTGTTCTGTTGACGATTATTTGTTTTCTGTAGTTAACATAAGAATCAAGAACTTCTTTGAGATTCATTACTTTTGGTTTTCCACCTTCAAGAGCAAGGAAATTAACATTAAAAGAATCTTGAAGTCGAGTATATTTGTATAAAGCGTTTATTACAAATTTAGAGTTAGCTTCTTTTCTTAATTCCAAGACAATTCTTATTTTACCTTTAGAAGATTCATCTCTCAAATCCCAAACATCTTTTATCTTTTTATCTTGAACTAATTTAGCTATTTGTTCAACAAGAGTTGTTTTATTTAACATATAAGGTATTTCAGTTATAACAATTGCTTCTTTTTTATTTATTGTTTCAGTTGTTGTTTTACCACGCATTATCAGTTTTCCTCTTCCTGTTTGATATAAAGAAATCATATCTCCTTGGACACTTCCTCCTGTTGGAAAATCAGGTCCAAGCATAATTTCATTTAGTTCTTTAAAACTTATTTGAGGATTTTTAATGTAAGCATTTATAGCATCACAAACTTCAGTTAGATTATGTGGTGGAATATTTGTTGCCATACCCACAGCAATACCTGAAGCTCCATTGAGGATTAATGTAGGGAGTTTTCCAGGGAGCAATTCTGGTTCTTTTAAAGAATTGTCAAAATTAGGTAAATGGTTTACAGTGTCTTTTTCTAAATCTTGTAAAAGTTCTTGAGAGATTGGCATTAGTTTTGCTTCAGTATACCTATAAGCAGCTGGAGGGTCTCCATCAATTGAACCAAAATTTCCTTGACCATATACAAGAGGATATCTTAAGGAGAAATCTTGAGCCATTCTTACTAATGCATCATATGCAGCACTATCTCCATGAGGGTGGTACTTACCAATAACATCTCCTACTATTCTTGCAGATTTTTTTGTTGCAGTATTTGGTTTTAAACCCATTTGGTGCATTGAGTATAATATTCTTCTTTGAACTGGTTTTAATCCATCTTCAATTGAAGGAATAGCTCTTGATACTATGACGCTCATAGCATAATCAAGATAAGATTTTTTCATTTCTTCAGAAACTTCTCTAGGAAAAATTCCTTTTTTCAGATTTTCTTCAGCTTTTGGATCAATGTTTGGTGTCATTTTATGCAACTTCTTCTCCTTTTTTATCTAAGAATTCCATAAGTTCATCTTCAGTTAATTGTTTTTCTTTTATATCTGTTCCAGTCCATTTACATTTTTTACATTCCCATTGTTTTCCTGTACTGCTCTCTTCTTCAAAGTCCATATTGCTTAGTGTTATTACAACATCATCACTTTTGCATTTAGGACAGATTTTTATTTTGAATGTTTTTCCTTGTTTTTTATCTGGAGCTGATTTTCCTTTGGCTTTAGCATATTCTTCAGGTGAATCATACCCTTCTAATATCCATGCAGGTGTTGTTAGTTTTCCTTTTTTTGCCATTTTAAAACTCCTTGAAATATTTTATTAATATTTTTTTTGTTTCAGGATCTATTCTAAGTTGATTTAATTCTTTTTTTCCAAACAATGCAATTCCTACACCTTCCTTTATTTTTATTTTAGATAAATCATTTAATTTACCTAAGAATACATAAAATGTTGATTTGCCTCTTTTAGAAATTGTTTTTTCAGTAAACATAAATTTTACATTCATCTTAATTCCAAGTTCCTCTTTTATTTCTCTTAGCATTTCTTTGTGAAAATCTTCTGATTCAGCTTCTCCTCCAACAAAACACCAAACTCCAGGATAAACAGGGTAATCTAAACTTTTCTTTTGTAAAAGCAATTCTTTTTTGTTGTTCTCTATGATTGTTACTACGATTGTTTTTTCCATTTTATACATCTAGTTCTGCCTCATGTGCATTTTCTTGAATGAAATCTCTTCTTGCTTGTACATCATCTCCCATAAGCATTGTGAATACTCTGTCTGCTTCAATTGCATCTTTAATATATATTTTTTTTATCTTCCTTGTTTTAGGATTCATTGTTGTATCCCATAATTGTGTTGAGTTCATTTCCCCTAAACCCTTGAAACGTGTAACCCCTCCTTCATTTACTCCTAATTCTGCTGTTACTTTTTTGAGTTCCTCATCTGAGTAAACATAAATATCTTTTTGTCCTTTTCTTACTCTATATAATGGAGGCATTGCAGCGTAGATGTGTCCATGCTCAATTAATTGGGGCATGAATCTGAAAAAGAAAGTTAAAAGAAGAGTTTTTATGTGTTCTCCATCAACATCTGCATCTGTCATCATTATGATTTTTCCATATCTTATTTTTGCGGGGTCAAATTGTTCTCCTATTCCAGTTCCTATAACTGTAATCATGTTTGTTATTTCTTCACTTGAAAGAGCTTTTGATGGATTTGCTTTTTCAACATTGAGTATTTTACCTCTAAGAGGAAGAATTGCTTGTATTTCTTTATTTCTTGCCATTTTAGCAGAGCCTCCTGCAGATTCTCCTTCAACTAAATATAATTCAGTTTCTTCTGATTTTTTATCTGAACAATCTGCAAGCTTTCCAGGTAATCCTCCTAATGAGAATGCATTTTTTCTTCTGACCAAATCTTTGGCTTTTTTTGCAGCAAGTCTTGCTTTAGCAGCTTGAAGAGATTTATCTGCTATTTTCTTTGCTACTTGTGGATTTTCTTCGAAGAATTCTGTTAGGGCAGAAGTAACTATTGAATCAACAATTCCTTTTACTTCAGAATTTCCTAATTTTGTCTTTGTCTGTCCTTCAAATTGTGGTTCTGAAATTTTAATACTTACTATTGCTGTTAATCCTTCTCTTACATCATCTCCTGAAAATGAATCATTCTTAAGTAAATCTTTTTTCTTTGCATAATCATTTATTACCCTTGTAAGGGCAGTCTTGAAACCAGAAATATGAGTTCCTCCTTCAACAGTATTTATTGTATTTACAAATCCGAATATATTTTCCTGGTAAGTTGAATTGTATTGTATTGCAATTTCAACTGCACCATTAGTCATTTGTCTTTTAAAATAAATAGGTTTGTGTAATATTTCTTTGGATTTGTTTATCCACCTTACAAATTCAACTAATCCTCCACTTGAGAAAAATTCTTGTGAAGTGTCTTTTATTTCATCTCTTAATTCTATTTTCAATCCAGCATTTAGGAAAGTTACTTCTCTAAATCTTGATTCTAAAACTTTGAAATCAAAAGTTGTTGTTGAAAATATTTGTTCATCTGGATAAAAGGTTATTTTTGTTCCTGTTTCATTTGTATCTCCCACAACCTTCATTTTTGTTGTTGGATTTCCTCTGGAATATTCTTGTTGATGTATTTTACCATCACGTTTTATCTCAAGGATTAATTTTTTTGAAAGAGCATTAACACAGGAAACTCCTACTCCATGTAATCCTCCTGAAATAGCATAAGATTTCTTATCAAATTTTCCTCCTGCATGGAGTTTTGTTAAAGCTATTTGTGCTGCAGGAACTTTGTAATCTGGATGAATGTCTACAGGTATACCTCTTCCATCATCATCAACAGTTACAGAACCATCTTTGTTTAGAGTTACCTTTATTCTATCACAGAATCCAGCTAAAGCTTCATCTACAGAATTATCAACTACCTCATAAACTAAGTGATGTAATCCCTCTTTTCCTGTTGAACCAATGTACATAGCAGGTCTTTTTCTGATTCCTTCTAAACCTTCTAATACCTTGATATCATTAGCGGTATAATCTTTTTTTTCTGCCATCTTATAAAAAATCTGTATTTTTTATATTATTTCTCTTTATTATTCCGTAAAAAAGAAAACCCCTTTTATAAATCTTTCTGCTATTTTATCGTCGATAAAATAAAAAAATGAGTAAAAATCAGTTAAAATATTTAAATTATTTTTAATTAATTTACTATAGAATAAAATTCTTTAAGCTTCCTTACAAGAGACACAAATTAGCATTCCTTTATGTCTTTCTAATCGCCCATAATTTCCACATTCTTCACATATTCCTTCCCTAAAACCTGACATCTTTTTTTCTTTTGCTTTTTTTACAAGCTTTAATTTTCTTGCTTCTTCTCTTATTTCAGCAAATTCTTGTAATTCAGGATAAATTTCAGGATTAAAGCTTAAGATATCTTTTGTTGTAATTAATCCAACTAATTCATTGTTGTCTATGACTGGGAGTCTTTCAAATCTGGATTTTTTCATTTTCTTTAAAGCTTCTTCAAGTGTAGCACTTGGTTTTATTACAGCAATTTTTTTTGGAGAGATGTCTTTTGCTTGTATTGATGAAAGGTCTTTTTGGGACTTTTTTACAAGTGCCCAGAGAATATCCTGTGTTGAAATCAACCCTATAAGCTTCTTTTTTTCAACAAGAAGAAGGCTTCCTGTCTTTTTTTTGACCATCTTTTTAGCACATTCTAGTAAATTAGCATTTGGACTAATAACAAGGGGTTCTCTTGTCATTATATCAGAAACCAGTATTTTGTACATATTTTTACAGGGTTTTAGCACTTATAAATATTTTTTACCACTTCAAAAATATAAGTCTTGTTTAAAAAATGATAATATTGAATTTCAATACAATAATGCTTAAATAAATGATTTGAGAACATTTTTTATTAGGTGGAGGAACATATTAAACTGAAATGGATAGACAATATAGAACTAAAATAAATCTTGAGGGAGAATATGCTTATGAAGATGTAAGTCTATTTTTAGAGAAGATTAGCTTGGAGTGTGATAAATATAAACATGGAGGTGTTTATTTTCTTGATAAAGATAGATACCAAAGAACAAGGGTAGATTCAAAAAATAAAACAGTCGAATTAACAGATAAGGTTGAAGAATGGATATTTAATAGCATAAATGAATTAAGTATAAAAAAGTGATATGACAAATAAACCAATAACCTTAATGCCTGAAGATATACAGAGAATTATTGGTAAAGATGCTCAAAGGAATAACATTGCTGCAGCTAAACTTGTTGCAGAGATTGTTAAAACGACTTTGGGGCCAAGAGGCATGGATAAGATGCTTGTTTCTCCTTTAGATGATATAATTATAACTAATGATGGAGCAACTATTTTAAGTGAGATGCAAATTGAACATCCTGCTGCAAAAATGATGGTTGAGATTGCTAAAACTCAAGAATCTGAAGTTGGAGATGGAACAACTTCTGCTGTGATGATTGCAGGAAAACTTTTAGAAAATGCAGAGAAGCTTTTAGATAAGAAAATACATCCTATTGTTATTGTTAAAGGATATAGAATTGCTGCAGAAAAAGCTCAGGACATTTTGAAAGAATTGTCTCTGGAAGTTGATCATAAAGATGAATTTGTTTTGAAACAGATTGCAATGACTGCAATGACTGGGAAAGGAGCAGAAGATTCTAAGGAAAATCTTTCAGATATTGTTGTTAAGGCAGTTAATCAGATTGAGGAAAATGGTTTTGTGGATTTAGACAATATAAAAATAGAGAAAGCAAGAGGAGAAGGTATTGGAGATAGTGAATTAATATCTGGGATTGTTATTGATAAAGGAAAAATAACCTTGGATATGCCTTCTTATGTTAAAAACGCAAGAATTGCTTTAATTGATATTCCTTTGGAACTTAAATCTCCTGAATTAAAAACAGAGGTTTCAATTTCTTCTCCTGATCAATTACAAAGATTTTTACTTCAGGAAGAAAATTCAATTAAAGAGATTGTTAATTTGGTGAGAGAATCAACTGCTAATGTTGTATTTTGTCAGAAAGGTGTTGATGATTTTGCAAGTTTTCTTTTAGCTAGAAATGGAATTTATGTTTGTAGAAGAGTTGCAAGAAGTGATATGCATAAGATAGCAAAAGCTACAGGTGCTAAGATAATAAGTAACTTAAATGATTTAACACAACTTGAATTAGGTTCAGCAGAGAATGTTGAAAATGTTAAGAGGGGAAATGATTTTTATACTTACATCCAAGGGTGCAAAAATCCTAAGGCTGTTACTATTTTAATTCACGGTGGAAGCGACCATGTTATGGATGAAATTGAGAGAGCAATAGATGATGGGTTAGGTGATGTTTCTTGTGTTTTAAAATCTGGATTAGTTGTTCCTGGTGGAGGGGCTATTGAGATGGAGGTTTCCAGAAGATTAAAACAATTTGGACAGACTATTTCAGGAAGAGAAAGATTAGCTGTAGAAGAATTTGCAAATGCTTTGGAATTTATACCTCTTACTCTTGCTGAAAATGCTGGTTTAGATCCAATAGACATTATCACTGAATTAAGGGCTAAACATGATTCAGGAGATAAGAATGCTGGACTGAATTTATTTGAGAATAAAGTTGCAAATGTTCTTGAAGCTAAAATAATAGAACCTTATAATATAAAGAGTCAGGAAATTGATTCTGCAACAGAAGTTGCAAATATGATTTTAAGGATAGATGATGTTATTGCTTCTAAGCCAGATAAGAGAGGAAAAATGAGCTTTACAGGTGAGAGGGGAAGAGAAGCAGAATTTATGAGTGGATTAGAGTAGAATTCTTCTCAATAATACTTAAAAACCAGTATCTCTAGTATTTTTTATGTATTATCATATTATACTTACAGAAAAATGCAATTCCAGATGCAAATATTGTTATCAAAAGTCAATGGAAGAATTTGATAATGGACTTAAAGATAAATTTGAATTTGATTATAGTGCTCCGTGCGAATCAACAGTTAAAGGAGTTGATGTTGCACGATTCTTGAAAGATGGGGACTGTTTGATATTTTATGGTGGAGAACCTTTAGTTAATTTTCAGAAAATGAAGGAAATAATAGATTCTGTTGAGAAATCTAAAAAGAAAATAAAATTCTATATACAAACTAATGGAAAATTGCTTGATGAAATACCCTTGATTTACATCAACAAAATGTCTAAGATGCTTGTTTCAATAGATGGAGATATGAGAAGGACAGATTATAATAGAGGTTTTGGAACTTACAATAAGGTCCTTAATAATTTAATTGAATTAAGAGAAAAAGGATATAAGGGAGAGATTGTTGCAAGGATGACTTTGTCTTTTTCAGATGTTTTTGGACAAGTTAGACACATAGTTGGATTAATTGAGAAAGGTATATTTGATTCTGTTCATTGGCAGATTGATGCTGGATTTTACAAATCTGATTTTAATAAAAAACAGTTTAAACTTTTTGTAAAAGAATATAATAGGTCTATAGATAGATTGTTGGATTTTTGGGTTGATTATATGAAAGAAAATAAGAAAGTTTTGAAATTTTATCCTTTTTTAGGAATATTTGAGTGTTTACATTATAATAGAAAAACAAAACTTCATTGTGGTTCTGGATATGCAAATTACACTATTTTAACTAATGGTAAAATTGTTGCTTGTCCTATTATGAGTGGTATAAAGAATTTTTATTGTGGGGATTTGGCTTCTCCTAATGAAACACTTAAAGAAATTTATGTTCAAGAACCTTGTAGTTCTTGTGAATATCTGGATATTTGTGGAGGAAGATGTTTGTATAGTAATTATGCTCAACTTTGGCCTGAAGAAGGACAAAAGTTAATCTGTGAAAGTGTAATCCATTTAATTCAAGGGGTTTATGATGTATTACCTAAGATAGAAGATTTAATTGAAAAGAAAATTATTTTGGAATATGATTTTGATTATGAGAAATATTTTGGTCCTGAGATTATACCGTAAATTTTTTATTAGATATTAAGCAAAACTCGCATAAATAATACAAGCCAGAATAACTATTGAAGCAATTATATTTTTTTTATTTATTTTTTCTTTAAGGAAAATTTTTGCAAATAAGTAGATTAGAGCTGCTCCTAACATAAGTATTAATGTTGTTGAAACAATTCCTATTTTTAGGTATCCATAATATGCAACAACTCTATATAAAACCCAGATTATTCCAACTGTAACTAAATCTATTTTTAATTTCTTATCTACTCCTGAAAGTTTTGTTCTGAAGAGAATTAGGCTAAATACAAATATTCCAAAACATCTCAGAAAATAGAAAGTTACAGGGGAATAAAGTTCAAGTATTAAATTAGATATTATTATTTCAAGAGCAAAAAAGAAACTTCCTATTATTGCTGCAGTGAAATATTTGTTGAATCTTAATTGTTCTTTATTTATGTGTGTTAATATAAGCACTAACCCCGCTACAAGAGATGCAACTAAAACTTTTGGATTGCTTTCATATGCTCCTTGAAAAAACAAACTAAATAATACTGCAAGCAAAATAGTAAACAATGGTTCAAGCATTTTTGCTGGTTCTAAATTGCTTATTTTTTCACCTTTCATTGAATAAAATGTAAAAAGGTTTGCAACCATTGAACAGATTACAACTGCAATTAAGATTAGTATGTTTTTTAATTGTAAAGCTTGAGGGTCTAATTTCCAGAAAAAATAAAGCATAGGAAGCAATATTAAAGAGATTGTTAAAAATCCTAATGTTTGGTATCTTCTGATATCAATTTCTTTTCTTTTCAGAATATGTCTTTCAAGGACAGTTCCTCCTGCCAGTGCGATTGCAGCTATTATTGGAAAGTATATCATCTCTTTTAGTTAATGCTAAGTTATTAGCTATTAAAAAACTTTTGAAAAATTTATAATGAAAAAGCTTAAAAGTGCTGAAAAGTTTTACTTTTTAAGGGCCTATAAGCTAGCGGTAAACTGACTCGTTTACATGTTTGGTCGATTAAGAATTAACAAACTAAAAGCCGAGTATTCAGCGGTTCGACTCCGCTTAGGCCCATTTGTTATTTAATTCTTATTTGCATTTTCAAATCATTTATATACTCTAATTACTCTGTATTCTTAATTAAATTGGAGGTGTAAATGAAAAAAGCACTTGATAAAGTAGGTGGATGGGCATTTATAATTGGCTTAGTTTTAGCTATTTTAATTGCCATATTTGGTGCTGAAGCAACTTGGCCAATATACTTATTGCTTTTCCTTGGAATTGTAGTAGGTATTTTGAATATAGGCAAGAAAGAAGTTAGCTCGTTTTTACTAGCAGCAGTTGCATTTATGTTTACCTTTACTTCTCTAGGTAAAGTAGTAGAGATAATACCTGTTCTAGGAGAACCATTAGCTAGATTTTTTAGCTTAATGAATGCATTTGTTGCTCCTGCAGCTGCAGTTGTTGCATTCAAAGCATTGTTTGCTCACAGTAAGCACTAAAAATATTTTTTGTTTTTATTTTTTGTTTTTCTAAATCTAAATGATATATTATTTATCAAAAATATTATAAATAATAATTTATTATAATTCTTATGAGAAAAGAGTGTGCATTAAAAATTATATTTATAATTTCAATAGCAGGATTGTTGTTTTCAGGTTATTTGAGTTATACTGAATTAATTGCTGGATATTGTGCAGTTAGTGATTCAGGAGCTGGAGGATGTACAAATATTGCTGGAATCCCTGTTTGTGTTTATGGTTTTGTTATGTATCTTGTTATATTTGTTATTTCTTTACTCGGATTAAGAAGCAAGAGTAAAAGATGAACTATTAAGATACTTTTTTAAATTAGTGTTTATTTAATAATATATGAATACCCGATTTATCTTTTTAGGTATTTTCTTAACAATATTTCTTATTATTGGTGTTATTTATATTTTGAAGAAAAGAAAAGGTTCAATTGAATTAATTCCAGAAAAATACAATTATAATTTGGGAGAGAAGTTAAGTGGTAAGCTTGTTTTGAAACTTAGGAAACCAGCAAATAACAGTAAATTAATTATAGGTTTAAAATGTCAAAGGTCAGAAACAACATATTCAAATAATGAAAAAAGCACTAGTCATTATACTTTGTTTGACTTTAACTTTCCATTAGAAAATAATAAAGATTATACTCCTGGAGAATATTCTTATGATTTTTCAATAGATATTCCTAAAAATTATTCTAAAGATGTTGGACCTATAGCTGGAAATATAATAAAATCAATTAATTTTCTTAGAGGTAGAAATTCTTTTTTGAATTGGTATTTGTATTCTGAATTAAATTGTTCAGGTGTTGATTTAAATAAAGAGATTAAGATTAATGTTTCTTGAAATTTTGTTTTCTAAGTTTCTTTTCTGTTTCTGCAATTGCTATCTTTGTTTTTATTACAGTGTCTGGATTCAATGAAATAGAATCAATTCCACATTCAACTAAGAATTGTGCAAAATCAGGGAAATCTGAAGGAGCTTGTCCACATATTCCTATTTTTCTGTTATATTTTTTGCATTTTTTTATTACTTCTGCAATAAATCTTTTTACAGCTTCATTTCTTTCATCATAAATATCTGAAACTATTGAAGAATCTCTGTCTAATCCTAAAACTAATTGAGTTAAATCATTACTTCCAATTGAGAACCCATCAAATATTTTTGAGAATTCATCACACAATATTACATTTGAAGGAATTTCACACATAACATATACTTCTAATCCGTCTTTTCCTCTTTTAAGTCCGTTTTCTTCCATTATCTTTAATACTTTTTTTCCTTCCTCAACCGTTCTACAAAAAGGAATCATTAACTTTACATTTTTTAATCCAAATTCTTCTCTTACTTTTTTGAAAGCTTTACATTCAAGGACAAATCCTTCTTTGTATTCTTTTTTATAATATCTTGAAGCTCCTCTCCATCCAATCATTGGATTTTCTTCTTTTGGTTCATATTCTTTTCCTCCAATTAGATTTGCATATTCATTTGTTTTGAAGTCACTTGTTCTTACAATAACTTCTTTTGGATAAAATGCAGCTGCAATCATTCCTATACCTTCAGCAAGTTTATCAATAAAGAATTGTTCTTTGTTTTTGTATCCTTGAGTTAATTCATCTATTTCTTCTTTTACTTTTCCTTCAGGTAATTTTTTGTAATTTACTAGGGCCATAGGGTGTATCTTTATGTTTGAGTTTATAATGAATTCTTCTCTTGCAAGTCCAACCCCATCATTAGGTGTAAAGCTTTGTTCAAATGCTTGATCTGGAGATCCAATATTCATCATTATCTTTGTTTTTGTTTTACCAATTTCTTTTAAGTTGTGTTTTTGAACAACAAACTTGAGAATCCCTTCATATACACGTCCTCTTTCTCCTTCAGAACAACTTACAGTTACATGTTGTCCTTTTTTTATTTTTTCAGTTCCTTTATTTGTACCTACAACACATGGGATTCCTAATTCTCTTGAAATAATTGCAGCATGACAAGTTCTTCCTCCTCTATTTGTTACAATTGCTGAAGCTATTTTCATTATAGGTTCCCAATCAGGGTCAGTCATATCTGTAACTAAAACCTCTCCTTTTTTGAAATTGTAAATTCCAGAAACATCTTTTATAACATTTGCTTTTCCAACTCCAATCTTAGAGCCCACACTTCCTCCCTCAACAATTAGCTTTCCTTTTTGTTTTAAAATATATTCTTCTAAAACATTATGGTCTTTTTGACTTATAACTGTTTCAGGTCTTGCCTGAACAATGAATAATTTTTTTGTTTGTCCATCTTTTGCCCATTCAATATCCATTGGTCTGAATTTTTTTGCTTTTTCAGAATAATAATCTTCAATTATGCAAGCCCATTTTGCTAACTGCAACACTTCTTCATCTGTCAAAGAGAATTTTTTTCTATCATCAGGGTCAACTGAAACATTCTTTGTTGGCTTTGTTCCCTCATTTGAATAAACTAATTTAATTAGTTTATCCCCTATTTTTCTTGAGATGATTGGTTTGAATCCTTTTTTCAGTGTTGGTTTATGAACATAATATTCATCTGGATTTACTGCTCCTAAAACAATATTCTCTCCTAATCCATAAGAAGAAGTTATAAAAACAGCATCTTTAAATCCAGATTCTGTATCAATAGAGAACATTACTCCTGAACATGCTAAATCACTTCTTACCATTTTTTGTACCCCAATTGAAAGAGCTATATTGAAATGGTCAAATCCTTTATCTACTCTGTAAGAGATTGCTCTGTTTGTGAAAAGAGAAGCAAAACACTTTTTACAAGATTCTATTAATGCTCTGCGTCCTTTTATATTAAGGAAAGTTTCTTGTTGGCCTGCAAAACTTGCATCAGGTAAATCCTCGGCAGTTGCAGAGCTTCTTACTGCAACATCAACATTATTTGTTTTATAGTATTTACATAATAATTCATAATTTTTTATTATCTCTTCTTCTAAATCTTTTGGAAGTTCACCAGATAAGATAGTGTCTCTTACTTTCTCTCCTCTTTCAGAAAGATTTCTTATATTGTGGGTGTCTAAATCAGAAAGAATTTTTTTTATTTTATCTTTTATTCCTGCTGATTCAAGAAAATATCTGTAAGCATTCGCAGTTATTGCAAAACCATTTGGAATTCTAACTCCTTTTTTTGTTAATTCCCTATACATTTCACCAAGAGAAGCATTTTTTCCTCCAACCAAAGGAACATCTTCAATTGTTAAATCTTTAAACCATATAACTCTTTCTTTTTTCTTGTCCATTTTTCACCACTTTTTATTAATATATTATTAATATAATAAAACTAGTTTTTAAACATTTCTTAATATAAAATGCGCTCCCCGGGAATCGGACCCGGGCCACCTCGTTGGCAACGAGATATTCTACCATTAAACTAGGAACGCATCCAGTTTATTTTATACAAGAAGAGGATTATTTAAAGATTTTTGGTGAGAGAAAATTGTTATCAGAGAAACATTTATCCAAAATAATTATTTCTACAAAAGATTTATAAACTTTAGTTTATACATATGAACTATAATGGATACATATAAACTAAAGTTTACACAACTGGAACAGGAAATATTCTCTTTTTTGTGCTTAAGGGCAGGAGAAAAACTAAGCCAAAGAGAAATTGCACAATCATTAAAGGTTTCCCCAACTGCAATAGCTAAAAGTCTGAAGAAGCTATTAGATATAAATTTTG
>Ga0208195_1000207_pt1 | contig 83332 bp, 76 predicted proteins | sample AD_UKC077_MetaG_FD_184441 | JGI IMG/M metagenome (GOLD analysis project Ga0208195, IMG submission 184441) | Active sludge microbial communities of municipal wastewater-treating anaerobic digesters from USA - AD_UKC077_MetaG (SPAdes) (version 2) | ecosystem: Engineered > Bioreactor > Anaerobic >... | reverse complement strand
CCTGCTATAGTAATCGTTGATGAGCTTTCTGGTGGCTTCAGGTATCTTTCCCATGCTCCCCCTCCATACCAGAGAGCATAGGGCACTTTGCTTACCTACAGAATAGACGTAATGGTGTGAAGCTCACCTTTGCCAGAATATTCAAGGCTCCCTGGGCCATCCGGTCGTTCAGACAGATGACCGCATCGAAGGGAAGGCCCGTAGCAAGGATCGTCTCCATCGCCTGTTCGCCGGAGTCCAGCGTGAATCGTCCGTGAACCCGCAGGCGCGGATCGATGCCGATACCCAATTTTGTAAGGGTGTCGAAGACCGTCTGTTTTCGATTGATCGCTTCGTCGTGAATCGCAGGACCGTCGATCATCGCGAACTTTCGGCGGTTGTGGACGGTATAGAGGTGTTGGACGAGTTCCGATACCGAGGGCTCGGAATCAACGGTGACATCGCTCATTCCGGGGATCTTCATGCCGATCGACACGCGGGGGATATTGTCCCAAGCGGAAAAATATTCTCGTAAATCCTTGGAGTTCAAAAATGTCGCGACGGACGAGGAGATAATGATCAAGCCATCGATGTTTTGATCGTTCGCAAGCTGGTAGGCGATGTTGGAGGAAGCCTCGGATGCGATCGGAGAGCCGAGAACGGATCCAAGAAAACTGATTGAGCTGAAGCCTCGTTTGACGATCGCATGACTGATCGCGCTCCACAGCGTGGATTGATATTCATCATCCAGACTCGCCGTGAAAATGCCGATGCGTTTTTTGCTCATCACCATATCAATCTATCATACCGTATCTTTTGATGAATGCAACTCATCGAAAGGGCCGAGCTTTTGAAGGTAGCGCGAGCGGTAGGCGGTGGGGCTCAATCCCGTTGATTGTTTGAATTGTTTTGAAAAGTGAAATTCCGAACAATACTGGAGTTTTGCAGCGACCTCTTTCACCGAGAGGTTCGTGTTTGCCAAGAAGGCACGTGCCGCTTCCAATCGAAGGTTCGCATAGTACTGCATCGGCGTGGTATTCATCCACCGTTTGAAGAGACGGACAAAGTAGGAAGCGTCCCGCTTGACATGGGAGGCGATGTCGCTGAGCGTGAGCTTGTCAAAGATGTGGTTTTGCATATAGTCAAGGGCCAGCTCGATGATGATGTTTTCCTTCTGTTGAACGGGGTTTGATTTTTCAGCTGCCAAACCGTAGAGCAGTCCAAGAATCTGGTGGGCGGCGCTGATTCTCAATTCCTGTTCTTCCTTCAATGCTTTGTCGCGAATCTCTTCAAAGAAAAAACGTCGGCCGGTTCCAAGATGGAAAGGGTTTTTCTTTTCAAGGCGATTGAACAACTCATGGTGTTCGGCGCATTCAAGCAAGATTGCATAGTAGGTGAGGGGGTTTTGGATGCTCGCTTCAATCTGGTGAGTGGTTCCAGCGGTAGTGAGAAACAGCGATCCCGAAGAGATCGAGTATCGTTTGTTCCCGTTGATGAAGGTCCCGTCTCCACCGACGAAGTAATGGAGCTCCACTTCGTTGTATCCGTGGGAGTGAAACCGTTGATGCCAAAGCAATTCCGCCGCCTCATGCATCTGAAATACGAATACTGCATCCTTGATATCCATATGTCAATAATACATATGAATCGCCAATCTTGTCTATGGAATTCTTCTTTCAGTGTGGTACGCTTCCAATGGAGGAAGGTATGCATATAGTAGCGGGACTTGATGTCGGAACGCAAAGCACTAAGCTCATTTGTTACGATGCAACCCACAAGAAGGTAGTCGGAAAAGCCTCGTCCCCTCATCGGCTCATCACCGGGGAGGGGGGAACCAGCGAGCAGGAAGCGATTTGGTATCTTGATGCAGTTCGTTCCTGTTTCAAACAGATCGATCCGTCGGTAAAGGAGAAGATCGCTGCTCTCGGAGTAAGCGGTCAGCAGCACGGCTTCGTTCCGGTGGGAAAGAACGGGGAGGCGCTTGCCCCGGTGAAGCTGTGGAACGATACTTCCACCGTAGCGGAATGTGAAACCCTCACCGAGCGTCTCGGCGGCAAAGATGCGGTTTTCAAGCTCATCAATAATGCGATCATGCCCGCCTATACGCTGGCGAAGATTCTTCACTTGAAGAACCATCGAACGGAAGCGTATGACCGATTGGCTCACTTGCTTCTTCCCCATGACTGGGTCAACTTCTATCTCACCGGCGAGTATTTCACCGAAGCCGGAGATGCTTCAGGGACAGCCTACTACAGTCCCGAGAAACGGGCTTGGGAGCCTGAGATGCTCCGGGCGGTCGATGAGAAGAAACACCTCGAACATATGCTTCCGACCCTCATCGAATCGTATGAGATCGGAGGACGGCTCTGTAAAACCGCCGCCGAAGAGCTTGGACTGAGACCGGGGATTGTCGTTGCCACCGGAGCCGGGGACAACATGGCCAGCGCGATCGGAACGGGATGCACCTCCGGAGGGGATCTCGTTATGAGCATGGGAACCAGCGGAACCCTCTTCGGATACAGCGATACCCTCGTCGCCGACCGGGAAGGAAGGCTCTCCGCGTTCTGTTCTTCAACCGGGGGATATCTTCCCCTGCTGTGCACCAACAACTGCACGCTTTCAACGGAAGTGATTCGGAATCTGTTTTCCCGCGATGTGAAAACCCTCGACATGTTGGCAGGCAAGGCACCGATCGGTTCCCAAGGGGTGACGGTTCTTCCCTTCTTCACCGGCGAGCGGGTTCCCTATCTGCCATATGGAAAGGGAGTAATCGCTCATCTGGATTCACAGAACACCACCGAGGAGAATATCGCCCGAGCAGCGCTGGAGAGCGCCGTCTTCGCTCTTCGGGGCGGAATGGATACGTTCAGTGAACTCGGCTTCACCCCTTCGCGTCTCATCCTCACCGGAGGAGGGGCAAACTCGAAGATCTGGCGCCAAATCGCAAGCGACGTGTTCAATCTCGCGGTCATTGTTCCCTCTTCCACGGAAAGTGCCGCATTGGGTGTGGCCCTTCAGGCGCTGTGGGCGCTCGAGGGCGGTTCGATCACGGAGATCGCCAACGAGCATGTGTTGTTCGATGAAGATAAAATGCATCAACCCGACCGGATGGCGGTCGAACAATATGCCGAGGCGTACAGGCGCTACAGCACGTACGTTCAGGCCCTTACACCCATTTTTATAAGGAGAATATGATGAGTTATTTTGTCGGTGAAAAAGAATATTTCAAGGGAATCGGAAAGATTCGGTTCGAAGGAAAAGCATCAAGAAACCCCCTCGCATTCAAGCATTACAACGCCGGCGAGCGGGTCGGAGATAAGACGATGGCGGAGCACCTGCGCTTCTCCACCGCCTATTGGCACTCCTTCTGTGCCGACGGAAGCGATCCGTTCGGCAAGCCCACGATCGTCTTCCCCTTTGACTCGAGCGATCCGTTTGCCAAGGCGGATGCGGCGTTCGAGTTTTTCACCAAGTTGGGAACTCCGTTCTATGCGTTCCATGATGTTGACGTGTTCAACGATATCGATGATGGCCGCGCATATGAAAAGCGCTATCAGGAGGTTGCCGACGGCTTGTTGGCCCGCCAGAAAGCCTCCGGCGTCAAGCTTCTTTGGAACACGTCCAACGTGTTTTCCCACCCCCGCTACATGAACGGGGCGGCGACCAACCCCGACTTCAACGTCGTCGCCCGGGCTGCGGTCCAGATCAGGAAAAGCCTGGAGGTGAATGTTCAGCTCGGTGGATTGAACTACGTCTTCTGGGGTGGACGGGAAGGGTATATGAGCCTGCTGAACACCAATATGAAGCGGGAGCAGGAACACCTTGCCCGCATGCTGATCATCGCCCGCGATTACGCCCGGTCGATCGGCTTCACCGGAAAGTTCCTGATCGAGCCCAAGCCGATGGAGCCGACCAAGCATCAATACGACTATGATGCCGCAACGACGATCGGCTTCCTCCGACGTTTTGGATTACAGGACGATTTTTCCTGCAATATCGAAGCGAACCACGCCACATTGGCCGGCCACACGTTCGCCCACGATCTGCTTGTCTCTTCCAACGCGGGAATGCTGGGCAGCGTCGATGCGAACCAGGGCGATCCGCAGAATGGCTGGGACACGGATGAGTTCCCCACGAACCTCTATGAGATCACGATGGCGATGCTGATCATCTTGAGCCAGGGGGGCTTGGGCTTGGGCGGATTGAACTTCGATGCGAAGATCCGACGAAACTCCACCGATCCCGAAGACCTCTTCCTTGCCCACATCGGCGGAATGGACGCCTTCGCATTGGGGTTGAAGATCGCCCACAAGATCAAAGAAGAGGGCTTCTTCAGAGACTTCGTCGACAAGCGATACGCCTCCTTCGACAGTGGAGATGGAAAGCGCTTTGCCGAGGGGAAGATGGATCTCGTTGAACTGGCCAGGATCGGCCTGGATGCGAAGATCACGCAGAAGAGCGGAAAACAGGAGCTGCTCAACAACATGTTCAACTCCTATCTCTTTGATTATTAAGTTGTTTGTACCATCAAAAGAAGCCGCCTCGGACAGGGTTCAGCTCGGGGCGGCATTCTTTATGCGCCCAGCAGGAAGGTGGGCTGCTCTTCGGTCATGCACACCAAGGTGTTGATTTTCGCCGCGCTGCGGCGAACATTTGAAAGCGCCCGGAAAGGAGAAGCATTACATGGCAAGCTTTGATATGATTTCAAAAGATTTGAGCTCACATGTTCAATATAGAAAAAGTGAAAATATTGTTCAGGATTTAAAGGAAATTATCGATTCTGCACAGAAGAGCTACGCTTTTAGTTCGGTAAATATTGCTTTGGTATTCCGGAATTGGCTAATCGGGAAACGAATATCAGAAGAAGAATTACAAGGAGAGATGCGTGCCGAGTATGGTACAGAATTGCTAAAAACCCTTGCTAAGGAAATGGAAAAATCTTACGGAAAAGGACTTAATCAAAGAAATCTTTACTATTATGTTCGATTTTACGATTATTTCCCTCAAATTTTGAACGCAGTGAGTTCAAAATCTCCGATACTTGATTTCGCCGGCCCACTCCAACCAGTTGACCGGAGGAAACCCGACCACGCAACGGAGATAAGCCTACCAGCTAACTGCAATCGATGTTAGAACCTTGGATATGCATGCTTGGCATGCAGAAACAAATCCAAGGAGGTCAAAAATGACCAATTACAAGGAAATCCTGCGTTTATATTACGGAGGATTCAGTCAAAGAGCGATTGCAAACAGCCTGTGCTGTTCCCGGGATGCCGTTGCACTGTGCATCAAACGTGCGAAGGAACGCGAGTTAAAACTTCCCGTTTCGGAGGACGTCTCCAATGAAGATCTGAAGGCGTTGCTGTATAACAGCCAAAAAGGGATTCGCGATCCGGAATACATGCTTCCTGACTATGCACATATTGTGGAGGAACTGAAGAGACCACATGTAACCAACGACTTGCTTTGGAATGAGTATCTGTCCCAATGCAAAAGTATGGGCCTAAAGCCGTACAGCATAAGCCAATTCAATGCTCTGGTACGCGACCATTCCCAACGGAACAATATCGTGCTCAGGCAGAATCATCAGCCTGGGGAGGTTTTGGAACTCGATTGGTCCGGTTCGTCAATTCTTCTTTGCGATCGACTGACTGAGGAGACTGTTGCCTGCCACCTGTTTGTAGCGGCATTTCCGTACAGTGAATGACAACACATCAGCAAGACGGCACACTTTCTCAAAGGTATCCCTGACGAAGCCAAGCTCTTTAGCCTGCCTGCTGAGAGATATGCGGTCAAACTGCATCATAGTCATTCACCCCCTTATCAACAAGTTTCTTCAGATCATTCGGCGCATACAAAAGCCATTTCCGATGGAACACAAAATCATCCTGTTTATCGAACAGATAGGTTTTACTGGAAGATGAGCGTTTCATACATTCTGAGAAAAACGTCTCCGATAAAGACAGTGCGTCCTTGTATGCCTCAAGGATATACCCGGCTTTCTGATAAAGCTGTCCGCGCCCGTATGCTTGCAATGCTTCAAGAAGTTTTGTTTCATCAAGGGAAGGTATAAGTGCGAGACATCGCAGCAGTTCCTCCAAACCGCCAATCTTTGTAAAGTCGGCAATGCTGTCTATTACTGTTCTTTCAAGTGATGTAACGCGCACTCCGTTATTCGTCTCCATGACACCATCATTCCCGCGCCACAATACGGGCTGGTAATGCAGACCACCATAGCCGAATGGCCGCACTCTCTTCTCCGTAGAGAAATATACCTCATAGAACACCTGATTGGCATATCCGTAAAACTCAAATGCACTATGATGCGACACAAAGGAATCATCAGTTATACGCGAAGCGATTTGAAAATGGTTCGGGATCGGCTGTTCCGTTTCCATACTGATGACGGCATACAGATTGCGCCGTACCCGTTCGATATAGCCTTTTTTTAAATAACTCTTTATATTCCATATGGTTGCGCTCTCCGATCCGGTAAGCTGTACCATGTCGCTATGGGTAAAGCAACGCAGGGCAGCCAGTTCTTTATACAGATCCATAGCAAGGCCTCCTTCGTTTTCATATTAGCACAAAACAAGAGAAATTACAACAATTACGAGCAATTTTAGAAACAATAATTTCTAAAAACACCCAAACCCATAAGCTAAGCATCGGTTTTGAGCATTTTCAGAAACAATTTAGTCTTTTTTATAAAATTCGGTCTCGTATCCATCCGCACGGAGCATCAACCTACCGAAGAGGAACTCCGTGCAGAGATAGAAACACAGAAAACCTTGTTTTATCTTCAACAACAGGAAAAAAGAGCGAAAACAGGAGCTGTTCAACTCCTATCTCTTCGATGATTCCCCCACCAGATATGCGAGTTGCTCTTCGGTGAGGGTGAGATCCGCTCCGTTGAGGGTGTCGGTGATCTGCTCGACCTTGGAGGAACCGGCGATCGCGATGCTCGGGTTCTTCTGACTGGTGATGTAGGCGATCACCACCGCTGCCGGAGTGACGCCGAGTTCTTCGGCAAGAGCGCGGACGCGGGGAACCCGGCTGAGGTTCAGATCGGTCACAAACCGTCTTTTCGCCCGGTCGGAGAGCGTCTCTCCGACCCCTGCGATCATCTTCGAAAAGAACCCCTTTGCTTGGGGGGAGAACGCCATGACGGGCATCTGTTGTTCCTCATACCAAAGACGCGCCTCCTCAGTCATGCATACCAGAGTGTCATCACCCCATTGCTCGGGAGTGCAATGGGCGAGCGACCACTGGATCTGGCTGATGGAAAACGGGGTCTTCTTCCGTTCGTTCGCCCACGCGTTCGCCTGTGCGATCCGCCGGTGGGTCCAGTTGGAGGCGCCGAGGTACTTCACCAGCTTCTTGTCAATAAGATGTTGAGCCATGTCGATGATCTCATCCGCCGGCATTTCCGGATCATCCCGGTGGAAGAACCAGATGTCCAGAGAGTCGGTTTTCAGATTGTCCAAGGAGCGGCTGATATCCTCGACCATCGCCCGATGATTGATCCGCGAGGCGTGCATATCCTCTTTTGGCGGGTGACACCCCTTGGAGACGAGCACCACGTCCTTCCGGTTCCGGTTGGCTTTCAGGTACCTGCCCAGCAGCTGTTCGCTGCTTGAGGGCCCGCCGACCGTATCCTGTCCGTAGACGTGGGCGGTGTCCAGAAGGTTCCCGCCGGAATTGAGGTAGATGTCGAGCTGCTTGTTCGCGACCGATTCAGGAATCGTCTCTCCGTAGTGGTCGCAGCCGAGGGCGATTCGGGCGAGTTTGGTGTTGTTCAGTTGGATATATTTCATCAGATATCAATTCCCAGCCAGTTCTTCACCAGAATTCCGATGACGAACGAGATTCCCGAGACCCCGATCGAGATGAGAGCCATCTCCCTGAACCGCGGTCCGAAGGGAAGGTCCTTCGCTACCGAGGTATAATAGGTAAAGAGGACGATGATCAGGAGAACTACTGCCAGCATCGTGCCCAATGCCACTAAATAATTTGATAAAAGCAGGTAGGGGAGAACCATCGCCGCTACGGCGATCAGGTACGCCACTCCCGTGTACATCGCGCTTTTACCGGCGTTCTCCTCGTTTCGGTTCTTCGACGAGAGGTATTCGCTCGAGGCCATCGACAAGGTCGCGCTGATCCCGGTGATCAGGCCGCTTAAGGCGATGAGGCGGGTGTTTTTGAGCGCGAAGGTCAGTCCGGCCAGTGTTCCGGAGAGTTCAACAAGGGCGTCGTTCAGCCCGAGAACCATCGAACCCACATATTGGAGGCGCTCCTCGTCGAGCATCGCGATCAGCGCTTCTTCGTGCTTCTGCTCATCCTCATAGATCTCTTTGGCCTGAGGCATCTCGTCAAGGATGTGCGAGTACCCTTCGATCGCCTTCTCTTCGCCCATCTCCATCTTCTTCAGGACGAAGGTATACCCCAGAATGCGGGCGAGAAAGGAATAAAAACGAACCTTTCCCATCTGGGGTTTGAGGGTCTTGCCGGTCACCTTGGCCCAAGTGGCTGCATGCCGGCGCTCCTCTTCGCCGATCTTTTTCAGGATCTTCCGGTTCTCTTCGTCTTTCACTCGGTTGGCGACCCGGGTGTAGATCTCATATTCGGTAATCTCTTTCTGCTGCATCGCAAGAATAGCTTTCATCCGCTGGGGGGTCAGTGTTGTCGTCTTCATCAATTCCTCCATTGAGTAGAGTATACGCACCAAAGAGGGAGATGGCAAACGGTTTGCTTGACGGGGCGATATTTCTCTCTGTAGAATCAAGGGTTGGGAGGTGTTGCCATGGATGAAAGTTTTGAAGATCTGCTGAAGCTGTTCGCAAAAACGACCGATCACGATGACATGAGGCAATTGCTCGAAGAGCTTCTGACTCCCAATGAGCTGAAGGATTTGATCCTCCGGTGGAATCTGATGAAGGATCTGTACCGGGGGAAGCCGCAGCGGGAGATCGCCGCGACCTATGGAATCAGCCTGTGCAAAATCACTCGAGGTTCAAAGATTCTCAAGCAGAAGGATGCATATACCAAACGCATTCTCAGCGACCGGTATGACGACCATCTACGGATATAAGAGAGTACTCATTCCAGCCACTCTGTGGTACGATGGATGCATGAAGAAGGGGTATCGATGATGGGCTACGGGAGCAAACGGTTGTTGACGTTGCGGGTTCTGGGCGATTCGCTTGCGGTGATTCTGGCATGGTATCTGGCAGGAATTCTGCGATTCTATGTGATCTGGGGCGGAGTGTTGCCGGCGTTGCCTTCGTTCCTGAGTCTGGTCTGGCTGGTTTGGGTACTCAACATCTTCTTCATCAGCCAGCGAGGGTTGTACAAGGAATCGTTGGGACAATCGTGGCGGAAGGAGACGGGCGATCTTTTTATCGCTTCATCAAACGCGTTTCTTTTTCTCCTCGCGGTGCTGTACTTCTTCTACGATAATAAATTCAGCCGCATCGCCATCGGGCTTTACTACCTTTTTGCCATCGTGTTGCTGGTTTTCGTGCGAACCGTCCTTGCGACGTACATCTCCGCCTCCTATCGCAAAGGCCGCTTCACCCGCAATATTCTTCTTGTCGGCTATGGCACGCGCCTTGAGATGTACGAGGAAGCCCTGCACTCCAAGGAGATCAAGGGAATTCGGGTTGTCGGTCAGTATGACGGGCAAGTTCAGCCGATCAAAGACGTCAAACCGTTGGAGGGGGAAACGCTCCGTGCGGTGGTGGATGCCGTGAAGCCGGATCTTGTGGTGATCGGATATCCGTCAAAGGCGCAGGAGAAGCAGGATGCCATGATCGCTCAGGGGCTCAATCTGCTCACCGAACGGGTGGTCGTCCTTCCCGTGATTCCCGAATCCTACGCCGGAACGAAGATCAGCGACTTCAAATGGATCCCCCAGCTCGCCCTCAACGCTGCCGAGATCGGAGTGTTCGAGCGGATGATGAAGCGCCTCTTCGACTTCGTTGCTTCCCTTATCGGCATCATTCTTCTTTCACCGGTTATGCTCATTCTTGCAATCTTGGTGAAGCTCAGCTCCCCGGGGCCGGTCATCTTCAGGCAGAAACGGGTCACCCGGGATGAGAAGGTCTTCACCATGTACAAGTTCAGAACGATGCGCAGCGACATCCCCGAGGGCGCGAAGGCCCGCTGGACGGTGGAAGACGATCCTCGAGTCACCCGGATCGGAGCTCTGATGCGCAAGACCAGTCTGGATGAGCTGCCCCAGCTCTTCAATGTCCTCGGCGGTTCGATGAGCCTTGTCGGACCCCGGCCGGAGCGGCCGGAGCTGGTCGAAGAGTTCAATACCACGATTCCCGGTTACCGCCTTCGCCACCGCTTCAAAGCGGGTGTCTCGGGATGGGCGCAAGTCAACGGGTGGAGAGGCAACACCTCGCTGGAACGCCGGATCGAATTCGATCTCTATTACATTCGAAACTTCAGTCTGCTGTTTGACCTGAAAATCATACTCTTTACGTTTGTTCGCGGTTTCATCAACGAAAACGCGTATTAAGGAAATTCGTATGCGCAGATATGTCCTCCTCTTGTTGATTGTGTTTCTTGCACCCATGCTTCTCTTTGCCGATGCAGGGCTGGAAAATGCCCTGCCGCTCTTGGGAGAGAGTGAATACCGGCGCCTTCTGGACGGCGAGATTCTGGAATCGAATACGATCGGCGGCAAGAAGATTCTTCCCTTTTTTGTTCCGGAAACGACCGCATATACAAAAGCGGTTCAGGCCGAGGAGGTTGTCGACGGGTTTTCTGTCGCGGCGGTAAGCTATATTCCGTTTCCCTCTTCCTATGACGGGCTTACGACTCTCGAGCGGCAGCTGCGGCTCTTCAATACGATGCGCTCCATTTCGACTCAGGAGGGAATCGAGTATATCTCCTATAGAGCGGGAAACAAGCCGAAGCTATTGATCGAGCGTTCTTCCTACATGGAGGATGGCAAAAATCTCAACAAGCTCCTGCCTGACCCGGTGGCGACGGTCTTCCCATTGGGGGCTCAAAGCTACGTCTATCAGCGGGACACCTCCTTCGGCGGAAACAGGTATCTTCATACCTATACCAACAGCGACCGGGAGATCTTCGTGTCGATCGAGAACATCAGTCCGATAAAAGTCCTGGGGCTGTTCACCGCGGTGCCCAAAGGTCAGCTGAATATCAACATGGCCACCTACCAGCTGGAGGATGGCCTGCTGTTGATGGCCCTCACCACGATCGAAGGGCGCAAGCCCGAGGTGAAAGTCCTTACGATCAGCGTCGATCTTCCTTCGGCGTTCATGCGCCGCATCAGGGCGCTTCAAGGTTGGTTCGTCGAACAGCTCAACCGATAGTCAGGTACCACGCCTCCAACTCTTTTGAAGCGGTGATGACGTCGTAGCCATGGCTGCGCAGGTCTTCCGTCCGGTCATTGCGTGGTGCTTCGTCGATCAGGGAATGAAGGGTTTTTGCCCACTTCTTCGGCGGCTCTTTCAGGGAAAGGAAGTGTACGAGGTCGGTGATCTTCACTTCGGAGGGAACGGTGTCCGAGGCCAGACTCACCAGTCCCGTCCCTTGGGCCTCGATGAGGCTGATACCGAGCCCTTCACTGATGGAGGGGAAGAGGAAGAGATCCATCGCCATGAGCAGCCGAGGGATGTCGCTTCGAAAACCGAGAAGAGAGACGTGCTTCCGCAACGAAAGACGCTCGATCGCCCCTTCAATCCGAGATCGCTCCTCTCCATCGCCGACGAGGACCAGATGAGCATTCGGCTCAAGGGCGAGAAATTCCTTGAACACGGCAAGCAGAAATGAATGGTTCTTTAAGGGATCGAACCGGCCGATGTGACCGACGACGACCTTCCCTTCAAGATCAAGCTCCTTTCGGGTATTCGTTCGGATCGTTTCGTCGTACCTAAGCGGAGCGAGGTCGATCGCATTGAGCGCCAGCCGGAAGCGCGGGGAACGGGCAACCCTTTTTCCATAGCGCGAAATGCCGGCGGCCATCGAGCAGCCGAGGAAATAATCGGCGACGAAGCGGGTGGGATAGGCAAAGACCGAGTACATAAACCCTTTAAGGTCCCGGCTGTTACCTGCCCCATGGCTGTGAGCGACCGTCGTAAGACCGAAGCGCTTGGCGACCCACAGATAGATCGCGGCGGAGCTTCCGATATGCCCGTGGACGATCGAATAGGCGGGACGGTTTTTAAATAATCGGCGCCATGCTCGGATGTAGGGAATGATATTGATGCCGGTAAAGCGGGGAACCCTGAGAATCCGTCCCCCCAATTCCTTGATTTCCTGTTCATAATGAAACGTTTTTTCGCTGTGAACAACGAAATCAAACTGAATCTTGCTCCGGTCGATGGTACGGTAGAGGTTCATCACGAATGCTTCGGCTCCTCCCAGGTCGAGGCCGCCGAGAACGTGTAAAATCTTTATCTTCTCACACATGGCCGGTCTCCGCAAGAAATGCCTGATTTCCGAGGTGGGTTGTTCGTTGTTCGACGGGTGGCAGCTCCATATATGCTCCATAGAGCTGAGTAAGATATTCGTCATAGTGTTTGGGAGCGGGGAAGGGATGTCCTTCAAACTCAAGAGTGATTGTTTCGGATATCATTGCTTTTGCAATTGCTTCCTGGCTTCCCTCGGTAAGTACGAGATTGCCCACCAGCTTCGCCTCATCATAGGAGTGTCGGGTGGCGAACCGTTCGGTCCAATCCACCCATCTCCCGATTCCAATCATCCGAGTGATCGGGCCCAAGAGCAAGACCGCCAATTTTTGAATTCCGGAAACGTGTTTCGGTGAGACGATCGCCGTATAGAGCAGGTTTTTCAAGGCCAACGCCCAAAAGAACGTCATGGTTCTGCGTGCTTTTGTGTTTGGCAGCCCGTCAAGGGGAAAGATGTCGATCCAAATCGATGATTTGCTGAATTTGGAATCGAGCTTCGGCTCATAGACGACCGTATCGTTGAGGAGGAGCTTTGCATACGGATACGGGTAGGTTTTGGATCGGTTCCGGGGGGAGGCGACGGTAAATCGTTTTCCCAAACCTTCTCTTTCCAGGAGATCCAGAAGGCGTTCATACTCGGGCCGGGGAACAAGGACGTCGATATCATCATCCCAAGGGATAAACCCTTTGTGGCGCACCGCCCCGAGAAGGGTGCCGTAGGAGAGGTGATAGGGTATTGAATGCTTGTTTGCAAATGCATCGAACGCTTTGAGAATCTCAAGCTCAAGCAACTGAACCTCGCGGGTGGCAAGCGGTTTCTGTTGTTCCACGGAGTGCTCCTCTCTGTAGGGACTGTACCACACCCGCCGGGGAATAATCCACCTCTGCTTGACAGAGTGAGCCCTCGCTTTCATAGTAAGAGTTGCGTATTGACCTTAAGGAGTTTTATTCATGAAGAAAGCGATTGCACTTGTCCTTCTCATATCGGTTTTGCTAACCGGTATTTTTGCCATAAGCCACCTGTCCGTCCCGTTGGGAGACCGGGTATATGAAATTCTTCGTTCCGCCGAATTGAGGGGAATGATCGATCGGGTAGACACGGTCAAACCCTATCCCCGTTCAATCGTGGTGAAACATCTTGAAGCCATTCTTCAACATCCGGATGTGAAAGCCTCCGAACGGACGGAGATCATGCAGATCCTCAAGCGGTTCGACAACTCCTTCACTTCGCCGAAGGGTTTCAACGAAGCTCTCACCTTGGGCGGCTATCAAAGCTATTGGGATGAATACAAGACGGGTGTTGTCTTCGGGGTGGAAGCCGGCACCACCATAACGAAATCGCTGACGGTATCGGACTCCTACGATGCCCGAATCCGGCTTCGACCCTACATGCGGGGCGACATCTCCGATTTCCTTTCCTTCCAGATGGACTTCGGTCTGGTTTTTGACCGTCTTGACAGCCGGTTGTTTCCTCTGAACGATTTTACATTTGACACCGATGGGAAGTACGATTCTATTTTCAATATAGCGGAGGAACATCGCTTCTACTATGGACAGTTCAACGAGCCGGAGCTTGCCTTGAGCTTCCTTGGCGGAAACCTGCAGCTCCGCTGGGGGGCGATGGCGCGGGATTGGGGTGTTGCTCGAAACAACTTGATGATCGCGGGATCCGCCCGACCGTTTCAGGGAATCGAGACCTCAATCACCTTCACCTCGTGGTTGAACTACCAGTTCATCACCGGAACGCTTGGGAAGTTTTCGCCCAATTCCCTCATAACGGATCCTGTAGAAAACAAGGATTTCTTCAACGATTACTTTTTTGCAGACGGTCAGCAGGGAACCGAGTTTTTAAACAACTTTTCCGCCCACCGATTCGAGCTGAACCTGCCGTGGGGAGTGAGCCTGGGAATCTATGAATCGGTCATCTACCGCCAGCGTTTTGAACTTGGGTACCTCAACCCCTTCTCGATCCTGCTCTTTGAGCAGATCAATGTCGGGGATTTCGACAACATGTTCGCCGGAGTGGATGCCCAGATGCTCATACCGGGATTCGGCCGGCTCTATGCAGCCTTGGCGACGACCGAAATGAATGATGTCCATCTCGACCGGTTCTTCAAGGAACCGCGAAACATCATGGCGTTCCAAGGGGGAGTCGACATTCCTCTGCCTGTCGGCAGGTTTGCCAACCTTACTCTCCAATACACGTATCTGGGACCGTTCTTCTATTCTCATTACCCGGTAGAGATCGTAACCGGTCAAGCGGATGGAAAAGATGTTGTCGAAACATGGGATGTTTCCTACGTGAACAAAGGCCGACCGCTCGGGTATCCGATGCAGCCGAACAGCGATGAGGTTCTCTTGCGGGGAACCTTGGGAATTCAGGGCGGATGGGAGTTTGAAGCGCTTGTCAAGTACCAACGGCGAAGCGGCCAATATGGGATCAGCATGACGGACAACATGATATATGCCGACCAAAAAGCAGGTAAATACGCTGATAAGGCGTTCAATGAGAATGTCTTTGAGCGGCTTGTTTCCATCGAGGTGGGAGCCGTCAAGCGATTTGAATCGTTGCCGTTCGCCCTTACCGGAACATATCTCTTCCATGAACAGTGGAACAGGGAGAGAACCGCTCCTACAGACGGTACCCATAATTATACGGTTACCGGTCCATGGATCTTTGGAAGACGATCCCATGCCTTGCAGGTCGGCATCAGACTTTGGTATTAGGAGGAGAGAAATGATGAAGCGGATGATCCTTGTCGGATTGGTTCTTTGTTTGCTCGGATTTGGACTGTCTGCAAATCCGCTGGCTCGAATCTACCAAGTCGATGATCCGCTTTGGCAGTCGATTGAAGAGCTCAGCTGGGAAAGCGGCATCAACCCGTTTGTCGCCTCGGGGCCGATCTCCGGCTATGAACTGAATCGTCACGTCCAAAAGATCGATCCGGGGAATCTTTCCGATCGCGGCAAGCTTCTTTTGCAGGAGGTAATCGAGTATTTGAACGACCCCTACCAAGGAAAGATGTTTAATTATTCGATTACCGCAGCGTTGGAGGGGTATACGAACATCAATGACACGTTCAACTATTATGAATGGGAGGAAGGGTATGTCGACCGCACCCCGCCGCTGGCTTTGGAAGTTGAAACGATCTTTGGTCAGGGCGCGTATGGGGTTTTCTCCTATGCGCTGCCCAAGGCGTTCGACGTGAAGGATTTCATCGGTTTTACGACCAATCTCCCCGATTGGTTCGGCGTCGGAAACAGCGCCTTTCAGAACTCCGTTCCCCACACCGCCTTTCTGGGGTTTTCCAATGAATGGCTTACGATGATCGCCGGGCGGGACGCGATCCGATTGGGCAGAGGATACTCCGGCAACCTGATGGTTGATGACAACGGCCCGTACAACGACTTTTTCACGCTCAGCGTGGCAAACAAAAGCCTCAAATATACATTTCTGGCTATTCCGATGAATGAGCTGGTGACCCAGGAACTCAAAGATCGACTCAAGTACAATGGGACGATAGGAGAAGGGTATTACCCTAAATCCAGTGATAATCCCTCTTGGCGGACGCTCTTTCATGGAACCCGAAGACGAACCTATATCGCCCATCGCCTATCGCTGGATGTTACCCCCGCTTGGAGAATCGCCCTTACCGAAGGTGTGCTGTATTATTTGGATGCGTATGATCTTCGAATGCTCAGTCCGCTGATGCTCCAGCACAACCTGCAGAACTTCGGAGAGGTGAACAACTCGATCGGATTGGAGAGCGAACTGACGCTTTCAAGGAACTGGTCATTGAACATTCAAGTGTTCTTGGATCAGCTTCAGACAAAAGGGGAGCAGGATACCGGTGGCGGTAAGCTTCCGCCCAATGCGTATGCATTTCTGCTCGGAGGACGCTTCTCCTATCCGATGAACGACTGGAAGGTCTCGGGCTATGTTGAAGGCGTATATGCCTCGCCATGGGTCTATTTGCGGACGGGTGATGAGACCGCAAACTATGGTGGCGACAACGACGCTCAGTACAACCTCGACTTTGTGAACGCCGTGACGATGTATGACGGCAAGAGCGGGGTGTCTTGGCTGGGATATTCCGACGGGCCCGACTCAATTGTTCTTAACAGCCGGCTGGACGCGGTGTATCAAGATCGGTTCTCCATGTTTGGACATGTGAAAGCGAAGGCCTCCGGGCAGTATGGAATGAAGATCTGGGGGAAAACGCAAAAGGTCGATCTACAGCTTCCGCAAGATATCAACCTTCCGTCTCCGACCGGGGATCCGACGTACACGCTGACGCTGGGGTTGGGCGTCGGCGTAAAGTTCTTTGATACGAATCTTGAGCTGGGGATTCGAAACTATCTGGTGAATGAGTGGACTCTCGGTGATCATCGTACCGACAACCAACTTGTCTTTGGGATTTCCTATACCTTCTGATATACTTGTTGTATATGAGTAAAAAAACGAATGTCCTCCATGTGGTGGAAAGCTTTTCAACGGGTGTCTACGCAATCGTCCGGGATATCGTCTGCAACCTCGATCCCGATCGGTTCGAGGTGCTCATCATCCACTCCCTTCGGGACGATTCGCCCAAAACGATCGAGCAGGACTTTGCCCGGGCGAATATTTCCCTGTTGTACATTCCCATGGGTTCGACGAAAGAATACCTAACATCGTTGAGGAAGATCCGTACGGCCGCCAAGGCTTTTAACCCCGATGCAATCCATCTGCATTCTTCCAAGGCCGGCTTTCTGGGAAGATTGGCCTTGAAACGGTTCAAGGTTCCGATCGTCTACAGTCCCCACGGCTTTTCCTTCCTCAGAACCGATGTCGGGCCTTTGAAGCGCCGGATCTTTTTTCAGCTTGAATATTGGATCGACAAATACAAACGGTCGACCGTGGTCGCCGTCTCCGAAGGGGAGAAGCAACACGCTCTACGCTTTACCAAGAATGTAAGCCGGATCGATAATTTCATCGATACTCGGATGTTTGAGACGCTTGGATCGGAAGAGAAAGGATTCATCGCCACCTGTGGACGGATCTCACCGCAAAAAAACCCGCAGCTCTTCAATACGATCGCTCTCGCCCTGCCGGAGCATTCCTTTCTTTGGGTTGGGGACGGTCCGCTGCGAGAAACGTTGACTGCGCCGAACATCACGGTTACCGGTTTGCTCTCCCGTAAGGAAGCGATTGAGCACGTAAAACAGTGTTCGATATATCTTCAAACTTCGTTGTGGGAAGGGATGCCGGTCTCGATTCTGGAGGCGATGGCCGCTTCGAAAACGTGTGTCGCCACCAATGTGGTGGGGAACCGTGATCTGATCAGCGATGGAAAAACAGGGTTTTTGTGTGAGGCCGAGAAACCTGAGAGATTCATTGATCTTCTGAAACGTTTGATCAAGGATGATGAGCTCCGAAGGAGTATCGGAAGAAACGCAAGGGAGTATATCGCCAAATACCATGCGTTGGATCAGGCAGTGGCCAAGTACGAAAAACTGTATACTGTTTCGCTGTAACGTAATTGCATAATCTTGGTTTACCTATATACTAACTAGACAGGTAGATAGTTTTCCCAGAGGCTGGATATGTACCTATGGTAAGCGGCAGGTGGTGAGGTATGGGTGACCGTCGATTGAAGCGAATATCTATGATTCTCCTCACCCTCGGAGTGCTCTTTGCACAGCTTTGGGCAAACGAGGCGGTTCTTCTCACCAAGAATCAGGTGAGCTTCTATGAAATTGCCGAATATCGGTTCGATGTCAGGGGAAAGACGAAACCGAGCGCCCTTCGGGAGCTCATCGTGCCCGTCGATGGCGATCCGCTCTTCGCCAGTGAAGAAAAGCTGATTGCCGCTCTTGACTCCAAACGGCAGCTGCTGATCAACACCAGACTCTTTACCTCCGTTTCCTACGAATATGAATTTATCGCTTTCCATAATGGAATCGCCTCCTTTGCCGCAACCTTCTTCATCGAGGATTCCAAGACCCTGCTGATCCTGCCGTATCCGAAGTTCTCCAACGACCAGCTGGGTCTCTTGCTTGGAGTAAAAGTCTATGAAAAAAATATCCTCGGAATGCTGGGAACTCTTACGCTGACGGCCAGCACCGCGCAAAATGACGGAGGGATCACCGGCTGGGAGAAGCGGAAGGATACGATCGACTTGGACATCGCCGGCTTGCCTCTCTTCAGGACGAAGCTTGATCTGAGCTTCACCTACGAGCGGGTCAAGGGAGGCGGACAGGGTGCGTTCGAGGTGGATACGACCCTCTCGCATCTGAAAATCCTCGACACCGATCTTGCGATCAATGCGCACGCCGATTTCGCGCCGGATTCGGATTTCACCACGTGGAACCCCCAATCTTGGGGAATTGGGTTTACCTACGGTCCGTTTATGCAGTACGGCGGACGTTATACCTTGAAAACCACCGTCGAGTTCGACGGAGAGGGGCTGCGGGATCTTTACCTCACCAATTCGATTACCCAGCACAACGTGCACTTCTTCAGTCTTCCGCTGTTGTTCAATCTTTTCATGGATCTGGATATTCCGATCGATGAAAAGATCGTGCGCTCGGCCAACATCAGCGCGACGTTGGGGTTTGAGTTTCCGTTACCGTTCGGGTTCCGGTTCTCCGCTTCGACCAAACCGCTTGCGGAGTATCGAAATACGATCGATTTCGGGGCAGGAGATCTGACGCCGGTTTCCCTGATCACTTCCGCCTCAATCACCCGAAGCAAGACCGATTGGGTTGGAAACTTTCGCAAGGGAAGCTCGCTTTCCTTCTCGTATGTCCGTCAGGATTATATCCAGGCGAATACCGAACGGGACAACTGGCATATTGAAGGCACGGCAAGCTGGTTCCCCCTCATCGCTTTCGATGTGAATCCTTCGATCCAGCTGACCGGCTTCTACGCCGGAGGGGGAGTGAAGAAGACCTTCCTGCCTTCAAAAACACGGAAGCTCGGAGATTATTTCCGCGGCTTCCTCTCGTCCTCAAGCGCCCTTGCTTCCTTCGATGACACGGCTCTCGAATGGGCGTTGATCGCAAGCGTCAATCTTTCCATGGATTTTATCAACTTCGGCTTTGCAAGATCGTACGCAAGCCCCTTCCTGGACATCGGTTTCTTTGGTGACGGCACAGGACAAACCGGGTATCGCGTTGTAAGCACGATCGGTCTTGACGGCTGGGTCATTCTCAACCGCTATCCCGCCTATCCGATCCGTGCTTCATTGGGCTTGAACCTTGAGGATCTGCGGCGGGCGGTCGCCGACGAGCTGTCCTGGAGAGACGTGGAGTGGGAGCTCTTCATCGGCTTTGATTTACACTTTTAAGCAGAAGATCGACGAACGCCTCGGCGCTGAAGGTTAGCGGAAGCTTGTCAAAATGGGAATCCATCTCCGCTCGGACCTCTTCCGATCGTGCGTACGTCTTGATTATTTCAGCTTGTTTCTTCGAAGAGCCCTCGACCCAACCAACACCTCTGAGCTTGAAGAACCGGGTGGTATCGCGCGCTGCATAGAGAACCTGAGAGAGAAGAAAGGGTCTTCTGAGGGCGATCGATTCCATCAGCGCGTTCGCTCCCGCTTTTCCCGCCTGAATGTCGCAGGCGAGCATATACATCCCGATGTTGGTGACAAAACCCGGAACATGCACTCGAAGGTTGGAGTCTTTCGTGATTTCAAGAAAGTGTTTCTTCGTGAGCTCATCCGTTTTGCCGACGATGACGATCTGGTAATCCGCTTCCTCTTTTACGAGGTGTCTGATTAATTTGTCCGATCCTATTCCTTCTCCGCCGAGGTTGTACAGAATGGTGAACCGGTCTTCCAAGCCAAGAATCGATCGCGCCTCTTGTTTGGATACCCGTTCCATCTTCTCGATGGATTGCTGCAGGGGGAAAGGCGAACGAATGATCTGATCTTGGGAGTATCCCTGTCTCTCCAAATTTTCTTCTCCGACGAAAGAAGGGATAAAGATCTTGTCCACATTGATGTGAAAGCCGGCAACAGGGTTGTTGAACGCATCCGCTGCGTAGACATATACCTTCACGTCAAGCTTGTAGTAGGCGGCCAGCTCCCCGACTATCACCCCGCCGAGGAAGTTCGTCGACAGGATCACGTCGGGTTTGCGTTCCTTGTACCAAGCGATGAATTTGGTTCGGATCGGTTTTGCTTTGGAGAGCGCCCGAAGAATGACGTTGGAGAATCGATTGTCCGATACGCCGTGAACGATCCGTTCCAGAATGGGATGCTTCAGAAAGAAGCGCCACTCCGCTTTACAAAACCAATGCCAGAATGTCGAATCAAGAGCGACAAAAAGGTCTTCAACCGGGGCATCGTAGCCTCGAGCGGCAAGTACATCGCCCATCGCTTTGGCCGGAACATAATGTCCCTTGCCTGCATCGACATACAAGAGTGAGATCGTCATGAAAGTCTCCTACGAAGTCCCCTTTCTTTTAGGACGCTGACCGCCCAAATCACGGAGGGCATGATGAAGAGGGTGGCGAGCATACAGTTCAACAATGCAGTCGACATAAGGATACCAAAAATTCGAACCGGAGCATAGGATGCAAAGAGAAACATCAGCATCCCGGCAACGATTGAAAGGGTCGTGAGAATGATGGGCCTTCCGGTTTCACTGATCGTCTCCTTCAGCAGGAGGGCGACATCTCGGTTTTGGGTCGGGTCGATCTTGTTTCGATAGCGCAAGAGGAAATGAATCGCATAATCGACTCCGACTCCGACGGAAACCGCTCCGAAGCTCACGGTGATCAGATCGAAGGGAATGTTGAGCAGAAACATGATGATGTAGTTCGCCATCACTCCGGTGACAACGGGAATAAGGGCGTAACAGGCAAGGGAGAAGGACCTGAAAGCGATGAGAACGACGAGGAAGACAAAGATGAAGCTGAAATAGATCGACATCTGCTGATCATGAAGGAGGGTGTTGGAGAAATGGAGCGCCTGGTGGGGTTCGCCGTCCAAGGTTACGATCGTGCCACCGGGGAGCAGTTGGAGGTTGTCGAGAATCGTATCTTCAATTCGCTCGGCGCTGCCGATCGTTCCGAACTCTTCTTCGACGGCGTCATAGTTTTGAAGAATGATCGTGAGGGTGTTCCCGTCGCTGCTGATCACGGATTCAAGATCCTGTTTGCCTTGTTTGCTCAACAGGAGCACCATACGTGAAAGAAGGTTCAGCAATCCTTTCGAAGAGGGAATTGAACGTTCGTTGGAGTACACTTCATTGGCGAACGCGACGTAGGAAGCGAAGGAAAGACTTTGACGGATATCGTTGTTTTCTTTCTTGACCTTTTCTTCAAACGCATAGACCCGCGCAAGATTCTCAGGTTCCAGGAAAAAGTTGGTCGTCCCGCTCGGCGCATCAATGGTGATATAGTAGGGGGTGTTTCCACTCATCGTGCGGGCGAAGTGACGGGAGCTGATCGTGAAGGGATCCCGTTTGGGCAGATAGGACATATAGTTGGTGTTCACCGAGATTTTATCACGGGTGAGACCAAATCCGGCGATGATCACAAGCCACAGCACCACAAAAACCATCCGGTAGCGTCCCACCAAAACGTTTATGCCGTTGACGATCGAAGCGAGGTAGCCTCTTCGGTACGTTTTGATATGGTGGACCTTGGGTTTGCGGACAAGGCTCAGGACGGCCGGAAGATAGGTTGCTGCGAGGATCGCGCAGGAGGTGATTCCGATCGCGACAGAGATTCCAAACTCCTTCAACGCTCCCGTTTTGGAGGTAAGCAGGCTTAAAAACCCTATGACGGTGGTCAGGCAGGCAAAGAGAATCGTTCGAAGGATCTTCCGGGTCGATGCAATCACTCCCCGACCGATCTCATGTCCGGCAAAATACTCGCTGATTACGTGAATTGCGTAGGAGGATCCAAGGTTGAGGACCATCGCCGGAGTGATGATATTGACGATCGTCAGACTGTAGCCGAGCAGCCTCATCGTTCCAAAGGTCCAAATGATCCCCATCGCCGACATTGAAAAGGGCAGGAGGACACTGCGTTTGGCTCGGAATGAGAGGTAGTACACGACAAGAATCGCCAAGAGACACAGGGTGAGGATGAGAACCAAATCTCGGGAGAGGTAGCGCATCAGAACATTGGTCAGGATCGCTGCTCCGTTGATCGAAACGCTCATTCCCTGCGTGACAAGCGGTTGCAGGATCTCCCTGAGCTCCGTCTCCATCTGCGGGGTGAGGTCAACCGATTCAAAGTTTATGAACAAGCCGTGCAAATCCTCGCTGACGAGGTAGTTCTTCACCATCGGATCGCTTTGCACCCGTTCCTTGAGCAGGACTGCTTCTTCATCGGTCCATGACGAGGATGCAAAAGGGACGCTCATCAGGCGGGTTCCCCGCTTCTCAAGGGTGACGAAGTCAAAGAGGCTGAACCGGGAGGCGAGATAGGGGGACTCGGAGAGAGCGTCGAGCACTTCATTGATCGAGGTCAGCGCCTCGGCGGTATAGAGGGTGGGGCTTTCAATCAGGAGCATGTACGAAGAAGGAAACCCCATCGGTTCATCGAGCTCCTCCACCTCATCGACCGGAGGTTTTTCTATCGGAGTCCGGGTGGCGACTCCCCCTTGGTAGGTGGAGTTGATTTCATCCTTGGTCAGCAGGGAGGTGTAGTCCGCATCAAGGGTGAGGAAGAGGGCATGATAGAGAAAAAATCCCGTGATGGCTACGACAAGGGCGATCGTGATGACCGCATACTTGCTGATAAGGTGGAGGAAGGATCCTTTCATGACCTGCTCCTAACGCCGGCTCCTGTTTTTCCGGTAGGAACGTTGATTACGATTGCGTTCTCCTTTCCGGCGTGCAGAGAGGTTTTTCCCGTTTGGATTATCGGGCTTTGCCCGAGAGATGATTGCCGGCCCGCTCGTTTTGGCAAATGCCGTAAGGATCTGTTCGGCAATTTGATTCGGGGCACTGATATAGGAATGGTCATCCTGAATCGTAACCTCTTGGATATCTCGATATTCAGCTCCTACTCTCGATACAAGGTAGTCAACCAGGTTGCGTTTGTCCAGTCCGTCCCGACGGCCTCGGGCGATAAAAAGACGGGTATACTCGTTTCTCGGCGGTTTCCCGAGTTCCTCGATCGTCCGGTAGCGCGTTGGATCCAAAATTCCCTTGTAGAGATTCGCCAACACCGAGGCGAGTACGGTCTCAGGCAGCTTGCTTCCTGTAACCTCAAGAGCAAGGTCGAGGAAGGAGTCATTCGGTTCTTCCAGGTTTTTCAGCCGTTCGACGATCTGTTTGCGCTTTGTTTCGATGATCGCCTCGATCGGCGGGATCGCGGTTCGCTGAATGTCGCTTTGGATGGTGCGGCGAATGAATTGAAGACGTTTGAACTCCCGCTGAGCGACGAACGTGATCGCCACGCCCTGTTTTCCCGCCCTCCCGGTTCGACCGATCCGGTGGATGTACGCCTCGGGATCTTCGGGAAGGTTGTAGTTGATGACGTGGGTGAGGGCGCTGATGTCGATTCCCCGGGCGGCAACGTCCGTTGCCACGATAATCGCCAGCTGTCGGGTCCGCATCCGATTCAAGATTGATTCACGCTGCTTTTGTGAAAGATCGCCGTGAAGCGCTTCGGCATGATAGCCGCGGGCGATAAGTTTTTGACCGACTTCGTCACATTGAAGCTTCGTTCGACAAAAGACAATTCCGTAGAACTTCTCTTCAATATCGATGAAGCGGGTGAGCGCCTCAAATTTATCGCTCTCGCGAACTTCGACGAAGAGTTGCCGGGTCAAGTCGGTGGTCAACGTCTCGTCGGCGATGCGAACCACCTGCGGCTTGTCCATATAGCGTTCGGCCAGGCGGCGGATCGGATCGGGCATCGTGGCGCTGAAGCAGAGGGTTCGCTTCTCTTTCGGTGTCCGGGCCATGATCGCTTCGATCTCCTCGAGAAAACCCATATCCAGCATCTCATCCGCTTCGTCGAGGACGAGGAACTTGAGTTGGTCCAGCACGAGCGAGCCGCGTCTCAGATGATCGAGAATCCGCCCGGGAGTTCCCACGACGACATGAACGCCTTTCTTCAATTGGTGTAATTGATTGACGATCGCCGCACCTCCGTAGACCGCAGCAATCTCGAGGTTCCTCCCGCCTTTGAGCGAAAGAATTTCTTCAGCGCTTTGAAGGGCAAGTTCCCGGGTCGGGGCAAGAATGAGAGCTTGAACCGCATTCAGTCGCTCTTCAACAAGTTCAAGGATCGGAAGGCCGAACGCAGCCGTTTTTCCGGTTCCCGTCTGCGCTTGGCCGATGACATCCACTCGGTCTTTCAAAAGAAGAGGGATGCATGTTGCCTGAATGCCGGTAGGGTGGATAAATCCTTTGTTTTCAATCGCCTGTATTGTTTGAGCGGACAGGCCGAGGTCAGCGAACGTTGGTGTGTTGATCATGAAGCTCCCGTGTGTTTTGGCACCGGGAAGAGTGTATAGGAAGAGGATGACACTTGCAAGACGGCTACCACCGATTGGCGACCTCTTCGGCAAATCCGGCGATCTTGTCCACCACGATGGTGTTTCCGTTGTCCAATGTGCATCTGCCGCTGAAATGACCGAAGATCTGGTGTTGCTCGCTGGCGATTAAAAGCAGATTGAAGTGTGAAGAGCGGTCGGCGACCGGTTGGAAGACGAGATCGAGCCGTCCCTCGTCGTCCCTGATCGTCCACTCTTCCAGATACGAGCCATATTCGAACGTCACCTCACAAAGCTTGTGCACCACTGAATCGTAGATGATCACATTCTCGCTCGCCGGGCTTCGATCGGTGAACCCGTAGCCGAGATTCAGTCCGAAGGGGACTTGTTCGACAGTGCCGCTGCAGCTTGCCCAATACCAGGTGTTCCTGTACGTCCATTTGCCTCTTCCCCAATCCAATACTCCGAACGTCGAGCCCAGCGGAAGCCGTTGCAGGGCGGTTCCCCGACGAATCGTTCCCGTCGCCCCGAGACAGTTCACTTTCTCATTGTGATAGAAGCAGGTGCGGTTCTTCTTCCAGCTTGTGGCGATCGTCATGGATTCAAGGGAGGAGGGCTGCTTCAGGGTGATGTCGACATCAAGACCGATGATGCCATCGCCCAAATCCAGAGAGGGGCACGCATACATGATGTGCCGCTCCTCTCCCCGTTTGACGAGGGCGATGCGAATGTGCTTGTTTGCCCATGCGAGCTCGTGGTTTTCCGTTGACGTAGCCGGTATGCCCAGCTTCCCAAGTGTGAGCGGGGCGATCGCATCGGTTTGACTGACTCGACCGGTTTTGAGGTCGATGTAGGCGATCGCAAACACTCCGGCGTATCCGAGATCGCTGAACGTTACGGCAGTAGCCCATTGTTCATCCTGGTTGACGATTGCATAGTATTCCCACTCTTTGATTCGGAAGGCAGTTCCCTTGACCATCGATCGGTCATACTTCCATACCGGGCGACGAGCCCAGCCTTCTTCGATGATCCTGCCGTTTTTTCCCAAAAGGGGCTGATTGTTCGTTACTTCGTGCTGCATGGCTCCATCGTACCATATCAAAAAGCGATGAGCCATGAAAAACCGGCCCGAAGGCCGGCCGGTATCCGCTTATTGACCCAAAACGACTCGCAGGAACGTCGTCAGGAAGTTGTCCTTGTGAAGGTCGGAAGCATAGAGCGTCTGGGCGAGGTTTTCCTGGCTCTGACTTCCGGCAAGGTAGTCATAGAACATCATCGTGTAACTGCCCATTCCCTCATCGGTTGAATCTTCACCGACTTCAATCAGGAGATACGCCCCTCCGGTTTTCATCGGCTCGAGGAGGGTGTGTTCGGCGGAGGTGAAGAGCTCCGTTTGTACTTCGGCTGTCGCATAGGAGGCAAGCATCCCGGTAGGATCGGTATAGGAGAAGTTGTTCAGGAAGGAGGACTTTCCGACGTTGTATCCGGTTGGCATGACCTCGACAAGATCCAGATCGTACTCAAGCGCCGCCTCTACCAAGTCGGTTTTTTTTGCATACTCGGAAACCTCGGTTACCAAGTTGCTGAGATAGCTGTCCATCAACTCTTCCTCGTTGCTGCCGATATATGTTTTGACGAGGTTGCGTGTATTCTCATCGGCAACGTCCGCCTCTTCGGCTGCAGTGGATACGCGGTAGATCGCCCATCCGCCGCCGGTTTCAAACGGACCGACGATTGAACCGGAAGCGGCACCCAATAAGGCGGCCGCTTCATCTTCGTAGCGGAAGTTCGGCTTGATGGCGAAGAAGGGAATCGTTCCGATGTATCCATCCGCTTGGGCGTACATATCGAGACTGTGCTCGCGGGCGGCTTCCTCAAAAGTATAGAGTCCGCTTTGCAAGGAAGAGGCAACCTCTTCAGCATCTTCCAATGAACCGAGGCTGATGATCGAAATTTCAATATTTTCAAAGAGCTGCTTATGCTCCAGTGCGTAGGCGATCGCTTCTGAATCCGGATAGAGGGAGGAATCGAAGAGGAGATAGGAGAAGTCCCGAACCTTGGAAGCCATGTTTCCAACATATTCCCGCTCGGCCTCGGAAGCGAGGACGGTGCTGACGTCCGTCATCACCATTCGGTAGGGGAGGTTGCGGCGGATCGAGGATTCGATTGCGCTCTTCCGTTCGGTAGTGGCTTTCTGGTAAGTATCGACATCGAACGTTCCGTCTTTGTGGTACGCACCGCTGTCAATGATCGCCCTGTTGAGCACATCGGTGTTGACTTGGATTCCCGCTTGTTTGGCAAGCTGACCGACTGCAGTGTAGACCACCGTTGAATCATAGGCGCTCTTCCAGATCTGATAAAGTGTCTGGGTGGGGTCGCTCTGACTGCCCTTGTACTGGTCGGCATAGTGCTGTACCTGATCGAAGAAATAGTTGTTGTAGGCGTAACTGATATCTTCCTTGCCGTAGGTTCCGAAGACGAGGTTGCCTTGATTGCGCTTTCCGAGCACCGCTCCAAGAGTAGGGCCTATGATGAAGGAGGCTCCGATGATGAGAAGAACCGCCATTCCCAGAATCCACCCAACAGTCACTCGAGGCTTTGCTTTTGCTTTGCTCTCTTGTTGTTTCTTTCCACCCTTAAAGGAAAGAACTTTTTTTTGCTTTACATCGTTCTTGTCGTTACCGGACATCATTGACCTCTTTCTCGCATCGTGTTTCCGCAGAACGGACACTGTCAAGAAAAGTACCATTTAGTGCATGCGGTGTCAATCGAACCTCTTGCTTGACATGAAAAGAGAGAAGCAGATATATTACCCCCTAGCTGGTTGCCTCGGGCAGTAGCGCAGGGGCTAGCGCACTTGGTTCGGGACCAAGGGGTCGGAGGTTCAAATCCTCTCTGCCCGACTTGATGGCATTCCTCACCGTTGAGGGATGTCATTTTTTTTCATCGGGATTCGTAGGCGTTTCCCCATTTTCTGATTTCCAACTCCGTGTTCATATGCACCCATTCTGTACGATGGAAGAACAGGTGCGGACGGAAACGGATGGAAGTGGTTCGAAGATCTTCCGTGTAATCAGGATTGGACGGCCTTCCTCTGCTCGTTTCGGTATTCCGAGGGGGATTTTCCCGTTTGCTTCTTGAAGTAGGTGCAGAAATACGCGGTGTTGGAGAATCCCAGACTTTCCCGGATGGCATTGATCGACTGCTTCGTCGTACTCAGGAGATCTTTCGCCTCGTCAATCCGCTTCATGCCGATGTACTCGTTCAGCGCCACCCCCTCGATCGTCTTGAACAGGTTTCTCGTATAGCCCAGAGAAAGACCGATCTCGTCGGCGATGAACTTCGCGCTGAGATTCTTGTCCCTCAGGTGTTCCGTCACCAGTTCCCTGATCCTGAGAACCTGCTCCATCCCCTGTCGCTTTGAATACTGCTCGCGATACTCCTCGAGAATGCGGGCGACCAGAAGAAGCCCCTCTTTCAGGTCGTCATAGGTCCGGCTGGAGAGGAGGGCATGCTTCCACTCCTGAGCGGTCATGATTTCCGAAGCTTGGAACACATCGCCGATCAGGGCGACGATGGAATAGCTCAGATACTGTTTCATTGCACTGAACAACTCGAAATCATCCTGCCTTTTGAGGTTGATGATCAAGGTGTCAACCGACTTGGCGTACGCTTCCGCCGAGCGCTGGGACAACGCCTTCTCCATGTCCGCCGTCTCGGTGAGGAACAGGTTTACCTCCTTGGTGTCCTCCTGTTCGATTTCGCTGATGAAGCCGACTTCCGTCAGGGAGCTGGACAGGAGCCGGCGCCTCATCTGCTCATACCGCCGGGGAAGATCTTCAAGCGGCACCCGTTCCGTTGAATAGAAGATGGAAAGCTGTTCATCGAACAGATCTCCAAGGTCGATGAGCAGTTTTGCGAACCGGGAGATCACTTTCTCCGGTTTATGCAATGCCAGATACACATGCTGGCCCTGATCCATCGTCAGCAAAAACGAGTTCTTCCCGTTGAATCGAAGATATTGGGAAGCGAAGGAAATAAACCGGTTCTTCTGAAGAAGCTCCGATTCCGGCTTCTTTGTCTGTCGGAGGAACACCGCGATGAAGAACGTTTGGCCCTCATAGAGCGGCAAGGCCTCGGCGCTGAGTCCTCCGGTGAGGTAGTCGATGAATCGATTCTCCCGCGTCAGCTGATTGTTGATCCTCTTGGATTCCCACACCAGCACCAGTGAGGCGATGAGCGCCAGGCCGATGAAGACAAACACGAGGTTTTTTCTTAAATGGTTCAGCGGCTCCCGAATATGGGACATGGGAAGGATGAAGATCAGCCGCCAGTTCATCTCGCCGATGTCATACCAGCATGCAAGGAATTGCTTGCCCTCGTCATCCTTGAGCGTTTGGCCTCCTTTCGGCCCGTCGAACGATGCGATCTGGGAGAGCAGCGGCAACGAAGTCGCTTTACGACCGAACTGATCGGGATCGGGATGGCTGATGATGTAAGAGCCTTCATCGATCATGTAGAAGTTCTTTGAGGTGCCCTCGTCATCGGCGAGGAGGCTCCGGGCAAGCGTCTCGGAAAGGTTCATGATGATCCCCGACTGCACTTCCCCGTCATCTCCGTAGCTGAGGTTGCAGATCGTGTAGAGATTGGTGGGGGTGTTCGGCTTTTTGGGAAGGGACAGGGGAATTGTCTTGTCAGTGAACACCGACCGCCGCTGGTAGAGGTTTTTGTTCTTCGGACGGGTGGCCAGAAACTCGAGCAGCGTGGAATCGCTCAATTCCCCGGGAATCTCCGCCCCGCTGATCGTGGAGAAAAAGCCGTATTCATCGTTGTACAGATAGATCGAATGGATATAGGAGTTCCGCGCCACGGTGTTTTCCAACCGGAGATACGCACCGAGCATCGCCTTGTCCTTGGGAAGATTCTGTAATAAATAGTCACGGATCTCCTGAGCATCGCTCAGGTCGTCCAGAATGGGAACCGTGTTGAACCGCATCTGCCGGTAATAGGTGCTGATCATCTTCAGCGAAGCGAGGAAGTCGTCGACGATCAACGATTGAGCCACGTTGGTGAACATCCCGCTGAACAGCAACGCCATAATGATCATGGTAAGCAGGAAGATGGAAGCGATCGGAATGAAAACCTTCAGAATCCAGCCGGGAGTCACTGAATGTGCCCGACCTTTTGATCTGGTCATGGTACTCCTCCTCATGGATACCAATACACCATCAAGTTGCACAAATCAATACATTATTGGTTTTTCAAAACCAGAATCTTCGCTTTTCAAAATAAATCGGCTCTTTCAATATTGCAATCAAAACTCACCCATGCAAGGCTGAAGTATCAACTCACATGTTCAGAGTGAAAGGAGGAACATTATGAGAACAAAGAAAATACTGCTTGTCTTAACGCTCATTGCGTGCTTGGCAAGTTCGGTATTCGCCGCAGGGGCGTCCGAAACGAAGGCGGCACCCGCTGCTGACGGCCCTGTCGTTATCTCCTATTATACGTGGGATGACAGCAGCCACAAGGCGCTTATCGACACCTTCAACGCCACGCACAAGGATATTCAGGTAAAAGCGCAGATTCTTCCCGCAGCGGACTACGAAACGAAATTGACCACGCTGCTCAGCGGCCGCGCCGATATCGATGCGTTTATGGAAAAGCGCCAGGTAGACATGTTCGGGCAGTACGACAACGGATATCTGGAACCCCTTGATTCCTACATCGCCGCTACCGGCAAGCCCAACCCGGCCGTCGAAGCGTTCAAGTCGAGCTCCGTCATCAACGGTGACACGGTCGTGATTCCATGGAGAGGCGGTGCGTACTACACCTACTACAACAAGAAGGTCTTCGAGAAGGCCGGAGTCCCCACGCCGGATTACTATGTGAAGCGCGGCGAATGGACCTGGAAAAAGTTCGAGGAAGTCGCCAAGGCGATCACCGCCGCCGACCCGAGCCTGGTCGGTTCCACGATCTACATCTGGGGCGGACAGGGCTTCTTCCAGGCCGGACAGGCCGGGGACTCGATCGTCACGCCGGACGGCAAGATCGACAACATCGACAACGTCGTCAAGCAGCTGGAGATGAGAAAGCGGCTGGAAGATGTCGGGGCGATGTGGAGCCTCGTGGACATGAAAGTCACGAAACTGCACTATTCCAAGCAGTTCTATGATGGAAACGTCGGAATGCTCCTGATCGGCGAGTGGTTCCCCGGGCAGATGGTAACCGGACGGAACGACGGATTGCTCGCCTATGACTTTGAGGACTGGGGCATCACCAGACTCCCGTGCGACCAGAGCGAATATGTAACGGTCGGACTTCCCACCGGAAACTGCATCACTTCATACTCGAAGAAGAAGCAGGCCGCGTTCGAGTTCATCAACTGGATGAGCGGACCCGAGGGCGCGGCGATCGCGGCGTCGTACGGAGTTCTTCCCGCAGCGCCGGGTGAAGCCGCCAAGGCCGAAATCGCCAAGAATCTTCCGAAGGGGAATTCCCTCGACTACTTCCTTGAGGAGAAGGGGAACAATACCGCCAACTTCAGTCCCTATGGAACCAGAGTCGAAACGGAGTTTGCGAAGCTTCAGGAGGACTTCCTCTTGGGCAACATCAACATCGAACAGTTCAAGACGAACTTTACGAAGCTCTTGAACGACATCATCAAGACGACCTACTGATCGTCGCGACGAGACCTATGACGCTCTCTTCCATGGAACCTCCGTGGAAGAGAGCCCTCTTGGAGGAACTGCGTGAACATGTCACATTCTTTGAAGAGAACCGGAACAATTCTTTCGTTCCTGCTTCCCAGCTTCATTGGATTCATCATCTTCGTCCTGCTGCCGATGATCATGGCGTTCGGACTTTCGTTCACCAACTATTCAGGCGGCCCGAACTTCCGGTTCATCGGGATGAAGAACTATGTCGTGGCCTTCACGAATCCGGAATTTTTGAAGTACCTCTGGGTCACCTTCAAATTCATGACCGTCACGGTCGTATTCCAGATCGGTCTGGGACTGGCGTTCGCATTGATCCTTGCGAGGGACTTCCGCGGCTGCTCGTTTTTCCGAGGAGCTTTGTATCTGCCGAACATCCTCTCCTCCGTCGCCGTCGGCCTCGCATTCATGTTTATTTTCGAACCCACCAGCGGGTTCATGAACCAATTTCTCATATCGGTGGGACTGCCGACGTCAAAATGGCTTGCCGGCAGCAAGTCGGCGCTTTCGGTCATCATCACCATCGCAATCTGGCAAAACTTCGGATACTACATGGTTCTCTTCATCGGAGGCCTTCAGAACATCAGCATGACGCTGTACGAAGCCGCAGGGATCGACGGTGCGAACAAATGGAAGCAGTTCGTCCATGTCACGCTTCCCGGGCTCTCGCCGATGCTCTTCTACGGCGTCACGATCGCGGTCATCAGGGGCTTTCAGGTATTCGACTACATATACATCATGACCGGGGGTCAGCAGGGAGGCGGTCCGGCGGGATCCACCAACGTCCTTGCGTTCGACATCTACCTCAACGCGTTCACGTACTTCAGGTTCGGCTATGCATCGGCCGAGTCGGTCGTGTTGATGATCATCATTCTGGCGATGACGTTCCTGCAGAGCCATGGACAGAAAAAGTGGGTGAGCTATGACATCGTATAGAAGAAAGCAGCGAATCGAAAAGATTGCAAGATATGTGGTGTTGGCGATCGTGGTGTTCATCACTCTGTTCCCGCTCGTGATCGTCCTCTCGTCAAGCTTCAAGAACGAAAGCGAGCTCTTCGACTTCCCGTTCAAGTTCATCCCCGCGAAACCGATCACGGACAACTTCACCCGGTTGAAGGAGAACTTTCCCCTCTATATCTGGAACTCGGTCAAGCTGACGTTCGTCATCGTCATCGTGCAGCTGTTCACCGCGGCGACGGGGGCGTACGTGTTCACGAAGCTCCATTGGAAGGGGAGGGATTTCATCTTCGGGCTGTACATCGCATCGATGATGATTCCGATGCAGGCGGTGATGATTCCGCAGTTTTTGATCATCAGGAGCATCAACCTCTACGATACGCATATGTCCTTGGTGCTGCTTGGAGCGTTCACCGCGTTCGGCACCTTCCTCATCAAGCAGTTCTTCATGTCGATTCCCGACACGTACTGCGAAGCGGCCAGAATCGACGGAGCCAAGGAATGGACGATCTTCTCGACATTGATGCTTCCGATGAGCAAAGCGGTACTGGTCACCCAGATCATCTTCTCGTTCCGGTACTTCTGGAACGACTTCTTCACGCCGCTCATCTACATCACCACGCCGCAGCTCAAGACCTTGCCGCTGGGGATGACGGATTTCGTGCGGGAGCAGTATGTGTACTGGGGGCCGCAGATGGCGGCGGCCCTGATCTCCATCGTCCCCGTGTTACTCATCTTCCTCTTCGGACAGAAATACTTCGTCCAAGGTGTCGCATCGTCGGGAATCAAAGGATGACAAGGAAACAGAGATGAAAAAGACCCAAATTGAAAACTTCAATCAGGATATCCACGTGGTGGACTATCGCACCCCGTTCGAGACCTTCCGGAAACAGGCGGACAGCCTGATTGCCATCGAGGGGCGAGAGACCGAATCGCTCAACGGCAAATACCATTTCTCTCCGGATCCGTACGAAAGCTGCCTGCGGGCCCGCTGGTTCGAAGAGAAGACCGTCAGCGAAGACGGCCGCATGCTTCCCTTCGATGCCGACTTCGATGTCTGGCCGAGAATCCCCGTTCCCTCCTGCTGGAACATGGTTCGGGAGGAGCTCTACTACTATGAGAACATGGGGCTCTACTTCAGAACTTTCAGGTATAAGCCGGTGAAGAACCATGAACGGGCGTTCATCCATTTCGAAGGAAGCGCCTACCGGACCTACGTGTTCCTCAATGGAACATGCGTCGGGATACACGACGGGGCGTCCACCCCGTTCTCCGTCGAGGTGACGGATCATCTGCAGCCGGAAAACCGGCTCATCATCGCCGTCGATGCCGCTCGGAGCAAGGATCGGGTTCCCATGGACAACACCGACTGGTTCAACTACGGCGGCATCTATCGGGATATCCTCTTTATTCGAACCCCCGAAACCTTCATCAGGAACTTCCAGACCCAGTTGAAGCCGGGGAAGACGAACCGGGTGTTCGCTGCGGTCGAGCTGGACAAGGAGGTCGATGCCGTTGCCACCTATCGCATCCGGGAACTGGAGATCGAGCATGAGATAGCGATCCGTGACGGGAAGGGGCAGATCGAATTCGATGCCGACCTCAAGCTCTGGTCGCCGGAGCATCCCGTCAGATACGAGGTGGAGATCACCTGTGGGGAAGACCGGGTGAAAGACCTCATCGGGTTCCGGGACATTCAAGTCGATGGACACAAGATCCTCCTCAACGGCAAGCGGATCTTCCTCAAAGGGATCTGCATCCACGAAGACCACATCACCTTGGGCAAATCGACCACCGAGGAGGTGATCCGCGCTTCGATCGCCGATGTCAAGGCGATGAACGGAAACTTCATCCGCCTTGCCCACTATCCGCACTCACGGCTGTTTGCAAAGATCGCCGACGAGGTGGGGATCCTCCTCTGGGAGGAGATTCCCGTGTACTGGTCGATCAATTTCACCAATCCGGAAACCTATGCCGATGCGGAGAACCAGCTTTCGGAGCTGATCCTCAGGGATCGGAACCGCGCAAGCGTCATCATCTGGTCGGTGGGGAATGAGAACCCGGATTCCGACGAGCGGCTTGCCTTCATGTCCTCGCTGGCGAAGAAGACGAGGGAGCTCGACCCGACCCGCCTCGTCAGCGCTGCCTGTCTGGTCAATACGACGAAGCTCAAGCTGGAAGACCGGCTGATGGAGCATCTGGACATCATCGGAAACAATGAATACTACGGGTGGTATGAGCCGAATTTCGACGATCTTTTGACGATCCTCAACAACACAGACCTGAAGAAGCCGGTCATCATCACGGAGTTCGGCGGCGGGGCGCGGGCCGGTAACCGCGGCACCGCGGAAACGATGTGGACCGAAGAGTTCCAAGAGGCGATCTACAAGAAACAGTACGCCGCGCTGGACAAGGCGGTCTATGTCCAGGGGATCACTCCGTGGATCCTTTATGACTTCAGGGCGGTGCGGCGGATGAACCGCTATCAGGAGGGATTCAACCGCAAAGGCCTGATCGACAGCGACCGCACGACGAAGAAGCTGGCGTACTACGTGACGAAAGAGTATTACAAGACAAAAGGATGAATCATGAAGCAGCCTGTTGGACTCACCGAAGAAGAACTGAGAGATGCCTTTGCATACGCGATCGAGAAGACAAGAGCGAATATTCCCACCTTTTCCGGTGGATGGTATCCCGCTCCGGCGAGCGTCGGAAACGTCTATCCGAGGATTCCGAACAATGAGTGGACCAGCGGCTTCTGGAACGGAATGCTCTGGCTTGCTTACCTTCAGACGAAGGACGAAGCGTTCCGCACTGCGGCGGAGAACACGCTTGCCGACTATCGGAAACGGTTGGACGAGCGGATCGCCACCAACACCCACGACCTCGGATTTCTCTACATCCTCTCGGCGAAAGCCCAGCATCTGATCACCGGAAATGAAGAGGCGAGGGACACGGTTCTTCTGGCGGCCGACCTCTTGATAGAACGGTATCATCCGAAAGCCGGCATCATCCAGGCGTGGGGGGATCTGGACGACCCCGCCCAGCGGGGACGGATCATCATCGACTGCCTGATGAACCTTCCGCTCCTCTTCTGGGCGACGGAAATCACCGGGGATCAGTTGTATCGGTTGGCTGCGCTCTCCCATCTCGAACGGACGAGGGAGACGATCATCCGCGAGGATGACACGACGTTCCATACCTTCTACTTTGACACGAAGAACGGCAAGCCGCTTAGGGGCACGACTCATCAGGGGTACAGCGACGGCTCCTGCTGGGCACGGGGACAGGCGTGGGGGATCTACGGGCTTGCGCTCGCCTACGGGTACACCGGGGATCCCGGCTGTCTGACCGACGCGAAGCGGCTGGCGAACTATTTTCTCGACCATCTGCCGGAAGACGGTGTCTGCTACTGGGACCTGATCTTCACCCAAGGTTCGGAAGAGCGGGACAGCTCGGCAGCGGCGATCGCCGTGCAGGGGCTTCATCTGCTGGCATCCTTCCTGGGCGGGGAAGATCCCGACCGGCAGCGGTATGCACATCAGGCGGATTTGATCCTCTCATCGCTGGCTCGGGGATACACGACCCGGACGGTCCCCGAATCCAACGGAATCCTCCTCCATGCGGTCTACCACAAGCCGAACGGGATCGGCGTCGATGAATGCACCGTCTGGGGCGACTACTTCTACATGGAAGCGTTGGGAATGAAGCTTCACAGCGCGATGACGTTCTGGTGAACGGAAAAAGGAAGCACGACCATGGTTCCATACGGACATGAGATCAGGAAGATCGTCATCAAAGACCGGACATCTTTGGCGGCCACCCTGCTGGAACTCCTCGCCCCGTGCAGGGGTGTTCTGGTCAAGGGAGGGTCGGGCCTCTTCGTGGGAAACGAATCCGCCCACTACTCTCAGCAGGTGGCGTTGCTGGAGGGGTGGTCCCGCCTGCTCTGGGGGATCGTGCCGCTTCGAAGTGGCGGGTTCAGCTGGGATGGACAGGATGAGCATATGGCCGGGCTCATCGCCGGGACGGATCCCGAGGGGCCGTATTATTGGGGTGATGTGGGGGATTACGACCAGCGGATGGTCGAGATGGCGGCGATCGCCCTGGCGCTGCTGCTCGCCCCTCAATACTACTGGGATCCGCTTACCGAACGACAGCGCGAGAATCTCTGCACCTGGCTCGGGATGATCAACCTCCATGAAATGAGCCGGAACAACTGGCTGTTCTTCCGGGTGCTGGTGAATCTCGCTTTTGAGCAGCTCGGACGGAAGGAGTTCGCCCCCGAGCTGATGGAAGAGGATCTGCTCGAGCTGGAATCGATGTATGCCACAGACGGCTGGTATCGGGACCACTATCCGTTCGACAACTACAACCCGCTGGCGATGCAGTACTATGCCCTGATCTACTCCGTCTACAGAAGAGAGAAGGATCCCGAGCGCGCCGGGCGCTTCACCGAGCGTGCCAAGCTCTTTGCGCAGCAGCATATCCACTTCTTCACCGAAGAAGGTCCGTTCGTTCCTTACGGACGCTCCCTCACGTATCGCTTCGCGGTAATCTCCTTCTACGGCGCATGCGCCTTCGCCGGTCTCGAGGTGCTTCCATGGGGCGTTCTGAAGGGGATCGTCCTCAGGAACCTCAGATGGTGGTTCCAACAGCCGATCTTCGACCGGGACGGCTTTTTGACCGTGGGGTACGGATACCCCTCCCGGGCGATGGCGGAGCTGTACAACGCTCCGGGATCGCCGTACTGGTCGCTCAAAAGCTATCTGGTTCTCGCCCTTGAGGACGACCATCCCTTCTGGCGGGCGAAGGAGGAGCCTCTGCCCAAGCTGAAGAGAACCGCGCTGCTCAGGCAACCGGGAGTCATCATGCAGCGGATGGATGACGATGATGTCGTCCTGCTCAACGCGGGGCAGTATCCGAAGTTCCACATGGCTCATATCGCCGAGAAATACGCGAAGTTCGCCTACAGTGCTCACTATGCGTTCAGCACGAGCGTCTCCTACTACGATTTCGAGAAATGCGGCTGCGACAGCATGCTCTATGTAAGCGACGATGACCAAACCTGGCGCCCCAGAAGGGAGATGGAGGTCATCTCCGTCACCGAGCGGTATCTTAGGTCAATCTGGTCTCCGTTTGATGACGTGGCGATCACCACGACCCTCGTGCCCGCCGGAACCTTCCACGTCCGGATCCATGAGATCGATACGAAGCGCAAGCTCTATACGAAGGAGGGCGGGTTCGCCATCGAGAAGTACCGGGGGTGGGAGATCCCCGTTCCGATCGAGAAGCGGTACCAAGGCGAGCATTTCCTTTCGATCGTGTTGCCGTGGGATGTCAGTCACATCAGCGATCCGCTCCTGAAGCGAAAGGTATCCCTCGTCAGCCCCGCTCCGAACCTGAATCTCATGTTCTCGACCACCGTGGTACCGGTTCTGTCGCTGGCGATCGAAGCGGGAGAGTCCGCACTCCTGATCGCTTGCGTCGGCGCTTGGAGAAACGACGACGCCGACAAACCGGTTCCCTCGATCCGCTATGATGCCAGAGAACATACCGTGTACATAGACGATCAGGCGATCGATCTGTGACGGATATCCTCAGCCAACAAAGCGAGTTTCCTGCATTCTTTTGCTGTTCATTCATCGGAAAGAACTCGATATCTTCGCATGTGAAAACAAACAGGAGGGGTGTTCTTATCCGGATTGATCCATGTTCATGAGATAAAGGGGTAATACCGTTTAAAAAAACGCCTCTTTCTTTATGTAAAGAATGCCCAAGTGTGTTACAATGCTAACATTCTATAACGGACAAACCATAAGGAGGGTTATCCATGAAGAAAGTAACGATTTTACTCGTTGTCCTTATTGTCGGAGCGTTCCTGTTCGCCGCCGGTACCAAAGAGGTTGCCAAAAGCGATGGAAGACCTACAATCCGATTGATCACCGATGCGACGGGAATCGATGATAAATCCTTTAACGCCGCCGCCTGGCGGGGAATTACGGAGTTCTACGGCGAGAGCGTCGGAAACACTCCCTCGCGCGGAAAACTGTATGATGTAGTCACCAGCCAGACGCAGGACGCATATATCCCCAACCTTCGAGACGCCGCTGAAGACGGAAGCTTCGATCTGATCATGGTTACCGGCTTCACTTTTGCCGATGCCCTCGGTGAAATCGCTCCCCAGTACCCCGATCAGAAGTTCACGATCGTCGACGTCGACTGGGTAGGCCATCCGAACGTCATGGAGTTCATCTACTCGGAAGAAGAAGGCTCCTATCTTGTCGGTCTCGCTGCTGCTCTGCAGGCGAAAGAGGATGGAATCGCCAACCCGCGCTTCGGGTTCATCGGCGGAGTCCCCGGCTCGACGATCACGAAGTTCGAGATGGGCTATGTTCAGGGAATCCGCTCGGTCTTCCCCAACGCCCAGATCATCGACTATTACGCCAACGATTGGGGCAAGCCGGAGCTTGCAAAAGCTCAAGCCAAGAACTGGTTTGACAGCGGTGTGTATGCGATCTTCAGCGCAGCGGGCGGAACCGGAAACGGAACGATCGCCCAAGCGAAGGAATATCGCGCTCAGGGGAAAAACGTCTGGGCGATCGGTGTCGACTCCGACCAATATGAAGAAGGAATCTATTCGGGAACCAAGAGCGCCGTTCTGACCTCGATGCTCAAGCGGGTCGAGAATTCCTCCCTCCACGTCCTGAACGCCGTTGCCGACGGCACCTTCAAGGGCGGAGTGATCCAGATGGGAATGGTCGACGACGGTGTCGGGTACTCGACGGCGAATCCCGAGCTCTCCAAGAACGTCATCGCCGCCGTGGAGAAAGCCAAGGCGGACGTCATCAGCGGCAAGGTCAAGCTGTACAAGACCTACAAGGACGCTCTTGCCGCCGGCGCCGCTCCCGCTGGCCTCGCCGCATTGGACGACTGATGCTCTGTTGCCGGCGGATTTCTGCCGGCATCTCCTTCTGCCCGCCATCGGCGATGGCGGGTAGAGGAAGACGGAATCAAGGAGAGACGGGTGCACGAATACGCTATCGAGATGCGGGGGATAACGAAGACCTTCCCGGGAGTCATCGCAAACGACAAAGTGAACCTCAGCGTCAGGAATCAGGAGATTCATGCGCTTTTGGGGGAAAACGGCGCCGGTAAATCGACCCTGATGAGCATCCTTTTCGGGGCCTACAGCGCCGACAGCGGAACGATTCTCATCAACGGTGAAGAGGTGGAGATCAAAAACCCCAATGTCGCCACGGCGTTGGGGATCGGGATGGTTCACCAGCACTTCAAACTGGTTCAAAACTACACCGTCACCGAGAACATCGTCTTGGGCATGGAACCGAGGCGGGGGCAAATGCTCGACTTGAAGAAGGCGCGGAGCGAGGTCGCCGCCCTTTCGGCCCGGTACGGTCTGGCGGTCGATCCCGATGCGAAGATCGAAGACATCTCCGTCAGCCAGCAGCAGCGGGTCGAAATCCTGAAAACCCTCTATCGAAGTGCACAGATCATCATCTTCGACGAGCCGACCGCAGTGCTCACTCCTCAGGAGATCGATGAGCTGATCGAGATCATCGTCAAGCTCAAAGACGAGGGAAAGACGATCGTCCTGATTACCCACAAGCTGCGGGAGATCAAGGCGGTCGCCGACCGGTGCACCGTGCTGCGCCGCGGCAAATATATCGGTACGGTTGAAGTTGCCGACGTCAGTGAAGGTGATTTGGCTGAAATGATGGTCGGGCGGGCGGTCCGCTTTGAGATCGACAAGCCCGAGCAGGAATCCGGCGACGTTGTCCTGAAGTTGGAAAACGTCAGTGTGAAAGACCATCTCGGACTGGAGAAAGTCTCCAACCTTACGTTGGATGTCCACAGCGGCGAGGTCGTCGGAATCGCCGGAGTCGACGGCAACGGGCAAAGCGAACTCCTCGGGGCGATCACCGGCCTGCTTCCTCTTTCCGGCGGCGAGATCTACATCAACGACCGGCCGATCGGAGGGCTCACGATCCGGGAGCGGATCGAGGCGGGGCTCGGCTATACGCCGGAAGACCGCCAGCGCTACGGCCTCGTCGCCGACTTCACGATCGCCGAGAACGCGGTGCTGAAAAACTACTATCACCCCCGATACACGGGAAGGTTCGGAATCCTCAATGACCAGGCGATGCACGATGAGGCCAAGACCCTGATCGAGCAGTTTGACATTCGGGCGGGGGAGGGTTCCCACACCAAAGCGGGCAGCCTCAGCGGAGGAAACCAGCAGAAAGTCATCGTGGCCCGGGAGATCTCCCTGAAGCCCAAAGTCCTGATCGTCGCTCAGCCGACCCGAGGCTTGGATGTCGGGGCTATCGAGTACATTCGAAAGCGGATCATTGAAGAGCGAAGCAGAGGCCAGGCAATTCTCCTCGTCTCCTTCGAGCTCGACGAGATCATGAACCTCTGCGATCGGATCGCCACGATCAGCAAGGGAACCATCGTGGCGGTGAACAGGAGCGATGAAGTGACCGAACGCGATATCGGCATGATGATGGCCGGCTCCCGGATGAAGGAGTCCGTATGAAGAAACAGGATGCTTGGCTTCAAAGTGACGGGGCGGTGAGCGTGCTCGTCGTCCTCTTGGGGTTTCTGGTCGGGACGATTCTCGTCGCCCTAGTGGGAAAGAACCCGCTGAATATGTATAAAGCGATTCTTCAGGCGCTCAGCGGATACAATATCGACAATGGAAAAATGAACGTCCGCTATATCGGCGAGACGTTGAACTATTCGGTTCCCTTCATTCTGTGCGGTCTTTCGATGGGGTTTGCCAACCGCGTCGGCCTGTTTAACATCGGAGGGGAAGGCCAATACATCATGGGGATGACGGTCGCCCAGATTATCGCCCTGCTGGGACCGCAGATTCCCGTGCTGCACTGGCTGCTCGCCCTCCTGGGGGCGATGCTCATCGGGGCGGTCTGGGGCGGAGTCGTCGGAATCCTGAAGGCAAAGTACGAGGTCAGCGAGGTCGTCTCCACGATCATGCTCAACTACGTCGCCCTGTATCTCTCGCGGATCATCTGTCTTCAGCTGCCCGGAGCGACGACCTATCGGACGGCGAGCTATCCCGAGACCGCCCTGATCACCAACGTCTTCTTCCAGAAGATCACGAAGAACTCGCTCTTGAACAACGGGATCTTCTTCATGATTCTCGCCGTCGTCGCCTTCTGGTTCATCATGGAGAAAACCAGCCTGGGCTACGGGATGCGGGCGACCGGCTTCAACAAGGAAGCCGCCCGGGCAAGCGGGATCCCCGTCGTCCGTTCGATCTCCATCTCGATGGCGATCAGCGGAATCTTCGCCGGCCTCGCCGGCGGGATCATCGCTCTCGGCTCCTTCAAGTATGGAAGGGTGATCGCCGGCATGGACAACTACGGGTTCGACGGGATCGCCGTCGCCCTGGTCGGGAACTCCACCGCGCTGGGAACCACCCTTGCCGGCATGCTCTTCGGACTCTTGAAGAACGCCCAAGCTCTGATGCAGGCCAAGCAGATCCCCAAGGAGATCACCTTCATCATCCAAGGCTTGATCGTCATCTTCATCGCCCTGCGCTCGGCGCTGAGGATCTATAAGGAATATCTCGATAAGCGCCGGCTTCAGAAGGAGGTGGGACTATGATGATCTGGAACATGCTTCCCTCCGTCCTGATGATCGTGGCCCCGATTCTCATCACGGCGATCGGGGGGATGATCAGCGAGAAGAGCGGGGTCGTGAACATCGCCTTGGAAGGATTGATGATGATCGGGGCGATGAGCGCCGCCGCAGCCCACGTCCTGATGGAAGGGTCGGGGATGAACCACACCCTTTCCCTTGTTCTGGCGATGGTGATCGGAACGGTGATCGGCGGGCTCTTCTCCCTCCTTCACGCCGTTGCCGCGATCAACCTCAATGCGGATCAGACGATCAGCGGTACGGGAATCAACCTGCTGGCAAGCGGGGTGACGATCTTCGCTTCGCAGATTCTCTTCAACGCGGACCGGACCAAGGAGTTCCGGATGGGGATGCAGACCGACGCCCTCGGGTTCTATCCGACCGCCTACATCGCCTTGGTCGTGGTGCTCCTTTCGTGGTTCGTTCTCTATAAGCTTCCCTTCGGGATGCACCTCAGGGCATGCGGCGAACACCCGGGAGCCGCTGAAAGCGTCGGTATCAACGTGAAGCGGATCCGCTACATCGCCGTCCTGGCCAGCGGGATGCTCGCCGGTCTTGCCGGCGGATGCGTCGTGCTGACCCAGACGATCCAGTATACCTCCAATACGATCAACGGGCGGGGATTCATCGCCCTTGCAGCGGTCTCCTTCGGGCGGTGGCGCCCTGCCGGGGTGGCCGGTGCCGCCCTCCTCTTCGGAACCGCTCAGGCGTTCGCGATCATCGCGAACAACATACCCGCCCTGAGGGTGCTGCCCACCGAGGTCTTCAACATCCTGCCCTACGTGGTAACCCTCGTCGCCCTCGTTCTCTTCAGCGGGAAGAACTATGCTCCGGCCGCTGCGGGAAGACCCTATGAAAAGGGGGCCAGCTGATGAGCGTTCACATCGCGGCGAAAAAAGTCGCTTCCGTCGTGCTGGCCCCGGGAGATCCGCTTCGGGCGAAGCTGGTCGCCGAGCGCTTTCTCGAAAAAAGCAGACTGATTACCGATATCCGAAACATCCTCGGGTACACCGGCATCTATAAAGGGGTGGAGATCTCCGTCATCGCGACGGGGATGGGCGGTCCTTCGATCGGCATCTACAGCTACGAGCTGTTCAACGAGTATGACGTCGAGACGATCATTCGAATCGGCACCTGCGGCGGTTTCAAAAAGGAGATTCTTCCCGGGGATCGGATCCTCGCCCTTACCGCGTCGACGGACAGCGCCTGGGCCCATCAGTACAACCTGAAAGGCACCCTCAGTCCCGCCTGCAATCCGGATCTGCTCCTCACGGCTATGCTTCTTGATCCAAGCGCGCATGTGGGGATGGTCTTCTCCAGCGATCTCTTCTCCTCCTACAACGCTCTCGGCGAAGAGAGCTGGAAAGCCTGGGCGGCGATGGGCGCACTTGCTCAGGATATGGAGACATACGCCCTCTATGCGACCGCCGCTCATGCGAACAAGCGGGCTCTTTCCATGCTCACGATGACCGACTGCCTCGCAACGGGAGCCGCGCTTATCGATGACGAGCGGCAAAGCGCCCTCTATCCGATGATCGAGCTCGCCCTCGAGGTAGCCTATAGGGAACTGTGAAGATGAACTTTCTCGACATCATGCGCCATCGCTTCGCCTGCAAACTCTACGATGTGGATAAACCCCTGAGTCAAGAGGAGATCGATGAAATTCTGGAGTATGGCCGACTGACCCCGACCTCCTTCGGCCTTGAGATGTGGCATTTCCATGCGGTCGTTTCAAAGGAGAAGCTCAAGGAGCTCTATACGGTCTGCTATGAACAGGAGGGGGTTCGGACCAGCGGAATGACGGTGGCGATTCTGGTCAAAGCCCCGAAACACCTCGATCCCGACGGATCGTTCGTGTATGAACGGGGGATCCGCTTCCCGAGCGACATCGACTGGTTCATCGAGGATTACCGGCCCTACTATGAGTTTTTAAGAGACAATCATCGGCTGGAAGGGTGGCTCCGAAGCCAGGGGTATCTTGCGATCGCCAACATGATGACCGGAGCCCGATCACTCGGAATCCAAAGCTGCGCGATTGAGGGGTTTGACGAGGAGGGGGTGCTCAGGGTCTTGGGAATCGACCCCGAGGAGTGGCTCGTTTCTCTTCTTTGCACCTTCGGCCATGCTGCCGAAGAGGAGCGACCGAAGATTCGAGTGCCCTTGGATGAATTGGTTACCTGTTATTAAGGAAGGTTTCTTAAGGAACGTTCCACCATCTCCCAGAACCAGGGGCGGTCGACATCGGTAGGAATGACTACTCCGCCTTCGCCGTCGATCGCTTCCCTGCTCGTCATGCCGTAGGAGGGGGAGGCGGGATCGATATCGACGATGACCCGTTGATACTCGGCAGTGAACCTGCTTCGGTCGATGGCATACGCCACGCAGAGCGGATCATGCATCTGCGGCCAGCCGAACTTCTTGGCTTCGTAGTTTGCCATGTAGGTGTCCATGCACTGGCTGAAGACCTCCGCCGACCGTCCCTCGATCGTCCTCAGAGAATCCAGTCGTTCTCTTGAGAGCGTCACGGTTCGGGTGATATCCAGAGTAAGCATGACCATCGGCGCTCCGCTGGAAAAGACGATAGCGGCTGCTTCCGGGTCGGCATAGGCGTTGAATTCGGCGTCCTTGGTGACGTTTCCGCCGCTGAACGACCCACTCATGACGATGATCTCCTTCACCAGCGAGGGAAGGGCGGGTTCTCTTCGTAAGGCGTGGGCAAGATCGGTCAGCGGGCCGACGCTGATGATCGTGACCTCCCCGGGATATCGTTTGACGAGGCGGATCATGGCGGAGACCCCGTCCTCTTCTTGAAGCTCTTGAATGACCCGTTTTCCGAAGACCGGTCCGTCCAGCCCCGACTCGCCGTGGAAGTCGCCCGCTTCGACCGGCTGGCGGATCAGCGGCTTGGCGGATCCGGCGAAGACCGGGCACGAAAGGCCGGTGGTCTCGATCACGTTGAGGGTGTTTTCAACGGTCTTGTCAAGACCGACATTGCCGGCGGTGGCGATGACCGCGACGATCTCAAGCTCTTCTGCACCGGCGGCCAAAAACAGCGCCGCCGCATCATCCAATCCCGTATCGACATCCAAGATCACTTTCTGTTTCATGGATCACATCCTATCAACTCTTTTCGCTCAACGCAATGAATCTTTTGTGGTATCATGGGCGCATGAGAATCATTCAAACCGCCGTGGGACCGAAGCGGGTCCCGTTGACCGGCTATCTGCAGGATATGACGATGGACGGAGGAATCCGGAACATTCGCCCCACGATCATCGTCTGCCCCGGGGGCGGATACACGTTCCGCAGTGAACGGGAACGGGATCCGGTGGCGCTTCATTTCCTAGCGATGAGCTACAACGTCTTCATCCTCGATTACTCGGTTGGAGAGGATGCCGGAGACCTTAACCCCCTCCTGGAGCTCAGCGATGCGCTGATGCGAATCCGTGAGCACGCCGTCAGGTGGATGTGCGACCCCACCCGAATCGCGGTGATCGGGTTCTCCGCCGGCGCGCACCTGGCCGCCTCGATCGCCGTCCTTCATGATCACAAGCGGGTAACCGATGTGCAGAAGGTCGTGGACGCCAACAACCGCCCGGATGCGGTCATCCTTGCGTATCCGGTGATCACCGGCAAGGAATACGCCCATGAGGGAAGCTTCGACCGGTTGAGCCGGGGAAACGCCGAGATTCGAAACCTTCTAAGTCTGGAGAATCAGGTGACAGAGACCGCGACTCCCGCCTTTATCTGGCATACCGTAACCGATCAGGGGGTCTTGGTGGAGAACAGCCTGCTTCTTGCCCAAGCCTACCGAAAGGCCAAGGTTCCCTTCGAGCTGCACCTCTTCGAAGAGGGGGATCATGGGCTTTCCATGTGCACCGAAGAGGTGGGCACCCCCCATGCCGGAGTCAGACCGTGGGTCGAGCTTGCGACCAATTGGCTGAATCGCCGCTTCATGCACAATCTATAACCCCTTGAGCCCGGATTCGGCTCGTCCATGCTTGTGAGATGTCTTTGGGGAAACATCATATCAGAGTTGGAAAAACAACTTGATATGGAGGGTTTAAAACTGAAGCAAGGTGCTTGAGAAGTTCAAGAGCAAATAGTTCATTCATACGCTACGGGTGCTCTAATAATGTATTCATCACATTATTTCACCGTTGATTTTTAACCTGACATGTAACCCGACATGGAGGGTGTCGGGTTACATACCTGCAATGTGAACCTATTTTAAGACAATCCATTTTCCGCTTTTTTTAGAACCGATTCTTTCTAAATATCCATTTTTTTGCAAAGAAGCATATGCCCGTTGTATAGTTCTTTCTGAGACTCCAATTGCATCTGCAAGTTCATCAGCTATCATATCGGAATTTTTAACTAAAAGCTCCAGAACCTTCTTTTCTGTTTTTGTCAACGTACCTTCTTTTCCGGCTTCATTGTAATTATTTTTGGTTTTGGATACGACATCTTTATTAAACGGTATGGTGCAACGGATATACCTTTCATCTATTTCAAAAACATCTTTTCCATAGTTATCAACAATGGTGGGTATCCCGTGACCTGTATGCTCGGTAAGATCCATCATTAAAAATATTCTCATCAGTGTCTCATTCCTTGGCTTGCTGACTCCTTCAAAGAATAGTTTTTCAGTCATACCACTTGGAAGACCGCCATGTGAAAATATTTCTATCCGGTCGTTGAACATTGATATTTGAGGCTCTGTTATCGTCCAATCGTTATGAACCAAACAATTTATCACTGCCTCATTGACTGAGTCAAAGTCAAAAAGATACATGTCTTTTCGCGGTCTGACAGTAGTATCTGATATGCATATATTCTCCGCCTGTAATCTCGTTTTTATTTTAGCGTAGGTAGTTAATAGACAGCCATAGCCGTAATCGCTGCGTTCAGATATTGTAGCTTTGTTTTTACCGGCGAACTTAACAAAAATAAAAGGTATATTGTTTCTATCTGCCAAGAGTTCTGCCAATAGGTTATAATTGCCTTCTTCCGTTTTTAGATGAAAGTTGCTCTCAAAGGATCTGTCATCAAGATGATAGCCTATTTCCGTAAAATATATTTTCAATTCCCTAAACGTCAAACCTGCCGAACTTGATTTCTTTTTCAGCATGTATTCCGTATCAATAAAATTCCTTTCGTATCTGATTTTAATTTGTTCAGGTGTCATTTCTTTGCACGTTGTTCCGATTCGCATAGTGCAACCTGCCGATGAAAATCCGTATTTCTTGAGACAGTAAATATTTCTTCTGCCCTTTGTAATGTTAATGGCTATAATCGTCTTTCCTTCTTCAAAGAGTAATTCTGAGGTTATTTCATCTTGCGGGTTAGGTTCTATCCCGTTTGTGATTATATCCGACACCTTCCTCAACGTTTCATCAATCTTATCGGCACCGATAACTTCACCGTTATCTTTTACACCAATGAGAATGGTGCCTCCCGATGCATTCAAAAAAGAAACTATCTCTCTTGCGATGGAGTCTGTGTATCTTTCTTTTAATTCAAGATGTTCTGATTCAACATACTTCGCCATATCCTAATCCCTCCTCGCAATATAATAGTATATTATACCCGACATTTATACAAGTTAACCCGACACAAATAATGTCGGGTTATTGATCTTTGATAACGATTTTCGAATTTCTTACGTTGTGGAAGCCTTGAAACCCTATTGTTTACTGCGTTTTTCCCCTATAGGCAGTAGTATGTCATACTCCTCGGGAAAGCCGATCGGGTAGGTGAAGTGGTTCCGCTACAAGGTCGGATGACTCCAATGGATTCTCCTTTGCGAAGTGTTCTCCATTCATCGATAATGGTACAGTCCATTCTTGTCCCTTATTCCCATTCATGGTATCAATCCAATAAAGGAAGCATAGTGCGATGTACATGAGCGTGAAAGAGGCCGCCTTGAAGTGGGGGATCAGCGAGCGAAGGGTCAGGGTTCTCTGTGAAGAGGGTCGGGTCGACGGGGTGGTGCGAACCTCCTGGGCGTGGAACATCCCCCTCGACGCCCCGAAGCCAAGTGATGGACGAACCCTTCGGCATATGAAGAACCTCGATCTTCGGTTGGGCCGGATGGAGTTCTCCCGCTTTGAGGAGCAGAAGGAGATCATTCGAACGAGCGATCCTCAGGTGCTGAGGGCGACCTATCACGCCCTGCTTCCCAAACTGGTGCTCGGACTGTTTCGCCTTGAAGGCATCTCGATTGAAGGGTCGGAACTCGCAATTCTCTACAGTCAAAGCTTTCTGCCGAACCTGAGCTTTGAAACACAAGTGATCGCCCTAAATATGCGCTCGCTCCTTAAACGGATGCTTCCTTCGATCGGTTTGGGGCCGATTCAGGGAAATGCAAATCCGAAGATGAGCGAACAACGCCTTCAGCATTACTATGCTCAGCTTCTTCAAGGTCTTGATGATGATCCTCCCGCCTACGAGGAGCGATTCGTCATCCAGGAGGGCAAGCGCCATCCGGTCTCCCGCCAGATGGAGCTCCTCTTCCTCCAATACGAGCAGGAGTGGCGTTACCTTCATCCGGTGGTCCGCTCGCTCTTTCTCTTTGGCGAGCTGATGCGGATCCGCCCCTTTGGACGGTATGACTGGTTCATCGCTTCCCTTGCGTTCAGTGAGGAGATGCTCAAGGGTGGTTACCTGCCGACCCTTATAGGGAGTGAAGAGATCGACGAGTTTCGCTCGGCGCTGCTTCTTACCAACAGCAAGGGAAACTATCAGAACCTTCTTGCCCTCATCGAACAGCAGCAGATCCGGGCGGTGGGCAGGCTTGGATAAAGATTACTGTTCGTAGCGCTGAAGGAACCGTTTCGTCCGCTCGTTTTTCGGATTTACAAAGAGTTCTTGGGGGGAGCCTTCTTCGACGATGAGCCCGTCATCCATGAAGATCACCCGGTCGGAGATGTCCCGGGCGAAGTTCATCTCGTGGGTCACGACGATCATCGTCATCTTTTCACGGGCGAGCTCCTTGATGACCTTGAGGATCTCCTGGGTGAGCTCGGGATCGAGGGCGCTGGTCGGCTCGTCAAAGCACAGCACGGTGGGGTTCAAGGCGAGCGCCCGGGCGATGGAAACCCGTTGTTGTTGACCCCCGGAGAGGTGGCAGGGGTAGACCTTCTCCTTCTCGCCGAGCCCCATCTTGGCAAGGAGGGTCCGGGCCACTTCCGTCGCTTCCTCTTTGCTCCGCTTCAGAACGTGGGTTTGCGCTTCGACGATGTTCCTCAGGACGCTCATGTGCGGAAAGAGGTTGAAGCTCTGAAACACCAGCCCCAGCTTCAGTCGGATCGTCTGAAGGGTCTTGGGGTCGCTGTAGCGGACGTTCCCTTCATCATCGGTGGTGGCCATCACATCATCGCACACCTCGATTGAGCCACCGTCGATCCGCTCCAGTTGGGTCAGACATCGCAGGAGCGTCGATTTTCCGCTTCCCGACGGCCCGATGATCGAGAGCACCTCGCCCTCATGCAGGGAGAAGCTGATCCCTTTCAGCACCCCGAGTTCGCCGAACTCCTTCTTCACATCCCGAACCTTGATCATCTCCATCGTCCGCCCCCTAGTGGTAGTAATCGAGCTTCTTCTCGATATGGTCGAACGAGCGGGAGACGATCGCATTCATCACGAAGTAGAAGACTCCGGCGATGAAGATCGGCGTCGTCGAGAACTGCCTGGCCGCCGCGTTCTGGGCGACCCGGAAGAGTTCGGCGACCCCGATCGTCTGGGCGAGGGCGGTGTCCTTGATCAGGGTGATCACCTCGTTGCCGAGGGAGGGGAGGATCCGTTTGATGACCTGCGGAAAGACGATGTGGGTGAAGGTGTGAAGCTTTGAAAAGCCCAATACGTGGGCCGCTTCATACTGGCCGACCTCGATAGACTGGATTCCGCCGCGGTAGATCTCGGCGAAATAGGCGGCGTAGTTGATCACGAAGCCGACGATGACCGCGGTGAAGCGGTCGTAGGAGGCCCCGAAGAGATAGTAGGGGGCGAAGTAGACGAAGATCAGCTGCAAAATCAGGGGAGTTCCCCGCATGATCATGATGTAGACGTTCACGGTCGTGCTGATGAAGCGGTTTTTGCTCATCCGTCCCTTGGCGACCAACAGGCCGAGGGGAAGGGAGAAGATCAGGGTGAGGAAGAAGATCTTCAGGCTGGTGTAGGTGCCTTGCAGCATCAACGAAAGTAAATTGCTCATCACACGATCCTTTTACGACGATACGGGGGTTGCCGCCCCCGTATCCTGCTCATGCAGCGTTGTTCATACGACGGTGATGTCGGCTCCGAACCACTTAATCGCGATCTTGGCAAGCGTGCCGTCGGCTTTCATCGAAAGGAGTTGCTCCCACACCTTGTCGGCAAGGGCCTTGTCGTTCTTTCTGAACCCGATTCCATAGGATTCGGGAGCAAGGCTCTCTTCCAGGATCCTGAAGGGCTTTCCGCTGCGGCGGATATTGTCGTTGGCGACGAGCAGGTCGACGACGAGCGCATCGATGCCGCCGATTTCAAGATCCATCAGGCCGGTGAGGTTCTCCTTGAACTCGACGAAGTTCTTGACGGAGGCCTTAAACTCCGGGGAGTTGTCGATCGCATCACTTGCGGATGACCCTGCCTGAAATCCGACGCTCTTGCCGGCGAGGGAGGCGAGGGTGGTATACGGACTGTTCTCCTTCACGACGACGACCTGGGCGTTCGAAACGTAGGGAGGAGAGAAGTTCATCGCTTCTTTCCGCTCGGGGGTGATGGTGAACCCGTTCCAGATGCAGTCGATGTTGCCGGTGTTCAGCTCCTGCTCCTTTGCGTTCCAGTCGATCGGCTGAAGAACCAGTTCGACACCCATGCGCTTGGCGACTTCTTTTGCCAAATCAACGTCGAAGCCGACGATCTCGCCTTTTTCATTCCGGAACCCCATCGGAGGAAAGCTGTCATCCAGACCCATGATGAACTTCCCTTTCTTCATCACTTTGTCAAGGGAATTATCAACATCACTTTGTTCCTTGCTTCCTGCGGCGAAAAGACTTGCGCCAAGGATGACGATGAGACCGACCAGTATAATACGTTTCATAGAACCACTCCTTGCGGACAAATGATAGGAAGAGTGTAGCGAATCTTGAAGATAATATCCAGTGTTTTTGCATATTTATGCAAATCTGTGCATAGTATTTCTTCACCCGATCCTCGCTTCAATGGCATTGACCGCTGAAGGGGCAGTTCCTGCACTTGGATGAAGAGTCGTCGTCCTTCTTCGCCGGGACGATCCGGCTCAGGGCGAACACGACGAGTGCGAGGATGAAGATCGCGACGATGGTATTTGCAATGATCGTTTTCATATCGCCACCTTATATGATGAGAAGGACGATGTACCTCACCAAGAGGGACACGAGATAGGCGAATCCGAACTGCCAGAGGATGGCGAAGAGGAATTTCCGTTTGCTGCCCAACTCCTTGAGCATCGCGGCCATCGCCGCGACGCAGGGGGAGGAAAGCAGGATGAAGGTCATGAACGCAAGGGCTCCGGCGGGATCGAAGAAGCTCGTGAGCGAGGAGGTGCCGATCACGACGCTGAGCGTCGAGACGATCGTTTCTTTTGCCGCAATGCCGGTGAGCAGCGCCACCGCCGCCTGCCAGAACCCGAACCCCAGCGGAATGAAGACCGGGGCGATGACCCTTCCCAGAAGCGCAAGCATGCTTTCTTCCGCATCGACCGCCTTGAAGGCGAAGGAGTAGGAGGAAAGCAGGTAGATGAGGATCGAAGCGAGCAGGATGATCGTGCCGGCTTTGTAGATGAAGCCCAGCGTCCGGTCTTTCGTCTGCCGCCAGACGCTCGTAGGGGAGGGAATCTGATAGCGGGGCAGTTCAAGGATAAACGCATTGGTTTCCTTATGGCGGTCGATCGCCCGGGCAAGCAGGCCGGTGACGATCACGGCCAGGATTCCCATGACGTACATCAAGGGAGCCATATACCACTTGTTCCGGAAGAAGTAGGTGAGCATCAAGGCGAAGATCGGCATCTTCGCTCCACAGGGGATGAACGGAGTCACGATTATCGTAAGCTCCCGCTGCTTCTGGTGCTCAATCGTCCGGGTGCTCATGATCGCAGGGACGGTGCAGCCGGTTCCGATGACAAGCGGAATGATCGATTTTCCTGAAAGACCCATTGAGCGCATCTGGCGGTCCATGATGAACGCAATCCGGGCCATGTAGCCGCAATCTTCAAGAATCGAGAGCAAGAGAAAGAGGATGAACAGCTGGGGGACGAAGGTGAGAACAGCTCCGACTCCGGCGATGATCCCGTCGGAAAGAATCCCGATGAGGAACGGATGAACCTGCCAAGATTCACCTGTAGCGACTACCCACTCGGCGAGGTTTTCGAAGAATCCTTCCAGGAGGGCGGTGGTTCCACCGCCGACGACTCCGACGGAAAGGAAGAACACTCCGCTCATGATGAGGATGAAGAGGGGAATCGCCCAGATTCGGTGGGTCGCGATCGTATCGAAGGTGAAGCGCTTCTCTTTGGCCTCTTTTTGTATGAGACTTTCCCTTGCAAGTCTTTCCGCCACTTTATAGCGCTGGTCGACGATGATCGATTCGACATCGTCATCATAGAGCCCTTCCAGAGAAGAGCGGGTCTTTTCAAGATAGGCATTCAGTTCGGGTGGAATCGGGGGCATCGTCTCCAAAAACAGTTCATCGCCTTCCAAGAGCTTGATCGCCGCCCAACGCATCTGTCTTCCATGGGGAATCTCATGAAGATAGTCGTCTTCAATGAGAGTGGTGAGCTTCCGTTCGATCGAGGAGCTGAACAGCGGGCAGGGGGGCGTCTGCGGATTGGAAAGAGCGTGCTCAATCTCCTCTTTCAACTCGGCGATGCCCGTTCCCTTGGTGGCTGAAATCTGGACCACCGGGGTTCCGAACATTTGACTGAGGCGCTTCGTGTCGATGGCGATTCCGTCCTTGACGAGCAGGTCTTCCATGTTGAGAGCCAACAATAAGGGACGACCAAGCTCGGCGAGCTGGGTCGAGAGGTAGAGGCTTCGCTCCAGATTGGTGGCGTCAATGACATCAATGATGAGATCGGGTTGTTCATTGAGAATGTATCGGCGGGAGATTTGCTCTTCGGGAGAGTAGGGGGAAAGCGAATAGATGCCGGGAAGATCGAGGATCTTGTGTCCATTGCTCAGCCCTTCTTTCTTTTCAACGGTAACCCCCGGCCAGTTCCCGACATAGGCGGTCGAACCGGTTAACGCGTTGAACAAAGTGGTCTTCCCGCTGTTGGGATTCCCTACGAGAGCGATTGTGTGCATAGATCAGACCAGCTCGATCGAGCGTGCTTCCGCTTTTCTCAGACAGAGATGATAGCCTCGGACGGAAATCTCCATCGGATCACCCATGGGAGCCATCTTGACCACCTCGACACCGACACCTTTGGTGAATCCCATGTCCATCAATCGTCGTTTCAACTGTTTGGGCGCATTGATCGCCTTCACTGAACCTTTTTGACCAACAGCCAATTCATCCATCGTGTTCCGCATCGGTGTATTCCTCAGCTATAAGTTAGTTAAAACAAACAATGCTGTCAAGATATATCTGCTTTCGGGCTACAGATATGCATGGTTTCATCGGTTGCCTTCCAAAAGAGGGCGACTGTCTTCTTAGGTTTGAGATCCGGATCGGCATCCAAAATATATGTCAATAGTATATGATATTAATGTTAAAAATATGTATAATATTTGTAAATTAGTTATATTACTTATTTATTTATAAGAATTTATAAATTAATAATCTTTAAATATATATGTCATATGTTCTTGTTGTTTTGGGGTTGAAATGATCAATTCGGCAGTTGGTTTAATTGATACGCCGTATCGTTTATCTCTATACTGAGGCCATATGTTTTGGAGGCGTTTCATGCATAAAAAGATAATTGTGTTTGTTATTCTGGTGGTGTTTGCACTCGGCAGCGTTATGGCCTACAGCAGCATGACCACGGTGAGTCTGGACTACGGTGCGGTAGGAACCATCCAGGATTTTGACAAGGAGCCGACTAACTTCATAGGATTCCAGTTCGGGGTCTATACCTACTCGGATGAATGCAGTCCGGACGGGTTTTATTCCCAGGTCTCGTTCCAGACGCTGGTCACGGACGATTCGAACGACCTGTTCACCAAGGATCTGGTGAACATTGTATTTGGATATGCTCGCCGGATTGACCTCGGCGGCATGTTCGACCTGATGGTCGGAGGCGGGCCCTCCTACCAGAAGTCCGAGCTGGAGAATGCGGGAGGCCAGATTATCGACAAAGCATCGATGATTGGACTGGCGGCGACCGCCGAGGCGAACTTCCTTCTTTCACCGCGGATGACAATCAACTGGGGGGTGACCACCCACGTCGGAATCTATGACGTAAAAGGCCGGAAACTGATTACCAAGAATCCGGTCACCGCCCGAACCTACATGGGTGTCGGATTCACCTTCTGATCGCTCTTCCGACCAACCCGGTTCCCGAACGGTATGAACAGGGCCGTGACGATGTCGTCATGGCCTGATTTGTAACCTCCACCTGCGCAGAATGATTCTCTTCGTGATCAATATTGGCCTCAAATGGATCGTTTATCGGTATCCTAAGGGCATGAAATCTTTCCGGAGGTCCTCAATGAACAAGCGGATGATCGTGTTCGTTTGTCTCTTAGTGTTTTCGGTCGGTGGCGTGATGGCATACAGCAGCATGTCCACGGTGGGTCTGGACTACGGTGCGGTGGGTACCCTCCGGGATTCCGGAAAGAATCCGCTCAGCTTCACGGGAATCCAGCTCGGGGTCTATACCTACTCGGATGAATACGGCGCGAACGGGTTTTATTCCCAAGTCTCCTTCCAGTTGTCGAACACCGAGGGTGATCCGGACGATCTGTTCTTCGCGTATATGATGAATATCGTTTCCGGGTATACCCGCCGGTTCGACCTTGGCGGCATGTTCGACCTGCTGATCGGGGTCGGACCTTCCTACCAGCAGTTCGACCTGAATATCCTCGGGGGAGCGATCACCGGGAAAGGGTCGATGATCGGGTTGGCGGCGACCGCCGAGGCGAACTTCCTCCTTTTACCGTGGATGACGATCAACTGGGGAGCGACCGCCCATGTCGGGATCTATGACCTGACAGACCGGAAAGTCATCGACAAGAAGCCGATCACCGCCCGGACATACGTCGGAGCCGGTTTCACCTTCTGATCGGTCTTCCGTGTCGTCATGGCCTGAGTTGTAACTTCCACCTGCGCAAAATGATTTTCTTCGTGAATAATATTTGCCCCAAAAGGATCGTTTATCGGTATACTATGGGCATGAAATCTTCTGGAGGTGTTCCATGAATAAGCGGATGATCGTGTTCGTTTGTCTCTTAGTGTTTGCGGTTGGTGGCGTCATGGCGTATGAGAACATGACCACCGTGGGCTTGGATCTGGGGGCGCTGGCGTACCCCGACAAGGATCCGGTCACATTCTCGGGAATACATACCGGGTTCTATTCATATCCCGATGAATTCAGCGCAAGCGGTTTTTACGCTCAGGTGTCCGCCCAGACGATGGTTACGGAAAACCGGAGCGATTGGTTCTCCACGTATCTGATGAACGTTCTTCTGGGGTACAGCCACCGGATTGAACTGGGCAGGATGTTCGATCTCGTCGTCGGCGTCGGTCCTTCCTATCAGATGCTTCATGTCGAGGTGTTGGGGGGAATCCTCAACAGTAGTGCATCGATGATCGGATTCGGTACAAGCGTCGAGGCGAACTTCCTCCTCTCGCCGAGTTTGACGATCAATGCGGGACTGAGCGTCCTTGCCGGAATCTATGACCTGCACGACAAGAAAGTCCTAGAGGAGATTCCCGCCACCGCCCGAACCTACATCGGTGTCGGTTTCGGCTTCTGATCCTTCTTCCAGCCCGTCTTCCGCACCGTAAAGGAAGATATGCCGGCCATAACGTTTTGTAATACCGATCGTTATGGCCTTACCGTGTATGAGCACCGGGCGCTTCTCTTGGTGTGAATTTTCAACTTCCGGATTTATATTGTATTTATTTTTATCGAATCCGTAAATTTATTACCACAAACGAATCGTTTGCCCGTATACTAGGGACATTGGTTTTCTTGGAGGAGTCTCATGAATAAAAGGGTGGTTGTATTCATCTGTGTGCTTGTTTTTGCAATCAGCGGCGTGATGGCTTACGACAACATGGTCACTGTGAGCTTGGATTATGGCGGTCTGTCCTCCACAAAAGATTTGGAGGATTTGCTCAACTTCACAGGAATACAGGTTGGGTTTTATTCATACCCGAATGAACATAGTTCGAATGGTTTTTATGCCCAAACATCTTTCCAGACGATGATAACAGACACGCCAAGCAATCTGTTTACCGGGCTTTTAACGAATGTTCTTGTTGGATACAGCAACCGGAGTGAATTAGGCAAGATGTTCGATCTCTTAATCGGTGCCGGGGCTTCCTACCAAAAGCTTGATGAAGAAGTCTTGGGGGGAGCACTCACCGGCTCTTCATCGGTGATTGGAATTGGTGCAAGCTTTGAGTCAAGCTTCCTTCTTTCACCGAAGATGACGATCAACGGGGGAGTGACCGCCCATATCGGCATGTACGATCTAAACGATAGAAAAGTTATGGAAGATATTCACCTTACCGTTCGTCTCTCGCTCGGTGTCGGTTTTCGCTTTTAATACTTCTTCTCACTAAGAGTAATTAATGGTACGATAAGGTATGCAGAAATCCGGTGAAGATTACTTGGAAGCCGTTCTGGCGCTGAGTGAGGAACATGAAAAGGTGCGGACCACCGATGTGGCGCTTCGCCTCGGGGTCTCGAAGCCCAGTGTGACCCGGGCGATGAGAAACCTCAGTGACGGCGGCTATATCGAACAGGAAGCATATGGTGACATCAAATTGACGGAGAAGGGAAGAATCAAGGCCTCCCAGATCTACTTCCGCCATAAGACCATCACTACGTTCCTGCACGAAATCCTCGGAGTGGATCCCGAGGTCGCCGAAGCGGATGCATGTCTCATTGAACACGACATCTCCAATGAAACGATGGAGAAGCTGGCGATCTTCATGCGCAAGCTGGAAGAACAAGGTTGATGTTTATAAAAGGGTTTTGCTCGCGGTAAGCAAAACCCTTAGCGTTTGCACAAAATTTTTCTCTTGTACTTTGAAATAGACCCTTTAAACTTAACTATAGAAGACTTTAAGGAGGTCTGTAATGAAAAAGAGCGTATATTTTATTCTGATCATCGCCCTGCTTCTTCCCGCCGCGATCTTTGCTGCCGGTGCGAAAGAGCAGGCTGTCGATGAAACCAAGCCGGTTACGATCGTCTACTGGACCCATGACGATGCGGCCCGGACCAAGCTGGAAAATGAGCTGATTGAAAAGTTCCAGGCTGCCAACCCCCACATCACTGTGGAACGGTCGACCCGATCCGCCCAGAAGCAGATTGAGCTGGTCCAGACCGCTTTTGCCGCCAATGAAGGGCCGGATATGTTCAACCTTCCCATCGAGAACCAGTACGCCTACATCACCAACGGCCGGGTTGCGCCGATCGACTATGTAGCTGCCGGTTTCAAGAGCAAGCAGGACATGCTTGACAAGTACATGGATGGAATTCTGGACACCGTTACGGTTGATGGAGAAGTCTACGGCCTGCCGCTTGAGCTTACCAACTGGGCGATCTACGTCAACAAGAAAGTGTTTGCTTCCGCCGGTCTTGATGCTGAAAAAGACTACCCGAAGACCTGGGAGCAGATGGCCGATGTCTCCGAAAAACTGGTGATCAGGGATGGCGACATCCTCGTTCGCCGTGGTTTTGACTTCCGCTATCCCTATTATCTGATCATGTTCGTTCCGATGGTCGAGCAGCTCGGCGGCTCCCTGCTCAGTGCTGACGGCAAGAAAGCGATCATCAACGATGATGCCTGGATCAAGGCGTTGACCTTCATGCAGGAGTGGGGACCGCTGGGCCGCAACCTCGGTTCGACGACCTATCAAGCCCCCCGGTACCTCTTCAACGCGGACAACAACGATATCGCCATGGCCCACACCGGTCTGTATCAGGAAGGCCGGATGAAGACGGAGAACCCCAAGTTCTTCGAGTCGGACGATTGGATGGTCGTTCCCTTCCCGGTCTTTGAGAATGCGGTGAAGGACGTTGCGTCCGCCTACTACGGCCACTTCTTCATGGTCAATGCCGACAGCGACCCGGCAGTCCAGAAGGCGACCTGGAAGCTCATCGGATTCCTTCTTTCCCACGGTGAAGACTACCTGACCCGCGGTGGAAACCTGATTCAGCCGACCAAGGCGCTGCTTGCCAGCGACACCCTGAAGAACATGCCCTACAGCGAAGTCTTCATCAACGACATGGCTCGGGCGAACATGGTGTACTACGGATCCGATTCGGCGGAAATCCAGACTCAGATCCGGAATGCGGTTGAAAGCGTCATGCTCAGTGGCGAAAGCCCGCAGAAGGCGCTTGCCACGCTCCGCTCCGCCGTTCAGGAAATCATTGACGAGCGACATTGATTCGATTGATCTCAGCCCCCTTTCCCGGGGGCTGAGTCTTGTCTTTTTCTCTGTAAGGAACCAATTTGATGGGTACGAAACAATACAAGGGAATTGAAAGGAAACAGGCGCGTTGGGGGTTTGCCTTTGTCGTGCCCTCCCTTGTCTTCTTTTCCGTTTTCAACTTTTATCCGATTCTCAACGCATTCTATACGAGCTTCTACGATCGCCGGGCACTGAGCAAGCTCAAACCCAAATTTGTCGGCTTCGGCAACTACGTCCGCCTCTTTGATCCCGCTCGAGCGGCCAACCCGCTTTCTTTTTACAACAGTCTGAAGGCGACGCTTACCTTCACGTTGGGAACGTTCATTCCCCTGTTGATCGTCAGTCTCTTGTTGGCGATCCTGATCAGCAATCTGAAATCCCAAAAAGCGAAGCGCTTTTTACAAATCTCATACTATACTCCGGCAATCCTCTCTTCGGTGGTCGCAGCCACGATCTGGATGCTGATTTTCGATCCCAGGGGCTTGGGCAACCAGTGGATGAACCTGATTCTCAACACTCCCGGAGTCGATCATAAGTGGAAGACCGACCCGGTGATGCTCCAAGTCTCGACGATGCTTGTCTACTTTTGGAAGTATATCGGCTATTTCGTCATCCTCTTCATCACCGGTCTTGCGACGATTCCCCAGACGATCTATGAAGCGGCGACGATCGACGGCGCGAACAAGAGCCAGACGTTCTGGCGGATCACCCTCCCGCTTTTGAAGCCGACCGTGGTGCTTGTTTCCATCATGGCGATGCTGCAGTGTCTGAAGACGTTCAGCACCCAGTACATGTTCTATACCAACGGCTCGACCCGGGCTCCGATCAACGTCATCACCTTCAACATCTACATCACCGGAATCCAGGATCAGTACCTGGGAAGGGCAAGCGCGATGAGCGTCGTCCTCTTCGTGCTGATGCTCGTCTTGACGCTCTTCCAATTCCGAACCACCAAGAGCGGTGAGAATATCGATTACTAGGAGGGCACGATGCAGATACGGCGAACATTCAACCCCATCAACCTGCTCATCTACGCACTCCTCTTGGTGATGGTCTTCTTTACCCTGACCCCGATCGTCTTCATGGTCACCGCCTCGATGATGACAAAGAACCAGATTCTTCGAATGCCGTTTAACTGGATTCCCGAATCGCTTAACTGGATCAACTTCAAGCGGGCGATCGTCGGTCTGGATGAAAACTACATCTTCCTCCGGAACATCGTAAACTCCCTGATCGTCTCCGTCACCGTCGCGATCACCACCGTCCTGCTTGGCAGCCTTACCGGCTATGGACTGGCCAAATTCCGGTTCCGGGGCCGAAACGTCATCTTCATCATGATCATGGCGACGATGATGATTCCCTTCGAAGCGATCATGATCCCGCTCTACATGGTGGTGATGAAACTCAGAATCCAAAACACTTATGTGGGCTTGATTCTTCCCTTCCTCGTCAGTGCCTTCGGAATCTTCCAGATGCGCCAGTACCTCTCCACCTTTCCGACGGAGTTCCTTGACGCCGCCCGGGTGGACGGGATGAGTGAACCGGGAATCTACTGGCAGATCGTTCTTCCGAACGCCATACCGGTGATCGCCACGCTCTCAATTCTGGCGTTCCGCTCGCAGTGGGACAACCTCCTGTGGCCTCTTTTAGTCAGCCAAAAAGATAAAATGAAAACGATTCCTCAGTATATTACGTCATTCGCCGCTGAACGAAACACCGACGAAGGAGCGATGATGGCCGCCGCCCTGATCGCCTCGATTCCGATGTTCGTCCTCTTCATGAGCCTCACGAAGTACTTCATCGGAGGATCGGCGGTCTACGAATCACGCAAGGGATAGTCCGATGGACAGGAATGCAATCGCCGGCAAAGACACAAAGGTGTTTCTTTTCGATATGGGCAATGTCGTCGTCAAAGGAATCGGGATCAGTGAAAAGATCGCCAAACGCTTAGGAGTTCCCCGCGACCAATTCGAGTTGGATTACCACCACTGGATCTATCCGCTGATGGAAGGGGAGATCAGTGCCGAGCAGTATTGGCGGCACGCTGAAAAGGTGTTCGGGAAACGGATCGAAGAGGATTTGATGGCTACCTGCTTCACCCCGTACCTGAACAGCGAGGTGGTCGAAACGATCACAAGGCTGCGGAATCTGGGATACCGGGTGGTGTGCGCCTCCAATACCTACGCGTCTCATTGGGAGATCCTTCGAAAGATGGATGCGCTCGCCCTCTTTGACGCGCTCTATCCCTCCCACGAAGTAGGGCTTTCCAAACCGGCTCACGCATACTTCCGGCATATTCTCGAAGCTGAAGGAGTCAAGGCGAGTGAAGCATATTTCGTCGACGATTCGATCGAGCACATCGAAAGCGCCCGGACTATGGGGATTCCTTCTCTGCATTACAGCGGCAAAGCCGCTTCAAGAGAGTTGAAGCGAGTGTTTGAACCTCTATTGGGGTGATCCAAGGATGTCGCGGAACTGGGTCGGAGTCCTGCCGAAAAAGCGTTTGAAGATCTTGGCATAGTACCCGGGGGTGGGAAAGCCGCAACTGGTTGCAATTTCGGCGATGTTCTTTTTGGGATCGCTCATCGCTTCGACGCTCTTGTTGATCCGATACGCGTTGAGATACTGGAGGAAGTTGAGCCCCGTAACCTCTTTGAAGAGTCGGGAGAGGTGGCTCTCACTGACTCCCAGATGATTGGCCGCTTCCTGCAACCCGACCGATTGGCTGTAGTTGTCGACGATGAAGGCGACCGCCGAATCGATCACATGGTTCTTGAAGTGCTTGGGAAGGGTAATGGAATGATCGTGCTCCCGGTGGCGCCGGTTGATCTGCTCCACATCCCGGTCTTCCTCCTGAATCTTCTGAACCAGGGAAACAAGTGCCTCTTCAAGCTCCTCATCGCTTACCGGTTTCAAAAGATAGTCAAACACACCGAGGCGGATCGCCTGTTTCATGTAGGTGAAGTCGGTGTGACCGGTTAAGATGATCGCATGGTCCACCGGGCACGAGGCGAGCATCGAAAGTCCGTCCTGAGCGGGGAGGCGGATATCGGTAATCACGATATCCGGCTCCAATTCCTTGATGAGTCGTTCTCCTTCCGCCCCGTCGGCGGCGACTCCCACCAATTTCAAACCCAAGGCTTCCCACCGGATCGACGAGACGATCTCCCGGCGAACAAGCTCTTCGTCCTCTACGAACACGACGGTGTATGCCACGACTTATCTCCTTCCTATGGGCAGGCTGATGCGAACGATCGTTCCTTTCCCTACCGTTGAATCGATCGAAAACTCAAGCTCGTTTTGGTATGCGAGTGAAAGTCTTCGATATACATTGTATAGCCCAACGTGGGTTGAATGTGCAAGATCGTTGAGATCCTGCGGCAACGTCGCACGGTCGAACCCGACTCCGTTGTCCTCGACCGTGATCTGAATGTGCCGTCCGACCGCTTCGACCCGAACCGCCAGAAACCAATTGCCTACTTTAGGCTCCAGACCGTGGATGATTGCATTTTCAACCAGCGGTTGGATGATGAGCTTTGGGGTTTTGATGTGGGCGCATGCCGGGTCGAGGTGGATCGAGGTGACGAGCTTTTCCCCGTAACGGAGCTTTTGAATCGTCAGGTAGGAATCGATCAGGGCGATCGAATGGGCGAGGGTCGCTTCGCTTTCATGGCTGTCGATCGTCGAGCGGAGCAGTTTCCCTAGTTTCACGGTGATCGTGTAGATCTCTTCTTGGTTGTTGATCCGGGCCAGAGCCTTGATCGTATTAAGAGTGTTGAAGAGGAAGTGGGGATTCATCTGGCTTTCCAGCGCTTTACGCTCCGCTTCGCTGAGCTTCTTCTGCTCCTCCCGGGTCTGTTCCAGAAGCGTTCTGATCTGATCGATCATCATGTTGTAGGAGTTTTCAAGCTGAGCGAATTCGGTGATCGTCGATTTGACCGGTCTGGTTTCCAGGTTCATTCGGTCGACCCGATCCATCCGTCGGGCCAGGGAAGCGATCGGATGGGCGATTGAACGGGAGAAGAGGAAGCTGAACATCATCGCCAAGGCGAAACCGGCGATGAGCGTCCCGGTGAAGACCAGATACCACCTTGAGATGTTCCTGCTGAAAAACACCGTGCTGAGCGTTCCGGCAAGATAGAGGTTGGTGGTATTGGCCACCGGAGCCACGGCGACCACCGTCGAACCGACCTGGACGGATCGGGGGGTGTAATCTCCTTTCAGGGAAAGCAACGGGGGGAACTTGTCGAAAGAACCGTGCATATCGGTATGGATCAGGCTGGTGGCGTGGAACTCCTTCTGATCGATCAGATACAGATCGCTGAACAGCCGTTCGCTGTTGATTCCGGTGCTGAGCGCCTCGCCGAAGAGGTCGATCACCAGATACCCGAGATTGGTTCCCTCCCCGTCATAGATTCTTCTCAGGATTGAAGCAACCACCTGCCGGCCGTTTTCAGCGGTCCGATGCCCCCGGGTAGTGATCAAGCTGGCGGTTTGCGAGAGGTTGAGGTTTTGGGCGATGACGCTGTTCAATTCACTGGTGGAGGTGTGGTACCGCAAATCGAACATCTTGGGAAAGGCGTGGGTCGAAAGCCGGATTCGCCCCGTATTGGAAACGAGATTCGCGCTGGCGAGGTAGGTGTCTCCCTTCATCACGCTGAAGAGAAGGGGATAGACCTCATGGATGACCCGGTTGAGGAACTCCGGCGAGTCGTGTTTCATTACCTCGACGATCAACTCATCGGTGGAGAGAAGATATGCTTTATGGCGGTATTCCTCCAGAACATTGCCGACGATGAGGGCGTCGCGGCGGATCACGCCGAGGCTTTGCTCGGAAAGGTACTTGCTTTGACTTCTGTCCCCAAGGAAGAGATAGTATCCGCTGAAAACCAATAACGGAAGCAACAATACGATGAGAAAGTAGATTAATAAGCGTACAAAGAGGGTACGACTCCGATCCGCCATAGACAAAGTGTACCGACAAACTTCTCCTCGAACAATAGGAAGGAATGTTCGTATATTGCGTGTATAAAGATGCTATTTTTGAATAATGGGTTGACAGAGAAGGCGGAAGAGAGGTACAAACACTCAATACCTGCAGGTGCAGGTGCAAGGAGTGGAGTGTGAACGGCACCTTGAAGATCCAGGTTACCCGAACGAACGAGCTTGCCATGACGAGCTCGAACCTTTTCATCTCCGCCCTCATTATTCTAGTACTTATTATTCTCTGACCACGGCTGCAGAATATCTGCATCGTCCGTGGAAGCCCCCCTGCCAAGGGAGGTCTTTTTTGTATCCAACGTGTTGAGGAGGAGGGAACACGATGAGTAAACGAGAAAAACGCTACACCCTGGCGATCTTGGTGAACAACAATCCCGGAGTGCTGATGCGGGTCGTCTCGCTCTTCAGTCGAAGGGGATACAACATCGACAGCCTCTCCGTCGGCGAGACGGAGGATGAACGCTTCAGCCGGATCACGATCGTCGTCCCCGGTGATCGAGCGGTTGTCGAGCAGATCAAGAAGCAGGTCGCCAAGCTGTATGATGTGATTCAAGTCTATGAGATGACCCGCACCGCCAGTCTGCAGCGCGAGCTGATCATGATCAAAGTCAATGCTTCGGTGGCGAGCCGGACCGAAGTCGTCGAACTGGCCCAGATCTTCAAAGCGAAGATCATCGATGTGACGAATACCACCGTCAGCTTGGAGATGACCGGCACGCTCGACAAGATCGATTCCTTTTTGAGCCTGATCAGCCCCTACGGAATCGTCGAGCTGGCCCGAACCGGAATAACAGCCTTGGAGCGCGGCAGCCGAGCTCTGAGTTCGATCGGATTTGATGAAATACAAACGGGAGAAGAGTGATGAGTACGATGTATTATGACCAGGATGCGGATCTTACGTTGCTGGAAGGCAAAAAAGTAGCAATTATCGGATATGGAAGCCAAGGACACGCCCACGCGTTGAATCTGCATGAAAGCGGCGTCGACGTGGTGGTCGGTCTGTACGAGGGTTCGAAGAGCTGGAACCTCGCCAAAGAAGCCGGACTGGAGGTCATGACGGCGAGCGAAGCAGCGAAGGCCGCTTCCGTCATTATGCTGCTTCTGCCGGATGAGAAACAGGCGAAGATCTACCGCGAGTCGATCGCTCCATATCTGACAAAAGGCGACTATCTCGCCTTTGCCCACGGCTTCAACATCCATTTCGGTCAGATCGCTCCCCCGGAGGATGTGAACGTCATCATGATCGCCCCGAAGGGACCCGGACACACCGTCCGAAGCCAGTTCCAGGAGGGCAAGGGTGTTCCCTCCCTGATCGCCGTCCACCAGAATCCGAGCGGGAACTCCAAGGAGATCGCCCTTGCATACGCCAAAGGCCTCGGAGCGGGACGGGCGGGAATCTTCGAAACCTCGTTCAGGGAGGAGACGGAAACGGACCTCTTCGGCGAGCAGGCGGTGCTTTGCGGCGGGATCACAGCGCTGATGAAAGCGGGCTTTGATACGCTGGTCGAAGCGGGGTATCAGCCCGAGATGGCGTACTTTGAGTGCGTCCACGAGATGAAGCTGATCGTCGACCTGATCTACCAGGGCGGTCTCTCCTACATGCGCTATTCGATCAGCGACACCGCCGAATATGGCGATTACACCACCGGAAACAAGATCATCACCGATGAAACGAAGAAGGTGATGAAAGAGGTGCTGAAGGATATCCAGGAAGGAACGTTCGCCCGGACTTGGCTCCTTGAGAATCAGGTCGGCCGGCCGTACTTCAACGCCCGAAGGAGAATGGAGCGGGAAAGCCTCCTGGAGAAGACCGGGGCGAAGCTCCGATCCCTGATGAGCTGGCTCAAACGCTAAAGGAGGCCGGGATGCGGAAGGAGCGAGTCTATATCTTTGACACCACGTTGCGGGACGGCGAACAGGCCCCCGGCTATTCGATGAACCTCGATGAAAAGATTCGAATGGCCATTCAGCTTGAAGCCCTTGGTGTCGATGTGATTGAAGCGGGATTTGCGATCGCCAGCGAAGGGGATTTCGAATCGATCAAAGCGGTGTGCGAACACGTGAAGAAACCGGTCATCGCATCGCTGAGCCGTTCTCTCGAGAAGGATATCGATGCCTCCTTCGAGGCGATCAAGGGGGCGGAGCGGGGACGGATCCACCTCTTTCTGGCGACCAGCGACCTTCACCTGAAGTACAAGCTGCGGATGAGTCGCGAGGAGGTTCTCGAACGCTCGACGAAGATGGTCGCCTATGCCCGCAACAAGATCGACGATGTGCAGTTTTCCCTGGAGGATGCGACCCGGACCGACCTCGATTATCTCTGCACCGTGGTCGAAGCGGTGATCAAAGCCGGTGCGAACGTCGTGAACCTTCCCGATACCGTCGGCTACGCCTCGACGGGCGATCTTCAGCGGATGGTCGAGACGGTGATGAACCGGGTTCCCAACGTCGACAAGGCGATCCTTGCCGTCCACTGCCACAACGATCTCGGCATGGGGGTGGCGAACACCCTGACCGGACTGAACGCCGGAGCGCGGCAGGCGGAAGTCACGATCTGCGGAATCGGCGAGCGGGCGGGGAACGCCGCGTTGGAAGAGGTGGTGATGAACCTTAAAACCAGGGGTGACATCTATCCCTTTGAAACCAACATCAACACCGAGCAGATCACCCAGTCCGCCCGAGTGCTGAAGCAGATCACCGGGGTGAAGATCCACCCCTCCAAAGCGATCGTCGGTTCCAACGCGTTCGCCCACGAAAGCGGAATCCACCAGCATGGAATGCTGGCCAACAGCCTGACCTATGAGATCATGACTCCCGAAAGCGTCGGGGTGAAGAAGACGAGCCTGGTGCTCGGCAAGCACAGCGGGCAGCACGCCTTCGAACAACGCCTCGGCGAACTGGGCTACTCCTTCACCAAAGAGGAGTTTTCACGGCTCTTCAATGAATTCAAGAATCTGGCCGACCGGAAGAAGAACGTCGAAGAGCGCGACCTCATCGCCCTGGTCGAATCGGCTCATCAAGGTTCTCCGACGATCTGGGAGCTTGACTCCTTCGTCGTCAACAGCGGCAACCTCATCACCTCGACGGCGTGCGTCACGCTGAGGAAGGGGGATGAAAAACATCAGGAGGTCGCCTGGGGGACCGGACCGGTCTACGCTGCCCTCAGGGCGGTGGAGAAGATCGTCGACCATCCGTTCAGCCTGGAGGACTATACGCTGCAGGCGGTCACCGAGCATCGGGACGCCCTCGGCGAGGTGTTCGTCAAGCTTCGGGATGAGCGGGGGACCTACCGGGGCCGGGGCGTGTCGACGGATGTGATCGAAGCATCGATCCTTTCCTGCCTCGCTGCGATCAACAAGATGATCGACGGCGCTCCGGCCAAGCGGGAGCACCCCTTCAAGCCGACCAACGACCATTCCTTTGAAAACGACATGCTCATGAACAACAGCGATAAAAGGAGATTCATGTGAAGGTAGCGATCTTTGACTCCACCCTCCGCGACGGCAGCCAAGGCGAAGGAATCAGTTTTTCCGTTGAAGACAAGCTGAAAGTGGTCCGAGCCCTGGATGCCTTGGGGATCGACTTCATCGAAGCGGGGAACCCCGGTTCCAATCCGAAGGATCAGGAGTTCTTCGACCGCGCTCGAACCTTGGAGCTGAAGCATGCGGCGATCGTCGCCTTCGGTTCGACCCGAAGAAAGGGGATCGAAGCGAAGGACGATCCGAACCTCCAATCCCTGATCGGCGCAAAGACGAAGATCGTTTCGATCTTCGGCAAAAGCTGGGACTTCCACGTGACCGAAATTCTTCGGACCACGCTTAAGGAAAACCTTGCGATGATCGAGGATTCGATCCGCTTCTGTTGTGATGCCGGCGTGGAGGTCTTCTTCGATGCGGAGCACTACTACGACGGATATCTTGCCGATAGGGAGTATGCCCTCGAAACCCTCAGAGCGGCGCTTAAGGGGGGAGCCTCTACGCTGGTTCTCTGCGAGACCCGGGGCGGGATCATTCCTTCCGAGTTTGAGCGGATCACCAAGGAGACGATGGCGGCGATTCCAAACGCCCAGTGGGCGGTTCACGCCCACGATGATATCGGAACGGCGGTGGCTTCTTCCATCCTGGCGGTTCAATGCGGGGTCGGCCAGGTTCAGGGAACGCTCCTTGGAATCGGCGAGCGGTGCGGCAACGCCAACCTCTCGACGATCATCGGAATCCTTCAGACGAAGCTCGGCTATGAGTGCCTAAACGGCGAGAGCCTGGAGTTTCTGTATCCGACCTGCCGGGCGATCGGGGAGGTTGCGAACGTCCGGATCGCCCGGTCGATGCCGTTTGTCGGCAAGTCCGCGTTCGCTCATAAGGGGGGAATGCACATCGACGGAGTGGCGAAGAATCCCGCCTCCTTCGAGCATATCGATCCGACGGTCGTCGGCAATGAACGAAGATTGTTGATGAGCGAGGTGGCCGGCCGGGCGCTGATGCTCCGAAGAATCGCCAAAGTGGTTCCCGATCTGGACAAGGACGATCCGGTGACGGTAACGCTGATGGCCAAGCTCAAGGAGCTGGAAGCGGTGGGATACCAGTTCGAAGGGGCGGAGTCCTCCTTCGATCTGGTGATTCGGCGTCATCTGAACCTCTATAAACCATATTTTTCCCTGATCCACTATCAGACGATCGGAACGGCTCCCTATCTGGATCCCGACTCCACGGCGACCCATGCGGTGGTGATCAAGGTATGGGTCAAAGGACGCAGCGCGATCGCCGCAGCGGAAGGGGAAGGGCCGGTGAACGCTTTGGACACCGCCTTGCGGAAGGTGCTGGAGGAGTTCTATCCGACGCTCAAGAGCGTCCATCTGACCGACTACAAGGTTCGGGTTCTGGATTCGAAGGAAGCGACCGCCTCGACGGTCCGCGTCTTGATCGAATCGACCGACGGGACGGAGAGCTGGTCCACGATCGGGGTAAGCAAGGACATCATTCAGGCGAGCTGGTCCGCCTTAAGCGACAGCATCGAGTATAAACTCATCAAGGACGGGGTTGTTCCCAACGGTGAGTGCGAGAAGGAGATCTAGGCGTGGGCATGACGATGACACAGAAGATCCTCGCAAAAGCGGCGGGCAAAGCGTCCGTCCGCGCAGGCGAGCTGATCATGGCGGACTTGGACCTGGTGCTGGGCAATGACATCACCTCCCCGGTCGCGATCAACGAGTTTCCGAAGTTCGGGAAGGAAACGGTCTTCGACAGGGAGAAGATCGCCCTTGTTCCCGACCATTTCACCCCGAACAAGGACATCAAAGCGGCCGAGCAGGTCAAAGCGATGCGAACGTTCGCCGGCGATCATGGAATCGTCAACTACTTTGAAGTCGGACAGATGGGGATCGAACACGCCCTGCTGCCCGAGAAAGGCCTGGTGGGCGCCGGAGAAGTGGTCATCGGAGCGGACAGCCATACCTGCACCTACGGGGCGCTCGGTTCTTTCGCCACCGGCGTCGGCTCCACCGACATGGCCAGCGGAATGGCCACCGGCAAAGCGTGGTTCAAAGTCCCCTCCGCCCTGAAGTTCAACCTCACGGGAACACTGAACAGGCACGTCTCGGGCAAAGACGTCATCCTGCACATCATCGGTCTCATCGGGGTCGACGGGGCGCTTTATCAATCGATGGAGTACAGCGGAGAAGGGGTGAAAAACCTTTCAATCGACGATCGCTTCACGATCGCCAACATGGCGATCGAAGCGGGAGCGAAGAACGGGATCTTTCCCGTCGACGAGGTAACGCTCGACTATCTTGCCGAACACTGTCCCCGCACCCCCCGGATCTTCGAGGCGGACGAGGACGCCGAATACGAGGCGGTCTACGAGATCGATCTTTCGGCGATTAAGAGCACCGTCGCCTTTCCCCATCTTCCCTCCAACACCCGTCCGATCGACGAGGTCGGCGAAGTGAAGATCGACCAGGTGGTGATCGGTTCCTGCACCAACGGTCGGATCAGCGACCTGAGGCAGGCCGCAGCGGTCCTAAAGGGGAAGAAGGTGGCGCCGTGGGTGCGGGCGTTGATCTTCCCGGCGACCCAGAAGATCTGGAAGCAGGCGATGAACGAAGGGCTGTTTGAAATCTTCGTGGATGCCGGCTGCGCCGTCTCCACCCCCACCTGCGGCCCGTGCCTCGGGGGGCACATGGGGATTCTGGCGGAAGGGGAGAGGGCGGTGAGCACCACGAACCGGAACTTCGTCGGACGGATGGGACATCCCAAGAGCGAGGTGTACCTTGCAAGTCCCGCCGTTGCCGCGGCAAGTGCCGTTACCGGGTACATCACCGACCCGAACACGATCGAGGAGGCATAAGATGAGAGTGTTAGGAACAGTATTTCGCTATGGGGACAACGTCGACACCGACGTGATCATTCCCGCCCGGTATCTCAACACCTCCAACCACGCCGAACTGGCGCTCCACTGCATGGAGGATCTCGACGCGACCTTCAAGGACAAGGTGAAGAAGGGGGATATCATCGTCGCCGACGCGAACTTCGGCTGCGGCTCCAGCCGGGAGCACGCTCCGATCGCAATCAAGGAGAGCGGAGTCTCGTGCGTCATCGCCCGCTCCTTCGCCCGGATCTTCTACCGCAACTCGATCAACATCGGCCTGCCGATCCTGGAATGCCCCGAGGCGTGCGCCGACATCAAGGCCGGAGACACAGTCGTTGTGGATTTCTCCACCGGGGTGATCACCAACAAGCGAAGCGGGAACACCTTCCAAAGCGAGCCGTTTCCCCCCTTCATGCAGGAGCTGATTCAGGAAGGCGGCCTTGCGAACTATGTGGCCAAGGGAGGGATCGCGTGATGGAAAAGAAACGGATCGCAGTCATCGCCGGTGACGGCATCGGGGTGGAGATCACCAGAGAAGCGCTCAACGTGCTGAAGAAAATCGCCCCGGACGGTTTTGTCTTTGAACACTACAAAGCGGGAGGCGAAGCCCTTGATGCCTTTGGAGTTCCTCTTCCCGAGGAGACGCTGAATGGATGCAAACAAAGCGATGCTGTCCTGCTCGGATCGCTCGGGGGGCCGAAATGGGACACGGTCCCTTCGCATCTGCGCCCGGAAAAGGGGCTCTTGGGTCTGCGCGGCGGGCTCGGGCTGTTCTGCAACCTCCGTCCAGCAATCCTGTATCCCCAGCTTGCCGGGGCGTGTCCGTTGAAGAACGAGCTCGTCGAAGGCGGGTTGGACATCATGGTGGTTCGGGAGCTCACCGGGGGGATCTACTTCGGAGAGCGGGGCCGGGAAGGGGATTCGGCGTTCGATACGGAGCGCTACAGCAAGGCGGAGGTCGAGCGGATCGGACGAAAAGCGTTCGAGATCGCCATGAACCGAAGCAAACGGTTGTGTTCGATCGACAAGGCGAACATCCTGATTTCCAGCCAGCTGTGGCGCGAGACGATCAATGCCCTCTCCAAGGAGTATCCCGAGGTTTCAGTGACTCATATGTACGTCGATAATGCGGCGATGCAGCTGGTGAGGAATCCCCGTCAGTTCGACACGATCGTCACCAACAACATCTTCGGGGATATCCTCAGCGACGAGGCGGCCCAGATCACCGGCTCGATCGGGATGCTGCCTTCCGCCTCCCTCGGCGAGGGAGGGGTGGGGATGTATGAGCCGATCCACGGTTCCGCTCCGGACATCGCCGGAAAGGATATCGCCAACCCGATCGCAATGATTCTTTCCGCAGCGTTGATGCTTCGCCACTCCTTCGGGATGGAGCGTGAAGCGAAACGGATCGAGGATGCGGTAAGCGGCGTGCTTGATCAGGGGTATCGAACCGCTGACATCATGAGCGGGGGGATGACCCTCGTCGGAACGAACGAGATGGGGCGCCGCATAACCGAGGCGCTTTGAGGAGGATGTGATATGAAACGTCGTTCAGCACAGATGACCGAAGGGCCGCAGCGCGCCCCCCACAGATCGTTGATGAAAGCGCTGGGCTGGACCGATTCCGAGATCCATATGCCGATCATCGGAGTCGTCAGCGGAGCCAATGAGATCATTCCCGGGCACATCCACCTGGATCGGATCGTCGAGGCGGTGAAGAGCGGAGTCCGCCACGGCGGAGGAAACCCCGTCGCCTTTCCGGTGATCGGGGTCTGCGACGGAATCGCCATGGGACATACGGGGATGAAGTACTCCCTCGTAAGCCGGGAGCTGATCGCCGACTCGATCGAAGTAATGGCCAACGCCCATCCCTTCGACGCATTGGTTTTCGTTCCAAACTGCGACAAGATCGTCCCCGGAATGCTGATGGCCGCTGCCCGAATCAACATCCCCTCGATCTTCGTTTCCGGCGGTCCGATGCTTGCCGGGAAAAAGGATGGACGTGAGCCGATCAACCTCTCGCGAATGTTCGAGGCGGTCGGTTCCCACGCCCTTGGGGCGATCGACGATGCCGAGCTGCTTGACTGGGAAAACAACTCATGTCCCACCTGCGGCTCCTGTTCGGGGATGTACACCGCCAACAGCATGAACTGCCTCACCGAGGCGATCGGAATGGGCCTTCCGGGGAACGGCACGATTCCCGCCGTCTATGCCGAGCGGGATCGGCTTGCCAAAGAAGCGGGATATCGGATCATGGAGCTGCTCAAAGAGGATGTCAGGCCGCTGGACATCATGACGGAGAAGGCGTTTGAAAACGCCCTCGCCGTCGATATGGCGATCGGTTGCTCGACCAACACGATGCTGCACCTCCCGGCGATCGCCAGCGAAGCGGGAATCGATCTGGATATCTTCATCGCCAACGAGATCTCGGCCAAGGTGCCCAATCTCTGCCATTTGGCTCCGAGCGGGAATGACCATCTGGAAGATCTTTATCACGCCGGCGGCGTCCTTGCGGTGATGCATGAGCTGGAACCTCTCGGCGTCCTTCACGGGGATCTGCCGACGGTAAGCGGTAAAACCATCGGCCGGTTGTGGGCGGAGCATCCGGTGCGAAACCATGAGGTCATTCGACCGCTGGACAACCCCTTCGACAAGACCGGCGGTATCGCCGTGCTGAAGGGGAACCTCGCCGTCGACGGGGCGGTGGTCAAACGGAGCGCTGTCGATCCCTCGATGCTGGTCCACAGCGGGCCGGCCCGGGTCTTCGACAGCGAAGAGGAGGCGAACGAGGCGATCTTCTCCGGCGGAATCAACAAGGGCGATGTGATCGTCATCCGCTATGAAGGCCCCAAAGGAGGTCCGGGGATGCGGGAGATGCTCAGTCCCACCAGCGCGATCGCCGGCATGGGTCTGGACAAGGATGTGGCCCTGATCACCGACGGGCGCTTCAGCGGAGCGACGAGGGGTTCCTCGATCGGCCACGTCAGCCCCGAGGCGGCAAGCGGGGGCCTGATCGCCCTCGTCGAGGAGGGGGACGAAATCCTCATCGACATCCCGGGCGGAGAGTTGACGTTGAAGGTGGATGAGGCAATATTGAACAAACGCCGTGCCTCCTTCAAGGAGAAAGAAGTCGTTCGCTACGGCGGTTACCTGGATCGCTATCGAAAGCAGGTGACCAGTGCGAACACCGGAGCAATTTTTGCCCAGGAGTGACGGATGAAATTACGTGGTGCCGAAATCATTTTGGAATGTCTGCTTGAACAGAGCGTCGATACGGTCTTCGGGTTTCCCGGCGGGGCGGTTCTTCCCCTCTATGATGCCCTCTATTCCTATCGCGATCGTATCAACCATATTCTCACCAGCCATGAACAAGGCGCTGCCCATGCCGCCGACGGCTACAGCCGCTCAACCGGCAAGGTCGGGGTGGTGTTCGCAACCAGCGGACCGGGGGCGACCAACCTGGTGACGGGAATCGCCACCGCCTATATGGACAGCGTGCCGGTCGTGGCGATCACCGGGAACGTGACGGTTCCCCTTCTCGGGAAGGATTCCTTCCAGGAAGTCGATATCACCGGAATCACAATGCCGGTGACGAAGCACAACTTCATCGTCAAGGATGTGAACGATCTTGCCAGGACGATTCGTCTGGCGTTCCAAATCGCCCAGGAGGGCCGGCCGGGCCCCGTCCTGATCGATGTGCCGAAGGATGTAACGGTCGAGTACGCCGAGTATGAGCGCCACGTCATTGAGCCGATGAAACCCCGGTCGGACCGGATCAGTGAACAGGCGCTCAGCGCCGCGCTTGAGCTTATTCATAGCGCTGAGCGGCCGGTGTGTTTTGTCGGCGGGGGAGTCGTTCGGGCTCGGGCGAGCAAAGAGCTTACCGAGTTCATCGAAAAGATCGATGCTCCGGTGTGCGCTTCGATGATGGGGATCGGAGCGATTCCGACGACCAGCACACGCTATACGGGAATGGTCGGAATGCATGGGACGAAGGTCTCCAACATGATCGTCTCGATGTGCGACCTGCTGATTGTGATCGGCTCGCGCTTCAGCGACCGGGTCGTCAGCAAAGCATCAGCGTTCGCCCGGGGAGCAAACATCATCCATATCGATGTCGATCCGGCGGAGATCGACAAGAACATCACCGCCACCGTCGGAATCGTCGGGGATGTCCGGATTGTTCTGAAGGAGCTCAACCGAAGAATCGACAAGCAGATTTCCTCCAATGGGTGGATGGACCAGGTATATTCCTACAAAGAGCGTTTTCCGATCCGGATCGAAAGCGAGAACCAGCGGAGCAAGGAGGTCCTCAAGGCGCTTCAGAAGGTTCTGCCTGAAGGCGCTTTCGTGGTCACCGAGGTCGGTCAGCACCAGATCTGGGCTGCCCAGTTCCTCAAGCATACGCAGTGCGGTCACTTCCTCACCAGCGGGGGCTTGGGAACGATGGGCTACGGAACGGGCTCTGCGATCGGCGCTCAGGTGGGCAACCCCGAAGCTCGAGTGGTCAGCGTAGCCGGCGACGGTTCCTTCAAGATGAACTGCAACGAGCTTGCCACGATCGCCCGGTATCGTTTGCCGGTGGTCATTCTGATCATGAACAACCGGACCCTCGGGATGGTCCGCCAGTGGCAAACCCTCTTCTTCAATTCACACTACAGCGAAACGACACTCGACACCCCGATCGACTGGGTGATGCTGGCGAATGCGTACGGTCTCAAGGGAATGCGGATCGCCAGGGAGCAGGATTCCCTTCCGATTCTCAAGGAAGCGTTTGCGCTGAATGAGGCGGTTGTAATCGATTGCGAGATTCCTACCGATGATAAAGCCTATCCGATGGTCGCCCCGGGAGCTTCGATCGAAGAGATGCTTGGGGTGAAGGAGTCATCCAAATAGGAGACGAATTCCACGAGAGATACTCCCAACCCGTTACAGATCGCAAAGAGGGTGGTCAGGTGAATGCCCCGCCTGTCCGCTTCGATATAGTAAAGCTGACTCCGCGTCAGCTTTGCTTTTTCAATCAGCTGCTCCTGAGTCATGTTTTTTTTCATAGCGCAGGTGCTTGATTACTTGTCCGAGTGTCATTGTTCCCATTCCGATAGTATGTCAAAGAAAAAATGAACCTGACAGGTTTATGGCACAAAGTGGTGATGTATGCCCGAATCATCAAAATTGTTGTATAATTAGCTAAATTGTTGACTGATATTTCCTAAATTCCGTCAGATATCGATGGATATTTCCCAATAATCAATCTTCTCTTGGTATACTGAAGCATCTACCCAAGGAGGTGCGGATATGGGTGCGTTTAATCATGGTGAACTGACGGTGATCTGTACGAATCTGCGGAAGGCGTGCGAGAAACAGCTTCGAAGTGAAGAAGCTGCACTGTTTGGCAACCTTGCAACGTATTTTTCAGGGAAAACGGAATGTCCCGGACAGGCGACGCTTCAAGAGATCGGAGCGGTCATCGATGAGGAGCTTGCGACCCTCTATCCCCAGGCGAATGAGCAAGCCGAAGCGGCCGGGGATCGGGGGACGAAGCGGGCGCTGTTGTGGGGGGAGAAGGTCACCCGCCTGCACAAGAGTTTTTTGATGCGGCTAGAGCGCAACCCCAAGCTTCTTGATGAAACTCCGGTGTGGGTGTGTGAAAGCTGCGGGTTTCTCTTCGTCGGAGCGGTTTCTCCGGCGATCTGTCCGATCTGCAAAGTTCCGAACATAAAAATTCATAAGATGGAGGTCAGATGATGGTTGCTTCCCGTAATTTACGCTTATGCACGAAGGATTGTATGTGCCTCTTTGTCTGCCCGACCGGGGCGACCGATACGGAAAGCGGTCAGATCGATGCTTCAAAATGTCTGGACGGGTGTCGCCTCTGCGTTGATGCATGCCCCGGCGGAGCGATCTATCTGGTTCCCAGGAACTACCCCAAGCCGCAACCCAAACGGGAAGATGTGGTCAAAGCCCTCTTTGCTCTTGCGGAATCGAAGGTGAAGACGCGGGCGCTGGCCAATGGGTTGGGGGACGATTACCCTCTTGCCCGAAAGGCCCTCGATTTCTCCTTGGAGGTTCTGGCGGAGGATTGTGTCCGCGAGGGCGGGTATATGTTGCCGCAGAGCGTTGTAACAAAAGAGTTCCTCAAAGACCTGAGAGAAAGATATGGGGACGATCCGGCCTTCCCCGTCAAGGCGGTCGAGCGCCTGCTTGATCTGTTATAGGATTGATTCGATCGCCAGGGCAAGCCCGTCTTCGGTGTTCGGGCGAGTCACAACGTCGGCCATCTCCCTGATGTCATCGGGAGCGTTTCCCATCGCCACGCTGTACCCTGCGGCTTTGAGCATCGCCACGTCGTTGTAGTAATCTCCGACCGCCATGATCGCTTCCCGGGGGATTCCATAATGGGAGCCGAGGGCTTTGACAGCGTCCCCCTTGTCCACTCCCCGGTGGAAGATCTCGAGGTAGATCGGCCCCGATCGGAGGATGGTGAACCGGGAACCCATCTGCTGGATCAGTTGTCGTTCCATCTTGGAAAGATACTCCGGGTCTTTGTCCATGCAGAGGACTTTGAACGGCTTTTCATCGGCTCCGAGCCGTCCTTCATGATCATGGAAGGAGCGGACGATTCCTTTGAACCCACTGATTTTCAGTTCATATTCCGTCCAATATCCCTCTGTTGAGGCGTACCAGTTGGTGTTCGTATAGACAAACGCGTTCAGATCGGTCTGTTTCGCCCATTCGAGGATCTGATGAATCTCGTCCTTTTTAAGCGGATGTTCCAGGATCGATCGGCCCTTCTCGTCCAAGACAAGCGATCCGTTGAGGGTGCCCAGCGGGCCGGTGATGCCGAGCTCTTCCTGAATCTTCACAAGGCTCTTTCCGATCCGGCCGCTGACCAACGCTACGATGATTCCCCTCTTGTGGGCTTCCTGAATCGCCCTCTTTGTCCGAGGGCTGATCGTGTGGTCGGGTCGCAGGAGCGTTCCGTCGATATCCGTGCAGATAAGTTTGATGGAGGGCATGTCTTTACCTTAGAGAAATACTTGATCTTTGCATAGCCGGAACTAACCCCACACCCTGCTTGCGATCGATATTCCGACCACGAGGATCGCCGTGATGATGATCAAAGCGGAAGAGCTCCGCTCTTGCTGATTGTTGGCAGATACCTGCAGGCTTCCTTCCGCTGCGCAGAAGAGCGCTCCGTCGATCCGTTGCGGAAGGGAGCCTTTCGCCGTCCGGAAGCATGAAGTGAGGATTCCGAAGTAGGAGAGGGCCAGCACCAGGAGCGAGCCGAGTCTGCCTTTGAGGCGGGGGTTGGAGGAAACCAGGCTTTGGCTGGCGGAGAGCAGGGCGATCAGCCTCAGGCCTTTGGTCAGGGCCAAGGCGATCGAGCCTTTCGTCAACGCCAAGGTTCCGACGGTAACGATGACTTGGCCGTTCGGCTCAAAGAGGGAGAGGACGATTAGGGAGGAAAGGAGCATCAGCGGCGGGAAGAGGCGGATCTTCCGACCCGATATCCCTTGAATCACATACATCAGGACGGCAATTCCCAAAAGCGGAATCGGACCTTTGGCGAAGAGGATCGCTCCGATCGCGATGATCAGGGCCACCGTTCGTTCGACCAGAGGGGCCCGCTCTTCGGCGGTCGGCAGAACCGGCTCAAAGGAGTCGGCAAGGAATGCGGCGGGAAATGATCCATGGCGCAGGTAGCGCTCACCGAAAACGCCGAGGATGATCGAGGTGATCATTCCGAGGCCCAGCATCAGAGGAGCCGCTACCCAGATTGCCGGTCCGTACACGATCCAGGAAGCGACCTGAAGCTGGGAAAGATTGCTGACGAACGCCCCGACCACGCTGATGCCGATAAGGGACACCCGTTCTTTCAGCAAGCTTTTCAGGAGTTTCATCGCATACCCGCTACTCATCGTTCCGGCGAGCGAGATCAGAAAGAGGTAGGAGAAGAGGGTTCCGCTGACCATTCCCTGCCCGATCGCCTTCAATAAAAGAATAAAGAAGTAGGAGGGGTAATCGATCGATTGGAGGATGAGAAGCAGGGGCAGATTGGCCAGTCCGAGGCGAAGGAAGGGAAGCGGTTTGGGAATGAGGTACTCCAAGGAGGAAAGCAGGAGGGTGCTGGCGGCGATGAAGGAGATCTTCCGGTCAGTAGGCGACATCATCGATCTCCTCGGGCATCGGACCGACCACGGTGAGCAGGACGTGGTTGGGCAGACAGGCGATGAACGAGCCGCTTCGATCGATCGGGCTCTGGAAGGTGCACGTCTTGTTGGGGCACGCCGAGTCGACGATCCGGGCTTTGCCCCCCCGGATCTCGATGATGGTATCACCGAGGGGTCCTGTTACGGTAACGGATCGGTCGTTCTTCAGCGAATACCGGTAGACGCCGTCGGCGGTCTGAACGGACACATATCCGCTGCCGGTGTTTTGCCCCAGGGCAAAGACGAAGAAGCCGACGGCGGCGGCACAGAGAAGGATAATGACAAGATCGCCCACCAGCGAGCTTGGAATCTTCATGTCTTGAGTGTACAGAGCTCATTCGAGGAGGGCAATATGAATCCGATCGACAATTGACGGAAGACCGGGCGCAAATTATGATTGTGTAGAATATGTGTAGTTAGGTGTTGAATATGCAAAGGCTCTTGTGAAAGAGCACAAAACGTGATGAGGTAGGCTATGAAGTTGATATACGTGGCGGACGGCTGTAACGACGACCGCGAGGCGATGAAACAATATTTGGAACTCTCGGGTTTCGAGGTGCAGGCGTTTGAGGAGCTTCACGGCCTTCAGGTGGCATTGAACAAGCAAGCCCCGGATCTTCTGCTTCTTGAAGTGCACCACAGCGACGGTGACGGCTTCACCTTCCTGAAGAAGATGAAGCAGAGCCATACGTTTCCGGTGATCTTCGTCACAAACAGAAGCGCCGAGAGCGATCGGATCTTCGGTTTCGAACTCGGGGCGGACGACTATGTGTGCAAGCCGTTTTCCGCCAAAGAACTGACCTTGCGGGTAAAGGCGCTCTTCACCCGGATCGAATTGAGCTCTTCCAGAAAGGATCACGCCACGTACTGGACCCTCGGTTCATCCCGCCTCCAGCTTGATGAGGAGAGCCACATCTTCAGCCTTGACGGGGAGGTGATCAGTCTGACCACGATGGAGTGGCGGATCATGAGCTACCTGGTCGCAAATGCGGGTATCCTGATTACGCGTTCGCAGATTCTCGAACACTGCTTTGACTACAGTTTCGAATCCTACGACCGCAGCGTCGATACCCACATCAAGAATATCCGGAAGAAGATCGGACCGATGGGCACCGAATGGATTGAAACCGTGCGGGGATACGGCTATCGATTTGGCGGGCAGTCAATTCCGCACCATGGATAACAAGAGATGAAACCGCTTATTTACATCGTCGAAGACCATGCAGTCATCCGGGACGGGGTGCGCCAGTACCTCGAGCTGTCCGGCTATGACGTGCGCGAGTTCGGAGATCTGACTTCAACGAAGAAGGCGCTCCAAACGGAAACCCCCGATCTGCTGATCCAGGATGTGATGCTGCCGGACGGGGACGGATTTCTGTTTATCAAGGAGCTGAAAAAAGAAAAGGATATTCCGGTGATCTTCATGACCGCCCGGATCGAGGAGAGCGACCGGATCCTCGGCTTCGAGCTCGGCGCGGACGATTACGTGACCAAGCCGTTCAGCCCGAAAGAGCTGATGATGCGGGTCCAGGCGGTCCTGCGCCGGACAAGCGGCCCGCAAAGCGATACCTTTTATATCGGTGATGAAGTCCTTACCTTTGACCAAGGAACCCACCAGGCGCATATAAACGGGGAGCCGATGAGCCTGACCGCAGCCGAATGGCGGGTGCTCGAGTACCTGATCGAAAACCTCAATCAACTGTGCACCCGGGAGGATATTCTCAAATACTGTTTCGACTACACCTACGAGTCGTATGAGCGGGTGGTTGACACCCACATCAAGAATATCCGGGCGAAGCTGGGCGGGGGCGACTGGATTGAGACGATCCGCGGGTACGGGTATCGCTTCCTCGGTTCCCCAAAGAAGGAAGGGGCAGGATGAGAAAACAGTTTATCCGCCTCTTCTTCGGCTTTGCATCCGTGGCGCTCTTGGTGCTGCTCATTCAGGTCGGGGTCTTTTTCCTCAATGAGGCCTACCAGCGGCGGGCGTGGTCGGAGTCGGTGTTTGAAGAGTATCATCGGCGCTTCTCCCTGCTGCTTGAAGAAGCGATCGCAACAAACACGCTCAATCAGCAGACGCTTCACCGGGCTCTGCTTTCGGCGATGGATGATCGGATCAGCGGGGTGGTGGTCCGCAGCAGCGACCAGACGATCACTTTGGCGTTCGGCAAGACCCGGGGCGGGATCACCCTTTCCACCAAACCGGCCAATCGCACCACAAGACGGGTCCGAACCCTTTCCTATACGATGGAACTCAATGCTCAGACCCCCCCACTGAGGGAGGAGCGAACGATCCGAAGCCAGGAGATTCCGCTCTCTTCGGAGATCGGGCCTTCGGATATCGCCGGAACCTTCACCCTCACGGTAAACGGGGAGGAGGTCGGCTATATCGATGTGCTGACGTATACTCCGTTCACCTATCAGAGCACGTCCTTCATCTTGAAGGCATTGGTTGCTCCCTTCATCTGGTCGATCCCCCTCGGTCTGATCCTGGCGCTCATCCTCGGGGCGGTGATCAGCCGAAGGACGCAGCGGTACAGCGACGGAATCTCTTCAGCGCTTGAAGAGCTGAGCAGGGGAGAACACAACGTCGAGCTGCCCGAGGCGAAGTACGATGAACAGGAGACGATCAACGCGTCGATTCGGGCGCTCGATAAGACCCTGCTACACAACAAGCAGTCCCGCCAGGCGTGGCTCCGCTCGATCAGCCATGATTTCAATACGCCGTTGACGGCGATGGGGCTCCTTCTGGAGGGGATCCGGGATAAGGTGTTCCCCCTATCACCCGAGACGATCGCAAAGGTGCAGGGCGAGCACGCCCTTTTTGCTTCTCGAATCGCCCAGGTCGCGCTCTACGCCCACCTCCTCGGACAGGAACCTCCGATCGATCAAAAACCGTTTAATGCCAATGAGTTCGCAAAAGAGATTCTTCAATCGACCAAAAGTGAAAGGATTGAACTCACAGTGGATACCGAAGAGCTCATCGGCGACCGGACGTTGTTGGGCTACGCGGCGAAAGCCCTGCTTTCAAACGCCCTCAACGCTTCCGGGGAGCCGGTCCGATGGACGATCGATTCTCGTTCGATGGAGTTCACCAACAAGGGAACGCTGCCGCAGGAGATCGATTTCTTCGAGCCCTGGGAACGGGGTGACAAGGCCCGAAGCACCAGCGGAAGCGGGATGGGATTGCCGATTGTGTATCAGATTATGCGGCTTCATCGGGGAAATGCGGCGATCGAGCAGCAAAATGATGATGTAAAATGCGTTATTTCATGGTAAAAGCCCAATAAATGGGTGAAACAAGGTGGATTTCGCTAGATTCTTATACACACATAGAGTATACTCTGTAGGTAAGTCATGGGATCAAACCTTCCCTGGGAGAGATGGATTGAGGGTGTGGCCTCCTCAACCACTTGAAAAAGTGTGAGCTTTTTCAAGGCGATCGAGGTAAATGTGTATATCATTCTTATATGATTGTGAAACAGCTTATGTACAGGAATAAAGTTGACAAAGTAATCGATAGTGTCTTTGTAACCTTCTTCAAAAGCACAAATAAGCAGAATGCGTTCAACTGCTCCACACACTCTGCGTATTTGTACACACAAGCTTCACGCATATACATCAAACCTCAAGTAAATACATCGTTCCTACAATGTCTTTACATTCAACTTTCAATGTACATCAGCATACTGGTGTTACAAATAAACTCTCACGCAAAAAAATGGAGATTTACGTCATGAAGAAAAAGTTTTTAACTTTGGCGCTGGTTCTCATGGTTGCAGTAACCCTGTTTGCTGCTCGACCACTTGAGGTCAGCGGGAATTTTAATTTCGGCTACGATATCACCTTCAATCCCGTAGCAAGCACTGCCAAGGATGCGTCCAACTACAGCACCTTTGTCTCTGTAACAGACGATCTCTGGAAAATCACCATCAACGGTGGTGGTGCAACCGTGTTCGCTGACGAAGCTGGTATTACGGCAAAAGCTGACATCTACTTGAGCAAAGCTCTTGCAGCCGAAGGCGTCGACATGGGCGACGTAGAATTGACCCTCCACGCCGGTACCGGTGTTAAAACTGGCGCTCCTTCCGTATTTTCTGACAAGGACAAGTTTGTTAAAATCAAGGCTGAAGCTGCCAAGGCTAACGCAGGAGCCACGGTGAAGTATGGTTCCCTTGTGGAAGTATATGGCGCCGCAGATCTTACGGTGAAGAACGATTTCGTGTTTGGCGTGAAAACCACCCCCGTTGATGGCGTAAGCGTCGCTCTTGGGTATGGCACCAGCAAGAAAGCGCTCGCCGCTTCCGTAGCTACCGATATCAAGAAGCTTGCCGACCTTGACTTTGGTCTTGCAGTAACCGCTGCGTACAACGCTGATTTTGCTAATGATAAGAGTGAAATCTTGGCCAACGTTGCAGGTGACTACGCAGGAATCGGTCTCTGGGTGCAGTATGGTACCGATCTGGCTAAGCACAAGCTTTCCGCAAAAGCTTCGTATAAGACCACTCTTGAAGGTGTAACCCTTACTGCTGGTGCGAAGTTTGCCATTGCAGACCTTGCCAATGCCAAGCTTGGTCTCACCCTTGATGCAAGTGCTGCCTACAAGTTCGGTGGAGCTAACTACAAGCTCGCTCTCGAGTACGTCCTTGATGGCGCCTTCACCGTATCCCCGAGCGTTTCCATCGCCTTCTAAGCTGAAGGATACTAAAGCTCTTGATCAGGACCCGTCGTTGGCGGGTCCTTTTAGTTCGCCCAGCATGGGCACTATCTAGGAGGTGAAAGTCCTCTGTGGGGGCAGTACCGCCAAAGAAGGCGGAAACCACTAGCTAAAGACAAGTGCAAGCCTGCGAGGGCTTGTATGAAGGAAGTTGGAGGCAAAATCCCGAGCCAACGGACAGGAACTGGATATGAGGCCGGCCAA